>Ga0315282_10014072_pt1 | contig 11959 bp, 14 predicted proteins | sample YL17G07_20_MG_FD_203693 | JGI IMG/M metagenome (GOLD analysis project Ga0315282, IMG submission 203693) | Sediment microbial communities from Yellowstone Lake, YNP, Wyoming, USA - YL17G07_20 | ecosystem: Environmental > Aquatic > Freshwater > Lake > Sediment | place: USA: Wyoming | collected... | reverse complement strand
AAATCGCCGAGTGGTTCCTGCTCTTGGTCGGCGGGCCACTGCCTGTCCCGAGGAACGTCATGTCGAGCATGAGAAATAATTGGAGGATTTATTTAATAACCAAACTGTTTTCCGTCAGCCGTCTTCCCTTTGGTAATCAGAAGTTATATTCTCGTCATAAAGTTGGGCGTCTGGGCGTATCCCTATCCCTGGCTTTATTGTGCATCTTTGCAGCATGGCTGATCTTCCAACATCAACGTTGTGCAAATCTGTATTCGATACATGTGCGCGTCTTCCGATTATAGCGTCTTCAATTACAGTTCTTATACCGTTCACTGCGTCAGTTACACCTCCAATTTCAAGTTTCATTTTTATCGGTTTTTCCTGGGTGGCTTTAGCACTGTTGTCCCCCACGAATATCGAGCCGGTTACAAGTACCCCCTGATCAATCATGGTATTATACCCGAGTACAGAGTTCCTGATCACTCCGTATACTTCAGGTTGCCTGTCTTCGGTTGACACCGCGGAGTTTTCTATGATACCTCCAGCCCTTGTTTTTATGTTCACTAGATGGAAAGGGACCTTTACATTTTTTATTCTTCCTTCTCTGTAATCTCTGGCCGCCTGCAGCAAAAGTTCCCTGGTGCCCACATCGTTCCAGTAATATTCATGACCCGGATAATAATGACAGTAAAGCAAACCTTCTTCTCTAAGTTGCTTCAGAACATTACGGCCGAAATCGTTGCCACTTCTTTCTATCGCCTTTAGCATCGGCCCGACCGGGCCTGCGTAAATTCCTAGCGCGGCAAGATTTGAAATCGGAGTTTCCGGCTTTTCCTTCCAATTTACAACCCTTCCGTTCTGGTCCAGCTGAGGGTTTCCTAATTTCAACTTTATTTCATCCAGAGGTTTTTCCATGGCAGCCGTCGTGATTACAGCCCCATATTTTTCATGATTGAATATTGCTCTTTCTACGAGCGCGCCCAGGTCAACGTTGGTTACGTGATCGCAGGGAACTACTACAGCATACTCAAACCCTTTGAGAGCATCTGCATTTTGCCATACGGCGTCTGCAGTTCCTCTGAAGCGCAGTGGTTCGTCTGGGTGGAAAAACTCCTCCTTTGGCATGACAAAAGACACGCTGTCAAATCCCTTGTAATGCTCCCCGATTCTTAGCTTTTTTCTCACTTCTATGTCGTCATATTTGACGGCAACAATAAGATTTTTAATGTCTGCATCCTCAACTCTGTCAATGGTATAATAAGCTAGCCTCTTGCCCAGGAATCTGAGAGTGGCTTTGGACTGCAAACCCGATGCAACGAGTGGCCACAGCCTTGCCCCGTCCCCGGCGGCTAGCTGAAATGCTATAACTCTGTATCCTTGGTACAACATAACATGAACTTAATTTGATATTTTTTAAACCTATCGGTAGTTAAATTCACCATGATTCGGGCGAGATTCGAAGGGCTGTCCGTTATTTAAAATTTTATTTATATTTATTCGGATGAGGCATGCTTTTTATCCCGTTGCCAGCTCTCTGGACGGCAGATACAGCATGGACGTCACCAAAACCGGCGAGACGCTAATCGGCGCATATCCCCGGGAAATCCAGAACGTGCATTTCTCGCTGGGCCTCGCGTGCACTTTTGCCTGCGGCCACTGCCCCGTGAATGAGCGCGAAGGAATAGCAGCGAGGTATGAAAGCGTGTCCAAAGAGCTGGGAATCGACCTGGGCAATCCGATACGGTATACCGACCCCGAACTCGTGGCCGCCTCGCTGGATATATTATCGGGAACCGAGCAGATCGGGCTCGGCTGCGGCGGAGGCGAGCCGCTTATGCATCCGCAATACGAGATGATTATAAACACGTCCAGGGATTTTTTCGCGGCTAGGGCTGAACGCGTCCCTTCCGAAGAACGGCTTTTCTGGTGGACGAGGCCGCTGGACTATAATTCTGCAAAGGGGAGGACGGCCGACGTCCACAGGGGCGGGAGGGTCGTGGTTTTCACCAACGCAGTGAGGATGCCGCAGGACAGGAAGAACCTGAAGCAATATCTTCTCGAGCATCCATTCGTTACGTTCGAGGTTTCATACGACGGCTTCCACGAGGAATCCTACAGGCAGCACGGCCTGGACCTCCGGACAATGATTTCGCACCTTGACGCACTCGCCGGCGACGAAGACGTTCGAAGCGCCGGCGTCCAGATATATTTGTTCCACGTCGGAAACGAGAGGGCCGACGCGCTCGAAAGGACATTCCCTCATTGCCTGGTCGATATTTCCAGCGTCGTAAAATTCACCCCCGAAGCTCCCGGAGGCCGGGCGATGAGAAGGGGCAGGCTGGAAAGGCACGTCATATCCGATTCGCAGGGTAACATTTTCCATTCGTTCAACGACGTCTATTCCGGCAACCTGGCCAGGCTGTGCGGCAAAATCAGGAATACGCGAAGCGAATGAAGTTACGCTTCCCGCGTGTCGCCGTATTTCTTTTTCGCACCGTAAACGTCCTTCCCGGCGTATTCGATTGCCGGTGCGTAAAACGACTCGGAAAGGTTTATCCGCGCGGCGGCTTCGTATTCCCGCTCTGTCTCTGTTTCGCTTCCTTTTTTCTCCACGAATTGCGGCTTCACTATGATCTCGTCTGAAATTTCAAGCGGAGACTGCTGTTTGGTTGACGTGGCGAATCTCCATATTTCCTTGCCCGTCCTCAGGTCCAGGGCATAGACATGGCAGTCCCATGAGCCGAATATTATCATCTTTTCGTGCAGGATGGAATCAGACCAGATGCCTCCTCCTGTCCTGAATTTCCAGAGCATTTCGCCAGTTTTTGCGTCGAGCGCGTAAAAATTGTTGTCCACCGATCCGAAATAAACCATGCCGTTCGCTACCAAGGGTTTTACGTCGCCTATCCAGTTCCCGGTCCTGAACCTCCATATTTCCTTGCCTGTTTCCACGTCCAGCGCGTAAAAGTTGTTGTCATGCGAGCCGAAATAAATCAGCCCATCGGAAATGCATTGCGAGGAGAGGACGTTTCCGCCGGTCTTGAATTTCCAGACCAGATTGCCTTCAAGGTTAGTGCAATAAAGATATTTGTCATACGAAGGAAAGAAAATCCTGTCTTGGTATAGGACAAGGTTCTGGTATGTTATTATCGACCCGCCAGTCCTGAACCTCCACTTCTCCTTTCCGTTCATGTCCAGGCAGTAGAGGTTGCCATCGAAACAGCCAAAATATATGTTATCCCCGTGGACCAGTGCGCATGTGCTTACCTTGTCCCCGGCACGGAATCTCCATATCTCGCCGCCGTCACGAAGGCGAAGGGCATAAAGATAACCGTCCCACGAGCCGGTATACACGATTCCATCTTTGATGAAAACCGAAGTAATAATCCTGTCGCCTGTCTTGAATTTCCAGGCCAGTTCACCGTTTTTAACGTCAATGACGTACAGATACCCGTCATAATTTCCAACAAAAAGAAGATTGTCATGTAGTACGGGCCTTGATTCGTTGAATATTCCGCCTGCCTTGAATTTCCACAGCATTTCGCCAGTTTTTGCTTTTATGGAATAGATGTAATTGTCGCAGCATCCGAAATACAAAACTCCGTCCTTAGCAGGCCCGACCGTTGATATGCTTCCTCCGTAACCAACCGTCCAGTTGCTTGTGTGGAAACTCGATTCGACCACCAGATCCGTCATCTCGGTCTCGAAGCCCCTTTCTATCCTTATCTTTTCCATCCATGCACCATATTTATCAAATTCTTTTTTAAAATTAAAAACCAAGGGTTCGTATGGAGCATCTCATTCCCAAAATCCAGGAAATCGCCGGAAAGATTTCGCGTGCAGAGGAGAAGAGGAGGAAGCTCGCTGGTTTCCTTAAGAAAGCTGATTCTGATTTTCCTGTTTCCTGTCCGGTTGAGAAATCACCGCCGGACGGCATGAAAATAGCAGGCGTGGACGGAGGGATTGTCAAGCGTAGCGTGCACGGCTTCGATTTCGTTCTTGCCAGGGCAGTGGGCGTATGCTTTTTTTACGGAAAGGGCAAGGTGGCGAAAGTCGAATACTATCCTGAAAGAATCCCTTCTCCTGAGCTCTTCGCCCTCGAATCGCTTTCCGATGACGAATGGATACAGTCGGCTTCGATAGTCAGGCAGAAACTCGAAATAAGGATGGCGATAGAAACCGCAGAAAAGTTCAGGCCGGATTTGCTGATTCTTGATGGTTCCATAATTCCGCATTACACTGACAAGCCCGGCAAGGGTTCGAAGGCGAAGGAAGGTTACGAGGAGATGATATTAATGTACAAAAAGCTTTTCGAGACCTGCGAAAAGAATGGCATAATGCTTGCGGGCGTGGTCGAGGATTCGAGAGGCAAAAGGTTCTGTGATATAGCGAATGAAAACATAATTTCAAAAATGAAAGATTCGGACAAAAGAGAATTTGGAAAAACCTTGGAAAATATGAGAGACACCAGCCTTTTGTACTGGATGCTGGCCGAAGGCGAGAGAACATTCATTTTTCCGTATTCCTCCGCCACCGAGGAGCATCCTGTCATAAAGGACTTCGGCTCTTTCGCTGACAAAATATTTTCCTTCTACCTGAAGACCGCGAAGTTCGACAGGCCGGTCAGAATCGATTTTCTAGGCGAAGAATCCATGGCTGGAAAAATCGCATCGCTGATACTTTCAATCTCATCGCACCATTCAGGATACGGTTTCCCCAGCGTATTGATAGAAGCGGACCAGGCGGCGAAGCTCGAGGAAAACGATATCGAAGGCGTTTATGACCAGATTCTGGCTTATACCGGCCCGCTACCGGGAATTTCCAAGCTCAGAAGGGACAACAGGCCGTTCTGAAAATGCCGGAATTCTCAAGGCGCGCCGCTCAAGGTTTAAAAAACTTGGCATGCATTTAATTCTCGGTTGTTATGCCGGAAAAAACCAGGGCTTACGCGTGGGCAACGGACATATTGAAAGTAGCTGGCGAAGTTACAGCTGAAGTTATAGGCACAACATACAACTTCAAAGTTATTTACGGAGATGGGGAACATTTGCAACTTCTCGGCGTGAGTAAACAATTGTTTGACAGGGAATTTCGGACCGCCATTAACAGATTTTCATTAGAACCAACTGATATTTCAAGAGAACATCCCCCCGATTACAAGCCAAAGCCTTTCGAAAATCCGCATCCCATGACGGATGATGAACTCGGATTGCCTAAAGAAATGAGCATTTCTTTTAAAATTCCGAATCAATCCTAATTCATGAAGCATTCGCAGCACTTTCATCCGAAGTACAGCCTTCAGGAGATTCAGACATGCACGCTTACCGACCTTTACAGAAGGCTCGAAGTAGCCCACGTGCCTGAAGATTGGATGGAAGCTTACAGAGGCTTCGTAAGAAGGGCGCAGGAGATGGCAAGAGAAGGCTGGATAGACGGACCCGTTGAGATAAGGAATGACGGGATTTACAGAATGAAAGGCTCCGGAAGAAACGAAAAAAAGTTGAGAGTAGCGTGATTCCATATATTTTTATCGCTTGTTTTGTTTTAACATCTCAACAAACTTCAGGATTTTTTATGCGGCAAATACGCATCTTCCAGATTTATATCGGCATTCAGACCCATGCGTTCCAGCCTTTCATCCAGCATCCTCTTCACTGCATTTTTCCTCACGTTTCTCGGGATCTTTATCCTGATTGCCGGGGTTAATATTTCGTTTACTGTTTCCCACATTTCTCCCTGATGGTCGGCATGGAAAATTTGCTCGTATGGATTAGCCGTTCTGGAGAATAGCTGTTTTGCCACGGTCTGGCCTATGTAACAGTCAATGCCGTCTTTCGTGAATCCCGTTTTAACCGGCTGGGGCGGGGTTAAATTGGCACGCATTCTCTGCGCAATATGGCTTGCGCCAAGAAAGGCAATAAAAGCCATTGCAGGAATTGAAAACTTACGTTCATATTCATCGGCATATCTTGTCCATGCTGGCTGGTGCTCTGAGGTATGCTCTTCGATGGTAATCTCTTGACCGAGTTTTGGCGGGGATTCCAGCGACAGGCCGGGAAAAGTTATAATGTAACGTATGCTTGTGAAATGTCCCAGATAAAAGCCTCTGACAATTTCGCTGGAAAGCTGTTTTTCTATTTCCGGTTCAGGCATTCCTATCTGTCCTGCAAGCACTCTGAAGCCTTCCCTATCTTCTTCGCTTCTGGTGTTTACAACGTGCACGACCTTATCTCCCGGATACCGCTTAAACCTGAAGACGCTGTTCAGATCCGTATAAACCTGATCGAATAAAGTCCCCAAATTTGTAATCGAATACATATTCGTAATTTTAACTTGACTATTTAAAAGTAGTTATTTTCTATTTTATGACAACCCGTCGTACAGGTTCAACTTTTTAATCCTTCGCTCCAATTTTCGATTATGATACAAGCAATACTTTTCGACCTGGACAACACGCTCATCGACTTCATGCTGATGAAGACGAAGTCGTGCGAGGCGGCGATAGAGGCTATGATAAGCGCCGGCCTTCGCATGGACAGGAAAAAGGCGATGAAGATACTTTTCGAGCTTTACGGGGAGAAAGGCATCGAATACAACCGCATCTTCCAGGAGTTCCTGAGCAAGACGATGGGGAAAATCGATTACAAAATCCTTGCCGAGGGCATAGTCGCATATCGCAGGGCGCAGGCAGCTTACGTGAAGCCTTATCCGGGCACTGTAAGAACGCTGGTCAGGCTGAAGGAGAAGGGCATGAAAATAGGGATAGTTTCCGATGCGCCTTCGGTGAACGCATGGATAAGGCTGGTCGAGATGAAGCTGGACGATTTCTTCGACGTGGTGGTCACGTTCGATGACACCGGCCAGAAGAAGCCGTCGAAATTCCCGTTCCTCAAAGCGATAGAAAGGCTCGGCGTGAAACCAGCGAATGTCCTGTTTGTGGGGGACTGGCCCGAGCGCGACATAAAGGGAGCGAAAGCGCTGGGCATGAAGACGGCGTTCGCCAAATACGGAAGCACGAAAAAAACGAAAGGGACGGGCGCGGACTATGAATTTGAAAGGATAGAGGATTTGCTTAAGATAACGTGATTTTATGGAACTCGAAGAAGCCATCCGGAACCGCAGGAGCATACGAGCATACAAACCGAAGCCCGTCGAGGAGGAGAAAATCGAACGCGTTCTCGAGGCCGCGCGCTGGACGCCGTCTGCCGGGAACCTGCAAAGCGTGGAGTATACAGTTGTGAAGGATAGCGAGACCCGGAGAAAGCTTTCCGAGGCTTCCCTTGGCCAGGACCACGTCCGCGACGCGCCGGTGGACATAGTCGTTTGCTGCAATCTCCCGAAAATTTCGCATTACGGTCCGCGCGGCAGGGAGTTATATTCGATACAGGAGAGCGGCGCTTGCATACAGAACATTATGCTCGCCGCCCATTCGCTTGGTCTTGGAACGTGCTGGGTAGGAGCTTTCAGCGAGGAAAAGGTAAAGGAAATTCTGGGAATTCCTGAAAACGTGAGACCGGTTGGAATAATAACTTTGGGATACCCGGACGAAAAGCCGAAATCTTCAAGACATGCCTTGAAAGATTCTGTTTTTGAACATGGATACAGATGGATTTAAAAAATTTACATAGAAATTTTTAGATTACATCATCAGTGATATCTAATGTACGGCAATTCAGCTAGCTTGGCACCAGTGAATATATTCACACCTTCTGGTTTAATGAATTTAGGATACGATTCCTTATCACCGATGCATGCTTTATGGTTACTTGACCCAGATACACGAACGCACTCTTACAGGGTGGCTCACATTGCTGAGAAAATGGGGACTGGCCTGGGCCTGGATGGAACGACTATTGATGATTTGAAAAAAGCTGGTTTGCTCCATGATGTAGGTAAAATCGCGGTCCAGTCGATTGTTTTAAAATTAGGGAAATTAACTGTTGAAGAGCAAGATGGAATAATATGGCATCCAATTTATAGTGGGATAATTTTATCAAAAAATCCCCGTTTCAGCACGCCTCCGATAACAAGAGCAGCTGAAGAACATCATGAAAGAAATGATGGAGGAGGCTATCCTTTTGGGAAAAGGGGAGACGAGATATCGCTGGGCGGCAAAATTCTAAGTATCTGTGATGGCTTTGAAGCCGCTACGAGTAGAATTCCGATGAGAAATTATAACCATCTTAGGAGTGGTGATGGTCATCCGCTCACGGTTGATGATTTCAGGCAGGTGGTAATGGCTGACAATGGGAAGGAATATGACCCAGAAATAGCAGGGGTATTTATTGAAAGAGTTTTGGGCGACAGAGAATTCTTGCGTACGTTGTGTTTGGATGTCTGATTCAGTACATTCCGCTGGATTCAGATAACCTTTAAAAACCCCAATCCAAGCTTAATTCACTGTACTGGTTAGATGTGAGTAGCATGAATCTTACACTAGATAACCCCCGCAAAGGATTACGAGGTAATTTGGACAGCGAAGCGGGAAGAGTGAGAAATCTCTATTGCGAGATTGGAAGAATATACGCAATCAATAAAGAAATCAGAAGAGCAGTTGAATCCTATTGCCCGCAGCCACCAAGTGCGCATCCACCAAGTGATCTTGTAAGAGGGGTATTAATCAGAGGCTTATATGATTCAGGAGAAATATGGGGCGAGCACGCGGAGGGCGTCAGACTTATATCCAGGAAAATTGCAGAGAGGGTGGGCATCACTGGCGAGGCTCTTGCAGATATAGAGACAGGAGCCGCTATACATGACCTAGGGAAAGTTGGAGTGCGGAATGATGTGCTGAATGGTCGTCCAGATGAAGAACAGAAAAGGCTAATCAGACTTTACCATCCTTTCGTTGGCTATACCTACCTAGTAAGATTTATTGACCCAGAGGGAAGACCCCCAGAGGAAAGACTTGGCGTAAACAATGATATGGTCAGAGGTGCCGTTTTATATCATCATGAACTTCTCGATGGCACTGGCTACCCATTCGGTTTAAGGGGTGAAGAAATACCAGTGTCTGGAGCGGTCGTATCACTCGCAAATTTGGTTCATAATCGCTTCTTCAAGAGAAAACCTTGGACTAAAAAATGCAGTGTTGATGAACTCAAGAGAGATTTGACAGGAAATGAACTTAGTAGATTGTATGCTCCAGATGTTGCAGATGCATGCGTTTCGCTGCTTATAGATGACAGAGAACTGTTAGAATTTCTAGAAGAGCTCCGGCGCGGCTGACGACAGCGTTACTCTATGAACTTCTTGTCTATCTTCTTTACTCCCGGGATATACGATATCCTCTCTTCTATCTCATGCATGATGTTGTCGTAGAATTTGTGGTCTTTTCCGATTTTAAGCATCAGCGACACGACGCCGTCCTTGAATTTGACGTCCTGGACTATGCCCGTCGTCACGATGTCCTTCCCTATCCCCGGGTCCATGACATGGCGAAGCCGCGAACGGAGTATGCTCTCGTTTATGTCCTCGGGTTTCGCTATGCCATGCTTCTCTTCGTAGTTGCGTATGGCAGATTTAAGGGCGTCTATCGCCAGCACCGAGCAGTGGATTTTCATGGGCGGCAGGCCTCCCAGCTCTTTTGTCACGTCCTTGAACTCGAGCCTCTTTGCCTGTTCCAGCGTCTTCCCTTTGGTCATCTCGGTCATTATGCTGGTCGTGGCTATGTTCGCTGCGCAGCCATAGGATTTGAATTTTATGTCCCTGATGACGAGGGTTTTGGGGTCTATTTTGAGATAAAGGTTTATCATGTCTCCGCATGCGAGCGAGCCTTCCGTGACCTGCGCGTCCGCGTCCTTTATCTCACCCACGTTCTTCGGATGGGTGAAGTAGTCGATTACCTTCTTCGAATACATTTTCCACCCCGTTCCTTTAGATAATCTTTAGATAGATAAATATTAGTTTGCAAACGGTTTTGGATAATTATATAACGCTGTTATATTTAAACCTTTAAAGGCAATAAATTGAATAAATCTCAAATCTGGAAACTTAGGGGGATAAAATGCACGCATATCTTGACAACGGCGCAACCACGCAGGTCGATCCTCGCGTGCTGAAGGCGATGCTTCCTTACTTCTCGAAAGCGTACGGCAACGCATCCTCGCTGCATAAGGCAGGGAGGGACGCGAAGAAGGCGATGGATTCCGCGAGGGAAACGATCGCGAAGAAGATAAACGCCGAGCCTTCTGAAATAATTTTCACTTCGGGCGGGACCGAATCGGACAATATCGCCATACGCGGCGTGGCAAAAGCCTTCGCCCAGAAAGGGAGACATGCAATCACCACGAAAATCGAGCATCCGGCCGTCGTAAATACGTGCAAATCGCTAGCCGAAGAAGGCTTCGATGTGACGTTTCTGGACGTCGACAAAGAGGGATTCGTGGACCTGAAGGCACTCGAAAAGGCAATTAGGAAGGACACGATTCTTGTCTCGGTAATTCATGGCAACAACGAGATAGGCAGCATACAGGACATAGCAAAAATCGGCGAACTTTGCAGGGCGAAAGGGACGATATTCCACACCGACGCCGTGCAGTCTTTCGGAAAGGTGCCGATTGATGTAAAGAAGATGAACATTGACATGCTTTCGATTTCCGCCCATAAAATAAATGGGCCTAAAGGAATAGGCGCGCTTTATATCAGGAAAGGCGTCAGGATAAAGCCGGTCACCACGGGCGGTTCGCATGAATTCGGAATGAGGCCGGGAACCGAGAACATCCCTGGAATTGTCGGCCTGGCGAAAGCCGCGGAACTCATCGGCATGAAGGAAATAAAACAGATGGCTTCAATGCGAGACAGACTGATAAAGGGGTTGCTTTCTATTACTGATTCCCAGCTGAACGGTCCTGGAATGGAAAGGCTGGACAGAAGGCTGTGCAACAACGTCAACGTCTCTTTCAAAGGCGTGGAAGGCGAGGCTTTGCTTATGTACCTGGACACGAAAGGCGTCCGCGTTTCGACGGGCTCTGCCTGCTCCAGCAGGGAGGAAGGCCCTTCGCACGTCCTCCAGGCAATCGGGGTCGACCCGGAATGCATAATGGGCTCGCTGAGGTTCACGCTCTCGAAGTTTACGACTGCGAAAGAGATAGACTACGCGATAAAGGCGACCAAAGAAACTGTGGCGCATCTCAGGAAGGTAAGCGGGCTGAGGGAATGAGAAATCGCATGAACAGCATAAACAGATAAAGATGAGTTCAGGAAATTTTTTCAAGCGCCTACTGCGATTGTCGATGATTGTTAAGCCAATCTTTATATAAGTGCGGGACACGTTTATTTTTTATTAGCGCTTTCCACAGGTTTTCTAATGTATGATATCACTGAAATCAGGATACACGGAAGAGGAGGCCAGGGAGCTGTGACGACGGCGGAACTCATAGCTATAGCCGCATTCAAGGACGGCAAGTACAGCCAGGCCGTGCCTAATTTCGGGCCTGAGCGGAGGGGGTCGCCTGTCGAGGCCTACTGCCGGCTCTCGAAGGAATTCATTACGCTGCGCACGCAGGTTTACGACCCGGACTATGTCATAGTCCTTGACGACTCGCTTCCCAACGTGGTTGACATAACCAAAGGCCTTGCGAAGAACGGAATGATTCTCATCAACTCGGACGAAAAGAAAAAGTTCGGATTCCCTACGTACACGGTGGACGCCAACAGGATAGCCATGACCGTTCTCGGAAAGCCGATAGTCAACACGGTAATGCTTGGCGCTTTCGCCAAGGCTACCAATCTCGTCTCGCTGAAGAGCCTGCTTGAGGCGATAGGTGAAAGATTTGAAGGCGTGATGATAGAAAAGAACGTCCAGGCGATAAAAAAAGCTTATGAGGAGACAAAAGGATGAACAACAACAATCACGCTGGTTTGAGCAAGGGCGGAGTGGGTTCCAGCAAAAAGAATTCCAGAATAAGAAAGACGTCGGGCTGGCGCTCGTTCAGGCCGATTTTCACTGACAAATGCAGGGGATGCGGCGTATGCG
>Ga0315282_10014071_pt1 | contig 11959 bp, 18 predicted proteins | sample YL17G07_20_MG_FD_203693 | JGI IMG/M metagenome (GOLD analysis project Ga0315282, IMG submission 203693) | Sediment microbial communities from Yellowstone Lake, YNP, Wyoming, USA - YL17G07_20 | ecosystem: Environmental > Aquatic > Freshwater > Lake > Sediment | place: USA: Wyoming | collected... | reverse complement strand
TAGTGGCATACCCCCTGCTTCTGAGGTGGAATGGGATGAGGTGGGAGCCTAGAAGGGCAATGAACAACCGACCCAATGAACACTCTAGAAGCAGGAATCTCCCGACTTCAGTCGTGGAGAGTGTCAATATCCACCGCTATCAATTTTAAAAGGGGGCGCATATTTTACGATCTCGGGTGAAGACCGATGCCTGTAAGGCAGCCAATCGTTACTGTCCTTGGTCACGTTGATGTAGGCAAGACGCTCCTCTTGGACAAGATCCGGGGAACGGCCGTCATGGCGCGCGAGATTGGAGCCATGACCCAACACATCGGCGCAAGCTTCTTGCCCATCGCCACTATTGAAAATTACTGCAGCTCGATCATCAAGGGATTCCAGTCGAAGACCTCTCTTCCTGGAATACTAGTGATAGACACCCCTGGCCACGAGGTATTCTCAAACCTGCGGGTCAGAGGGGGTTCTGTTTCGGACATCTCCATCCTCGTAATAGACATAATGGAGGGGGTGGAGAAGCAGACGGAAGAGTGCATCGACATACTGAAGTCGCGTAAGACCCCCTTTGTGGTCGCCGCAAACAAGGTCGACAAGGTCCCCGGCTGGAAGTCCTATCCCAACAAGTCCTTTTTGGAGTCGTACAAACTCCAGCCCCCTGTGGTTCAGTCGAAGGTAGACGATAAGATTTACAGGATCGTGGGCGAACTCTCAAGGTTCGGCTTCTCCTCCGACCGCTTCGACCGGATACACGACTTCACGAAGTCCGTGGCCATAGTCCCGACGAGCGCCACGACTGGGGAGGGTATACCAGAGCTCCTCGCCCTGATCTGCGGACTTGTTCAGCAGTACCTCCTAAAGCGCCTCTCGGTGACCGACGGCCCCGGAAGGGGGGTCGTGCTGGAGTGCAAGGAGGAGCCAGGCCTCGGCACAACCATCGATGTCATCCTCTACGATGGGATCCTCAACAAAGGTGACCGGATAGTCATTGGCGGTTTTGAGGGTCCGCTGACCACAAGGGTAAGGGCGCTGTTGCTCCCCAAACCCCTAAACGAGATAAGAGATCCGGAGGACAAGTTCCAGTCGGTGGAGAACGTGGTCGCCGCGGCTGGCGTAAAGATCGTCGCCACTGGTCTCGAGGGGGCGGTGGGCGGCGCTCCAGTGGTGGTAGCCAACGATGACGCAGCACTTGACGCAACCTCAAAGAAGATAAAGGAGGAGATGTCTGAGCTCCGCTTCTCCACCGAGACTGAGGGGGTAATAGTCAAGGCGGATACCCTGGGCTCCCTGGAGGCCTTGGTAAAGTTCCTGAAGGACTCTGGCATTCCGGTGAGGGTCTCGGACATCGGTCCCATTGGCAGGCGCGAACTCATAGAAGCCGGCATAGTTAAGAGGAGCAAGCCCGAACTGGCTGCCATAGTCGGTTTCAACATCAAGACCACCCCTGAGGCTGAGGTCGAGGCCAAGGATCGTGGCATACCCATCTTCACCAGCAACGTGATCTACCACATCGTGGACGACTTCAAGGCTTGGTCTGAGAAGTTGGTCGCGGATATGCGTAGCAGGGAGTTCAGCCAGATCACCCTCCCAGGAGAGATCCGCATCATACCCGGGTGCGTATTCAGGAAGAACGACCCGCCCATATTCGGCGTGGAGATCCTGACCGGAACAATAAAGCCGGACTACAAGATCATGAAGCAGGATGGGGAGATCTTGGGTAGCATAATGCAGATCCAAGACGGCGGCAAGACCATCCCGCAGGCCAAGAAGGGGGAGAGGATCGCGATCTCGATCAAGGGGAACTTCACCGTCGGCAGGCAGGTTCAAGAGGGCGACACCCTCTTGATCTCGATCCCTGACGAAGACATAATCCTCCTGAAGGAGAAGTACAGGAGCGAACTTGGCGAGGACGAGCTGGCGGTGATAGAGAAGGTCCTTCGCATACGATGGAAGGACTCCCCACTCCTTTAGGGTCCGTCATACGGCGCATTGACCTCCCGCATTTTGGCGAAAGGGATATAAACATTATTATACTTCGAACTCCTATCAACAACAAAAGTTTCTACGGTGATAGGGATTGGTGGAGTTTAAGGTCGTAATATCAAACCCCTCTGATGGAAAATCAAAGACGGTTACGGCGGCTGACGCCCAAGCACAGTCCCTAATTGGATTGCGGATAGGGGACTCTGTAAACGGGGAGGCCTTCGGCTTCTCTGGCCAAGAGCTAGTGATAACGGGCGGAAGCGACAAGAGCGGCATACCCATCAGGGGCGACATCCCCGGCGGCGGAAAGAGGCGGATTCTGCTCTCTGGAGCCCCCGGTTATCACCCAAAGAAGAAGGGCGGTAGGAAGAGAAAACTTGTAAGGGGCAACATGATCACTGAAGATTTCGTTCAGATAAATGCCGTGCTCAAGAAGGGTGAGGAGGCAGGGAAGAAGAGTGAGTGAAGAGAAGAGGCAGCCCGAGTGCAACATCGGTCTGACCGGCCATGTGGATCATGGAAAAACAACTCTGGTCGCCGCCTTAAGCGGGGTATGGGCTGCCCATCACAGCGAGGAACTGAAGAGAGGAATCACCATAAAATTAGGCTACGCCGATACGGTCTTCAGGAAATGCCCTAAATGCGCTCCGCCGGAGGCCTATACGACCAAAAAGAGTTGTCCAATACACGGCGTGGAAACAGAGTTCTTAAGAAAAGTCTCCTTTGTGGACGCCCCAGGCCATGAGAGCCTGATGGCAACGATGCTCTCGGGGGCGGCTCTGATGGACGGAGCCATACTCGTCATCTCCGCCGCTGAGGAGTGCCCACAGCCACAGACGAGGGAGCACCTGGTCGCGCTGGAGATTATAGGCGTAAAGAACATCGTGGTCGTTCAGAACAAGATCGACGCCGTGGACAGACAAAAGGCGACCGAGAATTATAAGCAGATCCTGGCCTTCACAAAGGGAACCATAGCAGAGGACGCGCCCATAATCCCCGTCTCGTCCCTTCACGGCTCAAACGTTGACTACCTTATCCAGACGCTCGAGGAGAGGATCAAGTCCCCCGTAAGGGACCCTACAAAACCCGCTAGGATGTACGTGGCGAGGTCATTTGATGTAAATAAGCCGGGCACCGCCCCTGAGAAGCTGAAGGGCGGCGTACTGGGCGGGTCGCTCATTCAGGGTAAATTCAAGGTTGGCGACGAGGTGGAGATCCGTCCGGGAATAAAGATCGAGCAGGGCGGTAAGGTATCGTACGAGCCGATCTTCACGTACATATCGAGCCTCATGTCTGGCAGCATGGCGGTAGACGAGATCGGACCCGGAGGGTTGGTGGGGGTAGGCAGCACCCTCGATCCGGCCGTCACCAAGGCAGACAACCTTGTGGGCAGCGTGGCAGGCAAGCCGAACACCCTTCCGCCCACGAGGACCGAGCTGCGCCTCAAGGTTTCACTCCTCGATAGGGTCGTGGGTACGAAGGAGATGCAGAAGGTGGAGCACATCAAGGCAAGAGAGAGTCTGATGCTGGTGGTCGGCTCCGCCGTCACCGTGGGAACGGTCACCGCCGCTTACAAGGATGATGCTCAGCTCGCTCTCAAGCGACCTGTCTGCGTAGAGTCAGGGTTGAGGGTCGCTATAAGCAGGATGTTGGCCGGTAGATGGCGGCTGATAGGGTATGGTTTCGTCCGCTAAGCTCAGCACGACAACGGTCATTCTAGACACAAACATCTTGATCTATTCCGTGTCCGAGCCATTCGACATCGCCCACCAACTGAAGCGCGTGGGTTTTGTCAATGTAAAGGTTCCCAAAGGCGTCGTGGAGGAGCTGGAAAGGATATCGTTGATGCGCACCGGAAAGGAGCAGAGGTTCGCGAAGTTAGCTCTGGAGATAGCGAAGAAGTTTGATGTGCTGAAAGAATATGCCCCGAAGACTCCCATTGACGATCAGCTGGTCCAGATGGCAAAGAGCAAGGGATACATCGTGGCAACCTCCGACTCCCAGCTGAGGAGGCGCCTCCGGAAGGAGGGCGTCTCTGTTATTTATCTAAAGGATCGGCGTCTTATACCGGAGAGCGATCTGATTACAAAGATGGACTCTTAAAACTGATTTGCGCCCTACCTGCTTAGCGAGACTGGCGGGTTACTACGTCAAGTTTTTATAGCCCTTTTGAATGTGCTATCCATAAATCGCCATTTCTGGTGAGTCTCATGTATAAGCTTCTCCAAATGAATGACGTCGTCAGGATCCCTCCGGAGAAGTTTGGATCCCCTCTGGAGACGGTGGCTGCTGAGGTTCTTAGGACCTCTTACGAGGGGATAGTGATGCGCGAATTCGGTGCGGTTCTTGCCGTTCTGAACGTCCAGGTCTCTAATGTCGGGAAGATCCTGCCCGGAGACGGGGCTATATATCACAAGACCTCCTTCGACCTCCTAATCTACACGCCCCTAATTCAGGAGGTCGTCGAGGGAGAGGTCGTCGAGGTCACCGATTTCGGCGTATTCGTGAGAATAGGTCCAATGGACGGGCTGGTCCATGTCTCGCAGGTCATCAATGACTTCATAACCTACGACGAGAAGAGGGGCGCCCTGATAGGCAAAGAGACGCAGCGGGTGCTGGAGAAGGGGGTCTCAGTTAGGTCGAGAATAATAACCGTCAGCCTAAGCGGCGGCGCTTCAAGGAGCAGCAAGATAGGTATGACGATGAGGCAGCCGTTCCTAGGAGCGCTGAGCTGGGTCGATGAGGACGTGAAGAAGGCAAGGGGCGAGAAGGCGCCGAAGGGATCGGCGGATGAAAAGAAGGGAGAGAAATGAGAAAAGATAAGCCCTCCTCCACAAAGTATGCCTGCAGGAAAGACAAATACATCTTGACTGAAGACGAGAAGAAGTGCCCCATCTGCGGTGGGTCTGATCTCTCAGACGAGTGGAGCGGGATAGTGATTATCATGGATACGTCCTCAAAGCTGGCGGAGATAATTGGCGCCAAGAAGACGGGGCGATATGCAATAAAGGTGCGATAAGAAATTGGGCTCACTGAGGATGCCTACGCGCCTCAGGGACGAGTTATCTAAGCAGTACGGTACCCTCCTAACGGGCGATCCCAAATCAAACGTGAAGGCAACACTTGACATTCTGAGATCGAAGCGTCCCCCAAAAGTCATCGTGGTGGGCGACTTTACGCTCAAGGCTTTCATCGAATCGGGATACCGCCCTGATCTAGGCATATTCGATAATAAGACAAAGCGGTCGTCATTCCCTGTCTTAGAGAAGCCAACAAACGTGGTCTCGAATCCGGCGGGTCACATCTCTGACGAGGCGGTATCGTCCATCAGGCAACTCCTTCTCTCGAAGGGCCCCTCGCTTCTCTTTGTGGATGGGGAGGAGGATCTCCTTGCCCTGCCGGCCATCCTGCACTCTCCAGAAGGGTCCATCGTGATATACGGCATGCCGGGTAAGGGCATGGTTGTAATCGTTGCAGACAAGGAGATAAAAGAAAAAATAGCGTCGCTGATCAGCCAATTCGAGAGAACCGGCTGATCAAGCGCGTTAGTGCCTCAGACCCAACCCCTAATCTTCATGGCCTCCGTCACGCGGTTGATGGCACAGATGTACGCCGCCATCCTCATGTCCGTCTCATATTTGAGGTAGGTCTCGTAGACGTTGTTGAATGCCTTCACCATCAGCTTATCCAGCTTATCGTTTACCTCCTCCCTGGGCCAGTAGTAGTTCTGCAGGTTCTGAACCCACTCAAAGTAGGAGACGCTCACACCACCGGCATTCGCCAGGATGTCCGGGATCACCATGACTCCGCTCTGGTGCAGTATCTCGTCAGCCTCCGGCGTTGTTGGTCCGTTGGCGCCCTCCAGTACCAGCCTGGCCTTTATCCTGTGAGCATTCTTCTCTGTTATCTGATTCTCAAGAGCGCATGGAATTAGGATATCGCACTTCTTCTCCAGTAGCTCCTCATTCGTGATCTCCTTCGCGTCAGGATATCCCAGAACCGTGCCGTTCTTCTCCTTGAATTTGAGCACATCGTCAACATGTAATCCCTTGGCGTTGTAGATGCCTCCCTTGGAGTCGCTGAGCCCAGCGATCTTGCAACCGAACTCGCTCATGTATTTTGCAGAGTAGTATCCCACATTCCCGAATCCCTGAACCACAACGTCCGCCCGCCTCAGTTCAATGCCCAGCTTCTTTGCCCCCTCTCTGCCGGCTATTGATACGCCCTTTCCTGTCGCCTCAGTCCTTCCCTCCGATCCCCCTATGATAATCGGTTTTCCTGTTACAGTGCCTGGGACGTCGTACCCTTTCAACCTACTGTACTCGTCCATGAACCAGGCCATCTCCCTCCCAGAGGTATTCACGTCTCCGGCTGGGATGTCCTTCTCGGGTCCAAGAATTAACGAAATGGCCGAGAAGTACCCCCTAGAGAGCCTCTCGATCTCCCCAACGCTCATGGTCTTGGGGTTGCATATGACCCCCCCTTTGCTCCCTCCGTAAGGCAGGCCGGCAACGGAGCACTTCCATGTCATCCAGATGGAGAGCGCCATCACCTCCTCCATGGTCACGCCGGGATGGTACCTGATCCCTCCTTTAAACGGGCCGAGGGCATCGTTATGCTGGGATCTAAATCCCCGAAAGACCTTCACGGTGCCATCATCCATCCTTACCGGCACGTTCACACAGAGGACCCTCTTTGGGTACTTCAGTATCTCATGGACGTTCGGGTCTAAACTCATTATTCTGGCGCATTTATCGAGCTGTTCTAATGCCATTTGATATGGATTCCTTTCTGACAAACTCTCATCTCCTTGGATGAGGAAGAATAACTATTAATGTCTTAATAATATTTCTGCTTTGAAACGCGGCTCGGGAATGGAGAGAATTAGATACCTTTTGTTCGCCATGCCCCTCCGCTTGCCCTGTGTCTTCATAGGAAAGCTAAAAAAGGAGTTCTACTTCTTCTACTCCGAAATGGATGTGGTATAATGTCCTCCCAAGAGGCAGAGTATCAGATATCGATTATCGAAGACAAGGCTAACCCACTTATGGAGCGGAGAGAGGTTAAACTCGAGGTCGCCTCCAAATCTACGCCCAGAAGGGATATTCTTAGGAAGGCAGTGGCATCCTCCCTAAAAGTTCCGCTGGAGAGGGTGTATGTGAGGAGTTCTCTATCCTCGTACGGCACCAACATCTCAATCTGTAAGGTGCACGTCTATGATGACGAGGAGCGTGGCAAGCAGATCGAACAGAAGTACGTCCAGTTGAGAAACCTGTCTCGGGAGGCCAGAAAGCAGGCCGCGGGCGCGCAGGCAGGCGCGAAGACCGAGTCGAAACCTGCGGAGGCAAAGGCGCCTGAGGGGCAGAAGGTAAAGTAAGGTGAATCGTGATGTCAAAGTCATCAACGCTCTATGAGGTCGACTACAACCAGGGCACAATTAAGCCAAAGAACAAGAAGTGCTCTAGGTGCGGAAGGATGATGGCAAAGCACATGAAGCCCAGCCCCAGATGGGCGTGCGGTTACTGCGGTTACACTGAATTTATACGGGCATAAAGGCAGTTACAAAAATGAGCTCAGTGCAACACGTGCTGGGCATTGAATGCACCGCCCACACGTTTGGGTGCGGGGTGGTCTCTTCCGAGGGTACTGTGCTCTCCAACTCTAAGGCGGAGTACGTCCCGAAGACGGGCGGGATCCACCCTAGGGAGGCGAGCCAACACCACGCCGCCAAGGCATCTGCAACCATAAGGGATGCACTCAAGGAGGCCGGTCTCCGCCTCTCAGACGTAGATGCGGTCGCCTTCTCGGCAGGACCCGGTCTGGGACCGTGTCTGAGGACGGGGGCAACGGTCGCGAGGATGCTCTCGCTCCTCTCAGGCAAACCGCTCGTGCCCGTCAATCACTGTATCGCCCATATCGAGGTGGGCCGAATGGTCACGAGGGAGGAGGATCCGCTCGTAGTATATGTCTCCGGCGGTAACACCATAGTCTCGGCGTTCTCGGACGGCAGGTACAGGATCTTCGGGGAGACCCTTGACATAGCCCTCGGCAACTGCCTCGACTCCTTCGCCAGATCCCTAGGTCTAGGTCACCCCGGCGTCCCGAAGCTCGAGTCGCTTGCCAACGAGGGGCACTCCTTCATACCACTGCCCTACGTCGTGAAGGGGCAGGATGTCTCTTACTCTGGCCTGCTCACCATGGCCGTCAGGAAGATAGAGGAATCTGATCCGCGCGATCTGAGCCTCAGCCTCTTGGAGGTTGCGTATGGGATGCTCGCAGAGGTCACGGAGAGAGCCTTGGCGCATACGGAGAAACCCTCCCTCCTGCTCACGGGGGGCGTTGCGAGAAGCCCGAGGCTGCAGAGGATACTCGAGTCCGTCTGCCAAGAGCACTCCTCCAGATTCTACGTGGTCCCTCCTGATCTCGCGGGGGACAATGGAGGGATGATCGCCTGGGCGGGATATCTGGCCTTGAAGGAGGATCTGACCGTCCCCATAGAGACCAGCTACATAAGGCCAAAGTGGCGACTTGATGAGGTCGAGGTGCCATGGCGGAGATGACCCTGATAAAGAAGGGGGCAGAGGCCGAGCTCTACAGAGGAAGGTGGCAGGGCTTCGACGTGATCTTCAAGCGGAGGATAAGAAAGCCCTACCGGAACCATGACCTAGACTCCTACATCAGGACTAGCAGGACCTCCCTGGAGGCGAAGCTGCTCTCCGAATCGAAGAGGCTCCGCGTTCCCACGCCCATCGTCTACTTCGTGGATCTGGATAAGACCGAGATAATCATGAGCTACATCCCCGGTCTCCCCCTCAAGAAGATGATGCCCACTATGGACGAGACCTCAATCAAGCAGTTCTTCGTCAAGATAGGCAAGATGGTGGGGAGGCTCCATAGAGGTGGTATAGTGCACGGCGACCTCACCACATCAAACATGATCGTTAAGGACGGGAGCGTCTTCTTCATAGACTTCGGGCTCGGCGAGTACACGCTGGACCTCGAGGCCCGCGGCGTGGACGTACACCTCATGCGCCGGACCTTGGAGAGTTCACACCACGAGGTTTCCAAGATCGCGTACAACAGCTTCATCAGCGGTTACTCTCGGGTGATGGGTGATGAGACCGAAGAGGTGCTGCGCAGGGTCGGCGAGATCCGGCGCAGGGGCAGGTACGTTGAGGGTGAAAGGTGAGGTGTGGCATGAGCGCGAAGAATGAGGATGAGATTCTCTTCGTTACTGGCAACAGTCATAAGGTGAAGGAGGCAAATAGGGTCCTCTCCCGATTCGGGATAACCGTAAAGATGGCGGAGTGCGAGAAGGTCGAGATCCAGTCCGAATCCCTGACAAGGATAGCCAGGTACGCCGCGTCATTGGCGGCAAAGAGACTCGGAAAGCCTGTGATCGTGGAGGACTCTGGGCTCTTCGTTAAGGCTCTGGACGGGTTCCCCGGTCCCTACTCCTCCTACGTCTACAAGACCATAGGCTGCGGGGGCACACTCCAGCTGATGTCTGGAATAACCGACAGGCGCGCCGTCTTCAAGTGCGCAGTGGCATTCTGCTCTCCTGGATCCCCCCCGCTGGCATTCGAGGGCAAGGCCTATGGCAACATCTCCTCGTCAATCAGGGGATCAGGAGGCTTCGGCTTCGATCCCATATTTGTCCCAAAAAACGGAGACGGCAGGACCTTTGCGGAGATGCCCCCTGAGGGCAAGGACAGCCTGTCCCACAGGGGCGCCGCCTTCAGGGGCTTCGGGGAGTGGTACTTCAGGTCGCAGAAGATTACTAAACTGTGAACTGCCCTAGGTTGGGGTCATGAACCACAAGGGTGGGCAGGGAGAGTTAGAGTTCGGCGGGCTCCCACATGAAATGCAATTTTGTATAGCAAGCAGGAACCTGATACAAGATGTGCACCCTGCATTATAATCGATTCGGTTTAGTAACTCTCTTTACGACAAGAAATGACAACACACCGGCCGTTAACGCTGATATGATAACTATCGAAAAATTTGTAGCCATCGTTAAAAAAGAAACCCCGTCCGCATGGGCTGAGTTGTTTACCAGTATATTGCTTTGCGTAGTCTCTAACCCTGAGTTTGTTGTATTCGTCTGGACTGGGATTTGATTTCCTGTGGACAATAGTAGGGATGGGGAATACATCAGAGCAACCCCTATAACAACTGCCAAGACTCCAAGAGCGGTGAACTTCAATGCGCCTCACCCTCAATGTTAAGTGTACTACAGATAATCTTCTCATGATTGTAAATAAAGCTGATCATTAGAACGGCCTCTTTATCCATGCCCTGATGGTTTCAATCCACATTATCAAACATCCCGTGATGCCAAAGAGTAGTGCTGCTACCCCTTCAGGTGTGAGTTTCACGGAATATATTAGAATGTATGTCAGTAGCATAGTAGTTAAAACCATTGAATAAAAGAAATATCTCGGCACCATCATACCCATAAGCCGGACGAACTCCGAAAAGACTTCAACTTTCACCCCCTCTACAGCAACATAACAGCCTGAATTGTTCTTGCTTACAAGATCCATCTTCACCAGTTTTTCTAAGTGATAAGACGCGAGACTAGGACTGCTGAAATTGAGTATCCTCTGTACCTCTCTTGGACCGACACCATTTTTTCCGCTATTTAGAACGATCCAATATACCCTTAACGTCGTGCCCTTCAGCTCTTCTGAGGCGATCTCCCTTCCCTCCGTCCCAATAGCTTGTCCTGTACAAATATGCTGTACAGCCTACTTTAAGCAAACTGTTTCTCTGTACAACTTTTTGAACATAAAAACCGCTTTAAACCTAGCAGAAGCAACTTGTCTCAAGAAGTCTAAGGAGATTGAAAGAGAAATGAAAAAACTTGGCATAACTTTAGTGGTCCTTATGGTGCTTGTAACGGCCTACCCCATACTTGCCAACGTGACGCAGGTAGCCTTGGTGACAGACTCAAGTGCCCAAAAACAGATGCAGCTCATAGATAGCTACAAAGCTCTAACAAACTACAGGAACATCTCTTCCTATGTTGTGGGAGGAGAAGTTATCGATACCTACGTTAAAAGGACCGAAAAATGGGGGATCACCACTTTCGCAACTATCCACGTCGACACGCTCCTAAAAGGGGAGCTAAAGGAACAGAATGTTACTGTAATGTATGCTGGCGGTGAACTCGACGGCCTAGGTACAGCTTGCTGCATTCATTATGCAGTCACTGACTACCCCTTACCGGGTATACTGTACCTCCAGAAGGGCGACAGGATAATTGCCTTCATCAGCGGCGATCTTGACCTTTACACATATATACCTGATCCGACAGCGACCCCCCCGGCATTGGGAAACTGACCAAGGCAAACGTTCCAAACCCGTCACAGAAAAGAGACTTGGCTCGATGGGTGTGGGAGTGTAAAAAGGAGAAAAAACATAAATGAAATTGAAAATGGCAAAAACAACAGCAACCCTATTGATAGCGGTATTCCTAGTATCTGCAATGGCCATGATAGCGCCAGCAATAGTACCGACGGTAAGTGCACAGAGGCCAAACACTTATTACGTGTCCACTGGGAACGACGCGAATGATGGTTTCTCCCTAGGGACCGCGAAGCTCACGATTCAGGCGGCCTCGGTGACAGACTCGAGTGCCCAAAAACAGATGCAGCTCATAGATAGCTCTGCTACATTAACAGCGCTTAAAAATGTTGCATCTCACGTTATGTCAGGTACGGTGATCAGTACTGAATGCACCAAGGACAAAAATGGAATTATCTGGACTTACGTTACAATGTCTATTGCGACAGTACTAAAAGGTCCATTAAAAGAAGGCAACATCGCACAAATTAAATATGTGGGTGGTACTGTAGTTGACACTCTCCACGACTAAAGTCGGGAGATTCTTGCACACAGTCCCTTCAACGCTTGGAGGCACATCTGTTTCAGCATTTACCTCTTCACGGCTCATGGACTATCTGCAAGGGCTGTGCCACCA
>Ga0315282_10014069_pt1 | contig 11960 bp, 12 predicted proteins | sample YL17G07_20_MG_FD_203693 | JGI IMG/M metagenome (GOLD analysis project Ga0315282, IMG submission 203693) | Sediment microbial communities from Yellowstone Lake, YNP, Wyoming, USA - YL17G07_20 | ecosystem: Environmental > Aquatic > Freshwater > Lake > Sediment | place: USA: Wyoming | collected... | reverse complement strand
GAAAGTACTCCGACGGATTTCGGCCGGGTCGCTGCTCAAACTGCTCGGCAGGTTATCCAGCAGCGCATTCGTGACGCTGAACGCCAGGCGCAGTTGAATTTTTACCAGCGCCAGTTAGGGGAGATAGTCAGTGGCGTAGTGCAGGCTATCAATTCCCAGGGCCTGACCATTGGCATGGATATGCGCGCTGAAGGTATCATGGCTCGCAAAGATATGATTCAGGGCGAACGTTTCCGCATCCATGACCGCGTGCGCGCCCTGATTGCCGAAGTCAAAGATAGCCCGCGTGGGCCACAAATTATCCTCTCACGCACCCATCGTGATTTCTTACGCCGTCTGCTAGAAACAGAAGTCCCTGAAATTTACCACGGTGTGGTTGAAGTCCGTTCCATCGCACGTGAGCCCGGTGAACGTGCTAAAGTTGCCGTATCTGCTACCCAATCCGGTATCGACCCGGTGGGTGCCTGTGTTGGTATCCGCGGTGTACGCATCCAGGCCATCGTACGCGAGCTGCACGACGAGAAAATTGACGTTATCGAATGGAACTCCGATCCATCCGCATTTATAGCCAAAGCCATCAGTCCAGCGCGCGTCAGCGGTGTTTATCTCAACGAACGCTCTGCCAGCGGAAAAACCGCCACGGTGGTCGTACCGGAAGACCAGCTCAGCCTGGCCATCGGTCGAGATGGTCAAAACGCCCGCCTGGCAGCCAAGCTGACTGGTTGGCGCATCGATATCAAGAGCTTGAGTGAAGCATCCTCTGATGCATTGTATAAATTGCAAAACGATCCTTCCCTGGCGGTAATTTTCCAGAATGAAAATGAAGCTATTGCCACAATTGAAGCCATTCTTAGCAAGAAGAGTGATGGGCGTCCGCTAACCCCAGAGGAATACGACCAGCTTGCCCAGTTCGTAGACCGGGTTGAACGGAAGGCGGTTAAACGCCTGGCTGAAAAGAAAGTCGAAGAAGACAGCGCACTGGATCTGATCCGCAAGAGCATCCCGGCGGGTGTCTTCGATCAAAACATCCTCGACAGCACTATACCCGAACACGTCGCCTTTATCCTGCAGGAAGCAGGATATACAACCGTGGGTGAACTGGCGATGCAGATGAAGACACACCCGGATGATGTCCTGCGGCTGCAAGGTATTGGTCCAAAAGCTATGGCTGAAATCAACAAGTTAATGGACACCCTTAATAGCATGGCTGCTGCCCAACAAGCAGCTGAGGCTATTGCACCAGTTGAAGAAGTTCCTGCCGAGATTGTCGCCCCGATTGAAGTAACTGCTCCGGTCGAAACCCCGACTGTCGAAGAAACTGTGGCTGAAACAGAAGCTGCCGTCCAACCGGTTATCGAAGCAGCTGCTGAAACACTTGCAATCGAAGAAGAGGCTGCTCCAGTAATTGAGGGTGAAGCAATCCCTGTACCTGCCGAGGAAGAAGTTTCCTTCGACGAGTTATTTACCCTCAAACCTGGAATCATTGAGCCTGTCGCCGAAGAAGAAGATGATGAATCTGGCGATAAGAATAAGAAGGGTAAAAAGAAGAAGAAGAAATTTGTAGAATTGACCTACGACCCTGACCGTGACGTGGTTCTTGCAAAGAAGAAACACAAGCGCGGCGGAACCGGTTGGGAATGGGAAGAGTAACATATCCTAGAGAGTGACAGGTGACTAAAAGAACGGGTAAAAGGGTCAAGCATATACCGCAGCGCACTTGTGTAGGGTGCCGGCAGATATTACCAAAACGATCTCTAATCAGGGTTGTACGAACATCACAAGGAATCCTGATCGATCCGACCGGTAAGGCTGCAGGGAGGGGAGCATACCTGCACAATCTCCGTTCCTGTTGGGAACGTGGTATTAAGGGTACTTTGGCCCATGCACTGAAAACAGACTTGACTGACCAGGATCGAAACACCTTGGAAGCTTTCCTGGCAAACCTTCCGGATGAAACACCAGCGGAAATTGAACAGGCTGGTGTTGTATGAGGAAGAAAGTCTCGTTCAATGGATTAAATAAAATGATGCCTTAAACTCACCCCACTATACTTGCTCAGCGGAGTGCATCCAATGTGCCCCCAGAATATAGTAAAATGTAGCAGGTTTAACCTCCGGGCGGTGAGATGAGTTTTTGGGGCGCACAAGAACAAGGAGGTCCGACATGAGCGAGAATGGGCAAAAGAAAATAGAATTACCCGCCAGCATCACCGTGCGGGAACTGGCACTACGGATCCAATCGAGCCCGATTCAGGTTATCAAAATCCTGATGTCGAATGGCGTGATGGCAAACATCAACCAGCAGGTTGACTTCGACACTGCCGCGGTCGTTGCCTCCGAAATGGGCTATGAAGCCAATATGGAAATGCCGGAAATCATTGAGGAAGAAAAAGAGACTGGTGAAATTCCTCTATGGCGGCGTGTCATCACCAATGAAGACCCTAAAACCCTGGTCAGCCGGCCTCCTGTCGTTACGATCCTCGGACACGTTGACCATGGTAAAACCACTTTGTTAGACGCAATCCGGCACACGAATGTAGCCGGCGGTGAAGCAGGCGGTATCACCCAGCATATCGGCGCTTACCAGGTAGAGCATAAAAACCGCCAGATTACTTTCCTGGACACGCCAGGTCACGCTGCTTTTACTGCCATGCGTGCCCGTGGGGCTCAGGGCGCCGATGTTGTCGTACTGGTAGTTGCAGCCAATGATGGTGTTATGCCGCAAACGAAAGAAGCCATATCACATGCCAAGGCAGCTCGGGTGCCGATTGTGGTAGCCTTAAATAAAATGGACCGCCCGGACGCCAACCCAGATTATGTCAAACACCAGCTCGCAGACCTCGGTCTGGTGCCCGATGAATGGGAAGGAAGCACCCTGGTTGTACCGGTTTCAGCAAAACTAATGAACGGCCTGGAAGATTTATTGGAAGCAATCCTCCTGGTAGCTGACAGCTCGGAAATTCTGGCAAACCCTGATGGTAAAGTTATTGGAACTGTGATTGAAGCCCAGCTTGATAAATCTAAAGGACCGGTAGCTACCCTGCTGGTTCAAAATGGCTCGCTGGAAATGGGTGATACCGTTATAGCTGGAGAAGTCTACGGTAATATCCGTGCCATGTTCGATTATCATGGGCGCAAAGTACGCAAAGCGGGTCCATCTACCCCAGTTCAGGTGATGGGATTAAGCGGGGTACCGCAGGCTGGTGACCTTTTCCAGGTCCTGCCATCCGAGAAGGAAGCCCGCATCGTGATCAATGAACGGAAAATACAGGCTCAACAGAAAGTAGCCGCCCTACCTAAGGCTACCCTGGAAGAATTATTCCAGAAATTTCAAGCTGGTGAAGTCCGAGAACTTCGGCTGATCATCAAAGCCGACGTACAGGGCTCGCTCGAACCGATCATTAACTCGCTGAATGAATTAAACAAGAGCGAGATCAGTATTAATATCCTGCATGCTGAGACAGGTAACATCACAGAGAATGATATCTACCTGGCAACCGCTTCTAAGGCGATCGTCGTTGGTTTCAATGTAAATGCAGATACTGCCGCCCGGCGTCTGGCTGAAACAGAAGGCGTTTCGATCCGACTTTATACCATTATTTACCGGTTGATCGAAGATATTGAAAAAGCGCTCAAGGGTATGCTTACCCCGGAGTTTATAGAGGTGAATGTCGGCCGGGCCGATGTTCTGACCGTGTTCAAGATTTCAAAAGTAGGCAACATCGCTGGCTGCCGGGTAACCCAGGGAGAAATCAGGCGGAATGGGCGTGCCCGTCTTAATCGAGCAGGCAAGGTAATTTATGAAGGTGAATTCGCCTCACTCAAACATGAAAAGGACGATGTGCGCGAGATTCGCACCGGTTTTGATTGTGGCATTGCCCTTAAAAGTTTTAATGATTTCGCGGCAGGGGATTCAATCGAATGTTTTATCTTGCAGCGTACTACCGATTGATCGCAGACTGCCCTGCGCTTAGGAGGGAAAATGCCATCCAAACGTAGAATGCAGCGAATTGCCGATCGCATCCGCGAAGAGTTATCCGAGATGATGATCAAGGATATTAAGGATCCGCGGATGAGCACCGTTTCTATTACCGATGTCAAGGTTGACCGAGAATTGGCCTTCGCCGATATTTTCGTTTCGTCGTTTGAAGGCAGCCAACATTCACAGGAAATCCTCAAAGGATTTCGCAACGCTTCTGGATTTATCCGGCATGCCCTGGCTGAAAGGATCGAGCTACGTGTTTTCCCACAGCTACGCTTCCATTGGGATCCCACCCCAGAACGGGCTGATCACATAGAACAACTATTGGCCTCAATCCGGCAGGAATTCAAACCACCCGCTCCAGAGGATTCGCAAAACAATGAGCAGCGACCTGCATAATACCATCACCCGCCAGCTACAGGATGCCCACAATATCCTGGTGTTATCTCACATCCGTCCGGATGGTGATGCCATTGGGTCCTTGCTGGGTCTTGGCCTGGCCCTGCAATCTGCCGGTAAAGAGGTTCAAATGGTCCTTCCCGACGGCGTCCCACGCAACTTCCGCTACCTGAAAGGGAGTGAAAAAATCGGGCGCCGTCCGAAAGGTGATTTTGACCTGGTCGTGGTGGTCGACTGCTCTGATCTGCCGCGAGTTGGTGAAGCAATCCAAGACCTGACCCCAGATCTTAATATTGATCATCACATTACCAATCTCAACTTCGCCCGGGTGAACCTGGTCTTACCTGAAGCTGTGGCAACTTCAGCCATTCTGGCAGAATTTTTACCGGTATGGAACCTGGCAATCGATGAAAATATCGCCAGCGCGCTGTTGACCGGCCTGGTGAGTGACACGATTGGCTTTCGTACTTCGAATATGACAGCCCATGCCCTTCACCTGGCTGCAGATCTGATGGAACTTGGTGCCAACCTGCCCGAGTTATATAACCAGGCTCTGGTACGCCGGTCATACGAATCCGCTCTGTATTGGGGACAGGGTTTGAACCGCTTGCAGTGCGAGGATCGTCTGGTCTGGACCAGCCTATCACTGGATGACCGGGTGAGAAGCAACTATCCTGGCAACGATGATGCTGATCTGATCAACGTTCTTTCATCTATCGACGACATTGATGTTGCTGTCATTTTTATCGAACAAAAAGGGGGGCGTGTCAAAGTAAGCTGGCGAGCCCAACCCGGTTTAGATATCTCTCAAATCGCATTACAATTCGGCGGCGGTGGACATGCCGCCGCCTCGGGAGCTGAAATTCCTGGCAGCCTGCTCGAAGTGCAGAATCAGGTGCTTTCAGCCACCCGGCTTTTCTTATTAAACAATTCAAATTATAACGGGAACAACAATTATGGGAAAAAACCTGCTGCAGGCCTTTCTGCGGTTCAGGATCATTTAACCTATGGGGTGTAAAAATAAATATGAACGATAACAGTAATCTCGAACTCCAAAATGCAATTTCCGGTGTCCTGGTCATCGATAAACCAATTGGCCTGACATCTCATGATGTCGTACAAATCGTACGAAAAGGTACTAATATCCGGCGTGCTGGTCACACAGGAACCCTTGATCCACGTGCATCAGGAGTGCTGGTCATCTTGATCGGTCCGGCAGTCCGTCTGAGTGAATTTGTGTCTGCCTCCGATAAGCGCTACCAGGCCGTGATCCGCCTGGGGCAAACGACTGATACTTACGATGCCGATGGTCACGTGACCAGCACTTCACCGGTTGATATCACCGAAGAACAATTCGAAAATGCGTTGAAGCAGTTTATCGGTGAGATCGAACAGGTACCACCACCCTATTCTGCGGTAAAAGTAAAAGGTCGCAAAGCCTACGAGATGGCGCGGGAAGGCGAGGAAGTCAACTTACATCCGCGCAAGATTCAGGTATATAACCTGGATTTGCTCGAATGGGCGCAGCCCGAAGCTGTCATTGATGTCTACTGCTCTTCGGGCACCTATGTCCGCTCACTGGCACATGATATGGGCGAAGCCCTCGGCTGTGGCGCTCACCTGGTTGGTTTGAGACGGACAAAGAGCGGACGTTTTACCCTGCGGGATGCTGTTCCACTACGTAATTTGCGCGAGACTTTCGATAACGGTACCTGGTACCAATTCTTGATCCCCGCCGCTGAAGCTCTTTCTGACTGGCCTGCTATAGAGCTTTCGCAGACCCAGGTGGAAGATGTGCGCCATGGACATCGCATTCCCGCCGATCCTGAAAAAGGGAAAATGGCGCGTGGGATTAGCGAACAGGGAGAGCTAGTTGCACTGCTGGAATTAGATGCAACTACCAACGAGTGGCAGCCCAAGAAAGTATTTTTCTCCTGATAAAAGACGATTGATACTTTCTGATGCTACACCACCACTCATTGGAGAACCTCCATCTGAACAACACTTGGGTGACTATCGGGTCTTTTGATGGTGTTCATATTGGTCATCAGAGCATCATCGCGCAAATGGTGTCTGCAGCTCATGCCAACCAGGCTCAAGCGGTAGTGATCACTTTCTTCCCGCATCCACTGGAAGTTTTACGCGGTGATCAAGGCCCATTCTACCTGACAACTCCAGAAGAGAAAGTTGAACTTCTGGCTAACCTGGGTGTAGATGCTATTATCACTTTAGAATTCGATCACACTTTATCGTCCTTGAGCGCCGAAGAGTTCATCGCACAAATAGCCGGCCAATTGGGCCTGCACCAGTTATGGTTAGGTCCTGATTTTGCCTTAGGTCATAATCGCCAGGGTACCTTCCCGGTTCTAAAGCAGTTGGGTTTAAAATATGGTTATGATACCCATATTGTTCCAATCGTAGATTCGAAGGAAGGCAAAGTATCATCAAGGCAAATCCGCAGTTACCTTCGAGATGGGAGAGTGGGGGTTGTTGCCAGACTGCTGGGCCGGCCCTATTCGATCCTGGGAAAAGTGGTGCATGGCGATGGTCGTGGTAAAGGATTAGGTATCCCAACCGCAAACCTTGAGGTCTGGCCAAAGCGCATCCTGCCCTCCAATGGTGTATATGCCACCTGGGCTTATATTGAAAACCAGCCTTTACCAGCCGTTTCCAATATTGGTGTCAGGCCAACTTTCGAAAACCAGCCTGTGACTGCCAGGATAGAAACCCACCTGTTAGATTATGATCGAGACCTGTATGGCCAGTCGTTAAGGCTGGAATTTATTGAGATGATTCGCCCTGAAAAACGTTTCCCATCAATCGAGTCCTTAGTAAGCCAGATTCATCAGGATATTGAAAAAACGCGCGAGGTATTGAACTATGACTCAAAAACGCCAGGTTTATCTGTTAGACCCGCAAAAACTCTCCCCTGAAATCATCGCAGTCACTTTTGCTAAAACATCCCGGTCTCCAGATACCTTCCAGGAAATTGCAGCAGAACTGACCGAAGATAAAAGCGCCGAATTCCACGAGAAATGGGTCGTTGGATACGGGCATTCTTCAGTAGCCGAGCATGCCGTTTTGCATATTGCGGTTGAAAATATCTCCAGACTGGCAGTCGAATCACTTGAATCAAACCGGCTGGCTTCATATACTGAAAAATCAACTCGCTACCAAAAATGGGGAGCAGATGCTTTCTTTGTACCTGATGAGCTGCTCGACCACGTGTTGAATACAAGGTACCTGGAGACCTGCCAGCTCCTGTTCGATACCTATCTGCAATCGCTGTCTCCTGTAAAAGAAGTGGTCAAACAAGAGCTACCCCGACAACCCGGAGAGAAAGAATCAGCCTGGGATAGACGTATCCGGCCAGAAATTACTGACGTCTGCCGTTTTATTTTGCCAGCTTGTGCCCTGGCCAATGTTGGAGTTACCATCAACGCCCGTGCACTGGAACATGCTATCCAAAAAATGCTTTCACACCCCCTGGCAGAAGTGCGTTCCTTGGGTCGAGAGATCAAGCTGGTGGCACAGACCGAAGTGCCCACTCTGGTTAAATACGCGGAAGAAGTCCTTTATCTCAAAACAGCCGCTCAGGATTTTTCACAGGCATATGCCCAGGCCAATTTGACCGAGGGGTCATCTGATTGGTGCCAGCTCATTTCGAGTGACTGTGAAGGTGAAAACAAGGTCCTGGCTGCTGCCCTTTACAGGTTTGGCTATTGTGGCTATGCGCAGATTCTTGATTTTGTCAGAACAGCCCCTTCTATCGAACGCCAACAACTGGCCAACATGTTGTTGCTCCACCTTGGTAAATTTGATATCCCCCTACGCGAGCTCGAACATGCTCGATTTACCTTCGATTTGGTCCTCGATCAAGGAGCCTACAATGAGTTCAAACGCCACCGCATGATGACCCAAACTCCACAAAATTTAACGGCTCGTTTAGGTTACGCCATCCCACGCCGCATCAGCGCAGCTGGGATCGAAAAATCCTTCCGAGAGGTAATGGAAGCGGCTTTCGATACCTACCAGCAAATCGCTACGTTTAACCCGGAAGTCGCCGCTTATATAGTGCCAAATGCGTTCAACCGCCGAGTACTTTGTTCCTTCAACCTGCGCGAGGCCTTCCAGTTCCTGGCGCTGCGTTCTGCCGCCAATGCCCACTTCTCGATCCGCCGGGTCGCCCGCCGGATGGCAGAACAAATCCAGGCCTGTTCACCCCTCCTGGGCCAATACCTGCGCCTGCCCTCCAGGGAGACCTGGCAAGAAATCGAGACCCAACACTTCACCCACACCTGTGTAACCGGGTAATATTTATGATCAACCCCTTTTGGAATCCAACCGAACACCGGCTGCGTGCATTATGGAGACTCGTTCTCCAGGTATTTATCCTGATCCTCTCAATTGAATTGCCAGTTTCCATCCTCAGACTGATATTCCACGGAATACCGGGCAAACAATATCAAATTTTAGATACCCTGACCCTACCAGTCTTGACTCTGGTTGGGATATTTTTCAGCCTATGGTTGGCAGGGCTTTTATTGGACCGGCGTCCTTTTGACAATTTTGGCTTTCACTTCAGCCATAAATGGTGGATGGATTTTGTATTTGGCCTTGCGTTAGGCGCTGGGTTGATGCTGTCTATCTTCCTGGTTGAACTGGCTGCCGGTTGGGTCACCATCACTGCCACCTTCCAGGGTGGAACCGCCGGTTTGCCCTTCATCCCGGCCTTTTGTATTTCACTGGTACTTTTCTTATGCGTCGGATTATATGAAGAGATGTGGTTCCGTGGCTACTTTCTGCGCAACCTGGCAGAAGGTTTCAATCTTAGAATCATTGGTCCACGCACGGCTCTGCTCCTGGCTTACCTGGTTTCATCAATAATTTTTGGATTACTTCATGCCGGAAATCCCAACGCCTCAATGCTAAGCACTTTTTTGTTATTGTTTGCCGGACTTTTCCTTGGCCTGGGCTTTATACTTACCGGTGAGCTGGCAATCCCGATCGGGTTCCATATCACTTGGAATTTATTCGAAGGCAATGTCTTCGGTTTTAATGTTAGCGGCACCACACCTCCCGGCACATTCATCCAAATTAACCAATCAGGCCCCACCTTATGGACAGGCGGAGCCTTTGGACCTGAAGCCGGATTGATTGGTCTGGCTGCCATAATTTTAGGAAGCCTTGCCATCTACCTGTGGGTTAAAGCTAACCAAAAAACCGCCCCCCTGCAGACCCAGCTTACGCAGTATTTAAGACAGGTTGATGCTTAGTTGTTTCTCCCTTGCTTCTGGTTGTAGGTAGCCTGGTGGCTGGTCTTACGGTCATATTCTGATATACCACGTTTCAGACGTTCGGCCATCGATTGGTAATCCCTTGCCATTGGGGCTGGCATATAGGCCGCATTTTCTCGCAGGCTGTTCTCCAACAGAACTCCGGCAGCATCCGTTTGGCCTTTGCGTTCCAGTTTCAAGGCTTCGTTGGCAGCTTCGGCTACAGCTGCCCCGCTATACTGCTCCATCACATCGATCCTGGGCGCACAGCCTGGACCTTGTTTTTCGGAGCGTAATGTAAAACCAATTCTGCTAACTGGCTTAATATTTCATCATCTTCACCTTTTGCCAGCGCTTCGGCCATTATTTTTACTTCCTTCAAGCTGCCTCTCGGTGGAACGAGCAATTTAACAAACACCTCGCGCCTCTGGCAGGACGCCAGGTCGCCAACTGATATCACCAGCTTGCCAAGCCGGACTTCCTGTTTCCATCCTCCGAGTACTTGAATATCTACCTGTGCAGGGATGGTTAAGGCTAATTCAACTTTACGTGCTGTTACCGAAGCCATTTCTTGCAACTCGCGCAAGAAGATTGCAGGGATAGACCGTGGGTGTTCGATGAAATGGAAGTTACCGCCGCCCTGATTGGCCATGTGCTCCAGTAAGTGCTCATTAAAGCCTTCTCCCACCCCAAAGGTAGAGGTAGATACCCCTCGGTTATTCAACTGGTGAGCATGCCTGCCTAATTCTTCCAGGTCGGTAATACCGACATTTGCCAGCCCATCTGTCAACAGCAGTACACGCTCCAATTGCCCCTCTCCATCAGCTTCAGCCACTTGCTGGCATCCCTGCAGCCAGCCGCCAGAAAGATTGGTTGAACCGCCAAGATCGTATTTCGACGATTTTCCGTTTAATTTCGGCCCGTGAGTTTGCATTAATCGAAATGCTGGGCGATACCACATCCACATCATCGTCATACGTCACCAATGCCACCCGATCTTGCTCTTGCAGCAGGTCTATCACGTGTAAGGCAGCCTCTTTAACATACTCCAGTTTTTCTCCACTCATCGATCCGCTGCGGTCAATCACCAGGCCCAGGTTAAGCCTGGGTCGTGCTTGATCCTTGGAAGCCCTGGGAGCAATGACAGCCATCTTGAGGATGCGCTGAGAAGGCACCTCTTCAGCGACAAGATCCAAATCTGTAACCATTTCGAATGTCAAACCTTTATTTTCCATATTTACTCCTTTTTTGAACATTGTCACTCCAACAGTCAAACTTACCTTAGGATCTCTTGTACTTTAATAATCACCTGCTGGATCCGCCCGGCATATTCTGCAGGGAGTGGCAAGCGGATCTGAAGCTCGATACCTGGAGCTAAAATGACATGCTGCCAGGTTTCTTCAGCGGACTGGCTGCTTACCTTGGGAGACGGGTGGAGTTCAATGTTGCCAGTGGTGTGAACCCGGCTTTGTCCGAGATTGGAAGGTGCAGGAGCAGGCTGCATTACAAAAACATGAGATGGTGTATTTTCCTTAAGAATACGATGGATGTATTCCAGCGCGCTCGATTTACCATCGGTAATTTCATCCCCACGAACCTGGAACTCATCCTTCTTTTCAGAGGACTCTGCAGGTCGCTCTGCTAAAACTAACTCCCGTACTTCTTCATCGGTCAAACTTAACATCCGCTGGCGGATTTCTTTCAAAGGTAAAAAGGCATCCTTCAATCTGTGGATTAATTCTAGCCGGTAAAGATAATTCTCTGAATAGTATGTATAGCGTCCTTTAACTACTGGCGAGGGAAGAAGACCCTCATTTATGTAATACCGGACCGTCCTTACCGAGACACCCGCTCGCTGGGCAAGATCACCGATCAAAAAATCAATCTGAAGCATTTTTACTCCGTATTGCTTTTGATTTGTCTTCTGCCCTAGTACAACAGTATTACGTAATGATGTCAACAAGCAATATAGAATAATAGCAAATCAGTCCATCGAATAAGCCATGCAAATTCGATGGACTGATTCGTCATCCTTTAAAATACCGAAACCCCCAGCCTCATCAACCAGGGGTTTTAGTCGGGGCGGGGGGATTTGAACCCCCGGCCTCACGGTCCCGAACCGTGTGCTCTACCGGACTGAGCCACACCCCGAATGCAATACATTATACCACCCACCAGGGTATTCGCAAGGTCACCGCATTGCCTCAAATAAAATCTTACTTTCCAAAATAACGTTGCCTCACAAAAGGTGTTACCCTAGAGCGGAATTTGGATCCGCAGAGGGAGCATATGATGAGTCAACGC
>Ga0315282_10014068_pt1 | contig 11960 bp, 6 predicted proteins | sample YL17G07_20_MG_FD_203693 | JGI IMG/M metagenome (GOLD analysis project Ga0315282, IMG submission 203693) | Sediment microbial communities from Yellowstone Lake, YNP, Wyoming, USA - YL17G07_20 | ecosystem: Environmental > Aquatic > Freshwater > Lake > Sediment | place: USA: Wyoming | collected... | reverse complement strand
GTTCTGACAGGGAATTACACTTACGGGGATGTGGACGGAGATTTAGAAGGGACTTCTACGTTCCGGTGGTTGCGTGATGGTGTGGCCATCGTTGGTGCCACGGCGAAAACCTATACGGTGGTGGTTGCTGATTTAGGGAAGACTATTAGATTTGAAGTGACTCCGGTTGCTGCCACTGGGGCGTCTCCCGGGACCGCGGTGCAGAGCGCCGGGGTCGTAATTGTGAACACAGCACCAGTAGTCTCCAACGACGGGCCGAAAGCGTCAACTCAGTACAGTGATCCAATCGTTCCCGTAACTATCACAGCAACCGATGTGGACTCGTCCGGCAGTTCGCTCACAGCCTCGACCTCCTGGAAGAAGTCCACTGACGCAAGCTTCACAGCAGGACTGCCGGCAGCACTGATGCTCTCTGCGCCTAGCTCAAACGGCAGCACTGTGCCAGGTTCAGCTACTTGGACGCTCTCCGGCCAAGCGTTTCTTGCACCTGCCACATACATCGTCAGAGTCACAATCAGCGATGGTCAAGACACCGTTTACACGGATGTCAGCATTACCGTAACTAATGAAGATGCTCGGATCACCTACACCAGCCCGCCGTTTGTGACAACGGCCTCGGCGGATGCTACTTCGGTGGTGGTGCCACTAAGTGCGACCGTGCAGGATGCAACGGCTCTGCTGACCACAGACCCGAAATATGACCCGAATGCCGGCGACATCCGCAATGCCAAAGTGACGTTCCTCGTCAACGGCACAGCGCCAACCGGCTGTAGTAACCTGCCGGTGAACCTGGTCAATCCTGCGGACACGAGGACCGGCACTACCGGGTGCAACTGGACGGCCACCGTCGGAGGCTACGATATTACGATCCTGGTGAATGGCTACTACAACAACGACGGCGTCGGTGACTACTTGGTTGACGTGGAAGTGGCGCCGGGGGGCGGCACTAATTTTATCACCGGCGGTGGTTACGTGGGTGTGACAAGCTCGGCGGGCCAGTATCCCGCCGCTTCCGGGACGAAGATGAACTTCGGTTTCAACGTCAAGTACAACAAGGCCAAGACGAACCTGCAGGGCCACGTCAACATCATCTATCGGAACGGCGGCCGCGTCTACCAGATCAAGAGCAACTCGATCACCTCGCTGGACGTGAAACCGGGGCCGAACGGCAGGCCGCCGAGCACGGCGACCTTCATCAGCAAGGCCAACCTGACTGATGTTACCAACCCGCTGGCGCCAATCGGGCTTGGTGGTGGCTATACACTCCAGATGTCCATGCTTGACAATGGCGAGCCCGGTGCAACCGACACCATCGGCTTTACCTTGATGAACGGCGGCACGTTGCTCTTCTCCAGCAACTGGAACGGCGCCAAGACCGTGGAGAAGGTGCTGATCGGCGGGAACCTGCAAGTCCATTAAACGATTCTAATCAAGCCCTAACTGAAAGGGGCGGAGCCTCCTGGCTTCGCCCCTCTTCGATTTCTAAAAGGATATCCACGTCGCTCGACTCGGTGGTCGTCCCCCTAGCAATTGAGCCAAACAATCAAAACTGCCTGTCATAAAAGTTCCATCCCAAAAACCCTCCAAATTCCCCTCTTAATCCCCTCACAATCCCTTCATTTCTGAAGCCACGTTTAGTATTCCGGGGACATAATACTGATTATTATTGGCAGGATAATCCTGCTCAAATACCCTGTTGATATGGCAAGAATATCAGGGGTAGTTGTTCTGGAAGGTCGAGTGCTTCATTTCACACGGGATGGAGCAAGGCGGACCCGCTTGTAAGGGATCGGGCATTGATGGGTTTGGTAAAGGATTGGGATGAATGCTTGGCGGGGGCTACCCGTGCAGAGGATCAAGCGGATCGGCGGATGATCCGTGCGGGCCAGCCGGCAGGGGATGCTTCTTTTGTGAGCTTAGTGGAACGATTATCAGCTCACATTCTGTCCAAGGGAAAGCCGGGAAGGCTGCTTAGGAAAGGCAGATAAAATCGGTATTATCTCCCCGGAATTCCGCCGGAATCCGCTGTCGCGGTGTGATGCCTTATTTGAGATACGCTTAGCCCACAGGTTTAACTATTACTGGCAAAACGAGAAGGCAACAATTCGGCCCGTCTGCTCAATCTCGACCGGGATCCCGTCGACCGAATCCGGCACCGCCGCTCCCACCTCGGGGGTGTCCTCCTCGACATAGACTTTGATAACGACGCGGCCACCGTGACCGAGGCCGATTCCATGCCCCACCCCGTGGGGTACTCTTTCAAGACGTGCAGCATGGCGGGCCTGTGCTTTCTTGGCATCTTCGATCGCAGGAACAGGAACCTCGGTGCCCTGAATTCCCACAGGCCCAACCATTTCTACCCCAAAATAGGAAAGGACTTCATCAATCGGGTTCGCGATTGCAACAGACGAACTACCCGCGAAAAGGAGTCCGACGGCTCGAGGATTTATGGCCACATCCTCGACCATAAGCGACCCTGAGTCGCCTCCCGCAAGAAACTTGCTGCCCCTGTTGCCGACAACGATCTGCCCCGTGAATGTTGCTCTTCCTCTATACGATCCCGCACATTCGTCTTCGTAGTCCACGAAGATCGTGGCATTGAGGCCTGCAATCTTACTCCTCGTAAGACCCGTAGTCCTGCCACTTTTCTTCACAGCAAGATTGAGTGACTCGCCAAGCGTTGAGCTCGAGATCGTGCCGATTTCGAGGATCGCTCCATTCGGATCGACCATGCCAGGCATGACACGCGCAATAGCTGCGTCGATGTTGGCGGGGGCCAGCGGGTCTGCCCAATCCGAAAGGGTCGCCACCACCTGGGCTTCGTTCCCGTTGCACAGCACGTCGATGAGACCGGGTTGGATGATGGGATCGCCTCCAGACGCTATCCGTTGGTTATCGCCTGACTCGCGGTCAGCGGCAAAGATATGGAAATTGCTGAGGATATATTGTTTAGTCCCATGCGTGACCAGAGAACCGAGGGTTCCCCCGCAACAATATCCGTTCGCGAGGTCATAGTACCAGCCACCTGAAGTACCGAGCTGAATTGGCGGGGTCTGCTTTGCCGTGTGGCTGACACGCGTTTTCCCTCCACCCGGTTTCCCGGCTGGACTTAAGCTGTCGCCAGCCACGGGTGTGACTAAGGCGATTGTCAACAAGGCCGCAATGATCCAGGCGTAACTTCCCTTTAAAAGATTAAGGGCATTTCTCATCGTCCACCTCCCGCGACGTATTGGGCGCCAATCCCTTCAGCGTTATTGTTTCTTCATTATTATCTCAAGTTAGTCGATTGATGTCAATCATCGGTTAGAATCCGCACTTAATAGGTCACCCTCTATACTGTTAATTATAAGGACAAGTTGCTTCCTTTCCTTGACAGTGTCCATTATAAATTTACCTTTGTATTCCGGGAAAGCCCCGCCAGGACGTCCGGGTTGGTCCCGAGTTCCAGTGTTAGCCTCCACGTTATCGGGCGGGCGTGGCGGAGCCCGTCCCCGGTGGCGCGCCGCAGGGGTTACGCATAGCCCAGCACGGCCTTGATCCGCTCGGCCTCGCTGATCAACTCCTGGGCCTGGGCGGAGGTGAGCTGTTTTCCAGACAGAGCGCGGACGTGGTTGATGAACGCCGTCATGACGCCCTGCGCTGCCCGGTTGTTACCAGTTAACACCGCGCTCTGAGCCGCGTTTAGTTCCGCCAGCAGGCTGTTGGCCGTTCCCTGTGGGAGTTTCTGTGTGCGCACCTTCATCCCTAAGTCAGCAATCTGCGCTGCCGCGCCCTTGACGGTGACAACTTGTTTTCCAACGCTGACGTTACCCACACCGTCGGTTGCCTTGTAAGTGACTGTCGTGTTGCCGATCGGGAAGAGGTTGCCTGCGGGCACGCCGCTGCGCGTCACCGTAGCCCTAGCGCAGTCATCCGTCGCCGACGCCGACCCCAGCAAGGCGTCGGGCACCACTGCCCCGGACGGGCGAGTCGCGTTTACAACCACAGGCCCCGGCACGCTCAGGACCGGCGGCACGGTGTCTTGCTGTACTTCGATTGTCAGTTGGCAAGCGGCTGTTCCGGCCCAATCCGACACCGCAGCCTTTACTGTGTGCATACCGGGCAGGAATGTATAAGTTAGAGTCACCTGCGCGCCGGTGGGTGGTCCCCCCGCTGGCACATCGTCGGTCTGAGCCGCGTTCCCGTCCACGGTCCATGTGACAGTCAGGGCGTCGCCGTCGGCGTCCGCCACGTTGACTGTCAGCGGGAGCGTGAACCCACCCGGCCCGCTGCAAGGCAGCAGCGCCGAACCTGGACAAGTAATCGTGGGTGCCGTGCCTGTGCCAACGAAGCAGGCGACCGCGACTGGTTCCTGGACTCCCGATAATGACGCGATGAGCGTCTGCGCACCGGTGAAAGGATCGACGCGGACCACAGCCGGCGGCTGGACGAGATCTCCTTCTTTGACCAAGCCGGTCAACGCGATGATGTCGCCGCTGGGCGTCAGTGAGATGTCTATGAGGTTGTCGAACCAGGTCAGGAGTTGCCCCTTGCCGGTGGAGGAGTCGATACGCAGGACCAGACCAAGCAGCGTATCCCCCACCAAGATGTCGCCGCCGGGGGTGGCTTCGATGGCGGAAGGATAAGCAAAGTCGGGAACCCAAATGAGTTCCGAAGTGCCCGTCGCCGGCTCTATCCTAACAAGCCCCCGGCCCGTCAACAATAGCAGGTCCCCACCCGTGCCAACTGCCATCGATAGGGTGCCAGCCACCAGCCCTCCCTGAGCAATCACGGCCTGAGCACCCGTGGCCGGATCGATCTGCAGGACCGAAGGACCCGAGCTACCGGAGGTGTTTCCTTCAAAAACAAAGATCGCTCCCCCTGAGCCAACAATGACATTTGACGGCCCATACAAATATTCGCCCAAGGAAAGCACCGCCGATGTGCCAGTAACAGGGTCAATCCGCACCACCTTGCCCGGGCCAAAGGCGGTCTCAGAACCCACCACCAACACCTTGCCGTCAGCCTCGACCGCGATGCCCGATGGCTGCATAACGCCATCCAAGTTAAATAAGATGCTCTGGGCACCCGTGGTGGAATCAATCCGAATAACTTTGTTGGTGTTCCAGTCCGTGACCAGAATGCTCCCGCTGGCCTCCACAGCAATTCCACTGAGGTAGGTAATATAGCCCCCCTTGCTGACCAGCGTCGCAGCCCCGGTAGTCGGATTGATACGGATGACTGCCATCGTCCCTTCGAGCGAGAAACGGTCGTCCACCGCGAACACGTCGCCGCTGGGGGCAATCGCCAAATCCTTGAGTCTCCACGCCAAGTCGCCCGCAATGCTGTTACCCACTCCCATACGTGCAGTCAAGTCGAGCGGGAACAGGCAGCACTTGTTAACACCCAGCACCTGGCCGGACGTGGTGGTCGCGACGGCCGACGGCGGGTCCCACATCGACATGGCCAAAATACTGTAATTGTGCCACACGGTCGTCTGGGCGCCTGTTGCCCGCTCCACCTTGACGACGCGGCCCGATGCGAGGAGAAAGTCGCCCAGGTTGTCGAGGGCAACCGACATTGCGCCAGCCAGCAGTCCTCCCTGAGCAATCACGGTCTGAGCACCCGTGGCCGGATCGATCTGCAGGATCGAAGGACCCGAGGTACCGGAGGTGGATCCTTCAAGAACGAAGATCGCTCCCCCTGGCCCAACGATGACATCTGACGGCCCATACAAATAGTTGCCCGAAGAAAGCACCACCGGCGTGCCAGTAGCAGGGTCAATCCGCAGCACCTGGCCCGGGCCGGAGGCGGTCACAGAACCCACCACCAACACTTTGCCGTTGGCCTCGACCGCGATGCCCCATGGCTGCATAACGCCATCCAGGTTCGATAGGATGCTCTGGGCACCCGTGGTGGGATTAATCCGGATGACTTGCTTAGTGTTCGAGTCCGTAACCAGAATGTTGCCGTTCGCCTCCACAGCAATTCCACTGAGGTAGCTAATATAGCCCCCATCGCTGACCGGCGTCGCAGCCCCGGTAGTCGGATTGATGCGGATGACCGCCATTGTCCCTTCGAGCGAGAAACGGTCGTCCACTACAAACAGGTCGCCGCCCGGGGCGATCACCAGGTTCTTCAAGGTCCAGGCGGGGTTGTTGATGAGGCTCGTGGAACCAAAACCTGCAGCCAAGTCGAGCACGGATACTCCAGATGCAGTAAGCCCGAGGACTTGGCCGGCAGTGTTGACCCGAACGACACGAGGCGACAAACCTGAGCAGCGGAGGATCTTGCTTAAATTTGGGGCTTCAGGTTCGGACATCAGGCTGTCGCCGATAAAGAATGTGCCCTCAGGGCCGGCTCCAAGACCGCAGGGCGCCTTGACCTCAGGAGGGACCCAACCCGGCGAACGCCTTCCCGTCGCAGGATCCAGTTGCACCAACGGGTGGCTCTGGAGCGGTATCGGGCCAGGTGAGTATCCGGGGTCAAAGTAGAGTATTCGTCCGTTGGCGACAAAAGCTGCCCGGGAAGGAGCAACTACGTTGCCGACCACCGGGGTACAGAACCCTGAGGCAGGATCCAGTTTCGTCACCCAGCCGGGCTGAAAGGAATACGGATCCAGCTTTATCCTTGGGCTGAACAGGTACAAATTGCCGCTGGGGGTTAAAAGCAGCTCAGTGGGCTCACTCGTCCGACCAGTGTTCGGCAAAAACCTTACTTCGTGGGCCGGGTGCGTCATTCGCAGCAGGCCGGCATCGAGGTTGCTGATCAGGAGATCACCCGCTGAATCGACCGCGATGCGTGAAACACTGAGCACACCGTACTCATACAGGCTGACGTAGTCTTGCGTACCAGTCACCGGATCGACAAACACCACCCCGCTGGGTCGTGGAATGGCTATCTGACCGTCCTTCAGTACGGCTAAGTCACCCGCGTGCCCGTCCGGCAATGTCGCGAGGACAGTCTCGGAGCCCGTAGCTGGGATCCGGATAAGTTGCGCGGCGTAGTGGATGCCAGAAATAGTGATGCTGGGCAGGTGCACCAGTAGCGTGCCGCCGGCTTCAACGGCCAAGGCCTCGGGCGATCGGTTGTAGGTCCCTGAGAAAGTGAAAACGATGGTTTGAGATCCCGTGTTCGGATCAATCTGCAAGACCCTGGGGAAGTCAAGGACGTAAATGCTCCCCCCCGGCCCCAGGGCCATGTCCTCCGGATAGAAGAGACTGCCTCCGGACGAAAGGACCGTCTGACTACCGGAATCGGGGTCCACCGCGACAATGCGGGGGGAGGACCAGGTATGATCGGCAACCAGAATCTTGCCACTGGGCAAGACCACCAGGCCACCTGGATTCTGAAGATGGTATCCCGAAGTAATTACCGTCTTGTCAAAAGTCACCGGATCAAGTCTAACAACGCTTGCCTGACCCGCCGGGCTACCGGGCTCGATCATAATGAAGTCGCCATTCGGTGCCAGGGCCATGTCACCTTTGGGGGTGGTGAAATTGCGCGGCTGGATGAGGGTCTGCGTCCCCGACCCCGGGTCTACCTTGACGACCGAGGAGCTCGCCTTATCCAGCACCAGAATGTCGCCCGGTTGTAGAGAAGCAGCGAGGTTGGTCTCTGCTGCCGCCAGATTCAACAGCAGCACCGCTACAGAAATGCTCAGCCATCCATTTATGAATGTCCCTTTCATCCAACGAACCTCCATTGAGTCGAGTAGGCCGGTTTCTCCAATTACCGCAGGTCGAAGTCTGTTTTCACAGTTTGCCGCCTAATCTCCCGGAGTGGGAGAAACTTTTTTCAGTCATTCCCTGAGCTTTAGGATTTCAAGTATGGCCGCAAATCACTACCATATTCTTCCTCCTCTACACCGCTTTACACAGTTAAAGTGGAACATGTTGACCCTTTGTCTGATAGCAAAAGCGGGAGTCCTTATAACACAGAAAAGACTTCGACTTTCTGTTCTGGCCTTTTTGAGAGCTAAAATACAGAACCTCCAGAGGGACATGAGAATCCTTTGGAGGTTTTCATATGGGCGCCTTCCGGGAATTCCTTCTCATAATTTCCTCCAGAAGGTTAGAGGTTATACTGTTAGTTTTAAGTGGCTACGGAGAGAAACGCGTAATAGAAAAATACTCTTACCCTCATTGCTTGTCAAGGGGGAAATTGCCTTTGATGAATGGGGTCAAACCTCCCCTAATGGACTAAAAAGTGCCAAGAGACGGATTTAGGTTGACAGCGTAGGGAGGAAGGTGATCAGATAATACCTCCTGGATTGGGGGCCACACTGAAAAAAAGGAGGTAAAGATCATGACCGCCAGCCTTTTCATGACATCGAGCAAGCCTACAAAGAGCAGGACTTGGAAGGGTTAAGGGGAAAGAGCAGGAGCGAGGCCTGTGGGGGTTTGGAGGGAGTTGAAGGCAATATGACGGAGGAGAGGATAGGGATGAGTATTCCGGGGACATAATACCGATTACTATTGGCAGGATAATCCTGCTAAAAAACCCTGTTGATATGGCAAGAATATCCCGGGTAGTAGTTCCGGAATACCCCCACCATATAAACCAGCGTGGCGCTTGATCGATGGCCATCTTTAAGATGGATGGAGATCGTCAGGCCTATTTGGAGTTCTTGGCAGAAGAGGCAGGGTGCTGTGTATTTGTGATAAAATCGATATTCTTTTCCCGGACTTCCTTTGGAATTCCTGAATTTTTGTAAAAGAATTATTTTTTCCTTGACAACTTTTCGGGTTTTTTATAGAGTGAGCGCACGCTCAGAAAATGGGCAGGCGATTTTTTCAGGCAAGGGAAGTTTTTCTACTGCGCTATGTGCGCAATTCCCGCAGGAGGTTAGCGATGGAATACGAAACGGTCGTTTATAAAAAAGAAGAAAATATTGGCCTGGTAGTCTTCAATCGACCCGGCAAGCTCAACGCTTTGAACCAGAAGGTCATCGAAGAATTGAGCGCCGCGTTCATAAATGCCGAAAAAGATCCGGAAGTGAAAGTTCTGGTGTTAACTGGCGGCCCCGATCTTTTTGGCGCCGGCGCAGACATCGAAATGCTTTCCAATCTGAAGTCCAGTGCGGACTGCCATATCTTTATGGGAGAAAAGAGCCATTATCAAATTCTGGAAAATATGGGGAAACCAACCGTAGCTGCTATTGGGGGTTTCTGCTTAGGGGGTATGTTGGAACTGGCTCTGTGCTGTGATTTCCGGATTGCAGCCGATAACGCCCAATTCGGGTTACCGGAAGTGAAATTGGGAGTACTTCCTGGCGGGGGAGGCACGCAAAGGCTTCCGCGGTTGATCGGTATGACGAAAGCTAAGGAACTCGCTTTTCTCGGGGATTTTATTGACGCTCAGGAAGCTCATCGGTTGGGGCTTGTGAACAAAGTTGTCCCCAAGAATCAATTAAACGTAGAGACGAATCAATTGGCTAAACGCTTGATGAAGCGGCCCCCCTTTGCCCTTCGAATGATCAAGGAAGTCATGAATTCAGGAATCAACGCCAGCCTTAAAGAAGGATTAGAAATCGAACGACAGGGGTTTACCATCCTTTTCTCGACGGAAGACAAGAGAGAAGGAATAGCCGCATTCTTAGAGAAACGGACCCCAAACTTTAAAGGGTATTGACTATTTTTCTGGACAGGAAATAGTCTGGAGCGGTGAAATCTCCCCCCCACCCTAACCCTCCCCCTCGGGGGGGAGGGCAGGGTGGGGGGAGAAGTAAGGAATCCGACCTTTGGAGATTAATAGCCAGGTCAAAAGCAAGAGTCTTATAGAAAAAAGACACCGCCAGATTGCCCAGGCTGCGGCCTCGTTATTTATCGAAAAGGGTTTCCATCAAACTACCATAAGAGAAATTGCCGCTGCCTCACAGATGTCTATGGGGCTTCTTTATAACTATATTTCCTCCAAAGATGATGTTTTGTTCTTAGTATATAAAGATCTGAGTGATCAGTTTTTCTCTGCTTTATCCAAAGTCGATATTCGAAAAAAAAGAAGCCCCATTGCAAAAATAAGGGATTCCATGAAAGAAATGTTGAATTTGATCCACCATGAACCCAAAAAATTTCTTTTCCTCTATACCGAAAGTAAGTTCCTGAACAAATCAGCCCTGAAGTCAATTTTAGCCATGGAGACGAGGGTAATAAATCACTTCAGGGATATTCTGGATGAAGGCAAAAGAGCTGGGGCGCTGGATATAAAAGAACCTCTGTTAGCGGCCAGCATAATCGTTTATCTTTTAATGATCGGGCCTCTCAGGGGATGGAGCTATGATAATCAATATAATTCAATCTCTTCCCAGGAGTATCTCATAAATTTTTGCATCAAAGCGATTTCCAAGGCCTGATAAGAAGGTCGACATGTTTTTGAGAAGGATATAAACGACCCGGGGATGGAAGAGGCGCTCCTGGTTTGGGTAAATAGCATGGAGGTAGATGATGGCTAACGATGAGGTAGTAATTGTTAGTGCTGTTAGAACACCATTTGATAAATTTGGTGGGCTGTTGAAAGATGTACCCAGCATCGAGTTGGGTGCGTTGGTTATCAAGGAAATTTTGAACCGGGTAGGTATGCCGGGCCGTATGATTGAGGAAGTTTATTATGGGACCTGTATTCCGGCCGAAACAGCACAAGAAACGAATGTTCCTGCTCGCCAAGCCGTTCTAAAGGCAGGGTTGCCATCTCAGACTCTTTCTTTAACGGTAGATCGAGCATGCTGCTCTTCCCTTACGGCCGTTGGCATGGGTTTTTATTCGATCCAGGCGGGCCGGGCCCAATGCTGCTTAGCTGTAGGATCGGAAAACATGAGCCGCGTGCCTTTTATTCTGTCTCCCAAGGTACGCTGGGGAAATCGGGTTGGTAGAATTATAGTGGAAGATATCCTCTTTGAACTTGGTTATAAGGAATTCAATCCAGTTGCCGTCGACGCTGGCGAAGTGGCCTTAGAGATGGGGGTGACGCGAGAGGACCAGGATCGTTGGGCCGTAAGAAGCCAGCAACGCTATGGTAAGGCCTTCCAAGAGGGGAAATTTAAGGTTGGGGAAGAATTAATGAGCCTGGCCATCAATTCCCCAAAGGGCGAAAGGATCATTTTCGATCAGGATGCTCAACCGCGACCTGATACGACATGGGAAAAACTCGCAGCCTTAAAAACGGTGTATGGGAGTCCTACCGTTACTCCTGGGAATGCACCGGGGTTAAATACGGGGGCTTCGGCTATCCTTCTTATGAAACGTTCTCGGGCCGAGGCTATAGGGCTCAAACCACTGGCTACGGTACTCACGGTTGCCGCAGTGGCCGGCCCGCCAAGGGAGATTGCCAAGATCCCCGCTCCGGCCATTGATAAGGCTCTCTCTTTGGTAGGAATGACACTTGACGGGATGGATCTAATCGAGATCAATGAAGCTTTTGCCGCGATGCCGCTGGTGGCAAGCAAGATTTTAGTTAATGGGAACGAAAAGAAACTCGAGGCCCTGAGGGAGAAAATCAACGTAAATGGAGGAGCCATTGCCATTGGGCACCCAGTTGGAGCATCTGGAGCCCGGATATTGATGACCCTGATGTATGAGCTGCACAGAAGAGGAGGAGGGTTAGGAATAGCTGCTATTTGCGGTGGGTTAGCGCAGGGAGAATCCTGTGTAATAAAAGTGGATCGCTGACGTATCCTCAGGGGACCCAGCGAATGAACTAAATTCTTCGATAGATAGTAATCCAGGAGGAAGTGCCTATGAGTATAGAAAAAGTCTGCATCATCGGAGCCGGCACGATGGGTAGAGGCATTGCGGAAGTTTGCTCAAATATCGGAGGTTATGAGGTCTTTTTAGTCGATATTAGTGAGGAACTGGTTTCCAAAGGGTTGGAACTGATAGAAAAAAGTATAGAGCAATATCAAGTCAGAAAAGGAAAAATAACCAAAGAACAGGCCGCGAAAGCAATGGGAAGAATCAAGGGGACGACAGTATTGGAAATGGCTG
>Ga0315282_10014067_pt1 | contig 11960 bp, 9 predicted proteins | sample YL17G07_20_MG_FD_203693 | JGI IMG/M metagenome (GOLD analysis project Ga0315282, IMG submission 203693) | Sediment microbial communities from Yellowstone Lake, YNP, Wyoming, USA - YL17G07_20 | ecosystem: Environmental > Aquatic > Freshwater > Lake > Sediment | place: USA: Wyoming | collected... | reverse complement strand
AAAACCGCCATAGCGGTTCCGGCCACGACTTTAGCACTCGTTTCATCCATACCGTTATTCATTAACGCTTCTTTAGGGAAGAGCCCCATCAGACCAATCGTCATCAGGCCGGCTCCGGCACTGAAGACGAAAGTAATGAACATCATGAAGAATTGCCCGGTCTTGAGCATTTCACTGCAGGTAAAATCAACCGCCCCGCAGGACTTACCGGCTTGAGGCGCCGGCGGAACCCAACCCGCTGGTTTCCAGCCTTCAGGCGGGAAAATCATCCAGAGACCGCCCAGCACCACCATGATAAGAAAAATAATACCGTAAATAGCAAATGTGTGGCTTAATCCATAAGTGGCAATCAAACCGCCCCATGTACTGGCCAATTTGACCCATAACATAGCACCGAAACCGAATCCGGCGACGGCCAAGCCCGTAATCAAGCCCTTCTTATCCGGGAACCAACGCATACCCACGGCAATCGGCACCACATAAGCAAGACCGATACCGCTGCCGCCGACAATCCCGATAAAAAGGATAAGGAGCCAGGTATTCGTTCCAGCAACTAACCCGCCTAAAAGGTAACCCAAGCCTAAGACAATACCGCCGGCAATCGCCAGCTTGCGCGGCCCGACTTTAGGCATCATGCGTCCGGCCAGGACCATGACGATGGCGAAAAAGGCAAGACCCGCGGCAAAGACATACTGCGTCTCGGCCTTGGACCAACCGGCTTCTTTGAGCGGAGAGGTAAAAACCGACCATGCATAAATAGCGCCCAACGCGAGTTGAATAAGTATCGCGCCGACAACTACCAGATTACGATTCATAACCTTCTGCTCTGCCATATCGCCTCCTTATATATTACTATAAATAATTCTGTTGAAATACTTGGGTTATTGAACTTTTACCTTATTATGTCATTCCTGCGAAAGCAGGAATCCAGCGGAATAAACTCCAGCAAAAATCCAGAGTGAAACTGGATTCCCACTTACGTGGGAATGACGACTACGAATCAAACTATAACCTATCTCTACTTACCTCGGTCTCGACGGCCTAAATGGCGGTCGTTCCGGTCTCGGCCTGTTGGGCGGCGGTGTCTGCGTCTGCCCGGGTGCCGGTGACGCACCAGGATTTAAATCCGCCCGCGCCTGCTTAAGACTGAAACGCGGCCGGTTCTGGTCGTCAAAGTTGACTACCTTGACCGGTATGGCATCGCCGATTTTCACCACATCCTCAACCCGTTCCACATAGCCATCGGCTAATTCCGAAATATGGACCATGCCTTCCTGTTCACCGGGCTGCAGTTCGACGATGGCGCCGAAATCACGCATACCAATGACTTTGGCCTGATAAATCTTGCCCATGATCATCTCTTCGGTCATCGCCTCGATTTTACTCTTAGCCTTCTGGACCCCGATTAAATCCGGCCCGGAAATAGTCACCGTGCCATCCTGTTCAATCTCAATCGTGGTACCGGTCGCTTCCTGCAATTCCTTGATGTGGCGTCCGCCCGGTCCGATGACCAGACCGATCTTATCGGAATTAATCTTGGTCTTCATAATCTTGGGCGCGTAAGTGGAGATTTCCGCGCGGGGCTTATCCAGCGCTTTAGTCATCTCACCCAGAATAAATATCCGGCCCTGCCGCGCCTGGGCTAAGGCCTGTTTCATTATTTCAATGGTCAATCCTTTGACCTTAATATCCATCTGAACCGCGGTAATCCCGTTGGCCGTACCGGCAATCTTGAAATCCATATCGCCGAACTTATCTTCTCCGCCTAAAATATCTGAGAGCACCGCGATTTTACTGCCTTCCTTGATTAATCCCATAGCAATGCCCGCGACCGGTGATTTTATCGGCACGCCGGCATCCATCAAACTCAAGGTACTACCGCAAACCGTGGCCATGGATGAAGAACCATTGGAATCCATGATATCCGAAACGATGCGGATGGTATAGGGGAAAATTTCCGCATCAGGCAAAACGGCTTCCAGCGCGGTCTCGGCTAAGTTGCCATGCCCGATTTCACGCCGGCCCGGTCCCCTTAAAGGTTTAATCTCGCCCACGGAAAACGGCGGGAAATTATAATGTAAGAGGAATTTCTTCTTGTATTCCTCGGTCAGACCGTCAATAATCTGTTCATCCGAAGAAGTGCCTAAGGTGGCGCTGACCAATGCCTGGGTTTCGCCGCGGGTAAATAAGGCGGACCCGTGCGTGCGCGGTAACAAACCAACTTCGCAGGTTATAGGCCGGATAGTCGTCGCGTCACGGCCGTCAATCCGCTTGCCTTCCAAGACCAGACCACGCATAATCTCTTTTTCTATACGGCTGAACGCCTTTTTAATCTGTTTGGCATGAGCCGCCTGCAGCGCACTTAAAGGTTCGGGTGAATCGCCGACTTTAACATGGGTTATCCGTTCATTTACCACGCGATCTCTTATCTCGTGGAGCGCGTCACGGCGTTCGTGCTTGCCTCGAATCTGGATTTTCTCACGGTATTCTTTGCTTACTTCCTGTTTGATAGCCTTATAAAGCTCTTCATCAATCTGCTTGAGTTCCACTTCTTTAACCTTTTTACCGGCCTTGGCTTTTAATTCCTTCTGCAAGGCAACGATTTGTTTAATCGTCTGGTGGGCCGTGGCAATCGCCTCGACCAGGACTTCTTCGGGTATTTCCTTGGCTGAACCTTCAACCATCAATACCGCGTCCTCGGTACCGGAAACTATTACATCCATCACGCTCTGGGCTAATTCCTCCACGCTCGGATTGATGATAAACTGGTTATTGACCCGGGCGATACGCACGGAACCAACCGGCCCGTCAAACGGGATACCGGAAATGGTCAACGCGGCGGAAGCGGCATTCATAGCGAGAATATCCGGATCGCATTCCTTTTCCGCGGATAAAACAAAAGTCATTAACTGGATTTCATTGCTGAAGCCTTCCGGGAATAAAGGACGGATGGGCCGATCGATTAACCGCATGGTCAGGATTTCCTTAGTGGTCGGCCGGCCTTCACGCTTAAAGAATCCGCCCGGGAACTTGCCCGCGGCTGATGTCTTTTCGCGATAATCCACGGTCAATTGCACCATATCATCATCGTCATAATTACTCTCCCGGCCCGCGCCCATAACGACCGCGGCAAAGACCATGGAATCGCCGTAGGTTACGGTCACCGCGCCATCGGCTTGATGGGCCATACGACCGGTTTCGATAGTGAGATCACGAGACCCAATTTTGGTTGATACTTTTTCTATCATTGAATTACTCTCCTTTTTATAAGTAATACGTTATTTTAACAGGGACTTTAAGAGACTCTATAATTATTTTAATCCTAAGCCCCTCTTTTCTATTTCATAGAAGTTATCGTATCGTTTGAAGTCTAATACTTTGGTGGCAAAATTAACCAAGAATCCTATTAATATGCCACTCACTCTTAATTGTGATATAATTTGTGCTTTGTGATTATCGTCAATCGCTTTTACCGCTTTCACTTCAATAATAACTTTATTCTCTACCAGGATATCAGGGATATACACGCTAACCTTTTCATTATCGTAAAGAACAGGAAACGATTTTTCACTTTCAACTAACTTAAAGTGTTTCTTTAACTCGATTATTAAAGCTTTATGATACGCCTCTTCTAATACTCCCGGTCCTATCTTATCGAAAACCTTATAGAAACAACTAATGATTTTATCATTGATGGCACGATATTCTGAATCATCCCATTTCATATACCGGATTCCACTATTTTAACAGGGACTTTAAAAGACTTTATAAGACTTACCCATTACAAGGCTCGTCAAATCACTGTTAATATACTTTTTACAGGGACTTTAAAAGACTTTTATGAGACTTAGCCATAAAAATTAGTCTATTACAAGTCTCGTCAAGTCACTGTTAATATTATTTTAACCTGGATTCTAAAAGACTTTTTAAGACTTACCCATTAGAATTAGTCTCTTAAATGTCTCGTTAAGTCCCTGTTAAATCGACTCTTATCTAAATCATCCTTTCTTTGGTATTTAAGTAATTTATGTAATCTTTTCTATGTTTAATATGCTGGCTGTGGGATGAAACAAAAGTTGTTATTTACGTAAGCCAAGGCGCTTAATCAGCTGTTGATACCGTTCGGGCTGGTATCGGGCGAGGTATTTGAGGAGGGCAGCACGATGGCCGACCATCATGAGCAAGCCACGCCGTGAATTGGTGTCTTTGGGATGGGCTTTAAAGTGTCCGGTCAGGTATTCAATACGCTTGGTGAGTAGCGCGACCTGCACATCGGCCGAGCCCGTATCCTTGGCGTGGGTCCGGTAATCCTTAATCGTCTCTTTTTTCGCTGTAATCGCCATTTATTCTTTTATTCCTTCTTTTAATTGCTATTAACTTACGATATAATCGTCTAACTGTCAAGAAAATAAAATAGTTTGGCCTAAAACTCCACGGCTTTATCCTAACATTACCCACCCACCTAAAAACTAACAACTATGCAAGCTTTCTCTGAATATTGACCTTTCACCCAGTTCCTTTCGGGTTTCATTTGACATCTTGGCCGGATTTGCTAACTATTAAGGTTATGACACGCATCAAATATTTTCTGAGTCTGGGAACGGGACTTATTGTCTTTACGATTGCACTGATCTATTGTCGCCTTGAAGAAATACCCCAATGGATCTATGGCAAATATTACTTCTATGACGGATCTACTTTACCGAAACTTAGTACTACTCAAATATTTCTATTCTATGTCGCGTGCGGGCTAGCTGTAGTGTTTGTTGTTCTCAAGGTTTTATGGTTCATGAAGAAGATGAAACGCGATATAACCAAAGGATTTGTAAGGCAAAATATAGGTACTATCATTATTGGTCTGGTCTGCATGATTGTTGCCGCCGCCGGAGTAATATACTGGATGAGCAATCCTGTTAATCTTGCTCATCTGCGACTCCACAGCACAAATAGCCGGACAAGAATTGAGGGGATAAAATTTCTTTCTCGGTTTAAATTCGATAAAGGTGGGCCACCCCGATATAAACAGGCCTATTGGCATACAGCCTCTCCTTCGCCGGAAGATAAGAGGTCTGCTAAGAAAATACGCGGGTTATTAAACGATGCGGATATAACGGTACGCGATGCTGCTATATACGGTCTTGTGTCCTTAGGTGATGACGAATCTATTCCTGAAATAAGAAAAATGCTGGCTGATGTAAACATGAGAAGAATGGCTATCTATGCGCTTGGCCAATTCAGCGATAGAACTTCTGTACCTGAGATAAGGGAATTCCTTAATAAGGGAGATAACTGGGTACGCATAAACGCTATTAATTTCCTTGTACAATTTAACGACAAAGAATCAATTCCGGAAATAATCAAACGGTTATCAGACCCAAATGAGTGGGTACGCTATACCGCACTTAAAGCCATGGATACACTGCAGGTCAAAGAAGCAATACCCGATATAATTAAATTATTAGTAGACCAGAGTAATGATGTACGTCGCGTCGCTGTTGAAGTCCTTGGCAAATGGCAGGTCAAAGAAGCGACACCGGATATAATTAAATTATTATCAGACCAGAGTAACGATGTACGTCGCGTCGCTGTTGAAATCCTTGGTAGATGGCAAGTCAAAGAAGCCATACCCATGCTAATCAAACTGTTATCGGATTCAAATCCCTATGTATGTGGCATAGTCGTGGAAGTTTTGGGTACACTACAAGTCAGAGAAGCAATACCTGATATAATTAAGTTACTAACTAATTCAAATGGATACGTGCGTCGCACAGCCGCTGGAGCCTTGGGTAAATTACAAGCCATAGAAGCGATACCGGATATAATTAAATTATTAGCAGACCAGGATGGAGATGTACGTTATGTTGCAAAATGGGTTCTTGATAAATTCGGCGTGTCGCAAGAGGATATTAATAAGGCCACCAAAAAAAAATAGGGGCGTAGGTACTCAACGTCAGCGCATTTGGGATTTGAAAATCACCACTTTCGTACATTCCTGATTTTCCGAAGACGTATTAAACCAATCTATACTCGAATTTAAGCCATTTCCAGCCAGAGGGGGGTACCTATACCCCCTACTTAGATTACCTTTATCCCCTCCTGTAGAGCACGGGTACTACCAGTGTTGACCATGGGTAATACCAGTGTTGACCGCTGGTAGTACCAGTGTTGACCACGGGTAATACCAGTGTTGACCACGGGTAATACCAGTGTTGACCGCTGGTAGTACCAGTGTTGACCGCTGGTAGTACCAGTGTTGACCACGGATAATACCAGTGTTGACTACTGGTAGTACCAGTGTTGACCACGGATAATACCAGTGTTGACTACTGGTAGTACCAGTGTTGACCACGGATAATACCAGTGTTGACTACTGGTAGTACCAGTGTTGACCACGGGTAATACTAGTGTTGACTACTGGTAGTACCAGTGTTGACCACGGGTAATACTAGTGTTGACCGCTGGTACTACCAGCGGAGATAGCTACCTAGAATCTTGCGGAGTAGGCTTTAAATGTGCAGTATCGGGCGATACAAAAAAGTCTTTTCTTTATTTACCCGCAGCCAAGCGTTCTTCCAGTTTCTTCAATTCCGAGTCCTTGATATGGAAGGTATGTTCGGGTGTCGGGAACTGCTTCGCCTTGACTTCGTTGCGGTAATTACCTAACGCCTCAAGGATTATCGGGGTAAGGTTGACATACTGCTTGACGAATTTCGGGGTGAATAATTGAAACAACCCCAAGATATCGTGGATAATCAGGAGCTGGCCATCGCAGTAAGGACCCGCGCCGATACCGAATATCAATACCGAGACATTCTCACGGATGAGTTTCGCCACCCTATCCGGCACGGATTCCAAAAGTATGGCAAAGACCCCGGCCTTCTCAAGTGCTTTAGCGTCTTCGATTAAATTCCAGGCGGTCTCGACATCCTTGCCCTGCGCCTTATATCCGCCCAGCATGGACGTAGATTGCGGAGTGACGCCGATATGCCCGATGACCGGGATACCCGCATCCACAATGGCTTTCACTTTATCGACCACGCGGATTCCGCCTTCGAGTTTGATAGCGTCGCAACCGGACTCTTTCATGAACCGGCCCGCGTTGAAGACCGCGTCGGCCGCGGTAACCTGGTATGATAAAAACGGCATATCGCCGATGACAAAGGCGTATTTAGCGCCGCGCCGGACGGCTCGGGCATGCGCGACCATCAGATCCATGGTAATAGGCAGAGTGGTATCATTGCCGTGCACGACCATACTGGCTGAATCGCCCACGAGAATCATTTCGATGCCGGCCTGGTCTTCGAGCTGGGCCATAGGAAAATCGTAACCGGTGAGCCATGTAATAATCTCACCTTTACGTTTCTTGCCATAAAGATCGGGTATGGTTACTTTAGTCCGTTCTGTATTTTCCATAATATTCCTCCATTCTTATAACTTTGTGCCTCTGTGCCTTTCTGTCTCTGTGTTCTCCGTGTCTCCGTGGTAAAAATTACCCCTCCGAAACTCCCGCAAACTTGACCGGATACCCCATTTTCATCAAGGCCTTGGCATCCTTATCACAACGCACCACTTTATGATAAATCACATCGCCGATTAGGCCGGCTTTGGCTTCCAGTTCATCTTCCGAGATGAAATAAGCCGCCATGGTATCGTAAGGTCTGGACTGTCCGTCGCTTTCGTATTTGTAGATGATATCACAACCGCATTTCAGGACTTCGACGCCGTTATCAAACCAGTTGAAATCCGGCGCGCCTAAATCCGGGTTAATCACGATATGGGCGGCGAGGTGCATCTTCGACAGGCCCGCTTTATTCAGAATCTCACGGCATTCGACGAATTTCTTAGGAGTAACCGCGTTACCGATATTGATTTCATAAATCGGCGTGGTGCCGTCTTTGCGGAGGTATTCTTTCATTATATTAATAAGCATCCGGAGCATCACGGTATTCTGTGTGGAAAGGAGCATGGAGATTTTAAAGATGACACCCGGAATATCGCGTCCGTAATAGCAGGCCGCGGCAATGGTCGACCAGCTGGGATTGAGAAAGAAAGAACAACCCGTCTCGAGCGCGGTCCGGGTAATGCTATCCAGATACACCAGATGATGGTCATTACTCACCTCGACCCCGCAGAGATTACCGAACGGCGTGCCCTGATTGACCAGGCGTAACTTGCGGAATCCGTTACCGGCATCCAGAGTCTCAATTTTAACGCCGGTCGCTTTATACAGGTCGTTAAACCTTTTCGCGGGGAGCGGCGTACCGACCAGGCTTGAAGTGCAGAACTGCGCGCCCATGAGGTTTTCGCACATGGCCAAGGTCGTGGTTAATCCGCCGCCATAGACATAATTATCGGTTAGGGCCATCACGGAAATCATTTCGTAAGGCAGGAACCGTGTGCCGTCCGCGGCCAGCCGGATAATCGCTTCATGCGTAGCCTTAGCACCCTGCCAGCCGGAAACCTGGGTTATGGCCCGTGATTTCTTGGTGGTCTTGATATGCTGAGCTTTCTTAAAGGCATCCACTTTAGGAAACGATCGGGTAAAGCCTTCGGCTTCGTTCAGCAGATTCCCGAACCCTTTTTGCTCGGCCTTGTTTTTACGGTAGGCATACTGCTGGCTCTTCTCAAGAACCGCGCCTATCTTTTTGGCGCCACCGTAAAATGATTTCAGGTTATCAATCGCTTTCATTTCCTTTTTGTCCAGGAAAGTTACATGCATCTTCATACTTCCCTCCTTACATACCTATAAAATATAATTACTATAATGAGACCAAGAAACCATGAAATTATTCATGAATCACTCTCTTGGTCTCCAGTTTTGTTTTAGCAAAGTTAATAAGCAAGCCATGATTTTTCCCTGTGGCTTTGAGATATGATTTAACAATCGCAAAGTGAATATCCTCTATATTTTTAATAGACTTAAGTTCCACAATGATAGTATCCTCTATTAGAAGATCAAGCCGGTGTCGTCCGACTTCAATACCATTATATTTTATAATAACTTCTTGTTGTTGTGATACTTTCAGTCCCCGCTTACGCAGTTCCAAGACTAACGCATTTTCGTAAATCGACTCAATAAAACCCGGACCGAGTTGCCGATGCACGTCAATAGCCGCACCAATAATCTTCGCAGTCAGCGCCTGATACGGCAACATCATAATAAACTCACAAGAAAACCATGATAGAATAATTATCTCATGGTTTCATGGCTTCCTTATAATATCATCTCTAGTTCTGAATTATAGCTTTTATCGTTATAAGGCAAGAAAATAGCTTCATTTGGGTAGGCCGTAAAGGGGTTTTCATTTGACAGTGATAATAAGGGAGTATATTCTAATTATATAACTATACAAAAATAGAATCTGACAAAATTAATATAATAGTTCCCAAAATGAGTAACCTATGAGAAAAACCCTATTCCTTATATTAATAACTGTATTTTTTACCATCGGAAGCTGCGCATCACAAAATAATGTAACTACTGCTCCTCAAAAAGAATTAGTAGGATCATTTGGAATCTATTTGGTTAAAGGTGATTTTGGTCCCTACCTGTCAAAGATACCAGCAATTGATAACCCAAATCTTATATTGGACGATAAACCAATTATCTCTATCGATGATATAGTTTATTATAAAAAGAATTCTCACGAGATTGAATTAACTCCATCTGCGTTTGCAAGAATAAAACAATTTGGTATCAGGGCGCCGCTAATTGGACCACTCTTTGCTGTGTGTTTAGACAGAAAGCCTATTTACTTGGGTGCTTTTGTTAGCCCACTTTCTTCTATATCTTTTAACGGAGTGACAATTGACGAAGTTGAACTATTTAGTCCTGATAAAAATATTATACACTTATATGGGTGGGAAGAACAAGGCCAAGACCCCAGAAGTAATCCGTTAATATTTCGCTCATTGGAAAAAGCAGGGAAACTAAAGTAAACCACAGTGTCGTAGGATGCGCTCGGACAATTTCCTAATCAGCGTCTTTATCCGACAACCTCTATAATACTATAAGAATTGCCTTTTTTATACGGGTATCGGAGTTTGTAACTCCAGCTCCTGCAATTCATAAATCAGTTCCAACACATGTTCCCGGGTCGTGGCCAGACACACTTTACTGCGCAGTTTCTTTATGCCTTTATGGTTCTTGGCATACCAGTGGAAAAACTTACGGAAGACCAGTATCCCGATTTTCCACCCGTAATGCTCAATCACTGCATCCAGATGTTTAATCATTACCTGGGTGACTTCTTCCGAAGACGGACGCGGGACAATCGAGTTATTTTCGAGGAACGGAACGATTTCTCTAAATATCCATGGGTTACCCAACGCGCCCCGGGCAATGGCTACGCCATCGCAACCGGTTTCCTCGAACATCTTCTTGACGAGCTGGGCAGACAAGGCATCACCACTCGCAATCACCGGTATGGTTAACGCCTTTTTGACTTCCCGAATGGTCTGGTAATCCACGGTGCCGGAATATTGCTGATCTCTGGTCCGACCGTGGATAAATAACGCCTTAATGCCGGCATCCTGAGCGCCCAGCGCGATATCACGTGCATTGACGGATTTAGCATCCCAACCGGTCCTGATTTTGACTGTCACAGGCACGGGCGACATAGCACTCATGACCTTAAGTATTTCAAATAGTTGTTGCGGATTCCTAAGGAGTCCCGCACCTTCTCCCCGGCGGGCGACCTTATTAATCGGACAGGCCGCGTTCAAATCTATAATATCGAATTTATATTTTTCAAGCAGTATCCCCATGGCAGTTTGTATGCTGGGCAAATCGCTGCCCAGCAACTGGACGCCTAATGGTTTATCAGATTCACAGGTAATAAACTTACGGCTCCCCTGCTTCCGCTTCCAGTTTAGAGCCATGGCACTGACCATTTCCAGAAAGGCAAATTCACAGCCGAATGAGCGATTAAGCATGCGGAACGGCAGGTCGCTGACTCCGCTTAAGGGGGCTAAGAGGCAGCGTGAAGGTATCTCAAGAGGACCTATCTTTAACATAATTAATAGGCACAACATTAGAAAACTATGACTGTACTGTCCAACAAATTATAGCAGCCAGATTATAAATTGACAATCCGCTTATCGGGGGTTAAAATGCACCACGGAAACAGAGCGCAGCCTCCCGTAGGGACTGAGAGCATGGATAAAATCACTTATATTTATAAGGAATCCAAGAAACCATGAAAAGGAATTCAGATATAATTCTCTTGGATTCATGGATTCATTATTAGAATAACTCTGTGTTCTCTGTGTCTCCGTGGTAACGACTTGATTTACCCGCGAAGGAGTAGCTTATGCTGAAGAACTTATTCAAACCGCGCACCGTAGCGATTGTCGGCGCATCACGTAATAAAGACAAATTAGGACATCTCGTCGTCCGGAACATGCTGGCCAGTAAATACCGCGGTAAGATTTATCCGATTAATGCCGATGCCGACCGTATTCTCGGTCTTAAATGCTATCCTTCGCTTAACGCTGTCTCGGGAACGGTTGACCTGGTAGTTTTCTCTGTCCCGGCCCCGGCCATACTTGATTTAATGCCCGATTGTCCCCGGAAGCGCGTCAAAGGCGCGATTATTATAGCCGGCGGGTTCAAAGAAAGCGGCTATGCCGGTTCGCGCTTAGAACGTAAAATCACCCAGTTCGCCAAGAAGCATCATATCCGTTTAATCGGGCCGAATTGTATCGGATTGATTGATACCGCAACACCCATTAATACAACCTTTGCCCCGATTCCCAAAATGCCCCCGCCCGGCAAGATAGCCTTTATTTCACAATCAGGCGGGCTCTGCCTGGGCGTGATCGATTGGGCGATTAAGGCCGGTATCGGCTTATCCAAACTGGCCAGCTTCGGCAATAAGGCTGATGTTGATGAGGTTGCGCTCGTGGAATATCTGGGCCGTGATCCGGAAACCTCGGTTATCTTAGGCTATCTCGAAGGC
>Ga0315282_10014066_pt1 | contig 11961 bp, 9 predicted proteins | sample YL17G07_20_MG_FD_203693 | JGI IMG/M metagenome (GOLD analysis project Ga0315282, IMG submission 203693) | Sediment microbial communities from Yellowstone Lake, YNP, Wyoming, USA - YL17G07_20 | ecosystem: Environmental > Aquatic > Freshwater > Lake > Sediment | place: USA: Wyoming | collected... | reverse complement strand
CACAAGGCCCGCGGGGCTCTACTAGCCCAGCGGGTTGACGGGCGATCCGTTCTTGTATACCCCGAAGTGCAGGTGCGGGCCCGTGGACCATCCGGTGCTGCCCACGAGGCCGATGGTCTGGCCCGCGGCGACTACCTGCCCCTGACCCACCAGCAACGACGAGCAGTGGCCGTAGAGCGTGGACCAACCGTCGCCGTGATCCACGATGATGCACTTCCCGTACGGTCCCCACCAGCCGCTGTGCACGACGACGCCCTTGGCCGCGGCGTGGATCGAGGACCCGTAGCCCGCCCCGAAGTCCACCCCCTCGTGGAACCGGCGCGTGCCGGTAAGGGGATGGATGCGCCACCCGAAGCCACTCGTTACCTGCGTGCAGGCGACCGGCCGCACCCACCGGCCGCTCCAGTGGCCTACGTAGGCCGCGGGGCCCCCGGGATGACCCACGTTGGCCAGCATCGCGCTGATCTCGCGCCCTGCCTCCTCCAACGCTGCCAGTTGCCGTTCCGCCGCGGCCCGCTGCGTGTTTGCCTGCCGCAGCAGCGACGCCGCCTGGCGCTCCGCCGCCTCAAACTCCACCCGCTTGCGGTCCGCCTCGGCTGCGTCCACGGTCTGCTCGGAAGCCTTGGCCTCCATGCGCGTCTTCAGTTGCTCGGTGCGCCGCTTATCGTCGAGGAACTGGTACAGCAGGTCGCTGTCGGCCTTGGCCACCGCCTGCATGTACTGCGAGCGGTCCAGCAGGTCCTCGAAGTCGGTGGCCTCCAGCAGCACCTCCATGTAGCTCGGCTGCTCCGACATATACATGTGGACCAGCCGCTGCTGCATCGCCTTGTCCTGCTTCTGCTGGCGGACGATGGCCCGACCGTACTCCACCCGCAGCCGCCGCACCTCGGACCGCGTCCGCTCCAGCCGGTGCCGGACGATCCGGTAGGCATCCTGGGCTGTCTCCGCCCGGAACTGGGCCGAGGTCAACTCGTTGCGCCGCGTGGATTCCTCCGCCTTGAGCGACTGGAGGCGCGCCTTGGTCGCCTCCTTCTGCGCGGCGTTATCGCGCAACTGGCTGCGAAGGCTCTGGGCCCCGCCGCGGGGCACGACGACCAAGAGCGCGACGGCGGCGGCGAGGACGGCAAGTCGGCTTAGCAGTCGTACCATGTTCACCTTCCCTCAGGCCAGGGCCAGGTACTTGCGTAGGCCCGTGAGGCTGCCTGCGGCCCCCAGCAGGACCCCGAAGACGACGAGGCCCAGCCCGAAGCTGACGTACATCCCCGTCCCGTACAGCAGGTGGATGAACTGCAGGCGGGTGTCCACGTACTGCATAACGTTCAGGTAGAGGAGAAGGGTCAGTCCAGCCGCCAGCGCACCTCCCACGAACCCCTGCAGGACGCCCTCGAGCATGAAGGGGACCCGGATGAACCAGTTCGTGGCGCCCACGAGCTGCATGATCCGGATCTCGCGCCGCCGCGCGTAGATGGTCAGCCGGATCGTGGTGTTGATGATCAGCACCATGCCCAGCGTAAGCAGCACGAAGAATGCCAGCCCGGCGATCTTGACCGCCCGCGCCACCGCCAGCAGCTTGCGCGTGACCTCCTGGCGGTACTGCACCTGGCGGACGCCTTCCAGCTTCTCCATCGCCGCGGCGATGGTTTCGATCTGCTCCGCGTGTGCCGGCTTGAGGCGGATGGAACGTGGCAGCGGGTTCCCGCTTATCGGCATGAGGTCGGTCTGGTTCACCCCCAGCATGCCCGCCGCTTCCCTCAACGCGGCGTTCTTGTCCACGTACTGCACGCCGTTCTGGGGGACGCAGAACCTTCCCTGCTCGTCCTTCAGCGCCAGCGCCGCCTCAATGACGCGGTCCTTGTTGGCGTTGTCGTAGAGGAAGACCTTGATCACTGCCTGGCGCGTTTGCTGCCGTGCCATGTAGTCGAGGTTCGCGGCGGCCAGCGCGAACAGGCCCAGGATGCCCAGCGAAACCGCCACATTGGTGATCGAGCCCAGGGTCATCAGGGCGTTGCGCCGGATGGCCGAGTACGCCTGGTTCAGCAAGAACTCAAGCGTGCTGAGCGACATCGTAGCCTCCCGCGGCGTCGTCCCGCACGATGCACCCGGCCGCCAGGCTCACCACCCGCCGCTGCATGCCGTCCACGATGTACTTGTCGTGCGTCGCGACCACGACCGTCGTGCCGCGCGTGCAGATCGAGTCCAGCAACTGCACGATGTCCCAGGAGGTGTCCGGATCGAGGTTCCCCGTCGGCTCGTCGGCCAGCAGCAGCGGCGGGCTGTTCACCAGCGCCCGTGCGATGCAGACCCGCTGCTGCTCGCCCCCGGACAGCTCATCGGGCATGCAGGCTTCCTTGGGAGTCAGACCCACCAGCTCGATCGCGATCGGGACCTTGCGGAACTTCTCCCGCCGGCTCACCCCCATCACGTCGAGCGCGAAGCCCACGTTCTCGCGCAGCGTGAGCTGCGGCAGTAGGCGGAAGTCCTGGAACACGATCCCGATCTTGCGGCGCAGGTGCGGCACCCGGCTCGGGTGTAGTTGCGCCACATCCTGCCCGGCCACGATCACGTGGCCGCGGTCGGGCAGCTCATCCCGGTAGAGCAGCTTGAGCAGCGACGACTTGCCGCTCCCGGAAGAGCCCGTGATGAAGACGAACTCGCCCCGCTCCACGTCCAGCGACACATCGGCGAGCGCGCACGCTCCGTTGGGGTAGGTGAGGCTTACCCCGCGCAGGTGAACCATCCGGTTCGGCCTCACGGTAGGGCAGGTAGCCCAGCCGTCCGTGCGTGGACGGACTGCCCCGGGCTTCCCGGCACAGCTGCCGGCCGCCGGGCAGTGATGCACCTCTGGCCGGTGCACGCGCCTGCGCCACCGGACTACGACCCCAGATTATAGCAGAAACGGCCCCCCGGGGACAAGCCGCGGCGCGCCTTCGGGCGCCCTGGCGCCCCACCGCGGCGCTAGGGGGAGGTGACCTCTGATCCGTGTGGGGGCGGCGTGGCCTCGGGCTCGTCGAACAGGAACTGCCGGTCATACATCTCGCGGTACAGGCCGTTGAGGGCCATCAACTCCTCGTGCCGGCCCCGCTCGACAATGGCGCCGTTCTCCAGCACCACGATCTGGTCGGCGTTGCGAACCGTGGAGAGCCGATGCGCGATCACGAAGGTCGTGCGGTTGCGCATCAGGCCCTCGAGGGCCGCCTGGATCTCGCGCTCCGCCTCCGTGTCCACGGAGCTGGTCGCTTCGTCCAGGATCAGGATACGCGGGTCCGCCAGCAGCGCCCGCGCGATGGCTAACCGCTGCTTCTGCCCGCCCGAGAGCTTCACCCCACGCTCGCCGATCTGCGTCTGATACCCCTCGGACAGGTCCTCGGTGATGAACTCGTGCGCATTGGCCGCCCGGGCGGCCGTGATCACCTCGTCATCGGAGGCATCGAGGCGCCCATAGCGGATGTTGCCCGCGACGGTGTCATTGAACAGGAAGGTGTCCTGCAGCACCATGCCGGTCTGCTGCCGCAGGGAGGCCTGGGTCACGCCGCGGACGTCGCGGCCATCCACGACGACCCGCCCCTCGTCGGGGTCGTAGAAGCGGGGGATCAGGTTGATGATGCTGGTCTTGCCCGCGCCCGACCGACCGACGATCGCCACTATCTGGCCCGGCTCGGCGGCGATGTCTACCCCCGCCAGCACCTGCTCCCCGCCATTGTAGCTGAACGAGACGCTTTCCAGCGCCACCCGGCCCTCGACCGGCGGCAGCTCCTCCGCGTCGGGACGGTCCTCGACGTGCGGCTGGGTGTCGAACAGCTCGAAGATGCGGGCCAGGGACGCCAGGGCGCGGTTGACCACGTTGTACACGTTCATCAGGTTGCGCACCGGCCCGTAGAAGCTCATCATGTAGCCCAGGAACATGACGATGGTGCCGGTTGTCATGCCCCCCGTGCCCTGGATCACGTCCCGCGCCCCGTAGTACGTCACGGCCACCACGCTGAGCGACGTCAGCAGACCCATCGCCGGGAAGAACGTCGCCCACATCCAGATGCCGCGCACCGCGGCCCGCACGTACTCCTGGCTCTCGCGGTCGAACAGCTCCTCCTCGTGCCCCTCGCGCGCGAACGCCTTGACCACGCGGATGCCCGTGATGTTCTCCTGCAGGTGCGCGTTGATCTCGCCCAACTGGTCCCGCACCCGCCGGTAGTACGGCCGGATCCGCTGGGAGAAGATGATCACCGCCGGCACGAAGAACGGCAGCGGGATCAGCGCCAGCAGCGAGAGCTTCCAGGCGAAGTAGAGCATGATGCCCATCGTGCCCAGCACGCGCATGGCATCGGTGATCATGCTGTCGGTGCCGTGCACCACCATGTCCTCGACCGCCCCCACGTCGTTGGACAGCCGCGACATGATGTCGCCCGTCGAGGTGCTCTCGAAGTACGACAGGCTGAGGCGATGCAGGTGCTGGTGCGCCTCGCGCCGCAGCGTGTACACCATGCGTTGGCCGAGGATGTGCATGATGGCCATGCGCAGCCCGCTGAGGACCGCCGAGGCGGCAAAGCACGCGATCAGGATGCCGGTGAGCGGCATCAGCAGGCCGTAGCGCCCGTCCTTGAGCACATCATCGAAGATGCGCTTGGTCACGATTGGGGGGTACAGGTCCGCCGCCGTACCCAGTACCATGGCCAGGATGCTCACAGCGACCTTGAGCCAGTGGGGCCCCAGCGTATGGTAGAACCAGGCCATGAGCCGCCGGTCGCTGATGCGGACCCGCAGCTCCTCGCCGGTGGCGCCCTTCAGTCCGTGGCGCCCGCCACGTTGCTCACTCATCGTCGTTCCATCCCAGGTACGTACGCCCGCCAGCGAGGGGCAGTTCGGCCCCCGGCCCGAAGTTCCTCGGTGCCGGGTCCGTCGAGCCCGGTCAGAGGCCGGCTCGCGGCCAGGCCGGGCAGCTCACTGGCGCCTCGGCCGTGGTTTCTTGCTGCCAGACCGAAACCTCTCTGGGTACTCAAGTGTCCACAAGACGGAACCGACCTCACTCGAGGACTCAACACAGACACCAAACACCTTACATCCCCGCTCAACACGCCGTCTGCGCACCCCCACCTCATCCGTGACCGGAGGGCATCATGGTGTGGCGAGTGCCGGGCCGTACGCAGACGTACCCTTTGCTCGCTCCCGCTATGCTTTGTGCGTATGTCGGCTTGTCGGCGTTGCCTGCCCAGGCAGAGGACGCCTGTGACGGCGACGTGGTGGTGCAGCCGCTTCTGGCCGGGGGCACGCCGCACTGGATCACCCCAGTGTACGACGACACGGTCGGCGCGCCCGTAGACCTGTCGGTGGCCACAGCCCCCGAGTTCGGATGGATATGCACGGGAGTGGAGTTCCTGTGCAATGAGTCGGCGCAAGGCGGGCACCTCAGCGGGGAGGTCGGGTTACTACCGCTCGCCGCCGCAGCATCGCTATGGTGACGTCTGGGGCGCAATGTGGCTGCCCTACTACGACTCATGGGGGCACAACGGACGATGGTACCTGGAGGCGCGCGTGCACTACCGCCGGATGATGCCCCCCGGGGGGACGGCCACTGCGGTCGTCTTCAACGAGGTCAACGTGCTTGACATCGTCGTGGACGCGACCAGCACCGCCAACCCTCCGGGGCTGCCGGACGACTCACTCGTTCTGGCGATCGACACAACTGCCGAGGGGACGGTCTATGAGCACCCGACAATCCACTGGGAGATCCACACCGTCCTCTCGGCGCAGCAGGTGGGCGTCTTCCTCATCAGGATCCGGGACGCCGTCACGGGGACGGTAGTGAAGACGGTCAACAAGGCTGCCATCCCGAACTTCGCCCTCACAGGCGACTGGGCCTGGGACGGGACCATGGACGGCGTGCCTCCCCCGCCGCAGGGGCCGCCCGCCTACGGCCTCTACACGTACGAGGTGGACGCGGAGTCCCCTCCTAACGACGGGTACCGCACAGGTTCGCGCATGCTGGAGCTGAGCAATCCCTGGGCCGCTCTCGCCGACTACAACGCCGAGACGCAGAAGCTGCCCGTGACCTTGCACTACGGCCTCGGCCTCGACAACCGGCCCGCCTCGGCGGCCCAGTTGTACGTCTACAACGGCTCCAAGACCAATCCACAGCACTTCTCGCAGGTCGGCGGGGCGGTAGACTTGGCAACCGACTTGGGGCAACACGAACTAGCGCTGGACATGGACCCGCTCGACGGCTGTCCGTACTACCTCCTCGTGTTCGCTCGGGACGACCACGGGGACGACACGATGGATGGGGATCGCGACCACAAGGACCGCGTGGCGCAGTGCCGTGCGGTCCGACTCACCTACCAGGTCCCCGACGTGTACCCGAAGGACGACGGGCGGGTCTACATCAGCGACACGCTGGGGCGCTTCGACGGCGTGCCGACGCTCTTCGAGCAGATCAACACGGGTACCCCCGAGAACCCCGTCTGGGTGCAGCGCCGCTGCCAGACGGCGAACCGCGAGGCGAAGGTACAGGCACTGGTGACCGTCAGTGCTGAGGACGCCATCCCCGGCAACGACGAACAGACGATGAACCTGCACTGCGGCGGCGCCGAGGTGCACTTTGCTCCGCAAGACCCCGACAGCCACACGCTGTGGGACCCAGATGAGAACGGGGGCGACAATGACGGCGGCGCGGGCACAGTCGACCCCGCCGGCGTCGTGGCGGAGCCGAAGACACTGCGCCATGGTGGCCAGGACGTCGTCCGCGCCCTCGCGGAGACCACCCTCACCATCACGAACCAGTTCTCGGGCGACAACTACTTCGTCGAGGCCAGTCCGTACGATGGGCCAGTCGAGGGCCTCACACCTGCCCACAGCTCCACCCTGGAGGCCTGGAAGCTGATCTACTATGAGCGGGATCGCATGCCACTATGGGGTGACTCCCTCGACGGCACCGCGCCCCAAGGCCAGACGTTCGTCAAGGTGATGACAGACGCCAGCTGGTTCAACGTTGGAGACGAGGTGATGGTCTTCGATGGGCAGCACCACGACGTGAACTCGCAGGCCCAGCGCCATCACATAAAGGAGATTGACCTGCAGCAGAGAGTCCTGACCTTCGAGGACAATGAGCCCCTGCAGTACACGTACCAGGGCTACCCCGTCGGGGGGGTCGCGGTGCCTGCCAGGGGCTACCATAGCGCGATTGACACAGCCCTACTCGGCGGTGCGTTCGGCGATGGTGAGGGGTTTGTGGACTTCCAGCCATACCCGGGGGAGCAACCTGGGATCGTGCCCCTCCAGAGGTTCGCGGGCTTCGGGGAGGGCATCCGCCCGTACTTCGACCACCGGGAGCCGAACGTGCTGCACCTGATTGACGGCAAATGCTGGCAGGACGGCAGGCGCGCGGTAGGAGACTCCGACCCCGAGCAGCTGGAGGCGATCGTCTTCGACGAGATTGCACCCCCCGGGGCCTGGCAGCGCGAAGCACTCGTGCATGAGGTCGGGCATCTCTTCGACATGCCGGACTACCTGCAGGGCCACGTTGACCACGCCAACCACGCGAACACCGACGGGTGCGTGATGGTGTACGACAATGACACGCGCCATCCCCTGCACCCCAACGGGCCGGGCAACGGGATCGCGCTGTTTGGCGGAGTGGTGGTCGATCCTCCAGAGGGAGAGCCCAAGGACCTGAGGGACGAAGTTGCTGGGCACGAGGACCCACTTCGAAGGGGGGTGCAGTGATGCCGCGTCCGGCACGCCGACCTGGGTGGTCTGCCGCGGCTCTTGTGCTGTTAGGGCACCTCGCGTGCCCGCCGGGTGCCTGGGGCCAGGGGCGAGCTGCGCCGGAGGTCTCGGCCACCATCTGGAAGCGCGAGGTTGTCCAGTACGAGCCGATCCTGGTGCGCATCGAGGTGCGGAATGCCGCGCCCCAGGCCCTGCGGCTTGTGCCGCCCTACCTCAACCCCTATGAGCGGGCCGCGTGGCCCCTTACCTTCGCGGTGATGCGCGAGGACGGGTCGAGGATGCGAAACACCTGGGCTCACGCCATCACAGGTTATGAGCTGATGCTCTTCGGAAGCCCGTGGTGGCTGCCTCGCGGCCACCCGGGGCCCGGATATGTCCCCCGGCCTCGGCGGGCATGGGACGTGCCGGCCGGCGCCACCGCCTGCTACTGGGTAGACCTTCTGCAGTTCTGGCCGCTGGACGAGCCGGGCCGGTACCACGTGGTCTTCCAGTACGACCCACAAGCGCAGATGCTGGTCCGCCCTGGCTCAGACGAACCGGCGCCGCAGGGCGTGTGGGCAGGTCGCCTGCAGGCCGACGCTGGGTGGGTGACCGTTGCGGAGGCGGCGGAGGATGACCGAGAGGCAGCCAAGGTGCTGCGGGAAGCCAGGGACGGGAGGCGCATGGTGTTGTCGGCCATCGAGGAGGCACCCGATCTGCGCGGGCGTGTTCTGGCGCGGTTCCCCGCCTCCACATATGCGCCCTATGCGGCGTTCTGCGACATCTGGTACCGGGCGGGCAGGGCCAACACGGGCTTCCGGACGCAGGAAAACGTGTTGGCGGCGGTGCGCACCTTCGTGGGCGCGCATCCCGACTTCCCCCTGAACCACCAGCTCGGGGCCGCGCCTGCTCAATCCGGTTGGGTCTGGGCCCGCGACCGGGCTGGCGGCGAGGAGGACTTCGTGCGGAAGTGCACGAAGGGCGAGGACCCGCGTCTTCCCATTGCCCGCACCGCCCTCGCCACAGCCTTGGAGGACCTCGATCGCGCCGGCAAAGCGCTGCGGGAAGCGGCTGCGGCGACGGGCGACTACGGCGTGATGGGCGAGGTGGAGGACGGGGTGTCCGCAGCCGAGGAGTGGGCGGCGCGGGCGGCCGCCGACCTTGAGCTGGGGCGCGCGGCGGGTGCCGCTGAGGCCGGGGAAGGACGATGAGCGCGAGGCGGCTACTGGCGCTCGGCATCGCCGCCGCGGCTGGCACTGCCACCGGCGCGGCCGCGCCGGAACTCTCGGCCACCATCTGGAAGCGCGAGGTCGTGGTGCAGGAGCCGATCCTGGTGAACGTACGCCTGGCGACCCCCGCCGTGCAGCCCCTCGCCGTGGTCCCGCCGTACGTGAACCTCGGCACCGACCCGCGCCTGCACTGGCCGCTGTCCTTCGCGGTCTTCGACGAGCAGGGGCAGCGCGTCCCCAACCACTGGGAGCACGCGCACACCCCGTTTGACCTCGGAGCCTACGGCCTGCCCTGGTGGGTTGACCTGCCGGAGGCGTTTGGCCAACCGCGGCCGAGGCCGGGAACGTGGGTCTTGCCGGCTGGCGGCGGCGGCGCGATGTGGATGAACCTACTGCAGCACTACCCGCTTGACCAGCCCGGGCGCTACCACCTCACCTTCCAGTACGACGCAGCGCCTGAGATGCTGCCGGGGCCAGACCCGGCGCGACCGGCGCCGGAGGGGGTGTGGGCGGGACACCTGCAGGCCGATGCGGGCTGGATCACGATCGCGGAGCCCGCCGACGGGGATCGCGAGGCCGCCGAGTTTCTACGGGCGGCGCGCGAGCAGAGCAAGCTGGTGCTGTCCGCGGACGACGCGCGTCCTAGCCTGGGGCCGGAGCTGCTCAAGCGCTTCCCGCAGTCCGCGTATGCCCTCTACGCCCGGTTCTACGAGCTGTGGTATGCTGGGCGGCATGGCCTCCCGCCCAGTCTGACGGAGTACGAAGGACGGGCACGGGAGTTCACGACCGCCCATCCCGACTTCCCGCTGAACGACTGGCTGCTGGTCGGCGCGGCGTTCTACGAGTGGGCCAAGGCCTCGCAGCACGTCTCCTCGGCCGTGAGGTGGATCGAGCGCTGCCAACATGCGGAGCGGGACGATGCGGAGGACGCTCAGGCCATGCTGGCGTGGTCGCTAGTGGAGCTGCGCAACTGCCGCGACATCCTGCGAGGCGCCGTCCAGCACACCGAGGACTGCGGGGTACGGGCTCAGGCCGAGAACGAGATCGAGTACTTCGAACTCGGCCTGCGGGCCGACGCGGCCGAGCTCGGGCTGGACCTACACCTGTATGACCGGCCGGCCGGCACCGTAGCACCCGCGCCCGCGGAGGAATGACGGCCGTGCGATGGCCCGTCGGGCTTGGCGTGGTCGTGGTTGCGTGCGGTCCGTGCGGAGCCGCCGCACTGGAGCTCTCCGCCACCATCTGGAAGCGCGAGGTGGTGGTGGCCGAGCCTCTGCTAGTCCGCCTCGAACTCAGCAACCCCAGCACCGAACCGCTAGCCGTTGTCCCGCCGTACGTCAACGTGGGGGGGCGGTCCCTGTGGCCGCTCACCTTCACCGTCACGGATGAGGCGGGCGACCGCGTGCCGAACGGCTGGAAGTACGCCCGAAGCGGCTTCGAGCCCATCTGCTTCGGCGCGCCCTGGTGGACCACGCCTCCCGGACTGGGGAGGATGCAGTACCGCGAGGCGTGGCTCCTTCCACCCGGCGGCCGAGCTTGGACGTGGGTAGACCTGCTGCAGTTCTACCCACTTGATGAGCCCGCGCGGTACCACCTCGTCTTCGAGTATGATGCGCAGCCCGAGATGCTGGTGTCCCTCGGCGAGGCAGGGCCGCCGCCGCAGGGGGTGTGGTCCGGTCACCTCGAGGCTGACGCCGGCTGGATCACGGTGCTCGAGCCCGGCGGCACCGACCGCGACGCCGCGCAGTTCCTGCTGGAACGTCGCGACAAGCTGGAGGCGGTGCTCTCGGCGGGGGCCTACGGCGTTGCCGGGGCTGTGCTGGATCGGTTCCCAGAGGCCACCTACGCGCTCTACGCAGCCTTCTACCAGCACTGGACCCCCGGCGCGTTTGGTACGCCCCCGGCCGCAGGCGCGGCGAGGCTCGCAGCTTCAGCGGCCAAGTTCGCGCGCGAGCACACGGAGTTCCCGCTCAGCTACCAACTGCCGGTGGCGGTTGCCCTGAGCCAGTGGCAGGTCGCCGACGAGGCTGCCGCGAGGGGCGCCGGGATGCCCGCGGGAGCAGCGGAGGAGATGGTGGCCAGAGCGGCGGCGCTCCGCCAGGCGCTCCGTGAGACGGCAGCCGCGGCCGGCGACTACAGCCTCATGCAGATGGTCGAGGACCGCATCGGGACCCTCGCGGTGCCTGGGGCGCCTACGGCGCCGTGAGCCTGCCGGGCCCCGGCGCGGCTACGGCTTCCACGCCAGCCCGCGTTCCTCGCCGCGCGTGTCGGTGAGGCGCAGTGTCCCCGTGCCGTCGGGGTTCACCACGAAGACCTCGGGCTCGCCGGCGCGCTCGCTGATGAAGGCGATGCGCGCGCCGTCGGCGGACCAGACGGGCGTGTAGTCGGCGCCGGGGGTGTTCGACACGTTGACCGGCGCCTCGCCGGTGAAGAAGCCCACGAAGACCTCGCGGTCGCCGGTGCGGGCTGAGTCGAACGCGAAGCGGCGGCCATCCGGGGCGAACGCCGGATCGTCGTCCCACCCTGGGTTCTGGGTCACGTTCCACAGCACGCCGTCCGCCACCCGCGCCAGATACGCCTCGATGTTGCCGTCCCGATGCGAGGTGAACAGCAGGTAGCGGCCGTCCGGCGACCAGGCGGTGAGCTTGTCGAACGCCTGGTGCGCCGAGATGCTCCGCGTCTGCTGCCCCTCGGGCGTCGTGACCCAGACATCCTGGAATGTGGGCCGGTCGGTGTTGAAGGCGATCAGATCGCCGAGGGGTCCCCACAGCGGCCCGAAGTCCGAGCCGGGATCGTTCGTGATGTTGACCGGCTGCCCGCCCTGCGCCGGAACGACGTAGACCTCCATGTTGCCCTCGGCGCTGCCGGTGAAGGCGATACGCTTCCCATCGGGCGACCAGGTAGGGTCGGTCTCGTCGCCGGGGAGCTTGGTCACCTGGCGGGGGTTACCGCCATCGGCCTGCATGACCCAGATGTCTAGCGTCCCGCCGCGTTCGCTCTGAAACGCGATCTGCGTCCCGTCGGGGCTCCAGACCGG
>Ga0315282_10014065_pt1 | contig 11961 bp, 12 predicted proteins | sample YL17G07_20_MG_FD_203693 | JGI IMG/M metagenome (GOLD analysis project Ga0315282, IMG submission 203693) | Sediment microbial communities from Yellowstone Lake, YNP, Wyoming, USA - YL17G07_20 | ecosystem: Environmental > Aquatic > Freshwater > Lake > Sediment | place: USA: Wyoming | collected... | reverse complement strand
TTGGCTTGCTGAAGCCCGACGACGTTTTCATCACGGTAGGTGGATTCGATGTCCAGCGAAACCCGATCGATGCTAGAAGAAGAATTGTCGGCTACGTACGATGAAGATGGTGTTGGAGAGGGTTCGGCTCTGCCGGGTAGGCGGGTTGGCTCAATTTTCTGTTGTTCTGTCATGTTCTACTCACCGCTTTCTACATATGTTACACATTGGATAGGATGGAGGATCCGAATCCGCTGCTTATGCCCACAAAAGGCGCTACCCTCTACTTAAGTGTCCTTTGCTGGGTTCACATTTTCGTCCCCGAATCTTTGACCTTGTTGCGAGCGGGCTGCGAGTTCCTTGTCGAAAACGAGCCAGTGCATTATCCCGGAATCATAAGACTGCGAGCTAAGTGTGTGAGGTCGAGGGGCACATCTTCTCAGTGCCGCTTTACTGCATTGATTGGTTCTCGATGACTTCAAGTCTACCATTTCTGCCAACGCTCACTTGCAGTTCGCCTCTAGACGTTCTCATTCGTCCATTCTCAATTTGTAGTTGGACGCGAAAAGAAGCGGGCCTTAGGTTCTTTCCGTAACCATCATGGTCAACGATGATCTGAGGTTCTTGAGCTTGCGGACCTTCGAAGTCATGACTTCTTTGAGTTCTTTCATCGTCTTCGCCTCGACTTTGGCGACGATGTCATATGCACCATATACGGCATGCGCTTCGCTAACGTTGTTGAGCTTTCTGAGTTCCCTCAGAAGTTCGTCTTCTGAGCCGATCTCAGCGTTAATCAAGACGATGGCTAGGGGCATCGTTTGGATACCTACTACTCCTAGAAACGCCACGGCCGCGCGGGGTAAAAAGGAGTTCGGTGCAACCGATCCATTCATTCTCTTTCGACGTGGAAGTCAAGCAGTTCCACGTGGAATCGATCAGAGTCTCTATTTGGTAGACGAGCGTGCTGCGAAAAGATTCGACACCAACAATGCAAACGTAACTGCTCCGAGCACAAAGGAGAGGAAAGCTGCCGATCCCGCTAACCTTCTGCTCGTTTGAGAGCTTAAGAAGATAGCAAGTCCGCCACACAACAATGAAACAATGAATACCACAAGGGGGCCCGATTCAGCAGCCTGACCTACAAGAACGAGATTGAACGGCTCGACCCCTGTTGCAACCAATATGGTTGCTATCGCCAGCAACACGTACGTACTCTCAGGCTAGGAAGGCTTTTCACCATGAACCGACCCCTCATCTACATGATATGATTTGACGAAATCAAAGAGAAAGTGCCTACAGTGTGGCATGGCATTCAAGGCTATGACTGACCCTCAGTGGAACAATGTGCTCCGCCTGCATCGGCGCGGGCGGAAACACAAGCAACGGATAGCGGCAAGATCGCGCCACAGAAGTTAACAGAACCCCTACGGTTCCTAGTAGGTTCGTTTTCCCCGCTCCCACGGCTCAACCCCGCGTAGGTCGCTCGCTGCAGAAGTCAGAAAGATGCCGAGGCTGACTCTGCGCTGTGAATTCGGCCTCGAACAGATAATTCTGAGACTGGACATGTGCAACGAATTCCACCTGTAGTTGACGTGGCTATGGCGAGCCTATCGTCTTTCTTAGAGGTTGCAGCGCCTCTTCTGACGCATGTCACAGCATCATGTCAACCAGACCGGAGTATAGCCAAGATCATGTGCGGGCGCGCTTAAGAACCAAAGCTGCCTAAATGGGCGCTTTCGACAGCCCGTCGTTGACAGTGATCATATACTGAACTCTCAAATGAGCACTCATGCAAGTACGCTGTCTAGGGTACGTTTCCATGAGCAAGAGGAATGTGTTGACTGAACCGAGCATTCTTGTTGATGACGTGCTTTCCATGTTGACTGGACACCCAAGGGGCACGCTTGTGAGTTTCACTGAGATCACGAAGAGCGTCCACGACTATATCAAGACAAACGGCTTGCGGCAGAGATTCTGTCCCCACTGCAATGCGCCATTGACACGCTCGGAGCCGATGCCGGCTACGATAACCGGCGACGGCCTCTGACACACAAGGGACTCCCCCGTCTCACGGTTCGAATCCAATCCATGCGCCAAGAAGAACTCACTCTACAAAACAAGAGTTCAAATCACGACGCCCGCACCAAGGGACGTTGAAACAGCTCCCAGAAGAGGACCGTACTCGTTAAGAGGCTCAGGATCAGTTTCATAGACGAGAGCGTGCTTCGCAGCACTGCAAGCAAATCAAGAGGTTTGAAGGTCCGCAGCAGTGGCAAAGAAGAAGAGGCCGAGACCGAAGAAATTTGGAAAGGGAAGCCGTCCGTGTAGACGCTGCGGCCAACACGACGCCGTGATACGGAAGTATGACCTCAACCTCTGCAGGCAATGCTTCAGAGAACTGGCACCAAAGCTTGGCTTCAAGAAGTACATGTAAGTGATATTGCATGCCCCGGACAGAAGTTGCGGAACGAGTCGTTGAGATCCCAGACAACGTCACGGTTGAGATTGCCAACCGGAAGGTAAAGGTTGCAGGTCCCAAGGGAACATTGGAAGAGGACCTCTCGCACCTCCCATGCACGATGCAACTGGAGAAAGGTCGAGTCCGTGTCACCGCCTCATGGCCGCGAAAAGCGGAGATTGCAAAGGTAGGAACCGCCGCGGCCAAGATTCGGAACATGATCAAGGGTGTGAGGGCCGGCTTCACGTACAAGATCAAGATTGTTTATGCTCACTTTCCAGTCACAGTCAAAGTGTTTGACAAAGAGAGGAAGCTTTTCATAGAGAACTTCACCGGCGAGAAGACACCGCGAATCGTCCGGATTGTAGGCGACTCAAAAGTCAGAGTCTCCGGCGACGAGATACTCGTCCAAGGCATCAACCTTCAGGACGTAAGCCAAACCGCAGCCAACATCGAACAGGCCACCAAGATCAAGGACAAAGATCAACGGGTCTTCCTGGACGGAATATACATCTTGGAAAAGAAAGAAGGCATGTAAATCGGTCAAGCAAAACAGGCGCACGCCTCGTTTCATCACGCTGATAAAAACGCCTTGAACAACGGCTGCATCTACTTTCTCCGTTTTTCGTCATCAATTCATTGCGTTGTTTCCGTACCTCTTCCCGTTTCTTGAGAAACTCGTCCTTGCATCGCTCGGAGCAGAAGTGGCCCGTTACGCCGACTGCCTCCCGCTCGCCCCTAGGCCCAGCGGTGAACGGCCTCGAACTTATGACGTATATCTGATGGGTTTCAATGATGGGCTCGCCCCAGATCCCTAAACGGCAGTTGTGACAGACTATCCTAGTCAACCAAATCCCTCCTAGTTTTCACCATACTTCGCGATGCACAGCTCAAGAGCCTCCTTAACCGCCCTTGTACCAATCCTCTATCGGTTCGCGGTCCGAGAAGCGTACATGAAATGGCGTCATCCAGTACCAGTATCACTACGTCCTACTACTGGCTAGTACCTGTACTCCCGCGCTTTCCAAGTATCATGCTTGGCTTGTGCGCACATGCAGTATAGGTCTTTAGATCAATGTCGCTTTGCACTAAGGAGTAGAACTGCAGCGTTCTTGTCTTTCAGATGGTAGGCCAAGGTGCTCTTGACGGTGATTTCGACTTTCGATTCACTGGAAGGTCAAGGGAACATACCTTACAGAGGCAGGCGTCGCAGCAGGTCATCTTTGCCTGCAACGATGACACCGGCAGGAAATGAATATGGTGGCCCGCAAACTTCTTGGAGTGTGTTTCTCATCATCGCGAGAACTTCGTCTGCCAAGAGATCAGCTTCGTCAATGAACATGTACAAGGACTCGAAACCACGTTCCCTGAACTTCAAGATACCGTCCATGAAGGCGATCTGCGGAGATTTCTGATCCTTTCTCAGCGCAACCGCCAGCTCGAAAAGAGAGAATTCCTCAATCTTTGAGGGAAGCCCTTTGATCTTCTCCAAGAAACTCTTGTACTTCGAAAGCTCCTTCTTGTATTGTAGTTCCATCTTCTGCAAGATGTCTTCTACGAATTACTTGGGTCCCATCTCTTGTGGGGCTGCATAGTAGACAGTGAAACATGAGGCGGGCGTCATTTCTCTGACCTTGAACAGCAAAGATGTCTTGCCAATCCCTCTAGCGCCGTAAATAGCAGCGTTCTCAGCCCGGCCGCTGGCAGCTGCGCCTAAGATTCTCTTGAACTGGGACACGGTATTGTCTGTGCCGGCAAAGTACCTTGGGCTTACAGGCTCTTGTGGATAGTAAATCGGGTGGGATCGCATGGCTTATCGTTACCTAGCGTCTCCTAACATGACTTAACGTCTGTCACAGGCCGTGTTAGGTCGTGTAAACTTCTATGCCAGCAATAAGCTCGTCGATTGCCCCTGTGCGGACCTATGATCTATCTGACAGCGAGAGAGGAAGCAAGCCAACGAAAAAGTAGTGATGAGATAGCTCATTGGCGCCGGGGGTGGGATTTGAACCCACGACCTGCAGAGCGACACATACTTCGCTGTCAAGGAAAAGAAGTCTCAAGTACTCCCTTGACCATATTGTTTGCTGGCGGCGTCCATGACGAAGCGTAGACGGGACCCGCCCAACAAGTCTGGCGAGTCCCTCCAGAATTGAACCTCGGATCTCAGCAGTTAGATTTCATGGACTTCTTCAACGAAGTACACAAGGCAGATTAGCCGAGAGCGCACAATCACAGTTCTGTGAGTGGTTTGGAGCCCAAAACTGGCAGGGTTCCGAACCTGACTGGGGCTGGGTCCCTCCCGACGCCGGTCTTCTTAGTAGCTACGGCTTGTCCTCCGCACAAACCCCGGCGAAAAAAAGATGAAGATCAAAGACCGTGGATCATAAAGTACTTGGCAGCGTCATGGTGCTAGAATGCGATTCAAAATGAAGTGAAAAGGAATGGATGACGTGTCCGTCTCAAACTTCGAGGTCACATGCAAGAAGTGCCGAAGAATACTTGAACCAGAGTACTACGATCCGAACGAGAAACTCGCAATCCGACTGATCTGTCCCGGCTGTAAGGCCAAGCTCCGCGTAATCATCGGAGGCTAGAAAGGAGAAAGAATAGATGACCGCCGCGAAACCCAAAGACCTTACCGTCATCTCCAAGATGCAACCGCGGTATGGGCACACTAACGACGGTGCGCTTTAGGGACCCTCTAGGAACTCGATACTATTTCCCGGATAGAGCATAGACTCGCCCAGATCCGCCCGAACACCCCTCTCGTCATAGCAGAGCCGGTACAATTCAGGAATGAAAGGGATTCGCCCCAGAGATCCACCGCCGTCACCACTGAAATAGATACGGTAACGGGAGCCACGATACCCTTGGGTTAGCATTGTGCCTCTAGCTTTTCGACACGCCATCTACAGATTCTGTTTGTTTCCGTTCCCATTTCTTGAAGAGGGCAATTCCCGTCACGAGTGCATCCCGAGCAGCCTCTCAGAGAAAATCACCGAAAACTCTCTACAGGCCCATCCTCGATCTCAGGGTGTACGCTTGGTTCAGCAACTCATACAGATCCGCAATATCTCTCCAATCGATTACCCTAGCAACATGCCCCATCTCATGGAATGATCCTTCAAGAAGTGATCTAGCCTTGCCGGCATCCTCATCAGTCGTGACCAGATACGGAATACTATTCCACTTATCCCACGCATGTTTTAGCTTGGTCAGGGCCTGCTCAAGGTTGCCTCCGATCTGAACCTCGAAGACATTTGATGGAGTCCCTGCTTTGATTCTCTTCCATACCACATCGAGCCTATAGCTGTCAATAGGATATTCGATCTCAGCTATCCTATTCTCTCGTAATCCGATATCACGGATCATGTCTCTGATCTGATTGTGCGATATCTCGGGCTGCTCGATCACCTTCTTCTCAGGGACCTCGATCTTGGCTCGTATGGCGGATATGGACGCCTGAATCTGTTCCTTGATATCATGAAGAGCTTGATCAGTGATTACGGGTATGGCTCCCTGAGTCGATATCGGCTGTCGAAGATCCGGGGAGAGAGAGATCCCGCCAAGATCCGGAATACGAACAGTTTCTGATAATCGGTATACTCTAAGAAGCCAAACGAATGCCTCATCGCTATCCGAGAAATATCCCGTGACATGCTCCCGGGTCCATATGTATAGCCCAGCCATGTTGCCTAGGGATGGAAGATCGGCCTTCTCGATATGATATACATCATTCACAGAAGCATAATACCTGATGTCGGTCATCTTCTGCTTGGATGACACCCTCTTTGACGAATTCCCGATATTGTGGCTGAAAACTCTCAAGATAATCTTCGGGTCTAGCGAACTCGTATGTCGGGTATAAGAAAAACTCACGAGCAGGCGCATACTTCCTAAGCAATATGGCCTGTTTGCCTTGACCTATCGCCTCTACTATTGCAGCCCATTCCTTCAGGGCACGGTTAGAAGATGCCTGAATCGACGTAGTCGATCCCATATCGTATGCCCTACATGAGAAGAAATCACTTTCGATAGAACGACCTCGGGTTCATCCATAGTACCATAGACCACCGCGGAACACTGGGAGCTAGTCAGAACCTATAACGTCTACGCCTTCCAACACGAGGCAGACAGAGACAAGATCAAGCTAGGTGACAAGACAATATGCTACATCGTCCGATCGGATCCGCCAGTATTCGAAAAGACAAGGAGTGGCAAGACCGCGCAAACTCTTAAAACCATACGAGCGAGGTAGAGACGTGGTTTGGGGATGAATGAAAGCGCAGAAGCTGAAACCGAGATGTCCTCACTGCGGGTCACGCAGAACCATTAAAATCGGATACTTTCTAGCATCCCGACCTAGAATGCACAAGGTACAACGTATCCAATGCAAGACGTGCGGTCGAACCTTCAGTTGGAGCCGGAAACGCAAAAGGGCGAAGTGAAGGACCGAAAAAAGAATGCGCTGCTGAGGTTTCGTTAGGTCTCAGATGCAGCTCTTGCTTGTTCTTGATCTCATCCGAAAGAGGCAAAACCTATCCACGATGCAGCGCCAAGTAGGGTGTATGCCCGAACCCCTACCGGTGCACGCGTTGCGCGAATACGTGCGCACAATCTACTTGCTCGACAACACCATATAGAGATGCGAACAGGTTTCCGAGCAAAAGCTGAGAGCTACCTAAAATTTCCGCGGTCGCGCTCACGAACAGTGGCTCTGCCAACTTCTTCTGCGCAGCAAACAAAACTGATTTCTATTGTGGATAAGAGAAAGCTAGACTTCAGCAAGTAACATGGTACCTGATGGAAGAGTTGTGATCAAAGCTTATGCTTGAGTCGATATGAAAAGTCAAGTGCGTTAGATCCCAGGATTCCTCACATGCAGAAGCTATACGTGCAGAAGCCAGTTTCCGGCGGCATAATTCTCTCCTACAAGTGTACTAGCGAATGCAAGCATTGCATGTACGCTTGTTCTCCTCGTTGGGAAGCTGACTGGATCTCAGAGAACGATTTGCAGAGAATTTTGAATCAGCTTTCTGATAGGATTCAACCTAGCCCCCTTGGGAAGAGTAGAATCGGAATAAATCATGGTCTCCATTTTACTGGTGGGGAACCGTTTCTCAATTTTGAGCTTCTCGTGAAGGCTGCCGAGATGGCTAAAGAGCTGGGAATTCCGTCGATATTCGTTGAGACTAATTCTTTTTGGTGTGTCGATGACGAGGCTGCACGGGAGAAGTTTATTCGATTAAGGGATTCAGGGTTGGATGGCGTACTGACCAGTGTAAACCCATTCGTATTAGATCAGGTGCCTTTTGAGCGAACGGAGAGAGCTATCAGGATAGGCAGAGAAGTCTTCGGCCAGAATGCCATAGTTTATCAGGAAGTTTTTCGCGATCAATTCGAAAGACTCAACATAAAGGATGCTTTGCCCTTTGAGGAGTATTTGCATATACAGCCTAATGGTTTGACTTGTGCAGAGTTACTCCCGATGGGCAGGGCTGTTTACACGCTTGGTCATCTGTATAGGAAGTATCCAGCTAGGGAATTCTTCGGTGAATCGTGCGGAGAAGAGTTGACTAGGGGCTGGCATATCCACATTGATAACTACTCTAACTACATCACAGGATATTGCGGAGGAATCTCCCTCGGAGATGGAAGGGAGATCGATTCGATATGTCAAGGATTAGATCTGGATGGGCGACCGATCCTCACAGCCTTGGTAACTGACTTGAAGAAGCTTCTTGAGTTCGGAGTTCAACAGTTTGGCTACAAGGAACATGAAGGATACATCTCAAAATGCCATCTATGCTTGGATGTGAGGAAGCATATCGCGCAGAAGACAGACGAATTCAAGGAACTTAGACCGAGAGAGTTCTACTATCGCTTCTGACCCGCCGCCTCGGTAGTGCTTTCAGTTGGCTGGCAGTTGACCGATCAGGCTAAGGATCCTCGATGAGAATTGAAGTAGTATCTATTGGGTCGATAGATACAAACGTGCTTGAATATCTGGTGCATCTTCTTTGGGAGAGATTCAACGCGGATGTTGGAGTAGGACCCAATATTCCTATAGAACTATTTCATGCAGACGCACTGCGAAAACAGTACCTCTCGACTAGTATGTTGAGAGCACTATGCGATATGCAGCATTTCAGTGAAGTGTTGTTAGCAGTTGCAGATGTTGACCTTTACGTTCCATCACTCAACTTCGTATTCGGTGAGGCTGATCCAGCTCGTGGCGTAGCGGTGATCTCCCTAGCGAGGTTGCGACCAACCTTCTATGGTTTGCAAGAGGATCATAGGCTTTTTCTCGAAAGGGTAGGGAAAGAAGCTGTTCACGAGCTTGGACACATCTTCCATTTGAAACATTGCACTCAGCGAAGATGCGTGATGTTCTTCTCCAATAGCCTCGCGGATACGGATTTGAAAGAGAATGAATTCTGCCACAAATGCCGAAGATATCTAGCAGCCAACTTGACAACAAGGGCGTAGATGGCCAGAGCAAAGAAATCTTGGAGGAAAACTTCGCGTACATTTTTCTCCAGACCGAGTCGCCTGCTGCTCTGCAGGTACCAATTCAAGTTAATTGAGAGAGCACGCTGTTTCTGTCTATTGATCGCTCTTGTGCGCTTGAGTGGGGTTCGATTTGGTGAAGGTCGTTCTCCAAAGGCTTGGAGAAATTCCTGAGGAAAGTGTGAGGAACACCCTAAGCGTAATTCAGGAGTGCTATGAAAGGTTGAGGTCCCATGGAGTCGAGATTCTGGATCTTCTCCTGTTCTCAGATCCGTCGAGTATGGATAGTTACTACTCACGCGAGCGTAGCGCCCTGCGTGTGGCTTCTGAGGATCTTGGTCAAAGCTTCATTGCGATGCATGATGCCTGGAGGGGGACGTCCAGGATAGGCGTATGCATGAGTAGGATGAGAGAGTTGCCGCGGCTTATTCAGATCGGCACCTTGAGGCATGAGGTGAGTCACTCGGTCCTGCATGGCGCCTTGGAATACTATGTGTTCCCGATCAGTGCACCGTTAATAGAAGCTGCGAAGAGATTAGGGTTCTCGAAGGAATATTCGTTCAGCTTGCTTTACCTGATCTCGATTGCTGTAAAGGACTTCGAGGTTACAAGACTGCTTTCAGAGAAAGGATACGTTGATGATCAAGTTGCCTACTCGAATCACGTTTTAGGAACCTCGAATGAGGATCTGGATGCTTGGCAGCTCTCTAAGGGCAACCCGGCTGGTATGTCACTATGTTTGGCGGGAAGACTGAAAGACGCGGCATGCCTAGTAGCATTACAGCCAAGGCTTGGTGAGCAGCCTGTACTCGATACACTAAGAGGCCAGCTATCGTATCTGCCACACCCGATTCTAGATGAAATGTTGAAAACTCTGAGGAGGTTTCCGCAAGTAATGATAGGCGATACATTCCAGAACGTCGCTGTTACGACGAAGATCTTTGTCGAAGACCTACTTCAACCTCTCTTCGTTCAGTCTTGAGAAGACTGGGGACTATTGCCAACCCCCTTTGCTTCGACACTTCATTCTGGCAGTGCCTGATGTAGCTAAGGCTCTCGGTGTCATCGGCGGATAGATACCTCGACGATGCAAAGCTTCGGACAATAACGAACACATAGTTATGTCCCAGCATAGACTCTGTTCTTGCGCTGCCCGTCATGTCTGACATTCTGCTTGGAACCTGTGGCTGGAGCTACGCGGAATGGGAGGGAATCCTCTACCCACCACCGCCACCACCAACTGCGGAGACTCGCCGTAGCCGTACCGAAAGCTGCCTCTTCGTTTACGCGCTTAAATACATGCGCAGATCGATCCTTTCGGGCTATGGAAACTGCCAGCGTGGCCTCCTCAGCAAAAGGAGAGCTTTGGATTGAGCGAAACTCTTGTTGAACATCTCGAGAAAGCGCCGCTTACGCGTTTTCATTACGGATTACTGCTGTTAGCCAGCCTAATTTACGCATTCACGGCGATGAATGTCCTACTCATAGCCGCTGTCCTTACGCCAATAATCAACGAATTCGGGCTTAAACAGCATCCGCTTGTGTCAGGTCTACTTCTGAGCGCAGGCTATCTGGGCATGTTTGTCGGCGCGCTATCCTGCGGCATTCTCGCGGATCGTATTGGGAGAAAGAACACGCTTCTTCTCACCATATTGACTATGACCGTTTTCACTGCACTCAACTCGGTTGCTCCTGACCCGGTGACGATGGCCTTCTTACGATTTCTGGCAGGAATAGGGTTGGGTGGCGCCTTGCCGCAGCCAGGGATCTATGTTTCGGAGTATATACCCGCAAGATACAGAGGACGGTTCTTGGGGCTAGTCGAAACCTCTTGGGTGTACGGAGCGCTACTCTCTCTGGCTTTTCCCAGATTTCTTTTTCCAAACTTTGGGTGGCGCCCAACGTTCTTGGTAGCTCTGTTACCGCTCTTTCTGGTTCCTGTGATCCTCATTCTTGCTCCCGAATCTCTCCGCTATTTGCAACTCAAGGGGAGAACGAGCGAAGCCATAATGTTGCTCAAGAGGTATCACCTAGTTGCCTCTGATTTTGAGGAACGGATAGCTCCTGAGAAGACCGCCAAGAACTACGACATCAAATCTGCGCTGAGAGAAATCTGGTCGCCGGCTTTCCGAAAGAGAACAGCGATGTTATGGATTTCTTGGGCTGTCTTGGTCTACACATACCACGGAATCTTCACGTGGCTTCCGACTTTCTATGCGAGTCCGCCGCTGAATCTAACTGTTGCCAGGTCCATCGAATGGGTACTCATAGTTACATTGGCACAGATCCCAGGATACTACAGCGCAGCACTCTTACTAGATCGTGTGGGCAGAAAGCCGATCGCAATCACATATCTCGCTTTGGCTGGCGTTGGGAGCATACTGCTCAGCCTCGCCCGCGAGCCGACATCCATACTGCTGTGGAGCATGGTGATATCCTTCTTCAACCTTGGGGCATGGTCAGCTCTATACGCGTATACACCGGAGCTGTACCCTACTCGTGTGAGAGGGACCGGCTCAGGAGCAGCAGCCAGCATCGGGCGCGCCGCGGGAGTGATTGCGCCCACCGCGACTCCGCTCCTGTTCGCTTACGGCGGTCTCGGAGCGGCTTTTACAATGTTTGCTCTCGCTCACATCTTTGGCGCGATTGGGGTGGCTCTGCTCGGAATCGAGACCAAGGGAAAGATCCTCGAAGAAATCTCCAAGGAATAGAAGCCTTCGTGTTGCCGTGTTGTGTGAATCCACTACAGTCCAGGTAGCCTTCGGAGGGCTGAAAATATGGTTGATTGGAGTTCGTTCTTAAATAGGAGTTGCTATCAACTGGAAAGGAGCAAGGGGAGCTGGGTCTGCCCGGCTGAGAGGACGGCTGGAGCCGTCGACCCCATGAACCTGATCCAGACAATGCTGGCGAAGGGAATGGAGAATTCTCAGCTGAGTCAAGTTCCTTCCAAGAGGAGAAAATGAAGCCGACAACAAGGATCCTTAGTGAAGCAGCTGTTTTGGTCGCGCTTG
>Ga0315282_10014064_pt1 | contig 11961 bp, 13 predicted proteins | sample YL17G07_20_MG_FD_203693 | JGI IMG/M metagenome (GOLD analysis project Ga0315282, IMG submission 203693) | Sediment microbial communities from Yellowstone Lake, YNP, Wyoming, USA - YL17G07_20 | ecosystem: Environmental > Aquatic > Freshwater > Lake > Sediment | place: USA: Wyoming | collected... | reverse complement strand
TCGATCACACCTCCCTGGTCCGTTGCGACTCGGGTGATTCGTTCAAAAAGCTTATTGACGAAAGCAATCAACTCCTGCGGAGATATCCGTTCAGATAATTGTGTGAACCCGCGTATGTCACAGCAGAGGACAATTACGTCCTGCTGATCGGCTGCGCCCACCTGAATCGACTGAAGCCCCTCTGCGGCGATGCGGCGCAGGTAGGCAGGGGGGACGAACCGTTCAAAGACGGCACGGGTCTGTCGAACGTCTTGTTCCAACAAACGATAGTGGAGAGCAATGGCAATCGTCAGGGAGATCGATAGCCAGAAGGAAGCAATCCACAACACCTTGTTTCTGACCAGGGTGACGACCCCCGCAGTGAGCAGGGCATCGTGGAATCCCCCCAAAAACCAGAGTAACAAGCCGATTCCGAAAGGCAGGAGATAGATGGGTGGCTTGCCTTTCGAATGCCAAAGTCTGACAGTTACCAGCCAGAAGTAGTAGAAGCAGACCAACAGACCGAACAAAGATACCAATGGCCTCAAAAGTTTTGACTGAGGCCGTAAGAGCTCTGCAGTAGTAGGGTGGAGTTCCAGGGGCAGCCCCAGAAGCAAGGGACTGTTCCCCCAAAGGACCAAACCGGCCAAAAGCAGGCTTATTCCAGTTACGGCCCAGGAGAACGGACCTGCCCTCTCGTTTAACAGGGATGAAGCGAACCAGACCCAAGTGGCCGGCAGCAAGGCCAAAGCGATCAGATTGATTCTATACCCTATCAGAATAGAGCCGGGCGATTTCTGAGCCCCATAGATGATATAGCCAAAAAAGAAGAGCGACAGAGAAATGTAAAAGAGCATGAGCCACCCCAGGGGGCGGTAGTGGCGGTAGAGGATAAACGTGACAAGGCATAGAATGGTCATGACCAGATTCGTGGCCAGACCGAAGAATGGACCGATGCTGGAAAGTTGAAAAATCTCAAGTGGCATATAGCCCCTGCTTCTTTCTGGAACTAAAAAAGCTCATTCCTTCTAAAGAAATGAGCCTGAATTTTCTCCGGAGAGCATAAAGTCACTCCTGTTTGAGAGGAGGTAACGCCAGGGTTACAAATTTAGTGTTTAGCTTCTTCTTTGCAAAATTAGCAAAAAAGAACAAAATAATCAACGAATATTTTCTATTACCACTCTCCCAACTCCTGGGGGGATTTTTGCCTCCGACGTTTCTTCTTAGAGCGGATTTTTTTCTCTTCCATTCTCTTTTCGATCGCCTTGAATGAAACCGAGGTGGGGATTCGGCGCTTTTTGGGGCGGTTCAATTTGATGAGCCGATCCCGAAGTCTTTCAAATGCAAGCTTTCGATTGTCGGCCTGGGAACGATGTTCTGTGGCAACCACCGTTATCCCGGAAGGAAGATGCCTCAGGCGGACGGCGGTTTCAACCTTATTCTTTCTCTGACCCCCCGGCCCACTCGACCGGTAGGTCTCGATAATCACCTGTTTCTTAAGGACCTCAAGATCGGTATCAAAGCGCTGTTGCACGGGTTTGTTCCCTTCTAATTCCGAGTGCGTTCGAAATCTTCTCAGTCACTAAGTCACTGAGTAATTAAAGTCATTCAATGACCAATGACTTATTGACCTAACGACTCTTCTGCACGGAGCAGAGGGCACAGAGTATAGGGTCAAATCGCTTTACGCTATGCACTTTGCGCCATGCCCTATGCGCTTTCTTCTTTCTTCGTGTCGGCATGGTGTTTGATGACCAGGGCATCGACCATGAAGATGACATCTTCGGCAATGTTCGTAGCGTGGTCGGCAATTCTCTCCAGGCATCGGGCCACGAGCATCAGATGCACCGCCCGGGCGATTGTCTTTGGATCGGACATCATATAGGTGAGAAGTTCTCGCATCACCTGGTCATTTAACCCGTCGACTAGGTCATCTCTCTCGCAAACCGACCGGGCCAGCTTGGAGTCTCGGTTCACAAAGGCATCCAAGACGTCCTTGACCATCGACTGAGCGATTTCAGCCATTCGAGGAATATCGATATAGGGTTTGAGCAGAGGTTCCTGGTTTAAGGAGACGGCCCGTTCGGCGATATTGACGGCCTGATCACCCATTCTTTCGAGATCGGTGATGATCTTCATCGCCGAAGTGATGAATCGGAGATCAACCGCCATGGGCTGTCTTAAGGCAAGAAGTTTCAAGCACATCTCATCGATGGTAATCTCCATCCTGTTGATACGATCTTCGAACTCAAACGTCTTCTGGGCAAGCTCCGAATCCCTCTTGACCAGAGATTGGACGGCATCCCGCATGGCCTCTTCGACCATCGCCGCCATCTTCAGGAGACTCTCTTTCAATTCTTCCAATTCCTTTTGAAAATGAGTTTCCATCATAATGCACTCCCCTAATCTATGTGCAATTTTTTAACCGAAACGTCCAGTGACATAATCTTCGGTTCGCTTATCTCTGGGTTTGGTGAAGATTTGATAAGCCGGCCCCTCTTCAACCAACTCGCCGTTCAAAAAGAATCCTGCCCGATCCGCCACGCGGGAAGCCTGCTGAATGTTATGAGGGGCCAGTATGATTGTATAATTTTCCTTCAATTTAGTAAGGGTCTCCTCGATGCTGGTGGTTGAGATGGGATCCAATCCCGAACAGGGCTCGTCGAGCATGAGGACCTCTGGCTCCAAAGCCAGGACGCGAGCGATACAGAGGCGCTGCTGTTGGCCTCCGGAAAGCCTGAGGGCAGATGTATGGAGACGGTCCTTTACTTCGTCCCAGAGCACCGCGGCCCTTAAGGCCTTCTCGACGATTTCTGTTAAACGTTTCCTTTGTGTGATTTTGACGAGCTTGTGACCATAAGCCACATTGTCAAAGATGGACATGGGGAGCGGGGTTGGAAGATCGAAGACCATTCCGATACGCCTCCGGAGTTGGGTAAGGTCTACCTTGGGATCATAGATATCCATCCCGTCTAAAGAGATCACCCCGCTGTGGCGGGTTCCGAATATCAGGTCTGTCAGACGATTAAGGCTCTTAAGAAGCGTCGTTTTTCCACTTCGGGCCGGGCCAAAGACGGCAAATATCTCCCTGGGTTGAATATCGAGGTTGATATTCATTAGGGCCTGAGAGGAATTGTAGTAGAAACTGAAATCACGGATGACGATTTTATTCTCTTGAGACATGAGCCTCCCATCAAGTCCGGTGCCGGATATAACGGTTAATCAGCCATTGGCTAAGGATATTGATGATCAGGACGAGCAGGATCAAAGCTGCTCCAGTCCCGTACGCCATCTTCATTGAAATCCCTTCTCTGGCCAGAATGTAAAAATGGACAGACATCGTCCGGATGGGCGAGAAGAGAGAGGTCGGCATCACCAGGGAGGAGCCGGCCGTTAGGATGATCGCAGCGGTTTCTCCGATACTCCTTCCGACGCTCAATAAAATTCCTGTAAAGATTCCCGGCAATGCATTGGGAAGTACAACGCGGGTGACCGTATGCCATTTAGTGCCGCCCAGAGAATAGCTTACTTCACGGTAGGAGTAAGGAACTGCTTTGATCGACTCCTCAGCCGTGCTGATTATCGTGGGCAAGATCATGGCTGCCAAGGTGAGCCCACCAGAGAGAATGGACCATCCCATGTTCAAGCGGATGACAAAAAAGACGAACCCGAAAAGACCGAAGATAATCGAGGGCACCCCGGCGAGACAGTCGGTTCCAAAACGGATCACACGGCTCGTCTTGCTCTCTCTCGTATATTCCCTCAGGTAAATGGCTGTACCCACTCCTAGAGGCGCACCAACGATGATCGCAACGACGGTCAATGCCCCGGTTCCAATGATCGTCGTAAAGATACCGCCTTCTCGGCCCATATTTCTTGGAGAATCGAGAAGGAAGCTGGGATTGATAACAGGTAGTCCTTCTTTGAGGATCTGGAAGAGGATCAGGATCATCACTCCGATTGTAGAGAGGGCGGCGATCCAGATAATAAATTTAGCAATGCCCTGTGTGAGATATCGAGTGCGATTGAAAATCAACGGACCCTCCTCCGCGACAGAAAGATGGCCAGGGTATTCAGTGCCATGATGATGAAGAAGAGGACAATTCCCGTGGCAAAAAGGGCCTGCCGATGGTCTCCGGCAGCGTATCCCATTTCGATACCGATATTGGTGGTGAGCGTCCTCGCAGAATCCAGGAAAGAGGTAGGCATCTTGACTGCATTTCCCAGTATCATGATCATGGCCATAGTCTCTCCGATAGCTCGGCCCATCCCCAGAATGATACTGGCCACAATCCCTGACCTGGCAGCCGGGATCAATACGCGCCATATCGTCTGCCAGTGTGTTGCACCCAATGCAAGAGATCCTGCCTTGTAAGAAGGAGGAAGGGTTTTTAAAGAATCTCCTGAAATGGTGATAATAGTGGGAAGGATCATGAAGCTTAAGACCAGGGATCCCGCAAGAATGCTCATGCCAGGTCCTCCCAGATAATTTCGAATCAGAGGGACGAGAACGATCAGCCCCCAAAAACCGTAGATGACCGAAGGGATGGCGGCCAGCAGCTGAATAGCGGGTCGAAATAGCGTTCCTATGGAGGGAGGGATCAATTCTGACAAGAAGATGGTGCAGGCCAATCCGAGAGGAATACCTAAGACCAGCGCTCCGAAGGTCACCCAGAAGGAGCTTACGATCATTGGGAAGATGCCAAACAAACCTTTACTTGGGATCCATTTCTGCCCGAACAGAAAAGCTTTGAGACCGATCTTCAGCATCAAAGGAAGCCCTTCTTCAAAAATGAAGAGAGTGATCAAGCCTAAAATGAAGACGGACGAGAGAGCGATTAGAAGAAGGACCTTTTCAATTATTTTCTCTTTCATCGTATGTTGCTCTCAGTCGAGTTTTTGGAGCACCGGCACCAGGCCTTCTTTTAACAGCAATTTTTGAGCGGGCGGACTCAAAACAAAATCTGAAAAGGATTTGGCTTCTCCAACTGGCTCTCCATCGGAAACGAACAGAAAAGGTCGGACCAACGTATATCTGCCGTCGTAAACGTTGATCAGGTTAGGTTCCACCCCTGAGAGTTTTAGCGCCTTCACCTCATCATTGACCAGTCCTAACGAGATATAGCCAATGGCATTGGGATCAGTGGCTATGACCTGTCGCACCGCCCCGTTGGAGTCCTGCACTAAGGCCCCGAGACTGATATCCTCTTTTCTCATCACAAATTTCTGGAAAGATTCCCTTGTCCCCGAGCCCTCCTCACGGGTAACGACGTCGATGGGATGGTTGGGTCCGCCTAACGCCTTCCAATTTTTTATTTTTCCAGAAAAAATATCCCTGATCTGATCTAACGAGAGATTCTGTATCGGATTCATGGGATGGACGATGACGGCGATTGCATCCCTTGCAATCGTGACCGCGTAGAGTTTCTTCTCATCGTCTATCAGATTGCGTGAGGACATTCCGATGTTTGCAGCATGGGTTATCGCAGCCTCGATTCCGGCAGTGGACCCACCTCCTTGGACATAGATGCGGGATCCAGGATGTTGAGACATATATTCCTCGGCCAGTAATTCTGCAAAAGGCTCAACAGAAGTAGAACCCGCCACGGTGATCCCTGCCTTCGACCTCTGGCAACCCAAACCTAAAAGGATCAGGAGTAGAAGGTGCAGCCATGAAAAGTTTTTTGGATTCAGGTTCATTGCTTCGTCGTATCCCTATGGAATGATGGAGTATTGGAATATTGCCTTCTTGTCTTAAACCTATCCTTCCATTATTCCATTATTCCAGTATTCCGTCTTCTTGCCCCCTTGGGGCTTAGCCATATCTTCCCGTAATGTAATTTTCGGTTTGGGGGTTTTTAGGCCGTGTAAAGATGTCCTCCGTCGTACCATACTCAACAAGTTCCCCCAGATGAAAAAATCCTGTCCAATCAGAGGTTCGAGCCGCCTGTTGCATGTTGTGGGTGACAATGACGATGGCATAGTTCTTCTTCAATTCCTGCATTAGCTCCTCGATCTTAAGAGTGGCTAACGGGTCGAGAGCAGAGCAGGGTTCATCCATCAATATCACCTCTGGTTCAACAGCTAAAACGCGGGCGATGCAAAGTCGTTGCTGTTGTCCCAGGGTGAGGTTCAAAGCATCGGCATGAAGCCGGTCTGAAACCTCCGGCCAGAGAGCGGCTGATTTCAGGCTCTGTTCCACCTTTTCTTCGATCCCGATTTTCGACCTAACTCCCAGAACTCTTGGCCCAAAGGCAACGTTTTCAAATATGTTCTTCGGAAAAGGGTTCGGACGCTGAAAGACCATGCCGACCCGTTGCCTGAGGGAGACGACATCCGTATCCGGGCGATAGATATCCTCTCCATCCAGGGTAACCAGCCCCTCAGTTCTTGTATGCGGGATGAGTTCATTCAGACGGTTGAGGGTTCGTAGAAAGGTCGATTTTCCACATCCAGAAGCCCCAATCAGTGCCGTGACCTGGCGTTCCTTGATCTTGAGGTTGATGTTTTTGAGGGCATGATTCGCCCCATAATAGAAATGGAGCCCCTGTGTCTCCATCTTTACAGCGGAATCTGATTCCATGATAAAGATACTTTCTTCAGTTTACTTATAAGGGAGGGCCGAAACGAGGATCTTAACTATCCAATATTCATTCCCCCTGATTGAAATTACCAGATTGTAATCTCCTGATCAAGGACATTTGTTTGAAGTTACTTTAGCGATGCATGCCCGTCGGTTCTCTCAATCCTTGACGTTCGTCGACCGATTTGTTAATAGGATTTGTTAAGGGAGAGGAGGGGATTTGATGGAGAAGAGAACTCAGTTGTCTGTAATCTTAACGAATACGCCGGGGGAGCTTGCGAGACTTTGCGATGTACTGCAGGAAGAGAAGATTAATATCCTTGCTATGAGCATTCAGAATGCGAAGGACTCGGTCAAAGAACTCTATAACATAAGAGAGAAAACGGGCAGAAGGATTGCTCTGGCTGAAAGTTACCGAGGTATTTTAAAGGATTCCTCTGACTATTCTCTGATACGGCTTCTCGTTGATAAACCGGCCGAGGCGGAGAAGGCGTTGACCAAAGCAGGGCACCTTTTGGAGAGAGACCAGATATTAGTGTTTAAGCTGGTGAATCAACCTGGAGTTCTGGGCAAGGTAGCTAAGACATTTGGTGAAATGGGAGTGAACATCGACTACATCTACGGTTCTGCCTTGGAAGATGCCAAGGAAGCCATCTTCGTCGTTCATATTGCTGATTCCGATATTGATCGGGTCAAGAATGCTCTTAAAGATCTTTAGGCGTCTCACCTCGGTTGTGAGTCGTACCGACTTTCCCCTCTCCCCTCGGGGGAGAGGGATGCCTGCCTGCGGCACTTGATTCGTGCCCTCATAAATCTGGGTGATTTTTGCATCCCTCATCGTCCTCTCGAGATTTCCTCCTCTGGGGCAGCCATAGCCTCCAAGGATTTGGACAGCATCCGTGGCGATTTTCATAGCCACATCCGAAGCGAATTATTTGGACATGGCTGAATATTTCGTTGCGTGGGGAAATTTTAGCACAGGGAAAGCGAGGATGGCAAAGGCTGGAGATTTCCTTTTTGAGTTCACTCCCTGGAGGCATAAGATCAATTCAAAACTTTTTATTTCAAGTTCAGGGTCTATCGAAGGTTGTTCTTAATAAAATCTCTTGATTTGCGTCTATTTTTCTGTTAATCAATCAACAAATATTAGATAGGAGGAATCCTTTGAAAACGATCGCGAGATGTTTCCTTATTTTTGGCATGATCCTACTCTTGATTTCTTGCACAGGCGGAAGCAAGACCAAGAAAGAAGATAAAGCGGTTACGAAAGCCGCTACAATTGAGGAACATTTTCAAATGGCTTATAGTGCCGCCGAGAGAGGAAATTTAGATGAAGCTGTCTCGGAATATCGACGGGTGCTGAAATTGGATTCGAAGAATGCAAAGGCCCACCTCAATCTCGGCATTGTCTACGGAAGACAGGGGAAATGGAAAAAGGAGATTTCGGAGTATGAAAAAACAATCCGGATTGAACCCAATTTCGCCGAGGCCCATTTCAATCTTGGGGTAGCCCATCAAGGAAGGGGAAATGTCAAAGAAGCGATGATCCAATATCAAAAGACGCTTCAGATCAACCCGAGTTATGTCGAAGCCCATACCAATCTGGGGACTCTTTACTTCAGAAAGGGAATGCTGGATGAGGCCTTTATTGAGTACCAGAAGACGATCGAGCTTAAACCAAATTATGCGAAAGGCTATTACAATATCGGGAGTGTCTACCGGGAAAAGAAGAAATTAGAAGAAGCCATCACTTCCTTCCAGAAAGCATTGGAGATCAATCCTAAATTTGCCGAGGCGCATTACAGCCTGGCTGTCAGCTATTTCGAGAAGCAGGAATATAAGTTAGCCATCGAACATTGCGACCAGGCCGGCAAATTGGGAATTCTTGTGGATCCTAAATTTTTGGAGCGGCTCAAACCTCACCGTTAATCCCTTTGTGCCTCCTTTCTGGCAGAGCAAGGTGTCAAAACCAAGTACCTCCTCCAGGAAAGTACCCCTCCGTGTCGAGACCTCGCTGGAATATTTTTGCCGGGAGAAAAAAATGGCGTAGGCATGAAAAGTGATTGATACGTTCGACGGCGCCAAACCCCGATTTTTAAATCGGGGTTAAGAGCGCCGCTCAGTATCAACCCTGAGCATACCCCCGGGTTTTGGTTCGGCACGCTCACCATCCCAAGTGAAGTCGAGGGGCAGACCGGGAAGTCGAAGGGTTGATTTTTCTTTGCTTTTCTGATAATTTTCAAACAATAGATTCTTTTTGTTTATTGAGTATGGCCCAGGTATCCGATCTCACCAGATATGTCGCGAAGAAATATTTGACGAGCGAAGCGATAAGAGAAGAGATAAGATGACGGGCGCAAAAGGGGAGGGTGAATGGAGACGAGAGAGGCGATTTTAGATTTTCAATATTCAGAGAAGATGAAATCCGGATTGATTATTGGAACGAACCTTCTCGATCAATTGACCTCGCTCAAAGAAGACGAAGAGCTCTCCGGCGGTAAAAAGGTGCTGGTGTGGTACTTGGAAGGGCTGCTCCGCGAGATCCGTATTGCAGGGAACGTTTTGGGATCGGGCCATTATGCCGACTTGGAAAGAAAAGTAATGGAGGTGATTGGAAGAATTCACATGTCTCAATTTCAAGAGGCCCAGGGGTCTTTTTCCGAAGCCATCTCTTTAGCCACCACTTCTTGCCAAAGGGCGATGAGTTTTTTGGTGGAGAAGAAGCTGGTTTAGAACCTGCAAAAGGAGGGGATATGAAAAAAAATCTCGTTGCCATGTTTCTCGGTTTCTTATTCTTACTTCCATCGCTGGCTCAATCACAACCGGACAAACTTTTTGAAAGATTATTGGGGCCTACGATCCAACCCGGCGATCTGCGGATCCTTCAATTAGAGATGAGCCCTGATCCAATCCGGCAGGGCCAAAGGGTGAGTTTTCAGGCGGTCGTCTCGAACCACTCCCGTAATTCCGGAAGAGTCAGCATCTTTATCAAGGACAAGGATGAGGTGGTGGCTGTTGTGAACGATGTCGTCATCAGGCCGGGAGATAATCGGGTCTCATTCCCTCAAACGAACTACCGATTCGAACGAAATGAGTATTGTTTCACGGTAGACGTAGATATTGAGCGGTCGAGAAGGCCGGTGGACTTGGAAAAGGAATTTTGTGCCCGAAGGACCTTTCAAGGATGGACCATGGCCTCCCATCGCGTTGGGCCGCTGTTCGTTGAGGATCTCGACATGTCTCCAGATCCTGCCATTCCTGGCCAGGACATTCGGTTCAGGGCGAGGATCAGAAATGAAGGGACTCCGATCCGGGCCGATGTTCGAATCCAGGACCGTGATCAAATTGCCACCCAACTGAATGATGTCTTTCTTCCCCGAGGACGTTCTGAACTCCTTTTCCCCTATACCCGCTATGCATTTCAGCGATTCGATCACTGTTTCTCGGTCATCGTTGATGTTGAGAGGACACCCTACCGGGTAGATGCGGCAAGGGAGTTTTGTGCGCGCCCTTATGGTTGGTCGTTAAAACCGTAAGGTATTCCGTGTTGACATGTAGGAGTTGAGACAGGGAGGTTGATTTTATGATCAGGACACCGAGTGCCAGTTATAGTATCCAGATCCGAGTCGAGATACCCTCTAAACCTGGAATGCTGGGGAGAGTTACCTCTGCCATCGGCAAAGAAGGAGGGGATATTGGTGCTATCGATATTTCGGGATTTAAGAAGAACACCACGATCCGGGATATCATCGTGAGTGTGGCGGATATCCCGATGGGTCAGAAGGTGGTTGAGCGGCTAAAACAGGTGAAAGGGGTCAATGTCCTTAATGTGACGGATCGAACCTTTATGATCCATCAGGGAGGGAAGATTGAGATAAGAAACAAAATTCCTCTGGCCACCCGAGAGGATCTTTCCATGGCCTACACGCCCGGAGTGGCAAGGGTCTGCATGACGATCCACGAGGATCGGAAGAGGGTTTACGATCTGACCATTAAAAAGAATACCATAGCCATTGTCACAGACGGAACGGCTGTGCTGGGTCTTGGGGATATCGGGCCGGAGGCGGCGATGCCGGTCATGGAAGGAAAAGCGATGCTATTTAAAGAATTTGGAGGGGTGGATGCCTTTCCCATTTGTTTGAAAACGAAAGATCCAAAACAAATTGTCACAGTGATTAAATCGATATCTCCCGGATTTGGTGGGGTGAATCTAGAGGATATCTCTGCTCCCCGTTGTTTTGAGATCGAAAGACGATTGAGAAATGAATTGGATATTCCTGTCTTTCATGATGATCAACATGGAACAGCCGTTGTGATATTGGCAGGACTGATCAATGCCTTGAAGGTTGTTAACAAGAGGTTGGAAAATGTCCGAGTGGTGTTCAGCGGTCTGGGCGCCGCCGGAATTGCCTCCATACGGCTTCTCCTTTCTGCAGGAGCCAAGCAAATTATTGGATGTGACCGAAGTGGTATTCTCTATAAGGGTCGAAAGGAAAACATGAACCCAATCAAGACACTCATCGCAGAGAATACAAACCCAGAGAGGATTCGTGGGCCCATATCAAAGGCCCTAAAGGGTGCTGATGTTTTTATTGGCCTTTCTCAACCCGGCATCGTTCATGTGAACGATATCAAGAAAATGGCAAAGAACCCGATTATCTTCGCCATGGCGAATCCCGATCCTGAGATCATGCCTGAGGAAGTAGGCCGATCAGCGAAGATTATTGCCACAGGACGCTCAGACTATCCCAATCAGATCAATAACGTCCTCTGTTTTCCTGGTCTTTTTCGGGGAGTTTTGGACTGCCAAGCAAGAGAGATCAATGATCAAATGCTTTTCGCTGCCGCCAATGCAATTGCCCACATCGTTTCTGAGGGAGAGTTGAGCGAGGATTATATCATTCCAAGCGTCTTAAACCGTAAGGTCCCTGAACAGGTATCGAATAACGTCCGGGAGGCAGCTATCCAGACGGGAGTGGCAAGATTGGGACCTGGTTATGCATCGTCATCCTACCATGTGTGGGAGAGGTGAAGTCGGATTCAACAACTTGGAGACGGATCTTTCATCGGAGGAATAAATCAATCATCATTCTGCACTCCGCATTCCGCAATCAGAATTGTTTCTTGGGGAGGATTACCGTAAAGGTGGTTCCCGTGCCCAGCTCGCTTTCGATCCGGATCTCTCCCTGATGAAGTTTAACAATTTCCTGAACGAGGGAGAGCCCGATTCCCAACCCCTTGGCATTTCCAAGGGGTTTTGTTTTTTCTTGGAAATGACGCGTGAACACTTCTTTCAGAGATTGGTGGGAGATTCCAACCCCTGTATCAGTAATAAGGGCGAAGACGGATTCGGGGTCCTCATCGAGTCTCACGCAGATCCTTCCCCCCTGACGGTTGTA
>Ga0315282_10014063_pt1 | contig 11962 bp, 10 predicted proteins | sample YL17G07_20_MG_FD_203693 | JGI IMG/M metagenome (GOLD analysis project Ga0315282, IMG submission 203693) | Sediment microbial communities from Yellowstone Lake, YNP, Wyoming, USA - YL17G07_20 | ecosystem: Environmental > Aquatic > Freshwater > Lake > Sediment | place: USA: Wyoming | collected... | reverse complement strand
GATAATGAGTGATATCGTATCTGAGGCAGGCGAGGTGGAATTTTTGATCCCTACGATAAAACCAAATTTCATAAAAAGAAGCTATCCCGGGCTTCCTGTCAGGCCAGTGTCGATGCTGCCGTGGCATCTAAGCGTGAAGATGATCGGCCTGCCGACATTTCTTGCGATAAGAAGCGCTGATGCCGTCCTGATATTCGATGCCATCCTCTTTGACAAGAGCCTTTACAACCCGCTTTTCAACCATGTCACGGCACTTGCCATGTTCATACCATATGCCAGGCGGGGAAATAAGCTTACAGGGCTTTATAATGTCAGTGTGGGGCCTTTTGACACGAAGACAGGCCTGAAGCTGCTCGCAAGAATCGCAAAGAATTGCGATTTTATCACTGTCCGCGATTCTGACTCCGGGAAATTACTTGAATCGGTCGGGATAGACGAGAAGAAGATCGTTCAGACCTCGGATGCCGCACTTAATGTCAGGAGTGCTGATGATGCAAGAGTGGCAGAAATATTAAGCAATGAAAGGATTAAGCTTGATAAACCGCTTATTGGTGTGAACGTAAACTCTTATCTGGGTTTATGGCTGAAGGACAAAAAACATCAGGTAAAAAGGGAAGAGTTTCTGGGCTCACTTGCCCAAAGCCTTAACGAGATTAAATCGATGGCAAATGCGAACCTGGTTTTTTTTGTTACTCAAATTATGGATCAGGGTATTACAGAGGATCTGATTTCAAGGCTTGTAAATCCGGATGAGGTTGGACTTGTGTCAAATTTAAAATATTCGTGTAACGAAATTGCCGGTGTGATGGCCAGGCTCGACTACTTCATGGGCATGCGTCTGCATTCGATAATCCTGGCATGCTCCGTTTACACGCCAGTGATGGGTCTCATTTATCATCACAAGGTCAGGAGTTTTTTCTCTGAAATTGGATTTGAGGGCTCAAGGCTTGAGCTGGAGGAGATAGTAAGCGGCGGACTACCTCCATTTTTTATGGAGCTCTGGAATAACAGGGGTGAAGCAAAAAAGAAGCTTACCGTTAATGTTTCAAAATTAAAAATTGACGCAAAGAAAGCCGCAACTCTTTTCGTCCAAATGATCACCTGAAACGTTTTTGAGATGGATTATGTTTTTAACTATTTAAATTAAGGGAGGATTATGTCTGAGAAGAAGGTTTTTAATACTTTAAGAGCGCCTGTTCCAAAAGGTCCTTATTCGCAGGCTGTAATTTATGATGGGCTTTTGTATATTTCCGGCCAGGGTCCGATCGATCCTAGATCCGGCAATCTCATAAAAGGGAGCATTGAGGATGAGACAAGGGTCACGCTTGAGAACATAAAGACAATAGTGGAGGATGCAGGGGCAAAAATGAAGGATGTTTTAAAAGTTACATGTTATCTAAGCGATATGAAAGAGTTCGCGAGTTTTAATGAAGTATATAAGGAGTTCTTCTCCAAAGTGCCTCCTGCCAGGACTACGATTCAGGCAGCAAAGTTACCTATGGACTTTAAAATTGAAATAGATGCAATAGTTGCAATACGCTCCTGATGTTGGTAAGTTATTCTGACATGAAATTAAGAATAAGCGAAAAATTGTAAAATCAAGCTCAAATAGAATGCAAAATAAATTGAATGATTTTGATTACGAGAAGTTACCTGGAATAAATAAGAAGATCGATTTCCTTCTAAAGGAAATTGGACTTAATTTTGATTGTTCGCCTGAGAAGGTTAGTGTCCTGGATGTTGGCTGCGGAAATGGTGGAATATCCTTTGCTATTGCTAATAGGGGCTACAAGGTAGTTGGTGTTGACGTTGATGAGGCTTCTATCAATTTTGCAAAAAGCAATTGGGAACTTCCTAATTTAAAAATTTTGATTACAAGAGGTGACCTCTCCGAGATAGAAGGGCAATATGATGTTGCTATACTGAGTGAAGTACTTGAGCACTTGAACAACCCCGTACAACTTTTGCAGTCAATAAGGAAAAAATTAAAAAACAATAGTTTGCTACTTGTCACCGTTCCCAACGGTTATGGCCCAAGGGAAGTTCTGGGAAGATTAGAAAAAGCTCTCCGTAAGAATAGGAAGGTTGACATCGTCCTGGATCGAGTAAAGAAATTTTTTGGGATTCTTGGTTTTGAAGAGAAGAGGGTATTGTATACATCCTCTTATTCAACTGAGCATGTACAGAAATTTACTTATCATAAAATAAAAAAAATATTACAAAGTTCTGGCTTCGAGATAATAAAGAAGGTAAATTCATTTTTTATATTCAGCATATTTTTAAAAATGAGAAAGAAATATACTTTTATTGAGAAGTTTGATTGCTGGATTGCGGATTTCCTTCCTGCTTTTATTGTTAGTGGCTGGTACATAGCCTGCTTGTTTATAACATTGTGTGAAATTTATGAAGATTTACCAATAGCTTAATTAATAAGCCACATTATTATTTGATAGAATATTGCATCAATTAGAGGAGATTTTATGTCTTCGCTCAAACAGTTTAATCCAAGCAAGATACTGCAGCATCTGGATAGGGTGAACGACTTCTTCAAGGGCAAGAACGTCTATCCTGTCACGGTTGAAATAGACCCAAGCAATGTGTGCAATCACGATTGCGTATGGTGTACATTTGAACATTTCAGGGGGAAAAGCAACGCTGTGATGCCCGAAGATATGCTGAGAAGAACACTCGTCGAGCTTAAAGAAAACGGGGTTAAGGCGATCGTCTGGACTGGAGGGGGTGAACCCATGACAAACAAATGCCTCTTCCCAGTTATGGATTTTGCACATAATTTAGGGCTGGAGATGGGCACATTTACAAATGGAGCTCTGTTAAACGAGACGAATTCCAGGCAGATCGTCGAGCAGTGTAAATTTATTAGGGTGAGCCTGGACGCAGCGACAGGGGACACCCATGCCAGGCTTCATAGACCAAGGAACTCCAAAACTGATAACTTTTATAAGATCCTGGAAAACTTATCCCGCCTTGTCTATCTGAAAAGAAAAGGTCACAGCAGGATCACTATAGGCACATCTTTTCTTGTAAATGATGAAAATTTTCATGAAATTTACCAGGCTGCAAAGCTTGTTAAAGAATTAGGGGTGGACTATTTTCAAATAAAACCGGTTGTCATCTTCGATGGAACACAGCTGGATACCAGCATCTTCATAAAAGCCCAGCCATTCATCATGGATGCCGAAGCAATTGCTGAGAAGGGATTTGATGTATTTTCGCTGGACTATAAGTTCAAGGATCTCATGGATCCAGAACACAACTATGGGCGACAGTACACTGAATGTCTTGGGCATTCATTTATCGGTACCATTGGTGCTGATGGGGAGGTTTACCTGTGTTGTCATCTGCGTGGGATGCCGGAGTACAGTTTCGGTAATCTTCATGAAAAGAGCTATGTGGAAATCTGGGATGGGGCGCAACGCCAGGAAGCCATAAGAAGGATTGATTTTAAAAAGTGCCAGCCACTTTGTAAGGCGCACGAAATAAATAAGATTTTGCATTACATTAAATACCCCGAACGCCATTCCAATTTTCTGTGAGATAAATTTGTTGAGTATCAATAATTCTTTTACAAAAGGAGCATTTTGGAAAGGATATTAATAACCGGGGGAGCAGGTTTTATTGGCTCACATATAGCAGATCTCCTGGTCGAAAACGGTTATGAGGTCAGGGTATTTGATAACCTTGAAGAAAGGGTACATAAGAAAACAAGACCTTACTATCTCAATGCACATGCTGAATTTATTGAGGGCGATGTGAGGGATTACGATGCCATCCAGAAAGCACTGGATAAGGTTGATGTCGTGCTGCATTATGCGGCTGCGGTGGGCGTCGGAATAAGCATGTACGACGTATTGAATTTCACCTCAACCAACTCCGTTGGGACTGCAAATTTACTGGACATCATTATTAAAAACCGGGATAAGATCAGGATGCTCATCGTGGCATCCTCGGCTTCTGTCTATGGAGAGCTTGCTTATCGGTGTGCGGATCATAGCACTGTCTATCCAAAGATGAGGACGATAGAACAGATGGATAAAAAACAGTGGGAGACAAGATGCCCTATCTGCAGCAAACAAACAACCTATGATTTAACCAGAGAGGATAAACCAAAAGAACCAACGAGCATCTACGGTATTGGGAAAAATGATCAGGAGGAAATGTGCCTGCTCATTGGAAAAACATATGGGATACCGTCTGCTGCTTTCAGGTTTATGGCTGTATATGGGCCAAGGCAGGCATTATCAAATCCATATACTGGAATCGCACCTATTTTCATAGTGAAGCTGCTGAAGAACACGCCCCCAATGCTGTATGAGGATGGTAATCAGGTAAGGGATTTTGTGCACGTGAAGGATGTAGCCAGGCTGAATTTGATGGCAATCCAAAAAGAAGATCTGAAAGGTGAGGCATATAACGTGGGCATATCCAGACCTTTGAAGCTGGCTGATTTTGCCAGAATTGTTGCAAAGGGCATGGAAAAGGACATTGAACCGGCACTCTTTAACTCTTACAGGAGAGGTGATGTTAGACACATTGTCGCTGATATAACGAAGGTCAGACAGGATTTGGGATGGGAGCCCTTTATTTCAATCGAAGATGGAGTTATGGATCTGCTTGAGTACGTGCTTTCGCTTGACAGGGATGAGCTCACAAAGTTTGTTGAAGAGCACGTGACCACAAGAGAGGCTGCCGAAGGGAAGGGGATGCGAATTTAATTAAGCAGGCTTTTATATATCCTGATGATGTGTTCTGTTGATCGCATCCAGGTCCAGTTTTTCTCAACGTATTCCCGGACTGACCTCTTTAAGTACTCAAGCCTCTTTTCGTCATGAAATAGATCGTCGATTGCCTCTGCAAAACTCTGTGGATCGGGATTTTTTGAATATGTCCCGTAGTCACCTATTAATTCTCTATTTACAGGCGTATCAATTGCCACCACCGGCAGCCCTGCAGCCATGTAGGAGAGCACTTTCCCGTTTGCTTCAGTTGCGGAGATCTTTGCGGTCAACCCAATCTCCCCCAAGCAGAGGAATTGAGGTACTCTTTCCTGTCCAATTCTCCCGGTCAGTTTTACGTGATCAGAAACCTCAAGGTTTTTTGCCATCTCGCAATAATATTCGACATTGGGAAATCCAACGATCAAAAAGATAAAGTCGTTTCGCTTCTGGGCTAAGTACTTCATGGCCTCTATCATGAGGTCAATGCCCTGGTACTTTGTCAAAATTCCCAGGTAAAGCAAGATCCTCTTGTCGTCGCCCAGCCCGATCTCTTTTTTTAAGCCTGACACATCATAACCTGGCCTGATTAGGTCTGTGCTGACCCCATCGTCAACCGTGATGACTTTTTCTGGCGGGAGACCAAGGATTTCAACGAAATATTTGCTGCCCTGACTTGAACTCGGCAGCAGGAGCGCGGGCATTCTTACAACTATCTTTTCTACGAATCTCCAGAATGCTGCCCTCAAGCCTTTTTCTTTTATAAAATGGTGATCCACCATCTCCTTGAACATGCTTCCCTGCATGTCCGCCACCACAGGTATTCTTAACAGTTTCCCTACGATCGAGCCGATAAAAGCACCTTCGTGAAGGTGAGCATGTATGATTTGAGGTCTTTCTTTTAACCCCCTGAAAAGGCAAAGAAAGAAAAGCAGGAAATCAAGGAAGATCTTCGTCCTTGAGGGACCAGCTTCCGTTTTTTTATAAAATGGTATCCGCAGGGTTCGATATATTGGAATGTCATCGGTGTCCTTGCCGAGGTGGTAAGTGCATATAAAGACGTAGTTCCCGAGTTGCCTTAGTGCTTTTGATTCTTCGTATATACGGACGTGGCATCCTCTATCCGAGAAATATGGTGTTGGAGCGATGATCATTATCCTTAAGTGCAGCGAGTCTTCCATTTGTTAAGAAATATACATTAAATTTTATGATGTGCAATTAAATGTTATATTTATGATTTGTGGAAAATTTGATGTCTGGAGAGAGGTAATTTGGACTTGAAAATAGTTCTTATTAGGTTCATGTACGCCTTTATATTTGTTATTTTTTCAAGTCTTGTCCTGTTTTTACTTATCTGGTATGGAAAACGAAAAAAATTCAAAGGGAAAAAAGAGCAAGATCATAAGGAAGGTAATTAATTACGTTATCCTGACAGCTGTTTCTGCTGTGCTGGTTTATTATCTTCTTAATAACATAAATATCAGGGATATATGGAATTCGATTCGCAGCATCTATATTCCGCTGTTTGTCCTTGCACTTCTGCTATCGGTTGGTGGTTTCTATCTGAGGGCTTATCGTTATAAGATCTTGCTTGGCAGGTACACTGTTGGGGTGAACGACCTGACGCTTGTCACCGTTGCCAGGGACCTTTTCACAGACGTGCTTCCTGCAAGATTGGGTTCATTATCATATATTTACATACTGGTTCGTAAGTACTCCGTACCGCTTGAAGTTTGCATGTCCACATTTGTTATAAGTGCAGTGCTGGATTCGGTTGCAATTATGCCCATATTATTTTTGGCGATTGTTATAGTTGGCTCACAAAGCTTCAGCATCTTTCCCTCTTTTTATCTGATAGTTTCAGCATCCGCGTTTGTGATATTTATCCTGATTCTGGTCTTCCTTGATAAATTGATATGGTTTGGAATGAAAATCCTTGACTGGTTTTTTGTCAAAATCAAGCTCAGAGGAGCAAGATTTGTTGACTATGCGATGAATAAGCTTGTCTTCATGAACGATAACATAATGGAAATTAAAGGTCGCAAGGTTTACCCGCAGGTATTTGGGCTTACCGTTATCATCAGAATATTGAAGTTCGTCGTTTACTATATCCTTTTGTTATCGATAGTCATGAGTATGGGGTATGGGGTGACAGAGATCAGTTTTTGGAAGTCGTTTTTGGGCACGGCAAGCGCTGAGCTATCAGCCACGCTCCCTACTCATTCGCTTGCTGGGATCGGGACATATGAGACGAGCTGGACGATCGCCTTCATTTTATTGGGCTATCCAAAGGATTTTGCGATAGTCTCAGGGTTTAGCTTTCATGTCATCAAGTTAGCATATAATGTGGGGTTTGGGCTCATAGCTATACTCATCATCATCTTTATTCAAAGAAGATACAGGAGAAAAAGCATAGAGGAAACATTATAACATCCACCGTGGGCATATCTGTTTTTCTTATATCCGAGCCCAGGATCTTTTTGTAAATTTTCTCTATCTCCTCTGCCTTCTTATCCCATGAGAATTCATTCACCGCATGGGTTCTGACTTTTGGTTTAAGCTCCTCGATAAGCTTATGGTTTTTTAAAAGTTCATTGATTTTCAGCGCCATGTCCATTGAATCGCCGTATTTACAGTATATTCCGTGTTCCTCCATGAGGTCTTTGTTTATTTTTGAGTCGAAGAGCACAACCGGTAGCCCTGCGGCCATGTAGTCAAGGACTTTAATATTCGCTTCGGTTTTAGATAATTTAGCGGTGATCCCAAAGTCTGCGACGCTTAGATATCTGTTCACCTCAAAGTGGCTTATCCTTCCGGTGAACTTCACCATGTCTGCAACGCCCAGCTTATCTGCTATCTTCTGGTAATGTTCAACCTTTGGAAATCCGATGATCAAGAAAAATACCGCCGCCCCCATCTTCTTTAAGTGTACTAATGACTCAAGCATCAGGTCAATGCCCTGGTATCTGGTCAATATACCTGTATATATTCCGATTTTCCTGTCCTGCGGCAGGCCGAGGTCTACGAAGAGTTTTTTATCCTTTTTAATCGGTCGGATGAGATTGGTATTGGTTCCGTCATTGACCGTTTCGATTTTTTCAAGTGGTACGCCGTATTCCTTATGGAAATAATTAGAAGTAAATTCAGAGCTCGAAATTATGAATCTGGGCATCTTCAAGATGATTTTTTCGATTGATTTCCAGGTTTTAGACATTATTCCGTTTTGTTTGAAGAAATTGTGGTCAATTAGCTCACGATAAAGGCTTCCCTGCATATCAGCTATCGCAGGTGTTCGCGTGAGCCAACCTATGATAGAGCCAATTAACGTGCCCTCGTGCAGATGTCCATGTATGATATCTGGCTTGAATCTGATGGCTCTGAGTAGTGCTTTAAAGAATAACAGACAGTCTATGTAGATCTTGTGGTATGACGGACCTGCCTCTGTTTTTTTATACCAGGGGATATTTGGAGTTCGGTGAATCTTAACGCCCTCTGCATCTTTGCCTAAGTGATATGTGACTATTTCAATCTGATGGCCCAACTTCACAAGACTTAGATATTCTCCAAGTATCCTGGTGTGACACCCCCTATCAGAAAAAAATGGGGTTGGTGCGATAAACAGTATCTTCATTTATCTCCTTAAACCTTGGTCATGACCTATTCAAGGATATCCTTTATGAAATAGATGGGTTTGTTTTGAGATTCGTGATAGGTGCGCATTATCATCTCACCAATTAGGCCAATCGAAAAGAACTGTAAGCCGAGAAAAAGTAATAGAATTCCTAACAAGAGAAGCGGCCTGTTTGCGAGCGGTACGTTAAAGAAGAGTCTTTCAATCGTCAAATAAAGAGAAATTATAAAACCCAGGATGAAACTCACAATCCCGAGCAGCCCGAATATCTGCAGCGGTTTTGTCGAATAGGTCAGTAAAAATTTGAGCGTGACGATATCGATTATAACCTTGAGTATCCTGGAGAGTCCGTACTTTGATTTACCGTGAACGCGCTTTTGGTGGGATACAGGTACCTCGGTTACCTTTATCCCGATCCTGCTTGCCAGGGCAGGTATGTAGCGGTGCATATCTCCGTAGAGCTCTATGTTCTTGATCACATCATGTCTGTATGCCTTGAGCGTGCAGCCAAAGTCGTGCAGCCTGATGCCGGTTAGCCGTGATATGAGCCAGTTGGCGGCGCGGGACGGTATTGTCCTGATGATGACGTTGTCGCGCCGGTTCTTTCGCCATCCGCTCACCACATCATATCCCTTGTCGATCTCCTCAAGCAGGAGCGGGATGTCATTAGAATCGTTTTGCAGGTCTGCATCGATAGTCACGACGGTCTCGCCTTTTGCATAGTCAAATCCTGCAGACATTGCTGCAGTCTGGCCAAAGTTTCGCCTGAAACGGATGACTTTGAATTTGCGGTTTTTCTCGTGGACTTCTTTTAACTTTGGATAGGTGCCATCGCTGCTTCCATCATCGATCAGGATTACCTCGTAGCTCTTGTTCAATTTGTCCAGGACATTCTCCAGTGCATGGTAGAGCATTTCCACGTTTTCAACTTCGTTGTAAACCGGGATTACAACGCTCAGGTCAAGTTCACATCTGTCTGTTTTATATGCCACTTTACGAACTCGCTGATTCCTTCTTCAATTTTTATCCTGGGAGAATAGTTTAATATATTTTTTGCCTTTGTTGTATCCGCATAAGTAGTATAGGCATCCCCTTGCTGATGTTGCATCCACTTAATATCCGCCTTTTTATCCAGCGCGTCTTCAATCAGCCCTACGAGCTCAATTAACTTAATCGGGTTGGAATCGCCCAGGTTTATGATCTCAAAGCCAAGCTTTTTGTCCAGGCAGCTTTCTATGCCGTCGATTATATCCGAGATGTATGTGTAGTCACGGCTGCTTGAGCCGTCACCGAAGAGCTCGATCGGCTTGCCGGAGTCGATGAGCCGCGTGAATTTATGTATTGCCATCTCGGGGCGCTGTCTTGGTCCGTAAACTGTGAAGAACCTCAGGGCTATGCAGTTGATATCGTATATTTTGTGATACGTATAGCAGAGGAGCTCCCCTGCGCGCTTGGTCGCTGCATAAGGCGAGATCGGGTTATCAACTGCGTCGTCCTCGGAAAAGGGCACCTTTTTATTATTTCCATAGACCGAGGAAGATGAACCGAAGATGAACTGCTCAACGCCGGAAGCCTTAGCTGCCTCAAGTAGGTTGATGGTGCCCCTTATGTTTACTTCTTCGTAAAGCAGCGGCTGTTTAATCGACGGTCTCACACCTGCCCTTGCTGCCAGGTGAATAACTTTGTTGATGCTCCTTGTCTCGAAGAGCATCTCAAGCAGGTTAGTGTACAGTATATCTCCCTCGATCAGCTCGAAGTTCGGCTGTTCTAAAAGCCATCGGATATTTTTTCTTTTAATTGGCGGGTTATAGAAGTCGTTAAAGTTGTCAAGGCAGATCACGTTAAGGTCATATTTGACAAGTCGTTCGCAGAGATTTGAGCCGATGAAACCGGCTCCTCCAGTGACTAAAATTGTATTTTTGTCCATAATATTTGCTATACTAACACAAAAATCTGTTACATTCTTTATCTTTATTGGTGATGATTTGAGCCGCATCTTAATCTTTGGAATGTCTCCGCTTCCAATTGAGCCCACTAAGAAGATCTATGGCACTGCAATAAGGACATGGCAGATGGCCAAACCTTTGATAGATGACGGCCACGAGCTATTTCTGGTCTGTTACAGCCTGGAGGGAGAGGGTTCAGGAGATAAAAGGATACGGAAAAGCGAGCCCAGGAAGATGCGCTCCGCGAACAATGAGTTTATGCAGCTGGCCCTAGATAAGGAAAGTTTTGAGAACCATGATGGCCTGAAAGGATCTGTGGAGACGTTTGCACCGGATGCGGTCCTCGGGGTTACCTTTTTCCCATCATATGTAGCAGCGTTCTTAGCGGGTGAGAGACCGTTCTGGGCGGATCTTTTTGGACACGTGATGGGGGAGGCGCAGGCAAAGGCACGCTCCAGCCGTGATGACAGCTCTCTATTTCACTTCTGGAATCAGGAGAGAAAGGTAATATCCAGGGCTGATGTTTTCTCAAGCGTCTCAGAAAGGCAGCGTTTTGCGCTGATAGGTGAGCTGGGCACGATTGGAAGGCTGAATTCAAGCACGGCAGGATATGAGTTCGTCCATCCTATACCATGTGGAGCGGATTTTGATACTAGCAGCGATCCTGCTACAAGAAAACCGGCTGACCTGGATTTAAAAACGGGCGATTTTCTGGTGCTCTGGAGCGGGACATATAACACTTGGGTTGATGAGGAGACGTTGTTTAATGGACTTGAGGCTGCAATGCGCAGTGACCCGGGTCTGGTCTTCGTATCAACCGGAGGTGGGGTCAGCGAGCTCGGAGATGACACTTATCAGCGGTTTCTGGAGCGGGTGAGATCTTCTCCTTACCAAGACAGATTTAGAATGCTTGGTTGGCTGGATAGGGAGGAACTGTTGTGGCTGTATAATAATTGCCATTTAGGAATCAATATGGATAAAGCTATATATGAGGTTGAACTTGGAAGTAAGAACCGGATTATTGAGTGGTTGAAATACGGACTACCGGTTTTGAGCACAAATGTTTGCGAGCTAACCGATGAGCTTGCGAGCAAAGAACTGTGTTTTACTTTTGAACCAGGGAGTCCTTCATCCCTCGCAAATTTGTTATCCTATCTCTCTGGAAACAGGGACCTGCTGACAAAAACTGCAGCGAAGGCGCGCCGGTATGCTGAAGTAAATTTTAGTTTTAACCAAACGTGCAGAGAGCTGTTGAAGTGGGCAGCTCAGCCGACGAACTCGCCTGATTTCGGCAGTCGTAATGCGATGCTTGATGAAGAGAGCAGGGCTTTTTATTTACAGATGAGCACTATTGAAGACCAGAAAAGGCTGATTGCTGAGAAGGATGAAATAATTGCTGAGCTGCGCAGCTTGCTCGGGAAGAGGTTGGTCCCCCGATTTTATGCGTATTGCAAAAAAGCGATAAAAAAATGTGGAGCACTTTGGAAACCGAAACCTCAATAATACTGGTCACTTATAACAGCGCAAGTACGATATCAAAATGCCTTGAATCGCTTTTTAAACAGGACTATGGCCCCTTTGAAATTTTAGTGGTTGATAGCTGTTCGAGCGATGATACAGTGTCCAGATTGAATGAATATAAGGATAGGATC
>Ga0315282_10014062_pt1 | contig 11963 bp, 9 predicted proteins | sample YL17G07_20_MG_FD_203693 | JGI IMG/M metagenome (GOLD analysis project Ga0315282, IMG submission 203693) | Sediment microbial communities from Yellowstone Lake, YNP, Wyoming, USA - YL17G07_20 | ecosystem: Environmental > Aquatic > Freshwater > Lake > Sediment | place: USA: Wyoming | collected... | reverse complement strand
GATCGGGTGGTCGCGCCCCACCGTCGAGGCGTCAACCGCCTTGGCCATGTAGGTGTCGAGCTGCTGCTGGTCGGAGACGATCTCCATCGCACGCCCGCCCAGGACGTAGCTTGGCCGCACCAGCACCGGGTAGCCGATCCGCTCGGCCACCTTGCGGGCCTGCTCGACCGAAAACGCCGTCCCGCCCGGCGGGCAGCGGAGCTTGAGTTCGTCGAGGATCTCGGCGAACCGCTTGCGGTCCTCGGCCAGGTCGATCGACTCGGGGCTCGTGCCGATGATCGGCACCTTGTACTGCTCGAGCCCGCGGGCGAGGTTCAGCGGCGTCTGCCCGCCGAACTGCACGATCACGCCGTGCAGCAGCCCGCCCGGTGTGCCCAGCGGCCGGCCGTTGAGCTTCTCGCAGATGTTCAGCACGTCCTCCTGAGTCAGCGGCTCGAAGAACAGCATGTCGCTCGTGTCGTAGTCCGTCGAGACCGTCTCCGGGTTGGAATTGACCATCACCGCCTCGTAGCCGAGCTCGCGGGCCGCGAAGGCCGCGTGAACGCAGCAGTAGTCGAACTCGATGCCCTGACCGATGCGGTTGGGCCCGCCGCCCAGAATGACGATCTTCTTGCGGTCCGTGACGCGGACCTCGTCGTCTACTGATTTCAAATCTGTGATCTTAGATTCCAAATGTGTGATCTTAGATTCCAAATGTGTGATCTTGGATTCCAGATCTGTGATTTCAGATTTCAGATTCTCGCTTCCGCCCGCCTCCGCCAACTCCACCCGCGCAATCGGCGACTCGTACGTCGAGTAATAGTAAGGCGTGTAGGCCTCGAACTCGGCCGCGCAGGTGTCGACGAGCTTGTACACCGGCTCGACGCCGGCGCCCCATCGGAGTTTGCGGATGAATTCTGGAGTTGTTTTCCAAGCGGTCGCGATCTGAATGTCCGAATACCCCCACTGTTTTGCCTTCTGGAGCACCCCGAACAGCCGATCTGTGAACTCTCTCTTGCCCGGGCGCATCTGCGACTCAAGGCGTCGGGTCGCCTCGTCCAATTGCTCCAGATACCGGTTCGTCGCCCCAAAGAACTTCTCCACGCTCTGCAACAATTCCTCTTCCTCTATGTTATCGATCGGTGGCTCACCGCCAAGTTCCTTTATGGCATCCGCCACTTCCTGGTACTCCTCCCGGCCTGCCATCCCAAAAGCAACCGAATCCTTAAAAACGCGAGCGAAGAAGTCTTCGAGGGGCTCCTCCCATTTGCCCGCCTCCACCAGTTCATCCTCGAACTCGACGAGTTGGCGGATTTGTTCCAGGAACCAGCGGTCGATCTTGCACAGGTCGTAGACCTTGTCCACGCTCCAGCCGAGCTTGAAGGCGTAGCGGATGTAGTACAGCCGGCCCTGGCTGGGGATCGACAGCTTGCGGGTGAGCTTGGATTCCTCGATGGGCCACTCGACGTCCAGCCGGTGCTTGCCGCCGGGCAGTTGATCGCCGCGCTCGGCCCGCAGGGCGTTGTGCCACTTGTCGTTGGTGTCCAGGCCCAGGCCGAAACGTTTGACCTCCATCGAGCGGATGCCCTTCTGAAGGCTTTCCTTGAACGTCCGCCCGATGCTCATCGCCTCGCCGACGGACTTCATCTGCGTGGTGAGCGTCTCGTCGGCGTCGGGGAATTTCTCAAAGGTCCAGCGGGGTATTTTGGTGACCACGTAGTCGATTGTCGGCTCGAAGCACGCGGGCGTCTCGCGGGTGATGTCGTTGCGCAGCTCGTCGAGCGTGTAGCCGACGGCCAGCTTGGCGGCGATCTTGGCGATGGGGAAGCCCGTGGCCTTGCTCGCCAGCGCCGACGAGCGGCTCACGCGGGGGTTCATCTCGACGACGATCATCCGCCCCGTCACGGGATCGACCGCGAACTGAATGTTGCTGCCGCCGGTCTCCACGCCGATGGCGCGGATGATCGCGATGGCGGCGTCCCGCATGAGCTGGTATTCCTTGTCCGTCAGCGTCTGGGCCGGGGCGACGGTGATCGAGTCGCCCGTGTGGACGCCCATAGGGTCGAAGTTCTCAATCGAGCAGACTACCACCACGTTGTCCGCCTTGTCGCGCATAACCTCGAGCTCGTACTCCTTCCAGCCCAGCACGGACTCCTCGATGAGTATCTCGCTGATGGGCGAGTACTCCAGGCCGCGGGCGGCGATGACCTCGAACTCCTCGCGGTTGAACGCGAAGCCGCCGCCCGTGCCGCCCAGCGTGTAGGCCGGGCGGATGCAGACCGGCAGGCCGACTTCCTGGGCGATCTGCCGCGCCTGATCCATGTTGTGGGCAACCCCGCTTCGCGGCACGTCCAGGCCGATGCCCAGGCAGATGTTCTTGAACTCCGTCCGGTCCTCCGCGCGGTGAATCACCTCGCGGGTCGCGCCGATCATCTCCACGCCGAACTTCGCCAGCGTGCCGTCGTCCGCCACGGCCACGGCCGTGTTCAGGCCCGTCTGCCCGCCGAGGGTCGGCAGAAGCGCGTCGGGACGCTCCTTCTCGATGATCTTGGCCACCGCGTCGGGCGTTATCGGCTCGATGTACGTGCGGTCGGCGAACTCCGGATCGGTCATGATGGTGGCAGGGTTGGAGTTCACCAGGACGATGCGATAGCCCTCCTCGCGCAGGGCCTTGCACGCCTGCGTGCCGGAGTAGTCAAACTCGCAGCCCTGGCCGATGACGATCGGCCCTGACCCGATGAGCATGATGGTCTTCAGGTCGTCCCTTCGCGGCATATCCTTTGGCTTCCTCTCGTCGCAATCCGTTGCGCGCACTCCGCTGCGCGCGGACCAACCGGCCCGCCGCGGGCAAACCCGAAAAACACTACCAAAGCCGACCGGAAGAAGAAAGAAGAATGAAGAAGATTACCGCAGTCGAACACGAGCCTTCGGTTCACCCGAAACGACGAAAAGAAGGTCATAGGTCATAGGTCCTAGCTCTTAGGGCGCTCAAGCAAATGAGCTTAGATACCTACAGGGCCAGGCTTAAGGCTCTGCCACCCTAAGACCTAAGAACTATGAGCTAAGACCTGGGACCTTCTTACTGTTTCGTCGCCTCGGCGATGCGGAAGTTGCCCAGCGTGTTGACCACGCCGAAGAGGTCGCCCGGCTCGCCGTCGCCGGCGGACAGGGCGATGTGCCCGGCGTCGTAGCTGCCCAGGGCGGCGTCGTAGTCCACCCAGACGCCGTCGATCAGCACCCGAAACCACGCGTGCGGGCCGAAGACGTCCCTCTTGTCGCCCCGGTTCTCCACGTACACCACCCCCATGATAACCTGGGCGGGCAGCCCCGCCGCCCTGCACATCGCCGCCGCCAGCACCGCGTGCTCGCTACAGTCGCCTTGGCGGCTCCTGGCCACTTCAAGGGCCGTCGCGTATCCCACCGACAAGTCCTTCCTTGTGACGTATTTGCTGACGAAGTCCTGGATCTGCCTGGCCGCGCCAGCCGCGTCCTTGGCCCCCGCGACCGCCTTGCGGGCCAGGGCCGCGACCTCGCCGGCGTCGGACTGCAAATACGCCGTCGGCTTCAGCGCCTTTACAGCGGCCGGGTCGGCGCCCTTGTACGGAAACGCCCCGCCCCTGCCCGCCACCGGACAGACCGTGACCACGATCGAGTTGCCGTCCCTGGCCACCTTCTGGCTGGGCGATTCGAGGAAGTCCAACTTCGCCGACGCCTTGGCCGTGGAATCCGTCGGCTCGACGCGGTAGGTCACGGACTTCGCCCCGCCCAGGTTGCCCAGCGGCGCGGGGCTCTCGACGAATACCTTGCTGAACAGGTCAACCGACTCGCCCGGCATCGTCGCGAACTCCTTTGTGCACGCGACCATCTCCATCTGCATGCCCATCATCGGCGTGACGGTCTTCAGGGCGTCGCCGTCGGCATTGAGGTATCCGACGGACTCGATCCGCCCCGTCGGCCCGGTCATGACTGTCCTGGCCTCCGTAAGCTCCACCACCCGCCCGAGCAAGTCCACCTGCTTACTGGCCCCGATGGTCACGTTCGCGTCGACCGCCTTGAGCAAAGACGGCATGAACGCCTTGGCCGTGTACCGGGTGCCCTCCTTGAACCCCTTGCGGACCGACAGCAGGCGCAGGGCCTCGCTCAGCAGCGCCCCGTCGGGCCAGGCCATCTCCGTCTGGCGAACATCCCGGCCGGAGCTGACCGTCACTGTCGCCTTGCCGTCCTTGATCGTCCCCTCGGCCGTCTGGGCCGCCACGCCCAAGTTCTGCCTGCTGGAGAAGCTCAGCGGCTCGCCGCCGGATGACTCGACGGACGACTCGCTCTGCTCGAGCCTCAGGGCCATTCCCATCCGCTTGACCGTCAGCACCATCCTCTGCGATGTGACGACCGTGTTGCCATCCGCCCGGCGAACGTTCTCGACGTACCCGAGTTTCTGCCCGCCGACCAGCACAACCATGTACTCGGTCTTTGTCTGAGCCTTTTGCGCCAGCGGCGCCGCCCAAGCCGCCCCACAGGCCAGCAGGCACAGCCCGATCACGATCCCAATTCGCCGTTTCATTGAAAGTTTCCTTTAGAAAGTATTTACCACAGAGACACAGAGCCTCAGAGATTAGAAGAAAGAGACAAGAAAGAAGACGCTGTTGCATTCAGTCTCTTTGCTTTCTGTTTCTTCAACCTCTGTGCCTCCCTCCTTCGCTGAAGCTACGGAGGGCAAGCTGTGTTTCTGTGGTCAATTCCGTTGCGGCTGACTCAGCTTCGTCGCCGTAGTACAGCCTGAGCACCTCGTGCCAGTCCTGGGGTTTCCGCGCGGCGACGAAGGCCATGCGGACGTGCTTGGGGCTGGGGTGCAGGCGGGCGTACTTGATGCCGAACTTCCGCATGTGCTTTACGCCGCGCAGCGGGCCGTAAAGCTCGCTGGCGCCTTGGAGGTGCTCGATCATCACCTCCCGCTGCTCGGCCAGGCTCGGCTCGTATGGCGCGCGGCGGTCGGCCAGGTCGCGGACCTGCCGGAAGAACCACGGGTTGCCCAGGCAGCCCCGCGCGGCCGAGGCGGCGTCAACGCCGGTCTGCCGGAGCATCTCAAGTGCGTGCCCGGGCGTGAGCACGTCGCCGGAGCCCATGATAATCTTGTCGCGGAAGTGCGCCTTGACCCTTGCCAAGAAACCCCAGTCGGCCGGGCCGGCGTACTTCTGCTCGACGCTGCGGGCGTGCACGCAGATCGCCGCGGCGCCGGCCTCGAACGCGGCCTCGGCGATCCGCCAGAAGGCGTCTTCGCTGCCGGCGTTGGCGGACTTCTGGCGAAGTTTGAGCGTGACGGGCTTCTCGGCCGCGCGGCAGACGGCCCGGGTGATGGCGATGGCCTGGTCGGGCTCGCTCATGATAAAGCCGCCGCGCTTTCGGCCAAGGGCCTTGCGGACGGGGCAGGCGAAGTTCAGGTCGATCACGTCGAAGCCCATTTCTTCCAGGGCCTTGGCGGCCGCGGCCATCTCGTCCGGGCGGTTGCCGACGAGCTGGCCGGCAACCGGATGGTCCGCCGCCTCGATCCGGGCCATTAGCCGCTGCTGCCGGTTTGGCCCCAGGAGCATGCGGTCGAGCATCATCTCGGTGGCGCAGTAAGGCGCGCCGAGCCGCCGGCAGATCCGCCTGTAGGCCAGGTCCGAATAGCCCGCCAGCGCGGCCAGCACGACCGGCAGACCGATCTCGATCCGGCCGATCCTGAATGGCTTGAGCAACATCGGCGCCATAGACGACATAGTCGATAGACTCATCCCACCAGCATACCGCCCGGCCGGGCGGCGGGGAAAGGCCCAGACGGTGAATTCGGATTTCTCTGGCGGCAGCATGTTCATCAATGCCAGCGGCCAGGCTACGATGTTTGCGGACGATCGACACGGAGTCTCATACATGAACACGATAAGGCATCGAACCATCATTGTGGCCTTGGCGGGCATTGCGGCGTTTCTCATGTCGGCCGCCACGGCGTCGGCATGGCACGGCAAGGGGCACTACGACGCGACCATGCTTGCCCTGCGGGCGGCCGGGGCGGACGGCAACGTGCCGGCGTTCTTCGCCGCGGGGGCCGGCACCGTCGCCCACGCATCCCTGGACCCGGACAACTTCACCCGCCCGATCGCCCCGGAGGCCCTTCACAAGGCCGAGTCGCCGGAGCACTTCTTCGACATCGACATCGAGCAACTGGCCGGTTTGCTCGGGGCCGACGCGAACATTCCACCCGACCGCTACGCCTTCATCGATCTGTGCTTTGCCCGCGGCGTCAAGCCCAATCGCGTGGGCCTGCTGCCATACGCCGTCGCGGAGTGGACTCAGCGGCTGACCGTCGCGCTGGCCGAGCACCGCAAGTACCCAAACGACCCCGCCATCCAGGCAAAGTGCCTGCTTTACGCGGGCCTGCTGTCGCACTACGCGGCCGACCTGTGCCAGCCGCTGCACGTGACGATCAGCTACGATGGCCGGCCGGGCCCCGACGGCAAAAGCCCGCGAAGCGGCATCCACGCGAAGGTCGATGCCCTGCTGGGCAAGTTGATGCTCGACCCAAACGCCCCGCCGGACAGGCCGGCTCCCGACGCCAACACCCTGCTGACCGCCCTGCGCCCCGCCGCCTTCGAGGCCGTGCTGCCGGCTGTGATGGCGGAAATCCGACGAAGCGCCGCCCTCGTCGATCGCGTTTACGAATTGGAGAAGCAACTGCCGGCCGAGACCGAAAGAATCGCCCCCGGCTCAGCCGTCGAGAAGTTCACAATCGACCGGATGCGCGCCGCCGCCGGGTTGATCGCCTCGCTATATGTGACGGCCTGGCGGGACTCCGCGGCCATCAAGCTGCCCTGGTGGTGCCGCCGCCCCTACAACCCGCCCCAGACCAAGGATCCGTGACGCGGCGGCGTGCCGCACCGAGGCCGAGCGGTTTGTCGGCCGGTCATGCGACCAGTGCTGTTTTACAGGTGATGCGATGAACAGAGCGGCAGAAGACTTGACTGGCGCCACACCCATTTCTATCAGATGAGGTGTGACTGAGCACTAGATTCCTCTCGCCTGGGTGTAGGCGGTCCACGCGCCGATCAGCACCACGAAATAAACAACACCCGCGGCCACCGCAATCCTGGACTTACGAAGCTCGCCGGGATCGTACAGCCCGGAAAACCGGGGCCAACTCACTGCCTGCAGGCGGAACAGATGCATCAGGACGTAGACGAACGGCGAGAACAACGACGTGGCAAGCAAGACGACAAGGACTGGGCATGGCATGCCAAGTGGGGTCGGACCAAATGCCTTGACCATGCGTGCCCGAAAGGCGGGGTCCGGCACAGTGACCAGGACGATCAACAAGACCAAGAGTAACCCGAAAACCAAGCCGATCCTTCGCGCCTTCGCTCTCATATCCCCTTTGAGGGAGAACGCCTGGGGCTGACCGGGTTTCACCTTCGCGGCCATCGTCTCAAGCAGAAGCGTGACGCCGGCAGAAGGGAACATGATCCGGAAGTTTCCGAAATGCAGCTTTCGGGAGCCGTTTAATACCAGCAGAAGCTCGAAGGACCCCGGCGGCGCCTCGTAGGCCGCGATGTCCTCGAATAGAACGACGTGCCGGCGGTACATGCCTTGATAGACGAATCCGTCCTGGTGGATGGTCAGGCGGCACCGCCGCGGCAGGATGTATGCAAACCACGCGACCGCGGCCAGGCACACCCCGAACCACGCGATGATCACCGGGCCCCACACGGGGTAAGCCAACACCGACTCCTCAGGTTTCGGCTTGGGCGCCATGAGCACCAGGGGGCAGGCCATGAAGAACGCCAGCAATACGACGAAAAGTGGCGACATGTAGTAAAGGAGCGGACTTGCGCCCATATCGCCAAGGCAGTCCTTCTCCGGCCTGCGCCGATACGAGGCCAACTGGTCGCCCAGTCGATACTGGCGGTAAATTGAGGCTCCATTCGCAGCCATGCCGCTCGTCTCCAGACTGCAAAATGATCTTATTTCCCCTTCAGTGCCTCGTCAACGTTGGGAAAGACTTCGAAGAGGTTGGTCAGGCGAGTGGTTTCCAGCAGGCGCATCACCATGGGGCTGGGGCTGGCAAGGAAGACTTGGCCCTGGAACGGGCGGGCCTTGGCGTGGGCGTTGATCAGCGCGCCCAGGCCGGACGAGCACATGAAGTCCAGATGCTCCAAGTCAAGGACGACCACGGCCCCCGGATGCTCGACCAGTTCCTCGAGTTGGCGGCTGAGCATCGAGGCCTCGGTCATGCCGACCGCCCCGACAAGGCGCACCACGGATGCCTGTCCCCGCCGACTGACATCCACAACCAACTCGCCGGAGGATTGCATTTAGCCGCCTCTAGGTGTTCCTCTTGACCATTCGCACCTGGTTGCCCTTGGAATTGTAGGCGACCTTGTCCATGTAGGCGCGCATGAGCATCACGCCGCGCCCCGTGGGTTTTTCGAGGTTCTCGTCGGACGTGGGGTCCGGCACGGCCGCGGGGTTAAAGCCACCCCCATGGTCGGTTATCGTGATGACGGCCCGGTCTTTGCGTATGTCGTAGACGAGTTCGACTGTCTTGCGGGCATCGAACCTGTTGCCATGCTTGATGGCGTTGTTCATGCCCTCTTCGACGGCGAGCTTGATGGCGAACGTCGCGGCCTCGCTGTAGTTGCAGCCGGCCACTTCCGCCAGAAGAGCCCTTTCGGCCTCATGGGCCGCCGCGAGGTCAGAAGGTATAACCACGGTAATTGGCAAGGCTTCAATCCGACTAGACGCGCCCGGCGTCAATTGAACTTCTTGACGGCATCCTCGACAGTCTTGCTGATCTCGAATATCTCGTTGAGCCTGGTGATAACGAAGACCTCGTAGATCGGCGCCTGGATGCCGCACAGCCGCAATTGCCCCTTCTTCTCGCGGATGCGCTTGTGCATGGTAATCAACATGCCAAGCGCGCTGGAGGACATGTGAGCCACGTTTGAGAAGTCCAAGACGAACTTGGGGCTGGCGGTCTTGGCTACAAGGCCCTGGAGACGCTCGCCGATGTTCGAGATGTTCACCTCGTCGAGAATCTTGCGATCCGCAAACTCCACGACCGTCACGTCGCCCTGGGTTGTGATCTTCAGCCGGGGGTGGTCCTGCTGCATCACGATGGGTCTCCTTCTAGTACCTTCAAGGCCCACACCGGGGCCTGTTCATGGATCGTAGGTTTCCTCCGGGCCGCTGTCAAGTGAATCGCCCGCTTAATCGCTCAGCCAATCAGTAGGCCACCAGCAGCACCACGAGCAGCAGGTTCAGCAGCACGCTGACAGCCAGGCCGACGCCAAGCCCCACCAGCAGGAGGTTGAGGTTGCGTGTCGCATCCTGTCCCGCGGCCGTCTGAACCTGTGCGGCCGGCGCCTCGGCCTCCACGTCGGCCAGGCGGTTGAGAAGGTTCGCGTCGAACTGTTTGCGGGCCATCAGCGGCGGCTGGCCGGCCGCGACCGCCTCCAAATCCATCAGCATGTCCCGTGTTGAGGCGTACCGCCGGCCGCGGTCCTTGGCCATCATCACCTCGACAACCTCGCCCAGACCGGCCGAGAGAGACGTGTTGATGTGGTCCGGAGGGACCAGCGGTTCCTTGAGGTGCTTGTGCATCACCCCCGCCGGAGTCGGGCCCTCGAACGGGACCCGACCGGTGACGAGGTGATACAGCGTTGCGCCAAGGGCGTAGATGTCGGCCCGGAAATCGATGTCCACCTCGCCGCGAATCTGCTCGGGGCTGATGTAGTAAGGCGTGCCGTAGGCCCTGCCCGCCTCGGCCTCGGCGGCCTCGACGTCCGCCATCGCGCGAGCCAGGCCCATGTCCGCCAGCTTGGCCACGCCCCCGCGGGCCATCATGATGTTCTTGGGCTTTACGTCGCGGTGGACGAAGCCGTGCTCGTGGGCGTGCTCCAGGGCCCGGCCGATCTGGATTATCACGTCCAGCGCCTCGGCCTCGCTGTAGACCTTGCCCGACTCCAGGTCGTCGCCGAGCGTCCGGCCCTCGACGTACTCCATCACGAAGTAGTGGTACCCGCCGGCCTCGCCGACGTCGATGGCCTGGACGATGTTCGGATGGTTGAGCCTGGCCGCCGCCTTGCCCTCTTTATAAAAGCGGTCGACGTAGTCGGCGTTCTCGGAGAGCTTCTTGGGAAGCACCTTTATCGCCACGACCCTGTCCAGGCTGAGCTGCCTTGCCTTGAAGACCGTCGCCATCGCCCCGCTGCCGAGCTTGGCTATGATCTGGTAGCCCGGGATCTGGCTGGTGCGGCTGGCCGCCAGGGTCCGCTTGACGCGGTGCATCTGGCTTTCGGTGACGACGCCCTCGCGGACCAGCAGGTCAGACAGGGTCAGGTTGTTCTCCGAACGGGTCTGAAGGGCCAGGCATTTCTCGACCTCCTCGTCCGTGGCCAGTCGCTGGTCCACCAGCAGCTTGCCCAGTTCGGTGTCCATCGAACTGGGTATCGGGGCGGTCGGGGTGTCGGAGCTTTGCTGTGCGTTTTCCTGCGCCATTTTCAATGCCTCAATGTCGCGTCAGTTGCGGTATCCGGCGGCGATCCCCGTGCCGGCGGCTCTCGCCGCGCGCAACGCATATATTCGCACTCCATGTCATTGGCACTTCGTGGATCTGACGCAAACTGCATGAACTGCACACGAAACATGTCATATCCGACATTATATAACGCTTGAAAGTCCATGGCGGGCCGGATTTTTTGCATAACGCCTGGAAGTCCACTGCGAGCCGGATTCTCCCGCATAACTCTTGGACGTCCATGGCGAGCCGGGGGTTCCCGTTTTATGTCTGTTCCGCCTGCCCGTACATCCAGGCCGGGCCAAGCTCATCGCCGTGCATCCGCCGCCCGACAAGCCACCGCCGAACGTCCCAGCAGAACTGGCACTTGCCGGCATAACCGCCTTCCCGCGGGACGAAGCCCGCCGCTATCGCCTCGCCCGCCAGGGCCGACGGGCCGCCGCGGGCAAGCGCGCCGACAACCGGCCGGCAGGCGTGGTCGTCGCTGAGGCGCGCCCACAGCCCGGCCAAGTCCGTCCCGGCGAACGCCCGCCCGAGCACCAGGCCCGCACACGTGCCGGGCATTACAAGCCCGCTGCCGTCCACGTGAACGTGACGGGACCGCAGCACGGCCTGGTGACAATTCGTATCGGCATACTCACGCCAGGACTTGCACGAAAGGTGCGCCGCGATCGCGTCCGCGGCCCGGCCGGTGAGGCGGTCCCGCCCGCCGGCGGCGTACTTGGCGAAGACCTCGTCGCGGTCTGGAGGCGAAAGGCCCGCGGTGTCAAAGCCGCCGGCAAGCCAGTCCCGCCAGCGGACCTGCACTCGGGCCGGGCCAAGGATCTCCTGGGCCGTCGCGGCCGCGATGCGGCAGCGAGCGATCGGCACGAACTGCTGGTGGTACGGGTCGGCCGAGATGCACAGCTTGCCCATTCCGGCGGCATTCAGCGCGGCCGCGCGGTCGCGGACTATCGCCGCGTCGCTGGCCCAGAAGGCGTTGGTCTCCACCTTCTCCAGCGGCCCCAGCCCGGCGGCTTGCCCGCGGCGGCAGATCTCGATCAGCCGGGGCCAGTCGCCAAACGGCTCGCCGCCGGACAGGTGGATCCGGCACCCGTGCGGGCTGGCCGCGATAAGCCCCTCCCACAGCGACAGGGCCTGCTCGACGCTCATGTCCGGCCCCCGTTGCGCCGGCGAGCACGCCAAATAGCACGACGCGCATGAGGCGTTGCACCAGTAAGTGATCATCAGACCCGCGAAAGACCAGTGCTTCACGGGCATCGGTTCGTCGCGACGAAGACTCGGCATGCGGACCATTCTAACGGAAAGAAAGGAGGCTCATCCGGTTCTTGCGTAGGTACGCTGTCGCCCTGGGGCTCCGCCCCAGGCCCCGGAGTTTAGCGCTTTGTCGCTGCCGGCAGAAAGGCGGGGGCGTCCCCGTCGGGAGACGCCCACCTGCCGT
>Ga0315282_10014060_pt1 | contig 11964 bp, 11 predicted proteins | sample YL17G07_20_MG_FD_203693 | JGI IMG/M metagenome (GOLD analysis project Ga0315282, IMG submission 203693) | Sediment microbial communities from Yellowstone Lake, YNP, Wyoming, USA - YL17G07_20 | ecosystem: Environmental > Aquatic > Freshwater > Lake > Sediment | place: USA: Wyoming | collected... | reverse complement strand
CCGAAGGCATCGTTGACGTAGACCTCGGCCAGGGAGGCCAGCGCCCGGGCGAAGACGGGGTCGTTCTTCTCCTCCTCCGGGTGGAAGCGCAGGTTCTCGAGGAGAAGCACGTCGCCCGGCTTCAGGGAGCGGGCCGCCTCCTCCGCGTCGGGTCCTACGCAGTCGTCGGCGGTGGCGACCTCAGTCCCCAGGAGCTCGCCCAGGCGCGCGGCCACCGGCGACAGGCGCAGCGACTCCACCACCTTGCCATCAGGCCGCCCCAGATGCGAGCAGAGGATGAGGCGCGCCCGCTGCTCGCGCAGGTAGTTCACGGTGGGCAGCGTGGCGCGGATACGGCTGTCGTCCAGGATGCGGCGCGTCTCGCGGTCCAGGGGCACGTTGTAGTCAACGCGCACCAGGACCCGCTTCTCTCGCACGTCAACGTCACGAACAGTCTTCTTCTTCATAGCGAACTCCCCCGGGCATTCCGTTCCACGCCAACAGCAGGGCTGTGCCTTACCGCCAAGGATACCCTACCGCGCGGAATGAAGCCATCGGCGCTGCCCCTTGCCCCCTAGCGACGGCGGTGCACCAGGTAGAGCGCCAGCGCCTCCAGTTCCCGCCGGCGGGCGGGCACCAGGTCCAGCCCTTGCAGACGGCTCAGAGCCTCTTCAGCGTGGCGGGCGGCGGCCTCCTCGCTGGCGGCGCGAGCGCCGCTGCGCTCCAGCACCGCCAGCACCTCTGCGACGCCCTCCGGCGACACGATGCCAGCGCCGTAGATGCGGCGCAGGGAGCGGCGGCCATCCTCAGAGGCGCGTTCCAGGGCGTAGACGACAGGGAAGGACTTCTTGCGGGCCGCGATGTCGTCGCCGGCGGGCTTGCCTGTCTCCGCGGCGTCGCCCCAGATGCCCAGCACGTCGTCCTGGATCTGGAAGGCCACGCCCAGGCGGCGCCCGAACTCCTTGAAGGCGCCCACGACTTCTTGAGACGCCCCGCCCAGGAGAGCACCCACCGCCGTCGCCGCGCCCATGAGGGCCGCCGTCTTGCCCGAGACCATGGTCAGATAGTCATCGCAGGTCACGTCCAGGCGCTTCTCGAACTCCAGGTCCAGGTTCTGGCCCTCGCAGAGAGCCAGCGCGGCCTCGTCCAGGAGTCGGGCCGCCTCGAGCACCCGGGAAGCGGCTACCCCCGCCTCGAGGAGGCGGTGGTGGGCCAGGTGGGCCAGGGCGAACATGCCGTCGCCGGCGTTGATCGCCTGGGCTTCGCCCCAGACCCGCCACACGGTATCGCGCCCGTGGCGGGAATGGCTGGCGTCCTCGATGTCGTCATGGATAAGGGTGAAGTTGTGGATGAGCTCGATGGCGGCGGCCGCCGGCAAGGCCTGCTGCCGCTGACCGCCCGCCGCCTCGCAGGAGAGGAGACAGAGCGCCGGACGCAGCATCTTCCCAGCCCGTGCTGCCGTCGGCTCTCCCCTGGGGCCGGCAACGCCCAGGTGGTAGCGCATCATGTCGTAGAGGGGCAGGCGGCGGCCCCCGAGGACCGCCTTTATCTCGGCCAGGGTGGCCTCACGGCAGCGACGGAGCAGCGTTTCAGTGTCAACACTGCCCTGCGCTCGCCGACGGTGCTTCTCGGGGGCGGAAGCTGCTGTGATGGCTCGTCGACCCGGCATGATGCCTAGCGCGCCGCTTCGCGAGGCTCCAGGGTCAGGGTGCCCTCGCTTTGGGCCAGAATGGCCTCCCGGTCGAACAGCATGGGGTGGTACTCGACACGGCGCCACAGCTTGATCATGTCGGCGAAGTGGCGACTCCCCGGCTGGCCCGACTGCCCTGTGGTGTGCACAGAAACTGAGTTGCCCAGGTTGCTCAGGTCGATGATCTGGCGGTAGGAGGGAATGGTCAGGCCGGCGGCGTAGGGCGCTGCTGGGTCATAGGCGGCCTGGGCCACCGTGTTGTGGTCGCCGCCCAGCGGGTAGGGCCCGCGACTGAGCAGCCGGGCCAGGGGCCCCCTGCCCAGCATATGGGGGAAGCTGATCGTGTGCAGGCGCCCCCACTGCCAGCGCGACATGTCAGGGCCCAGTCGGGACCGCAGCTCCTCCAGGGCCTCACGCAGGCTGCGCAGCCCCACGTCCTCCCAGGTATCGCGCCGGCCGTCGCGGCTCGGGAACCAGTCGGCCGGGGCCTGGCGGATCAGCCGCAGCAGGTGAGAGCCCACCCGGAGCCCGTAACCGGTAACGGGCGCCAGATAGTGAACCCCCTTCCCTACGTAGCGGTCCAGGGCGTCGCCGAGCTTGTGGGCGAAGGTGTTGCAGTACATGTGGTAGAAGAATACCTCGACGATAGCCGCCGCCACGCTATCCGGCCTCAGATGGCCGTCCCACTCGCGCACGTAGTCCAGCGCCTTCCGCGACTCATCGTCGACGGGCTGGAGGCGGCCCAGGAACTCGGCGAGCTCCCGGCCAAGGGCGGAGTAGACGTCGCCGTGCATGCGCTGGAAGTCGGCGATGGCGTGCTTCTCGCGCTCCCGCAGCATCTCCACGATGCGGCCAATGCGGTACTCGTCTGCCCAGTCACCATCGATGCGGTGTGGGTAGTCGTCGCCCACGATCTGGTTGTTGGCAGTGGCGGCGAAGTGGGTCGGAGGGTTGAAGACACTGGGCAGCCCATCGAAGGGGATGAAGCCGGTCCAGTCGTATTCGTCGGTCCAGCCGGGCACAGGCACCAGGCCGCGGCCCCGGCGCCGCACGGGGATGTGGGCCCCCAGTTGGTAGCCGATGTTGCCGTCGACATCGGCGTAGACGAAGTTCTGGCCGGGCGCCGACCAGTCGCGGAGGGCGTCGCGGAACTCGTCCCAGTTCTGGGCCTTCATCAGGCCATACCCAGCCCTCATCAGGCTCGTGGACTCAGCGGGCACGCTGCGGACGGAGAGCACGCGCGTCTCGCCCTCGATGGCGGGGCTGATGACGGGGCCGTGCGTCGTGACCAGCACCTCCTCGACGATGGGCTCCCGCCCGCGCACGACTATCTCCTCCCGCAGGAGCTCGCCCTTCCGCCAGCGGCCCTTGTACCGGTACTGGCCCCGCTTCTCCGGGTTCACCTCCTCGACGTAGAGGTCTTGCTGGCCGGTCATGGAGTTGGTGATACCCCAGGCGATGCGCCGGTTGTGGCCGATGATGATGGTCGGCAGCCCAGCGATGCTGGCGCCCACGGCATCAATGGCGCCCCCGCACAGGTGGGCCTCATACCAGATAGCTGGCATCTGGGCAGTCAGGTGGGGGTCGTTGGCCAGCAGCGGCTTGCCGGTAACCGACTTCTCGCCGTCCACCACCCAGTTGTTGCTGCTGCCACCGGGCATGAGCACCTTCGCCAGCTCCTGGAACTCCTGGAGTAGCTGGGCGTCGCCTCGCCTGTACTCGGTCCCCGGCGGAACGGTGAGCAAGCCGCTCTCCGGGTAATGCGGCTCCAGTTCGCTGAGGGCTTCCGGCCCCAGCTTCGCCATGAGCTGTGAGCGCACGATCTGCGTGGCCCAGCCGGAGGCAAGCATCCAGCCCATGAACTTGCCGAAGGCCACGCTGTCGGCCACGGTCCATGCCTGAGGCCGGTAGCGCAGGAGCAGGAACTCCAGCGGCAGCCGCCCACCGACGGACTCCATGAACATGTTGACGCCAGCGGCATAGGCCTCCAGGCCAGCCATAGTCTCGGCATCGATCTGGCGGAGCTGAGCGCCGGCGGCGCGCCGCAGCCCGAACCGGCGCATGAGCCGGTCGACCTGCACTCCGGGCTCGCCCACCACCTCGGCCAGCGTGCCGGAGAACGCCCGCCGGTAAAAGTCCATCTGCCACAGGCGGTCCTGGGCGTGGACGAACCCCAGGCCGAAGGCGACATCGTGCTCATCGCCGGCGAAGATGTGAGGAATACCCCAGCGGTCGCGCACGATCTCCACGGGGCCATTCAGGCCATCGACGGTAAGGCTGCCACGGGTGCGGGGAAGGCTGCGGCGGAGCAGATAGTAGAGACCGCCCGCAGCGGCGCCGGTCACCATGGCGCCACCAAGGGCGGCGACCCTCGCCAGGCGCACGAAAGTCCTCATGGCATCCTCCTGACTCCAAAAGGGCAGGTACCTGTCAACGGATGGGGTAACGGATTACCGGATGAAGGCCATCCGCTAATCCGTTGTCGCATCCGTTAACCGACTACTCCCCGCGCTAGGGGTCCTGGGCCTCGATAGCCTTGATCTTGTCCACCCGGCGGGCGTGGCGGCCGCCCTCGAACTGGCCCTCCAGAAAGGCCTCCAGCACCTCGCGGGCGACGCCGACCCCGATGCACCAGGAGCCCAGGCAGAGCACGTTGGCGTCGGTGTGCTGGCGGGCGCGACGGGCGCTGAAGGTGTCGTGGCAGAGGGCAGCCCGCACCCCCTTCACCTTGTTGGCGGTGATGCTCATACCGACGCCGTTGCTGCATATGAGGACGCCCAGGTCGTACTGGCCGGCGGCCACCGCCTCTGCCAGAGGGCGAGCCACGTCCGGGTAGTCCACGGGGCCCTCGTCGGAGCAGCCCATGTCGAACGCCTCGTGCCCCAGGGCGATCAGTTGCTCCCGCAGGCTCTCCTTCAGGGCGACGCCGGTGTGGTCACTGCCGATGGCGATTCGCACGGGCTAGGTTCCTTCCCTCCACCCCGCAGGGCGCTTGAGAAGCCGCCGCTCACCCTTCGACAGGCTCAGGACGAGCGGTTCCTGGATTCCGCTCGTGGTGAGCCTGTCGAACCACGGCGGCCCACTTGGGTCCATCAGCACCCTGCTGGGTCAAACTACGGGCTTCCGTCAGACAGTACGGCCGCGACCCGCTCCGCCGGCACCGCCCCCTCGCGGAGCACCCGTGGCGGGTCTACGGTGCAATCGACCACCGTGGACTCGACGCCGCCCGGGCAGGGACCGCCGTCCACGATGAGGTCCACGCGGTCGCCCATCTGGCGGCGCACCTCTTCAGCGGTCCGCGGCCCCGGGAGGCCGGAGAGATTGGCGCTGGTGCCGGTAAGAGGCTCCCCCACGCGGCGCAGCAGCTCCAGGGCTACGGGGTGGGCGGGCACCCGCACCGCCACCGTGTCGCCGCCTGCCAGGGCGAGAGAGCGGAAGCCGGGGTGCCGTCGCAGCACCAGGGTCAGGCCCCCCGGCCAGAAAGCCTCCATGAGGCGACGGGCAGCCGGCGATACATCGACCGCCACGCCGTTCACGTCCGCGGCAGAGGCGATGAGGATCGGGAGGGGCCTATCGTGGGGCCTTTCCTTGGCTTCGAATAGTCTCTCCACCGCCCGTTCTTGCGCGGCCACTGCGGCGAGACCGTAGAGCGTATCGGTAGGAAAGGCGACCAAGCCGCCGTCCTGGAGGCAGCGCGCCGCCTCCTCCAAGACGGCTTCGTCAACGCCTAACGTGGGCAGGCCCTTCAACAAAAGCCCTTCCCGAGCAGCCCTTTTCGCCTTGACGCCAGTATAGCACGGTGCTAATGTGGGGTCGAAGAGGGCCGGGCGCCGCTGGGGCGCTGCGGCCTTGCTGCTAACCGCCCCCGGACGGGCCCTCCGCTCCCTAGAGAAGGCCCGATGGCTAGAATCCCCAAGGATAGGATCCGACAGCGCCGGGACGGGTACCCGCCGCGCGTGCGACGTGGTTCTCCGCCTGCGCCCGGGCGCACCCCACCTGCCGAACGGCAGCCCCTGCCCGTCGGGCGGCGGGTCCCCACCAGCGACGACCTCGAGGTCTCTACCTACCTGGAGATCGCCCGTGTCAGGGAGGGCGAGGAGCCCGTTTCCCCGCCCGAGGCGCCTACGCCGCCCGAGGCCATTGCTATCCTCGACTTCGGCTCCCAGTACAGCATGCTCATCGCCCGCCGGGTGCGCGAGTGTCGGGTCTACTGCGAGCTCGTCCCCCACGACGCGCCCTGGGAGCAGGTGGCCCGCCTCAGGCCGTGGGGCTTCATCCTTTCCGGCGGGCCGGCCAGCGTCTACGAGGAAGGGGCGCCCATGGCCCCCGCCTACGTCTTCGAGAGCGGCCTGCCGGTCCTCGGCATCTGCTACGGCATGCAACTGCTGGCCCACCAGTTGGGGGGACGCGTCGCCCCCGGACAGCGCCGCGAGTACGGCCCCGCCATGATTTACCAGGCTGACCGCAGCGCCCCCCTCTTCGAGGGGCTGCCATCGCCGATGCCGGTCTGGATGAGCCACGGCGACGTCATCGCCGAGGTGCCGCCCGGCTTCCAAGCCCTGGCCCACTCGGAGAATTCGCCCATCGCCGTCATGGGCAACGGCGCCGGGCTCCTGGGCCTCCAGTTCCACCCTGAGGTGGTGCACACGCCCCAGGGCAAGCGCATCCTGGAGAACTTCCTCCACAACGTCTGCGGCTGCCGGGGCGACTGGACCCCCAGCAGCTTCGTGGCCGAGAGCGTGCGCCGCATCCGCGAGCAGGTGGGCTCCGGCCGCGTCATCTGCGCCCTCTCCGGCGGCGTCGACTCCGCCGTCACCGCCGCCCTCGTGCATCGCGCCGTGGGCGACCAGCTCACCTGCATCTTCGTCAACAACGGCCTCCTGCGCCGCGAGGAAGCGGAGCGGGTCATCGCCACCTTTCGCCGCCACCTGAAGATGAACCTGGTCCACGCCGACGCCACCGCCCGCTTCCTGGGCGCCCTGGCCGGCGTCACCGACCCGGAGGAGAAGCGGCGGCGCATCGGCGAGACCTTCATCCGCGTCTTCGAGAAGGAGGCCGAGCGGCTGGGGCGGGTGGACTTCATCGCCCAGGGCACCACCTACCCCGACGTCATCGAGAGCGCCTCCTCGGGCTCCAGCGCCGCCGCCAAGATCAAGACGCACCACAACGTGGGCGGCCTGCCCGCCCACATGACCTTCACCCTCATCGAGCCCCTGCGCTTCCTCTTCAAAGACGAGGTACGCCAGGTGGGCGTGGAGGTAGGCCTGCCCGAGGAGATGGTCTTCCGCCATCCCTTCCCGGGCCCGGGCCTGGCCATCCGCATCATCGGCGAGGTGACGCCGGAGAAGCTGGAGATCCTGCGGGCGGCGGACTGGGTCGTCATGGACGAGATCAAGCGGGCGCAGCTCTACCGCGACCTCTGGCAGGCCTTCGCCGTGCTGACGGACAGTCGCAGCGTGGGCGTGATGGGCGACTTCCGGACCTACGGCTACGTCGTGGCCCTGCGCGTCGTCACCGCCGACGACGCCATGACGGCCGACTGGGCGCGCCTCCCCTACGAGGTGCTGGCGCGCATCAGCAACCGCATCGTCAACGAGGTGCCCGGCGTCAACCGCGTGGCGTACGACATCACCTCCAAGCCGCCGGGGACGATAGAGTGGGAGTGACAGATTGAGCACTGATGCTGGCTATGTAGAGAAGCCAGTCCAAATGCGCACGACAGCCCCTCACCGCTATCTGGGGGATTGCGTGTTCCTCATCGAATGCGAGGTCCCCGGCAGGACTGTTGCGCGAGGTACGGGCTTCCTGATCGAGGTCGGAACCGTGTTGTGGGGCGTAACCGCTCGCCACGTCGTGCAAGAGCGCGATGCGAAGACAGGAGAATGGCTCAAACCCGTTGAGCCCCTATACATCAGAGCTGTGTCAGCAGATGGGGCCTCATCATTCCGGAAGGAGATCGCCTTCCCGCCCTTCTCGTACCACGACATGTATGCCTTCCATCAAGATTCCAAGGTGGACGCCGCTGTGTTTCCCACCTACAGACTTAAGGGCCAGCCGGAAGGGGGCAAGGCTCTACCGACGGATTTCCTACAAGCCGATGATCTAGTTCAGGTGGGCGAAGACGTCCACTTGTTCGGCTTCCCTGGCCCATACGGATACGAGAGCGGCACCAGCGTGGTCAGGAGCGGCACCATCTGCTTCAAGATCAGCAAGTACATGTATTTGTTGGACGCCAATGCTTGGCCAGGAGACAGCGGGGGGCTCGTGTGCTCGAAACCCTACTTCGGTGTCCCGGAGGGACAGGCCAGCGGCTGGCAATGGCACATGGGTGGAAAGATCATCGGCCTGCAGACAGCCTACCAGGTTCCTCGAGCGCTAGGCCTGCCGCAAGAACTGGAGCCGTTCCGGCTGGTGGTTTCGGCTCAGGCCGTTATCGAGATCCTTCACTCAGAGGACTTCAAGGCGCTGGAAGGCAGAGTTAAGCAGGCAGCGACGGGGGAGACGTAGAAGGCTGTTGCCAGCCTGCACCTGGTGCGATGCTCAACACGCAGTTGGCTCGCTAGAGGACATCATCGCCGAGGGACAGGTGTGCCCACACGCCAGCCGGCCGGTCGACCAGCAGCGGCCGTCCGCGTGCTATCATAGGCCTGCCATGAAGTTCACCGTCATCCTTGAGCCAGAAACCGATGGCGGCTACTCCGTCATCTGTCCTGCCATCCCCGGCTGCGTTAGCCAGGGCGACTCCCTGGATGAGGCCCTCGCCAACATCCGGGAGGCCATCCTCCTTTGCCTGGACGTTAGGCGGGAAGAAGGGCTCGCCAAGCCCGCGGAGACGCCGGAGATCGTGGCCGAGGAGATCCGCGCCTGCCTTAAGGACCGCGCGGAGGACGGCCTGCCCCTGACCATTGAGACCCGCGAGGTGGAAGTGGAGGCCGAGGTCGCTGTCTGATGCCCCGGCTTCCCAACGTGTCAGGCCGACAGGCCGTCTCTGCCTTCGAACGCGCAGGGTTTGAGGTGAGACGCCAACGCGGTAGCCACATCATAATGACAAGACCTGGCCACCGAGAAACCCTGTCTATCCCTGACCATCCCGAACTCAAACCTGGCGTCCTCCGCGCTCTCGTTCGTAAGGCCGGCCTCACCCTCGAGCGATTCGAGGAGCTATTAGCCGAATGATGCCCCCGATGGAACGGCGCAAGTCTCAAAGGAGGGAATAGATGCCGTCCAGCGACAACCTCCACCGCCTCCAGACGACACGCATGACCCGACGGGAGGTGCTGCGAGTGGCCGTCGTAGCTGGTGGCGGGCTCGCGGGCATGGCGCTCTTCGGCTGCGGCGGCGAAGAGGAGGAAAAGAAGGGCACGCCCACTGCGCTGGCCACCGTCGCCCCCTCGGGGCTCTTCGATTCTGACGGGGTGAAGATCCACTACGAAACCTTCGGCGAGGGAAAGCCTATCGTTCTGGTACACGGGTTCCCGCTCAGCTTTCAGCTCAACTGGGTGGGCAACAAATGGGTGGAGCCCCTCCAGGCGGTGCGACGGGTCGTCGGCCTGGACTGCCGCGGCTTCGGCGACAGCGACAAGCCGCACGATCCGGAGGCCTACGGCATTGAGAACATGGCCGGGGATGTCTTGCGGCTGATGGACCACCTCAGGTTCGATAAGGCCGACCTCTTGGGCTACTCAATGGGGTCCATGATCTCCGCCTACTTGCTCATTCACCACAGCGAGAGGTTCACCTCGGTGATCCTGGGCGGCGCTGGCGACCTCTTCGACCCAGGCCGCGAGGAGGAGATGAGCAAGTCCGCCGGCTATCTGCTGATTGACGACCCCTCGCAGATCACCGACCCCTTTGGCAAGACTTTCCGGGCCATTGCCGACGCGACACCCAACACCGACCGATTGGCGCTCGCCGCCTGCGCTCAGCGCCTGTTCGAACCCGTCAAGCCCGCCGATTTCGCTGGTGTCGACATCCCTGTCCTCTTTGTCAGCGGGGCAAACGATACAAGTCCAGCCGCGATGGCAGCCGCCACGCCCGGCAGCAAGCTGATCCTCATCCCGGACACCAATCACTTCACCGTCATCCCCGACCAGCGGTTCAAGGACGCGGTGGTGGCCTTCCTGAAGGAACAAGAGGAGGGGGTCTGACCAGGCGGTGATGCTAGCGGGGTGAACCCATGACGGGAATGATGTTGTTGACAACAACAACATCCCCTGCTAGCATCGAACTGCTATGGTAACCCTCGAAGGCATGATCACGGTGGCGGAGGCGGCCCGGCGCCTCAATCGCTCCATCGAGCAGGTGCGCCGCTGCCTGCGCGAGGGCAAGTTGCGGGGCCAGCGCATCGGCAACCAGTGGTTCCTGGAGGAATCCGCGATACAGGACAGAATGGCCAGTCGATACGAGCAGCAGATGGAAGTCCTAGACCGCATCCGCGAGAACCGGGCAGCTATTCTGCGGGAGAGCGGCATCCAGCCGCCTGCCGCCGAGACAATCCGCCAGGTTCGAGAAAAGAGGGTGAGGCATCTTGGCCGAACTGTGCGTCGACGCGAGCGTGGCCCTTGACTTGCTCTTACCGAGTGAGCGCACGTCGGCCGTTGACGCCCTGTGGGCTCAATGGCTGACAGAAGGCACAGCGCTGGTTGCGCCTCCGTTCTTCTTCGTCGAGGTCGCCTCAGTACTGCGGAACAAGGTATGTCTCCGCCGTATCAGCCCAGAGCGCGGCGAAGAGGCATTCCGCCACTTCTTGGACATGCCAGTTAGAGGAGTGCAGTTTGAGGGGATCCAGGAACGCGCTTGGAGGTTAGCCGTGGAACTGGGGCGACCCGAAGCATACGACTGCCAGTACCTGGCGGTAGCTGAGCACAGAGGCTGCGAGCTCTGGACCAGTGACCATCGGCTCTACCGGGCAGTAGCGCAAGTGTTCCCTTGGGTGAGGTTGGCCCCGTGAACGTTCTTCTTGTGGGCTCTGGTGCTCGCGAGCACACCATCGCCTGGAAGCTTGCGCAGAGCCCCCTGCTCGGCCGCCTACACGTCGCGCCGGGCAACGCCGGCACCGTCGACATCGCTGAGAACCTGCCCTTAGCCGCGAACGACATCGAGGGGCTCGCCGCCGCCGCCCGCGACCGGCGCATCGACCTCGTCGTCGTCGGGCCCGAGGAGCCCCTGGCCCGCGGTCTGGTCGACCGCCTGGCCGTCGTCGGCATCCCCGCCTTCGGGCCCAGCCGGGCCGCCGCCGAGATCGAGTCCAGCAAGGTCTTCTCCAAGGGCCTCATGCAACGCCACGGCATACCCACCGCCGCCTTCGGCGCCTTCGACTCCTTCGACGAGGCAGCCGCCTTTGTGCGGGCGCACCAGGGCCCCCTGGTGGTCAAGGCCGACGGCCTGGCAGCCGGCAAGGGCGCCGTGGTCACCGCCAGCAAGGAGGAGGCTCTGGCGACCCTGGAGGAGATGATGGTCCGCAGCGTCCTCGGCGACGCCGGCCGGCAGGTCGTGGTGGAGGAGCGCCTTCAGGGGCGGGAGGTCACCGCCCACGCCTTCACCGACGGCCGCGCCGTCGTCTCCATGCCCCTCTCCTGCGACCACAAGCCCGTCTTCGACGGCGATCGGGGCCCTAACACCGGCGGCATGGGCGCCTACAGCCCGCCTGGCTGGCTGGACAGGACGACGGAAGACTGGATCGACCAGCACGTCACACGGGCCACCGTGGACGCCATGTTCGAGGAGGGGCGACCCTACCGGGGCGTCCTCTACCCCGGCCTCATGGTGACCGCCGAGGGGCCGCAGGTGCTGGAGTACAACTGTCGCTTTGGCGACCCGGAGACACAGGTGCTCCTCCCCCGCCTGAAGACCGACCTGCTGGAGGTCCTCCTGGCTGTGGTCAACAACCGCCTCGAGGGCACGGTCGTGGAGTGGAGGGACGAGGCTTGCGTGGGCGTGGTGCTCGCCTCGGGCGGCTACCCCGGCTCTTACGAGACCGGCTTCCCTATCGAGGGGCTGGACGAGGTGGACCCGGACGTGCAGGTCTTCCACGCCGGCACCAAGCGCCGCGACGACGGCGCCATTGTGACGGCGGGAGGGCGCGTGCTGACGGTGGTGGCCACCGGCGCCACTCTGGCCGAGGCGCGGGAGAAGGCCTATCGCAACGTAGAGCGCATCCGCTTCCAGGGAGTACACTACCGGCGGGACATCGGCGCGGGCAGAGGAGAGACGTAGCAATGGGTCGTAGGGACGGAGCTCTGCCCCGGACTCGATTTCTCCGAAGGCCAGCCTTCAGAAAACGTGGAGCGCATCCG
>Ga0315282_10014059_pt1 | contig 11965 bp, 9 predicted proteins | sample YL17G07_20_MG_FD_203693 | JGI IMG/M metagenome (GOLD analysis project Ga0315282, IMG submission 203693) | Sediment microbial communities from Yellowstone Lake, YNP, Wyoming, USA - YL17G07_20 | ecosystem: Environmental > Aquatic > Freshwater > Lake > Sediment | place: USA: Wyoming | collected... | reverse complement strand
CACAGCAGCCTGCTCGCCCAGGCCAGCGGGCCAGGGTGATTCTATGGCGAGCATTCGAGAGGGCGCATATGACAGAACCAGCGATTGACCTGACCTTGATGGACGGTGTCTTTGACAGCTACGCGGGGCAGCCCGGCGCCCTGATCCCCATTCTGCAAAAGACCCAGGAGCTCTACAATTACCTGCCGCCGGAAGCCTTGAATCTGATCTCCGAGCGGCTGGGCATCGCGCTGGGCAAGATCTACGGTGTGGCGACCTTCTACGCCCAATTCTACCTGGAACGCCGGGGCAGGCACATCTTGAAGGTGTGCAATGGAACGGCCTGCCACGTCAAAGGTGCGCCCGGCCTGCTGGTGGCGGTCGAGGAGGAATTCGGCATCCAGCCCGGCCAGACCAGCCCGGACGGCCAGCTGACGACCGAGGTCATCTACTGCCTGGGCTCCTGCGCCCTGGCGCCGGCGACGGTCCTGGACGGCAAGGTCACGGGGCGCACGCGCCCGGATACCCTGCTGAAGCGGGTACGAAAGCAGACGGGAGCGAGTTGATGCCCGGGGCTGGGGACAAGGAGCAGCGAATGAACACCGGTGGGAATGGGCAATTGGCGGTCCGGAGGGAACAGGCGCAGCGCGCCTGGCAGGCCAGGCACGAGTCTGCCCTGTACATCACTGTGGGCATGGGCACCTGCGGCCTGGCAGCCGGCGCCGCCGATACGCTGGCAGCCATCGAGCTCGAACTTCAGCGTCGCCGGCTCGAAGCGGTCATCGATCAGGTCAGCTGCATGGGGATGTGTTCCTACGAACCCCAGGTCGAATTGCAGGCCAGGGGCCGGGAGCGGGTGAACTACGGGCAGGTCACCGCCGAGAATGTGCCGGAGGTCTTCGCGGCCTACTTCGAGCAGGCTCCCCTCAGCCAGAGCGTCGTCGTCGGCAGGGTGGTGCCGGCCGTCACCCGTCAGCAGAGCCAATCCCTGGTCTCGTTGGGCTTTCGCCAGCTGGACTCCGATGAGTCCATCCCCTTCCAGGCCAAGCAGCTGCGCATCGTGTTGAGCAACTGCGGCATGATTAACCCCGAGTCGATTGACGACTACCTGGCCATGGACGGCTACGCCGCCCTGGCCAGAGCGTTGACCAGCATGACGCCAGAACAGGTGATCGAGGAGGTCAAGCGGTCCGGGCTGCGCGGGCGGGGCGGCGGCGGCTTCTCGACCGGCGTCAAGTGGGAGTTGGCCCGCAAGACACAGCGCTGGCCCAAATACGTCATCTGCAACGCCGACGAGGGCGACCCGGGGGCGTTCATGGACCGTTCCACCCTCGAGGGCGATCCGCACTCGCTGGTCGAGGGTATGACCCTGGCCGCGTATGCCATCGGCGCCCGCTACGGATATATCTACTGCCGGGCCGAGTACCCGCTGGCCATCCGGCGGCTGCAAATTGCGCTGCGCCAGGCCCGTGAACTGGGGCTGCTGGGCGAGAATATCCTGGGCTCGGATTTCAGCTTCGATCCGGCCATCAAAGAGGGCGCTGGGGCCTTCGTCTGCGGCGAGGAAACGGCGCTGATGGCTTCCATCCAGGGCGAGCGCGGGCAGCCCTGGCCGCGCCCACCCTACCCGGCGGTGTCGGGCCTGTGGGGCCAACCCAGCAACGTCAACAACGTCAAAACCTATTCCTACGTGCCCCGCATCCTCCGCATGGGGGCGGATTGGTACAAGAGCCTGGGCACCGCGGGCAGCCCGGGCACTGCCATCTTTGCACTGACCGGCATGGTCAACCGCACCGGGCTGGTCGAGGTCCCCATGGGCATCACCCTGCGGGAGATCATCTACGACATCGGCGGCGGGATTCCGCACGGCCGCAAGTTCAAAGCGGTGCAGACCGGCGGCCCGTTGGGCGGATGCCTGCCGGCCGCCTACCTCGACACGCCGGTGGACTTCGACACGCTCAAGGCAGCCGGCGCGGTGATGGGCTCGGGCGGCATGATCGTGGCCGACGAGACCACCTGCATGGTGGAATTTGCCAAGTATTTCATGAAGTTTACCTGCGACGAGAGCTGCGGCAAATGCCCACCCTGCCGCATCGGCAGCATCCGGATGTTAGAGGTGCTGGAACGCATCACCGCCGGGCAGGGGGAGCCGGAGGATTTGGATCGCCTGCGGTATCTCGCCAAAGGCATGCAAAATGGCGCCCTGTGCGCCCTGGGCCAGCTGGCCCCGTCGCCGGTGCTCGCAGCCCTTCAGCATTTTGAGGACGAATTCCGGGCGCACATCGAGGACAGGCACTGCTCGGCGGGTGCCTGCCAGATGTTAGTGCGCGCCCAATGTGTCAACACCTGCCCGGCCGGCGTGGATACCCCGGCCTACCTGGCGCTGGTCAGCCAGGGGCGCTACGCCGAGGGCCTGGCCGCCCACCGGGACGCCAACCCGTTCGCCTCGGTGTGCGGCCGGGTCTGCCCGGCCTTCTGCGAGCGCCGCTGCCGGCGCGGCCAGATCGACGAGGCCATTTCCATCCGCCTGGTCAAGCGCTTCATGGCCGACCAGATGGTTGCCGAAGCATGGACCCCGCCGCGGCTGGCGCCCGCGACCGGCAAGCGGGTGGCGGTGGTGGGGAGCGGGCCGGCCGGCCTGACCGCCGCCCTGCGCCTGGCGCAGCAGGGCCACCAGGTGACGGTATTTGAGAAGATGCCGCAGCCGGGCGGCATGATGACCTATGGGATTCCGGCTTACCGGCTGCCGCGCCCGCCGCTCTTCGCCGAGATCGACCACATCCGGCGGGCCGGGGTGGAGATCCGCTGCAATCATGAGCTGGGCAAGGATTTCACCATTCAAAGCCTTCAGGAGCAGGGGTACGCCGCCGTGGTGTTGGCGCTGGGCGCGCACAAGAGCCACTGCCTGGGGATCGCCGGGGAGGATATGCCGGGGGTCTACAACGGCATCCAGTTCCTGCGAGACATTGCCATGGGCAACCTGCCACAGATCGCCGGCAAGCGGGTGGTGGTCGTGGGCGGGGGTGACGTGGCGATCGACGCGGCCCGTTCGGCCTGGCGGCTGGGCGCGGCCGAGGTGCACGTGGTCTACCGTCGCGAGGAGCGGGACATGCCGGCCCACCCCGAGGAGATCGCAGCCGCCAAGGAAGAGCACACCCAATTTCATTTCTTCGTGAACCCGGTGGCCGTCTTGGGTGAGGGCCGGGTGACCGGCGTGCGCATCCAACGCCAGCAGCAGGCCGAGTACGACAGCAGCGGGCGGCGCCGGGTGCGGCCCATCCCCGGCTCGGAGTTCGACCTGGAGTGCGACGTGCTCATCCCGGCGATTGGCCAGGTGACCGACCTGGGCTGGCTGCAAGGTGACGCCATCGACACCAGCCGGTCGTCTGCCATCAAGGTCGGCAAGGCCTTCGAGACCACCCTGGCCGGCGTCTTCGCGGCCGGCGACGCCGTGTCCGGCCCCGCCACGGTCATCGAGGCAGTCGCCCAGGGCAACAAGGTGGCGCTCGCGGTCGATGCCTGGCTGAGGAACGGCCGCCTGGACAAGGTCAGTTACCGGCCCAAACGCCACGACGTGGCCCAGCGGGTCAGGTTAGAGGATTATGCCGAGGCGCGCCGCGCGCTGCCGGCGGTGGTGCCGCCCGAGCAGCGGCTTGGGGAGGACTTCGCCGAGGTCGAGCTGGGATTCGACGAGGTGACCGCCCAGGAAGAGGCCAGGCGCTGCCTGCGCTGCGACCTGGAATGGTTACAGCGCGTGGGCGAAGCATTACCGGAGTAGGGGGACAATCTATGACGGTTGCATTGACAATCAACGGTCGAAAGGTAACCGCGCCGGATGGCAGCACCATCTTGGAGGCCGCGCGTGGAGCGGGCATCACGATCCCGACGCTGTGCCATCATCCCGACCTGACGAACGTGGGCGCCTGCCGCATGTGCGTGGTGTCGGTGGAAAAGGCGCGGGCGCTTCAGACGGCCTGCACCACCCCCGTCTTCGAGGGGATGGTGGTCAACACCGAGAGCGAGGAGGCGCGCGGGACGCGCCGGTTTGTGCTCGAGATGCTGCTGACCGACCACCCCAACGACTGCATGACCTGCGAGGCCAACGGCGACTGCGAGCTGCAGAACCTGGTCTACGATTACGGCGTGAAGTGGCCGGAGCACGGGGGTGCCCGGCACAGCTACCCGGTCGACCCCGACGCCAACCCCTTCGTGTTCATCGATCGCAACAAGTGCATCCTGTGCGGCCGCTGCGTCCGGGCGTGCAGCGAAATCCAGAACCGGGACGTCTGGAACTTCGCCCATCGCGGCTTCAAGAGCAAGCTGGTGGCGGGCGCCGACCAGCCGATGTTAGAGGCGCGCTGCGAGAGCTGCGGCCAGTGCGTCGCGTACTGCCCGGTGGGCGCGCTCACCGACAAGATGAGCGTGGGCAAGGGGCGGGCCAACCAGGTCACGAAGGTGCGCACCACCTGCGCCTACTGCGGCGTGGGCTGCAACTTCGACCTGAACGTGCGCGACGGCCAGATTGTGCGCGTCACCAGCACCCGCCAGGCGCCGGTCAACGGGATGGCGCTCTGCGTCAAGGGGCGCTACGGGTACGACTACGTGCATCACCCCGACCGGCTGCGCCGGCCGCTGGTGCGGGCGCGCTGGTTGAGCGGGGCCGACGAGAAAATCCAGGCCGGCGAGTGGCGGGTCTTCGGCACCGCCCAGCCGCGCAAGGACGGCAACGGCAGCCCGGCGGCGGACACCCTGATCGAGACCGACTGGGACACCGCGCTGGGGGTGGTGGCCGGGAAAATGATGCAGGAAAAGCGCAGCCGCGGCAGCGGGGCGTTCGGCATGCTGACCTCGGCCAAGTGCACCAACGAGGAGAATTACCTGGCCAACAAGTTCGCCCGCCAGGTGCTGGGGACGAATACGATTGACCACTGTGCCCGCCTTTGACACAGCTCCACCGTCACCGGTCTGGTGACCAGCTTCGGGAGCGGCGCGATGACCAACTCGATCCAGGACATCGCCGAACAGAGCCGCTGCATCTTCGTGATCGGGAGCAACACGACCGAGCAGCACCCGGTCATCGGCATCAAGCTGCGGCGCGCCAAGCGCATGCGCGGGGCGAAGCTGATCGTGGCCGACCCGCGCCGCATCGACATCGCCACCACCGCCGACCTGCACCTGCGCCACAAGCCGGGCACCGACATCGCCCTGCTCAACGGCCTGATGCACATCATCATCCGCGAGGGGTGGCACGATCAGGCCTTCATCGCCGGGCGCACCGAGGGGTTCGAGGCGCTCAAGGCGGTGCTCGACAAATATCCGCCCGAGGTGACCAGCCGGATCACCGGGGTGCCGGTCGAGAAGATGGAACAGGCGGCGCGCATGCTGGGCGAGAACAAGCCGGGCGCTTTGGTGTATGCCATGGGGATCACCCAGCACACCGTCGGGGTGGCAAACGTGATGAGCTGCGCCAACCTGCAAATGCTGCTGGGCAACATCGGCATGCCGGGTGGCGGCGTCAACCCGTTGCGCGGCCAGAACAACGTGCAGGGCGCGTGCGACATGGGTGGCCTGCCCAACTATTATCCTGGCTACCAGCGGGTGACCGATCCGGCGGCCCGCAAGAAGTTCGAGGACGCCTGGGGGGTGCCGCTGCCCGACGGGGTGGGGCTGACCGTCACCGAAATGGTGAAGGCGGCCGAGGCTGGCCAGATCCGCTGCCTGTACATCGTTGGCGAGGATCCGATGGTCACCGATGCCGACGTGAACCACGTGCGCCATTCGCTGGAACACACCGAGTTCATGGTCGTCCAGGACCTGTTCTTCACCGAGACCTGCCAGTTTGCAGACGTGGTACTCCCGGCGGCCAGCTTTGCCGAGAAGGACGGCACCTGCACCAACACCGAGCGGCGCATCCAGCGGGTGCGCAAGGCGATCGAGCCGCCGGGTGAGGCCCGGACCGACGGCTGGATCATCACCGAGTTGGCGAAGCGCATGCTGGCCCTGGGTGCAGCCACCCCGCGGCCAGACGCCCCCTGTGCCGGATGGGACTACCGGCAGGCGTCGGACGTGATGGCCGAAGTGGCTCGCCTGGCACCCAGCTACGCCGGGGTGACCTACCAACGCCTGGACGCGGCCGGCGGGCTGCAATGGCCGGTGCCCGACGCGGCCCATCCCGGCACCCCGATCCTGCACGTCGACAAGTTCAGCCGGGGCCTGGGCCAATTCGTGGCGGTAGATCACCTGCCGCCCGCCGAGCTGCCCGACGCCGATTTCCCCCTGATGCTCACCACCGGCCGGGTGCTGTACCACTGGCACGGCGGCGAAATGACCCACCGCGCCCGCAACCTGGAAGCCATGTACCCCGAGGCGCTGATCGAAATCCACCCCAAAGATGCCGGGCAGGCCGGCATCGGCGACGGCCAGCTGATGCGGGTCGCCTCGCGCCGGGGCGAGATCGTCGCCAAGGCCCAGGTGACCGACCGGGTTGAGCCGGGCCTGATCTTTGCCACCTTCCATTTTGCGGAGTCGACGGCCAATTTCCTGACCAACCCGGCGGTCGACCCGCAAGCCAAGATCCCCGAATTCAAGGTCTGTGCAGTCAAGGTCGAAGCAGTTAAGGAGGGGGTGACATGACGGAGGAGACGGTCGGCTACGTGCGATTGGTGTGGACGTGCCCCAATTGCGGGGCCAAGAACCCCGGCCCGCAGAAGACGTGCGGCGGCTGCGGCGCCGCTCAACCGGCCGGGGTGGCCTTTGAACAGGCGGCTGAAGAGAAGCTCATCAGCGACGAGGCTGAGATTGCCCGGTCCAAAGCCGGCCCGGATGTACACTGCGGATTTTGCGGGGCGCGCAACCCGCCCGGCACGACCATCTGCACCCAGTGCGGCGCCGATTTGCGAGAGGGCAAGGCACGCGCTGCCGGTGCGGTGTTGGGGGCCCATCAGACCGGGCCGGCGCCGGACGTGAAATGCCCGTCGTGCGGGGCGATGAACCCGGCCGCCGCCCTGAAGTGTCTCAAGTGCGGCGCCAGCCTGACCCAACCCAGGCCGGCACCGGGCGCAGCCCCCGCCGCTCAACGGGGCGGTTTCGGCCGGTTGGGCTATATCGCCGCTGGCGTGGGAGCGCTGGTAGTGCTGGCGGTGATTGCCTTTGTGATCCTGTCGGCGCGCACCCACGACCTGACCGGCCTCGTCCAATCCCTGGCCTGGACGCGCAGCGTCGGCGTCGAACAGCTGGGCCCGGTCAGCCACAACGACTGGCGCGATCAAGTGCCCTCCGGCGCGGTGCTGGGCACCTGCACCCAGAAGGTGCGCCGGACTCAGGACAGCCCGGCTCCCAACGCCGAGAAGGTGTGCGGCACACCCTACACGGTGGATAAGGGCAGCGGCTACGGCGAGGTCAAACAGGACTGCAAATACCAGGTCAAGGACGACTGGTGTGAGTATACCGTCAAAGAATGGAGGGCGATCGAGCCGGTGGTGCTGACCGGCAGCGACATGAACCCGCGCTGGCCCGAGGTGAGGCTGAACGCCGACCAGCGCGAGGGCCAGCGCCAGGAGACGTACAAGATCGTCTTCGATGCAGACGGCAAGAGCTATACCTACACCACCAACGATGGGGCCGAGTTCGCCAAATGCCAGGTGGGCAGCCGGTGGATATTGAAGGTGAACACGTTCGGCGATGAGGGAGCGGGTGTCGCGCTCCACAAGGAGGTGCCGGGCACGTCGGAAGTGCCCGGCACCTGACGGCTTCGTGAGTGTTGTCTCTGAGTTCAATGACATCCGTCACTATCCGCTGATTGCGTTTCGGCCTATACTACAAGCGGTCAGATTTGTGAAAAACAGAGCAAAAGGGCTTCCGCACCGCGCGGAAGCGATGGAGCGACCATGTCCAACCAGATCATCTTCAAATCGGGCGAGTCTGTGGCCGGGAATGAACTGCTGCAGTCGGTGCGCGAGCGCAGTGGGGTGCAGGTCGAGGTCTGCTACCAGTGCGGCAAGTGCAGCGCCGGCTGCCCGGCTGCCGAGTTCATGGACCTCATGCCGCGCCAGGTGATGCGGGCGGTCCAGCTGGGGCAGGCCGAACTGGCGCTCCGCTCTCGCACCATCTGGTTGTGCGCCAGCTGCCAGACCTGCTCGGCGCGTTGCCCGATGGAGCTGGACGTGGCCCGCGTCATGGACGTTCTGCGCCAGATGGCCCGCAGCCAGCGCATCCAGCCGGCCGAGAAGGGCGTGGTGCTGGGATATGACCTGTTCCTGGAGTCGGTCAAGCGGCTGGGCCGGCTGTACGAAGTCGGCCTGGTAGCGGGCGTTAACTTCGGCACCCTCAATCCGCTGGCCAACGTTTTCGATGTCGGCCTGCCGATGTTCTTGAAGGGCAAGCTGAACCTGGTGCCCGGCTGGAGCGGCAGCGGTGAGGTGAAGCGCATTTTCGTCAAGAAGGGGGCCGAGCCTGATGCAGACGTATAGCTACTATCCGGGTTGTTCGCTGCACGGAACTGCCAAGGAATACGATCACTCGCTCAAACTGGTGATGAGCAAGCTGGGCATCCAGCTGCACGAGATTCCGGGCTGGAACTGCTGCGGCGCCACCGCTGCCCACAGCACCGACGAGATCCTGGGCCTGGCCCTGCCGGCGCGCAACCTGATCCTGGCCGCCGCCCGTAACCAGCCGCTGTTGGCCCCCTGCGCGATGTGCTTCAACCGCACCAAGATCACCCAACACGAGATTCAGAACCCGGCCACCCGCAAGGCGGTTGAAGAGCGGCTGGACGGCGCAGACCTGGAGGCAACCGGAGCGAGCCGGCTGGAGGTGCTGTCGCTGTTACAGGCGCTGGCCAGCGACGAAATGCGCGCCGCGGCGGCCAAGTGGGTGGTCAGGCCGCTCGAGGGCCTCAAGGTGGTGTGCTACTACGGGTGCCTGCTGGTCAGGCCGGCCGAGGTGATGCATCCCGACAGCCTGGAAAACCCGCAGGCGATGGACCGGCTGATGGAGGCGATGGGCGCCAAGGTGCTGGATTGGCCGTTCAAGACCGAGTGCTGTGGCGCCAGCCTGGCCATTGCCCGCAGCGACGTGGTGGTGGCCCTGGGGCGCCGCCTGCTGAGCATGGCGCGCGGCGTGGGGGCCGATGCCATCGTCACCGCCTGCCCCATGTGTCACAGCAACCTGGACACCCGCCAGGCGCAGATCAAAGCCCGGTATGGCGAGTCCTTCGACCTGCCCATTTTCTACGTGACGGAATTGATGGGACTGGCGTTCGGGTTCACGCCCCGGCAGCTGTCACTCTCCATGCACGTGACCAATGCCACGCGCCTGGCCGAGCGCATCGGCCGAACACAAGGATAGAACGTATGGCACGTATTGGCGTATTCGTATGTCATTGTGGGTCCAACATCGCCGCCACAGTGGACGTAAAGAAGGTGGCCGAGACGGTGGGGCAGCTGCCCGACGTGGTGTATGCCACCAACTACATGTTCATGTGCTCCGAGCCGGGACAGAAGCTGATTCAGGACGCCATTCGCGAGCACAACCTCGACCGGGTGGTCGTCGCCGCCTGTTCGCCCACCATGCACTTCAGGACCTTTTCGGGCGCGATCCAACGCGCCGGCCTGAACGGGTACATGCTGGAAATGGCCAACATCCGCGAGCAGTGCTCGTGGGTGCATCCCGATAAGGCCGTCGGCACCGACAAGGCGACCGACATCGTGATGATGGCCGCGGCCAAGACGCGCTGGTCGGAGCCGCTCTTTCCGCGTGAGATCGGCGTCACCCGCCGGGCGCTGGTCATCGGCGGGGGAATCGCCGGCATCCAGGCCGCGCTGGACATCGCCAACGCGGGCGTCGAGGTGGTGTTGGTCGAGCGCAGCCCCTCCATCGGCGGCCGGATGGCCCAGCTGGATAAGACGTTTCCCACCCTGGACTGCTCGGGCTGCATCCTGACGCCGCGCATGACCGAGGTGGCGCAGCACCCCAACATCACCCTGTATACCTGGTCAGAGGTGCAGGCGGTGCGGGGGTTTGTGGGCAACTTCGAGGTAGACATTCTGCACAAGCCGCGCTACGTGGATGCCAGCCTGTGCACCGGCTGCGGCGAATGCCTGACGCGCTGCCCGTGGAAGAAATTCACCTCCGAGTTCGACGAGGGGATGGGCCGGCGGGCTGCCATCTACCGGCCGTTTCCCCAGGCGGTGCCCAACGTGCCGGTGATCGACGCCGAGCAGTGCCAGGCCATCCTGTCGCTGCGCGAAAACCCCGAGCGCGACAAGGTGCGCTGCGGCGCCTGCTTGAAGTTCTGCCCGCGCAAGGCGGTCGACTTCCGCCAGCAGCCCACGGTCGGCACCGAGAAGTTCGGGGCCATCGTGCTGGCGAACGGCTACAGCCTGTTTGATCCGGCGGTCTACGGCGAGTATGGCTACGGGCGTTATCCCGACGTCATTACCTCGATCCAGCTGGAGCGCTTGATGAACGCGGCCGGCCCGACCGGCGGCGAGATCCGCCGTCCCTCGGATGGTCACCATCCGCGCAGCGTGGCCTTCCTGGCGTGCGTGGGGTCGCGCGACCAGCGGGTGGGGCGTCCCTACTGCTCCAAAATCTGCTGCATGTACACCGCCAAGCACGCGATTATGCTCAAGGAGCACGACCCACACGTACAGAGCTACGTCTTCTACATGGATGTGCGGGCCGGCGGCAAGGGGTACGAGGAGTTCATCCGGCGGGCGCAGGAGGAATATGGCACTGCTTACCTGCGCGGCCGGGTGTCCAAGGTCTATCCAGAGGGCGACCACATGGTCGTCATGGGCGAGGATACGCTGTTGGGCATGCCGGTCCGGGTCGAGGCAGACCTGGTGGTGTTGGCCACCGGCGTCCAACCGCAGCCGGACGCCGACGCCATGGCCCGCATCCTGGGCATCTCGTACGACGGCTATGGCTTCATCAACGAATCACATCCCAAGTTGAACCCGGTCGAGAGCAACACCGCCGGCATTCTGCTGGCGGGCTGCACCATCGGCCCCAAGGACATCCCCGAGAGCGTGGCGCAGGCCAGCGCGGCCGCGGCCAAGGCGCTTGGCCTGCTCAGCCAGCCCACCTTGCTGGGTGAGGCTATGACCTCGTGGGTGAACCAGGCGCGCTGCGCGGGCTGCTTCAGCTGTGAGGCGGTCTGTCCCTATCACGCCGTGGAACGGGTCACCCTGCGCGATGGGCGCCGTGCGGCGCAGGTCAACGAGGGGCTGTGCAAGGGGTGCGGGTTGTGCGCCAGTGTCTGCCCTGGCAAGGTCATCACGCTGCGGGGATTCAGCGATCAGGCCCTGTTGGAGCAAATGAACGTGTTGTTGTTGCAGCCGGGAGAGAGGATCTATGCCAGAAACAGTCTTTGAGCCGCGCATAGTGGGCTTCTTGTGCAATTGGTGCAGCTATGCGGGCGCCAACCTGGCCGGCACCAGCCGCATCCAGTATGCCCCCAACATCCGCATCATCCGCGTGCCGTGCAGCGGGCGGGTCGATCCGCTGTTCGTGGTCAAGGCCTTTCAGTCGGGGGCGGATGGGGTGATGGTGTTGGGCTGCCACCCGGGCGACTGTCACTACCGGGATGGCAACTACCATGCCCGGCGCCGGTTTGCCCTGATGCACAGATTCCTGAATTTCCTGGGGATCGACGAACGCCGGCTCAAGATCGACTGGGTGTCGGCCGCCGAGGGCAAACGCTTCGCGCAGGTGGTCAGCGAGTTCACCCGGCAGCTGGCGGAGTTGGGGCCGCTGTCGGCGATCAGCGGTCAGCAGGCAGCGGTCAGCAGTCAGCCAGCAGCAGTCAGTCAGACGTAGACGTAGGTCACGCTTTGTGCAGAAGGTGGTAGGGTTATACCCCTACTTGCTCACGATGGAATTACCCCTGGAGGAATGAGGGTTGAGTCAGCGACGAGCTGTCAGCGGATTTTGGGAACGGATTGAGCGGATTAGCCCTGCAGACCCGATGCAATCCACCGTGCTT
>Ga0315282_10014058_pt1 | contig 11965 bp, 10 predicted proteins | sample YL17G07_20_MG_FD_203693 | JGI IMG/M metagenome (GOLD analysis project Ga0315282, IMG submission 203693) | Sediment microbial communities from Yellowstone Lake, YNP, Wyoming, USA - YL17G07_20 | ecosystem: Environmental > Aquatic > Freshwater > Lake > Sediment | place: USA: Wyoming | collected... | reverse complement strand
TCACCCGCGCCGTGTCACTCACCAGGGTGCGATAACTACGCGCCAACTCTTTCAACGCCGGCCCCAGCGAGTTACCGTGATACACCGGTTTCAGCGTACCCAGGCGCAACCACTCGGCCAGCTTGCGGGCATCGAGCCGATCGCTCTTCTTCTCTCCCAGATGCCGGGGATTTTGGCGCGGATCGCAGACCACCACCTTGGCCACCTGCGGCTCCAGCAAGGTGTAAAGCCAGTGCGCCGACGTCCCCTCTTCGAGGGCCACATACAGGGTCCCGCTCAAGCCGCGAATGAAATCGACCAGCGTCGAAGCTTGGGTCGCAATCGTCACTTCCATGATCAGTTTCCCCATGGCGTCCAGCACCGCAATGCTGATCGTCGCCAAGTGCACATCCATTCCGATATACTTGATCGCGTTCATAGGGTGCTCCTTCCTGAGGTAAATTCGGCGGCCGCAACCACCCAACTAAATTTACCCTCGAAGGGGCGCCCTTTCATAATGCGTGGGCTTTTCCTTCGATGACGAACCGGAATGCATGCACATGAATCCCTTGCGCAAAGGGCTGGTGAAGCGGCCCGAAGATTTGCGGTGGTCCAGTTACAACAATTTTGCCTTGGACAAGGCGACGGTAGCGGGGTGCCCCATCCAGATTGACGACGTACGGTTGCCGCCGGGGTTTCGGGCATGAGAAAAGCCGACGGTCTGGACTGAACTGACCGCGGCTACCCACTCGACGGTTCGTGCGACGCTTACTTAAAAAGCTCGACGTGGCCGCAAACGTCACAGATAAAGAGGCGAAGAAGTATGATCTTTCCCGCCATGCTGAGATCTATTTTCGACTGTCCCACTGTTCCCTGAGGCAAGGACTCAAGCTTGTAATGGCCCTTACCACACACCCGACAGGGTCTTGGCACACCGTCGGATAGCAGTTGGCCTCCCCGCTGTAGAATAGCTAGGTGTTCGTCGACGATCGGGAGAAGTTGTTGAGCCGATTCGAGACAGTCACGTGGCTCCTCGACCACGCATCGACCCAGAATCGAGTTGATAATGTGCATGTCCGGGTCGTTGGGGAACATCTCTGTTAGATTGAACTCTGGCTTCTTATAGTACTCACGAGGAAGTTTTAGTCGGCCCGCCACCATGCACCATAAGAGCTTCCCGAGCATGTAGACGTCAAAATTGGTGTGTACATTCTCATGGCGCTGGCCGAGATCAGCCCACTGAGGCATATAGTCACGTGGTCCCACGCGCTCTCCCGTGCGCGTCACACGATCCGCCTGATCCGGAAGGTAAACAATTCCAAAATCGCCTAGAACAAGCTGGTTGTCTTGTCGAATGAAGACATTAGCTGGTTTGATATCTCGATGCACAATGTTCTCTTTGTGCAGCGACGCCACCGTTTCAACTAACGAACGAAAAGCCTTAAGGGCGAGAGGGGGTTGACGTTTGTACTTGTCCGTATGCTTTTCAAGGGTGCCCTCCGGAAGAAATTCTGTAACCATCCAGCGTTCAGGTTCGCTCGCATCGAGCAACTGGGGGAGCCCTGGTCTCTTCTGTCCCAAAATCGAGACCTCGCTTTTCAGACGATCGACAGCGTGTTCCTCCGCTTCTGGACCTTCATCGCGCAACTTGAAGACTTTTAACGCCCCCAACTCGGTTGGATTGTCAGGTCGGGCGTATTTCCAAACGGCTTCCGCGAACCGCACGGATCGGTCACGGGCGTCTGGGTCCACGTTCGGCCATGGGCTGGACCTAAGTATTTCTTGAATGGCAGCGGCCCGTTCTTTTGCTCTTGCGGGACGACGAACCAGGAACACATCGCTTTGCCCACCACCTCCGAGCCGCTCTATCTGCTCCCAGTCCGCGCGATTGGCCATATGTTCTCCTCCTGTCGATGACACAACCTCGGGAGGACTGCCGACTTCCGGTATGATGGGATAGGACCGCTCCACGAAGCCGAGTTGTGCTACCGCGGAGTTCCGTTTTGTCTCCTCTTCAGACCAGGCTGCGTCAAGTGATTCGAAGTCCGCAATCCCTTCGCGGACAGTCACCGACTCCACCCCTTCGTTCCCTGCAACCCTCCACTTCGCAACGTAGCTCGTGAAATCGGCTGCCATCAATGTCCCAACTTCAACCATTTGGGCATCGACGCGACTACCCAACATTCGTGTGGCCGCATCCCGCACATCGTTGTAGGAATACTCCTTGGGACCTTTGCTTGCGTAAAGCTGTTTCAGGGTTTGCAAGACATAAGTCGTGCAATCTCGCGCGTAAGATTGATCCTTTACATCCAGGAATTGCAAAGCAAGAAAACACGGGTAATAACATTCGCCAGCAATCTGTAGAATCCGTCCTTGCACGAGCAAATCCAGAACACCTCTTCGTTTGCCAAGCCTGGCTTTCACTCCGTGCATCGGCGTTCCTTTGATTTCTCGGATGAACTTTTGCGCAATCGCAAGAACAACACCTTTCACTTCCTCGGTGTATTCATTTTCCATGTGACGTTGACCTCTTGCGACACACGCGGGTCGCGCATCCCGACGCACCTCGATAGGTACATCACGCGCTCTGCGATGTGTGCGGTCCAATTGGCACAGCGCGTGACCACATGCCACGCGCTTTTAACCTGGGCCGTACCTATGTACTTCTTTACAGCTGTGCTGTTTTCAAAACAAGGGGGGAAAGCAAGCGTAGTGCGGGCGTGGTACGCCAGGACAACCCTGGCTGACCTTGTAAGCTGAAAGGAGCTTACCCTGTAATTGCTCAAAGAGTTAGCCGACCAGACGTGGGAAGGAGCAATCCGACTGGCAAAGCTCTGGGAGGCGAACCCGCGAGCCGTAGTGACTGCGAACCCGATACGGCCCCGTTCGCGCAAAGAGAAGCGGAGGCGATGAGCGAGCTTCAGTTGGAGGAGGCCGGAGTGAGGCTGGCCTCTCTGGCGGACGCCACTTTAACGCTCGACAGAGCCGGCGGTTTAAAGCGCGGAGCACACCACGCCTCCTTCGGCGCGGAGGGCGGCGCCGTTGATGATGGCGCCTTGGGCGCTGGCGACGAAGGTTACGACTGCCGCCACTTCCTCGGGCTTCTTGAAGCGCTTCAGGAGCGAACTGGGGCGAATCCCTATCAAAGAATTCTTTTTCCACTTACGCAGCAGTCACGTCCCACTGTCGGGCAAGCGATCCCTCATCCGGCTTCCTTCGTCGGCCACCTTCTCCCCTCGGGAGAAGGTGGTTAGACACTTGTAGCGCCGACCATTCACCCCAAACAGCGATCGCAAACACCCATCCCCAAACACCCATTTTCTGAAACGTCAGATTGCGATAGACTCACGAACCCAACATCCTGCACATGGCGGAGGTGTCCCGATGGTTCCAGCGAAGGAAGTTATGGTGGGCATCGACATGGGGGGCACGAGCCTGCGCGCGCTCGTGGTGAACGCGCAGAACGAAATCCTTGCGGTCGAGAAGGCGCCGACCAACGTGGCGCAGAAACCCGAGGGATTGATTCGCGACCTGGCGGCGATGGTGGAGGACGTGGTGCGTGCGGCGGGCCTGCGCAAATCGCAATTGCGCGCCGTCAGCATCGGAGCGCCGGGCGCGGTCGATCCTCAGCACGGCGTGGTGTATCACGCGCCCAACCTGGGTTGGGACGCGGTGCCTCTGGGCGCGAAGCTGGGAAAGCTCTTGCACGTCCCCGTCTTCGCCGAGAACGACGTCAACGTGGGTGTGGCCGGCGAACACGCTCTGGGGGCAGGGCAGGGGACGCAGGAACTGGTCGGTATCTTTGTGGGGACGGGAATCGGCGGCGGCATCATCTCCCGAGGCCAGCTTTATCTGGGTATGCGGGGCGCGGCGGCGGAGGTGGGCCACATGATCGTGCAGGTGGATGGTCCCCTGTGCGGGTGCGGGAACCACGGGTGCATCGAGGCGCTGGCCAGCCGCACCGCCATGGAGCGCGATGTCCGCGCGGCCATTCGCGCCGGGCAAAGAAGTTGCGTGCTCAAGCTCATGCAGGAGCGCGGCAAGGACCGCATGACCAGCAGCATCATCCAGCGCGCGCTCAAGAGAAACGATCCCGTCATGCGCAAGGTGATGAAGCGCGCGCAATATTTTCTGGGGACGGCCGTGGCGAGCGTCGTAAATTTGCTCGACCCCGAGTGCGTGGTGATCGGCGGGGGAATCGCCGAACGCCTGGGTGAGTCTTTTGTGGCGCCCATCCGCAAAACGGCCTACGAGAATTTCCTGCGGCGTCACGACGCCGAACGGGTGAAGATCGTCGCCGGCACCCTGGGCGATAACGCCGGCCCGCTGGGCGCGGTGGTTCTGGCGCGGAGGCGATTGCACAAATGAGAGTCAGGAAATGGCGCGGAGAGACGGAGTTCGCGTGAATATCCCTCGACAACGCGCAGGAGAGAATATGTCCCGATCTGTTCGCTGGCTGGCAGCGTTGCTCTTCTTGCTGCTCAGTGGCCTATTTCTGCCCCTCCGGGCACAACAGGATTCTGTCGGGGGCAAGGGGCCTCTGGACGACCTCTTCATCCTCAAGAGCAATAAGACCGCCCGTATCTCTTCCTACGACAAAACCGGCGGCAATCACGACTTCATCGAAATTGGCCCCGGCAAAACCAAGACGCTGGCGGAAATTTCCGGCGCGGGAGTCATTCGCCGATTCTATGTCACTTCCTATTCGCCCGATCGGATGCGCTACCGCAAACTCATCCTGAGAATCTACTGGGACGGTGCAGAAGAGCCGTGCGTCGAGGTTCCGCTGGGAGACTTTTTCGGTTCAGGTCTGGGCACGCTGCGGTATTTCCAGTCGCTGGTCGTCAACATCAATCCGGGCTATCGGGGCTGGGACTTTGATGGGCTGGTGAATTACCTTCCCATGCCCTTTGAGAAAGGCGCGCGCATAACCGTGGAGAACGACGGCCAGGTTCAGGCCCTGAGCCTGTGGTATCACCTTGACTACGAACAGTATCCCGACGGCGCCTTGCCGCCCAATGTGGGCAGGCTCCACGCCCAGTGGCGGCGCGTGGCCCGCACCCCTGTGCGCCCGGGAGTCCCCAAGAACACCACCGGCGGAAATGACGCGGCGAAAAACACTACGGGCGAAGACAACTACGTCATTTTAGATGCCGAGGGGCAGGGAAGCTACGTGGGCTTGTTTCTCACGGTCGATAATATCGCCGGCGGGTGGTATGGAGAAGGCGACGACATGATTTTTGTCGACGGCGCCAAGTGGCCTCCCACCTATCCCGGCACCGGACACGAAGAGATTTTCAATAGCGGCTGCTGTCCCGATTCCGAATTCTGGGGGCCTTACACCGGCTTTTATCTGATTGAGAACCTGCACGGCGACTTTGGCGGCAAGAACCAGATGTACCGTTTTTATGTAAATGATCCCGTGCGCTTCCAGAAATCGATTCGCGTGACGGTGGAGCACGGACACGCCAACAACTTTGAAAATGACTATACCTCAACGGCCTTCTGGTACCAGAAGGACCCGCACAAACCATTTCCTGCCCTGCCCAGCGCCAAGGAGCGGCTGCCCGGCTGGCCGGCGGGAGTAGAAGAAGCGCTCGAGATGGAAGTTCATCTCGCGCAAAAATTCGTGTTGCCGGCGAATGCGGGGAAAATCCACTTGAGCGAGCCGGATGAGAAGTTGCTCCATCAGCTTGGCACGGACGCCACCAAGTCGTTCCGCGCACTGCATTACCAGGACTACCTGCGGGCGGTTCAGGCGATGGAGTCCATGATGAATCATTACGAGGGAAGCATGCGTTAGCCCTTACGTTGTGAGGGAGGTTGGAAATGGTTTCCATGCGTCGGCGGATGTTCCTGGCACTCGCAGTGTGCGGACTCGCCTGGGCATCGCCTTTGTGGGCGCGCCAGCCTGACACGGGATTTTTGAACCGGACTGCGGCTGTGGACGGCGTGACTTACAAATACCAGGTTTTCGTCCCCAGCAATTGGAGCAAGAAAGTAAAATGGCCGGTGATTCTCTACCTGCACGGCTACGGCGAGGAAGGCGATGACGGCCTTCGGCAAACGGACCCGGGCCTTCCCAAAGCCATCCGCCGGGGCGTGGACCGTTTCCCCTTTGTGGTGGTCATCCCCCAGTGCCGCAAAAAGGATTGGTGGACAAGTCCCGCCATGGAAGCGCAGGCGCTGAAGGCTTTGGATCAGACCCTGCGGGAGTTCAAGGGTGATCCCCTAAGGGTCTACCTTACGGGGCTTTCCATGGGCGGTTACGGGACCTGGGGATTTGCCTCCGAGCATCCCGGGAAGTTTGCGGCCATCGCGCCGGTGTGTGGTGGAATCCACTCATTTCATGCTTCCAAGGTGCCCAATTACCGCGATGTGGACGATTCTGCGGACCCGTACGCCGCCACGGCCCGGAAACTCGGCAAGACCCCCGTGTGGGTTTTCCATGGTGACGCCGATGACGTGATCCCCGTTACGGAATCGCGCAAAATGGTGGAGGCCTTGAAGGCTGCGGGTGGGAACGTCCGCTACACGGAGTACCCTGGAGTGAAGCACAATTCCTATGATAAAGCCTACAACGAACCGGAGTTGTTCCCTTGGTTGCTGGCCCAGAAGCTTTCGCCGGTTAAGTGAGGGGTCGAGGCAGGTTTCCTGACGACAGAAATCCATCTTGATTCGAGGAGAAGATTCGTGAAAGCTCTTAAGCCGTTGCTGCTTGTTTTCCCCTTGCTGCTCGCTGCCGCCGGGCTCCCCGCGCGGGCACAAGAACCGGCCGGTGCCGGTGTTGTAGCGGTGAAGGCCGGTCGCCTTCTCGATGTGCGATCCGGAAACTACCTGAGCGACCAACTCATCCTGATCGAGGCCGGGAAAGTCCGCGAGGTCGGCAAGGCCCGCGACGTGCAGCCGCATGTTCCGGCCAGCGCCAGGGTGATCGAGCTTTCCCGCTACACGGTTCTGCCGGGACTGATCGACGCCCACACGCACCTGACCGGCGATCCGGGTACGGAAGGTTATCGTGGCCTTGGAATCTCGATCCCCCGCGAGGCGCTGACCGGCGCGCGCAACGCGCGGGTGACGTTGTAGGCAGGTTTCACCACGGTGCGCAACGTCGGCGCCGGCGGTTACTCCGACATCGCTTTGCGCGACGCCATCAATGCCGGCGACATTCCCGGCCCACGCATGGTGGCTTCCGGGCCGGCGCTGGGCATCACCGGAGGCCATTGCGACAACGACCTGCTGGCGCCGCAATTTCATGCCTTCGAACTCGGCGTCGCGGATGGGGTCCCCGCCGTGATGGCGAAGGTTCGCGAGAACATCAAGTACGGCTCTGACGTCATCAAGTTCTGTGCTACGGGCGGCGTGCTCTCGCAGGGCGATAATCCCGAGTCGGAACAGTACAGCCCCGAGGAAATGCGCGCTATTATCCAGGAGGCGCATCGCCTGGGCCGCAAGGCTGCTGCCCACGCGCATGGAGCGCTGGGAATCAGGGACGCCGTCCTGGCCGGAGTCGACTCCATTGAGCATGGAAGTTTTATCAACGAAGAAGATATCCAACTGATGAAGGAGCGTGGAACGTACCTCGTTCCGACTCTGTACTTGGGTGACTGGCTTTTGGAAAATTATCCGAAGCTGGGGCTGACGGACAACATGGTGGCCAAGGCCAAGTACGTCCTGCCTAACGCCCGCCTGCACGTGGCGCGCGCCTTCCGCGAGGGTGTTAAGGTGGCCTTTGGGACGGATGCGGCTGTTTACCCGCACGGCCTCAACGCGCACGAATTCGCGGTGATGGTGAAGTTGGGTATGACGCCGCTGGCCGCCATTCAAGCGGTCACCCTCAACGCGGCAGATTTGCTGGGGTGGTCCGACCGCGTGGGCTCGCTTGAACCGGGCCGCTTTGCCGACCTGATCGCCGTGGAGGGCGATCCGCTTCAGGACGTTACGGTTCTCCAGAATGTGAAAGTGGTGATGAAGGGCGGGGAGGTTGTGAAGGAGGCGCCGGCCAGGTAAGGGGGTGCAGAGTTGCAGGGTCGAAGAGGGGACATTGCCTGATTCCTCAAATGGCGCGCACGCTCGGGACATTCTTAAATCCTATGGCCAACTCTACTGACAGTTCCAGCACGCCGGTCAATGATCTCGCCAATCAGCGCAATGCTCTGGCGGCAGGCTTTCTGGGCTGGACGCTGGATGCCTTCGACTTCTTTGTACTCACTTTTGTGCTCGCGCCGGTGGCGCAGGATTTCGGCGTTTCATTGGTGGACATCGCCGCTACGATTACGGCCAGCCTGGCCATGCGTCCGGTAGGCGCAGTGATCTTCGGACTGATGGCCGACCGTTACGGACGCCGCTTGCCGTTGATGCTTGATGTTGTTTTCTATTCGATCATCGAAGTTCTCTCCGGCCTCGCTCCCAATTACAAAGTGTTTTTCGTTTTGCGTCTGCTCTACGGAATCGGCATGGGCGGGGAGTGGGGCGTGGGGGCGTCGCTGGCCATGGAGTCGGTTTCCCCCAAGTGGCGCGGCATCCTGTCGGGATTGTTGCAGGAAGGTTATGCGTTCGGAAACCTCCTGGCGGCGGCGGTCTATTTCCTGGTATTCCCGCACTGGGGTTGGCGCGCTATGTTCTTTGTGGGGGGATTGCCGGCCCTGCTTTCACTTTTCATCCGCGCCAAGGTGAAGGAGACCGAAGCGTGGCGCGAGTCGCGCACCGACTGGAGCACTTACGGCAAAGCCATCGCGCGTCACTGGAAATTATTCCTCTACATGGTTCTGCTGATGACGACCATGAATTGTATTTCTCACGGTACGCAGGACTTGTACCCCACTCTCCTTCAGCGGCAACGGCACTTCAGCCCGGAAACGACGGCGATGATCACCATGATCTCCATGGTGGGAGCGATCACCGGCGGACTGCTGTTTGGCCTTTACTCGGACCGCCACGGACGCCGGCGCGCCATGGTTACCGCGGTGATCTTCGCGCTTGTCCTCACACCAGCTTGGGTGCTGTCGCCCACGGTGGCCCTGATTATCCCTGCGGCGTTTTTGATGCAATTCATGGTGCAGGGAGCATGGGGCGTCATTCCCGTCCATCTGAATGAGCTTTCCCCCGGCCAGTTGCGCGGTTTCTTCCCCGGTTTCGCCTACCAACTCGGAGTGTTGTGCGCATCCAGCATCACTTTGTTCGAAGCGATTCTGGCCAAGCACCTGACTTACGCACAGTCTTTGGGACTGCTCGCCGGTCTCGTCCTGATGATCGGCGTGCCGGTGATCGGGCTAGGGCCGGAAGCGAAAGGGGTGGCATTTGGGAAAAAACCGGCAGGGTCATAGGCGGTAGTCGCACCCCCATTTCCGATTTTGGATGAAGACAACGACGGGGTATGGGCATAGGTGTCAAACTAACTGTTAGGCAGGCTCGAAAGCCCGCCTTGGGGGGCGGCATAATGTGGCCCACGGCGAAAGCCGTGGGGAAGAAGGGAAGTGGAAATATTTCTCAAGCCCTGGCAGGGGCGACATAATCAGGACGAACCTAGCGGAACCCTTATGTCGCCACTACGTGGCTCACGCGCTACTCTGCGCCGTGCGCTCCCACGGCTTTCGCCGTGGGCCACACTATGTCGCCCCTTTCGGGGTTTGCATCTGGGTCGTAGCTCCCTTATTTTGACGCCTATGCGCCGCATGGCCGGCCAAGTTGCGGAACTCCTCATGGCCTGTGCCGTTCAGAGCGAATCCATAAAAACCAAGTAGGAAGATCCCCAGAGGTTGGTAGGAATCGAGCCGCGCGGGCGGCTGGTGACGACGATGTGAAAGCCGCCCGCGGCGGAGGCGATGCGCGCTTGCAGGTCTGCCATGGAAACAACTGAGCCTGCCTGGGGTTCGACCAGCGCCAGCGTTTCCAGCACCGGGTAGATGATCTCTCCCGCGGGCGCCATCGGGGTCTCGAATCCGTCGGCAAGGAATTGCATCTGCGCGTCGATTTCGTAGAAGTGCCACGCCAGGCAGGCACAGAAGTTGACTCCCCTCTCGAACTGCGCGAGCGCTTTTTCGTCCCCCGGGGGCAGGCTGGCGTCGAAGACCAGCACCAGCCGCCGCTCATCCTCGCGCGTAAACTCCCGCACCTTGAGTTGCTGGGCCTTGGCCGTGGCTTTCCAGTCGACATGGCGGGCGCTATCGGATTCCTCGTAGTTCCGGATGGCGTACAGGTCGTGGCCGCGGCCCTTGGAGAAGCTTTCGATCTCACCGCCGATCAGCGGCAGGATTTCGTAAAACTCTTCTGTGGGCTGCACGTTGGGCAACACCAGGATTTCCTGCTTGGCCGCGACTTCATGGGATTTCAGCAGGAGGCCGAAGGGGAACTTGGTGCTGACGCGAAATCCATCCTGGGTATAGCGCCCGCGGCGAGGAAAGGTGAGTTCCACGTGCTGGGTCACGGAGGACCGGTGCGGGATGTAGGGCACGTAGACAGGAGCGTCCAGAATCTGGCGCGGCGCAGCCAAGTTAGTCCGCTTGCGCTTGCCTCTCCGGGGATCGCGGGCGGACAGGGTGAGGGAAAAAGAAGGGAAGACCCACTTCAGGTTCTGAACGGTCAGGCGCGAGATCAAAGGGCGCTCGGCGAAAACGTGCTCCGGCAGGGCGAAATCCAATTCAAGTTGCGAGAGCACGATGGCGGAAAGAATTCCCGACAGCAAAATTCCTGACAGGAGGTTGGCCAGAATGATGAAGAGGAGATTGTTGCCGGTGTTGAGGGCGGCGATGGCGATGACCATGATGATCACAAAATAGACCACGCCCTCGCGTGTGAACTCGTATTCGACCTTTATCATCCAGCGCTCGAGCGCGGTGCGGCGCGCGAGATAGGGGACGACTTTGATGGCCACGATAGCGGCGATGAGCAGCGACAGGGAGGCGGCCGCCATCGCCCCCTCCGTGTGGCCCGCCTCACGAAGAGCCGTCGAATACAAGGCGAGAAAGAAGGCCATCCCCAGGCCGACGAGCGCCAGGAAGAAACGCCGCCAGGCAGCCCGGTCACGGTGCGTCATCTGGTAGCGAGCCAGGGACCAGAGTTCTCGCCACAGGCCCCGGCCAGTGGATTGAGTGAGTGTCGCCATGTGGGGTTCATTGTAACTCAGGTTTTCGCGCATCGCCGATCACAGGTAATGCGGCTATGAAAGCTCCGCACCGCGGCGCTGGCAGCCCATCGGGTTTTCAACTCCTTGGCAACGTCGCCGCGGTGTGGGGGGTGCGCTCTGACCCATCGAGAAGCCTGCCCTTTTGCCCCCTACGTAGGGGCAGGCCTCGCGTCTGCCCATTCAGGGGCGGCCTCAAGGGGACGCCTCCTCGAGTTTCCACGTTTTGAAGCAGAGAAATTCGTTTCCAGAGCGCAAATAACGCTAAAAAAGCCGTCGGTTTTTGCAAAACCCGTGCAATTTGTGAAAAAATGTCATCATTGGCATCGGTCATTTTGTCGTCCGTGTCTTTGTTTTCATAAATATAGCCGGGTCGATCTGCATTTTTAACATCTTTAGGGTACCCGGTTGCCCGTTGCCGGCTCTCCTCAGGCTAACCTCCCAATTTTCATACACTTGATTTTCTGCTGTCGGCATCGAATTTCTCGCCTTTCGGATGTTTGGCACTGATGAAAAAGGACGTGGCGGCGGGTTTACCCCGCCCTCGGTCGTTGAAAACACAGGACATATGGCGGGGTAAACCCGCCGCTACCTCAAGCCGAGCGATTTTTTCACCAGCCTGTTGGAAATCGTGACCTCCCCCCATCCCGCCTGCCATCGGCTACCTGCCTCCGGCGTGTTCCGGGCGCGGCCGCCGCACAGAGTAGGCTATCACGGCGGAAGAAGAATGTCAAGCAAAATTATTGTACTCTGTCAAGCCCGGATAGAAATGTCCCCATGCTTACCCAATTAGAAGTGTCCCCTTTTTGAGTTTTGGTTTTCTTGTTCTTGCTCTCTCATGGTTTTTGTTTTTTGTTCCGGTTG
>Ga0315282_10014057_pt1 | contig 11965 bp, 7 predicted proteins | sample YL17G07_20_MG_FD_203693 | JGI IMG/M metagenome (GOLD analysis project Ga0315282, IMG submission 203693) | Sediment microbial communities from Yellowstone Lake, YNP, Wyoming, USA - YL17G07_20 | ecosystem: Environmental > Aquatic > Freshwater > Lake > Sediment | place: USA: Wyoming | collected... | reverse complement strand
CGACATCGCATCGGAATCGGTGATCGACATGCCCCGGAATACGCAATCGGGGTCCTGGCCCTGACCCTGGCCGAATGGAAGGAGGCGGTTCGGGAACAGAGCGCACGCCGCCAGCGCATCTCGGCAGCCTCTCATGCCGCACTCGCGGCGCGGTTGTAGTCCCGTCCGGCCCCGAACATCCCACCCAACCTCACCGTTTCCGCACAATTACCGCATCAAAATCAAACCATGCAGGTATATAAAGATACCAGTATATCTAGATCCGGGCTGACGGCGACCGCGGGGATTCCGGCCGACAGCCGCTAGCCGTCAGCCCACTTGAGATACCAAGACGTGAGTTGGAAGACATTGCTGCGCGCCTGGCTGCGGCCCCCCTACGGGCTTCTGGCCGCTTTTCTGGCGGTGACGCTGGGCCCGGCGCTGGGTCTGATATCGCTGGGGTGGCGCCTGCTGGAGCAGGATCGCGCTCTGGCACGCCAGCGCATCGTGGAGCGGCGTGAAAACGCCGCGGACCAGGTAGTCGCGGCGCTGCAGCGGGAACTGCGGGCCAGCGAGCGCGACCTGGCGCAGCTCCACGCGCCCTCGCCCGAGGACGACGCGCTGCTGGTTGAGCTTGTGCCGTCCGGGATGCGTGCCTATCCCAAGAACGCCCTCCTGTTCTATCCCTCCGTGCCCGCCCCACCGGAGGCGCCGTCGATCGTTTACGGGGAAGCAGAGAAGGAAGAGTTTCAGCGGCGCGACTATGAGAAGGCGGTGGCCACTCTCACCCCCCTGACGCGTTCGCCAAACCGGTCGATTCGGGCCGGCGCGTACCTGCGGATGGCGCGGAACCAGCGCAAGGCCGGCCAGCTCAGCCAGGCCCTCCTCACGTACGCCGAACTGACGCGGTATGGCGAAACCTCTGTTGGCGGTCTACCCGCGGAACTCATTGCCCGCAGGGCCCGCTGCGCCTTGCTCGCCCAAATGAACCGCCAGGCTGATCTGAGCAAGGAGGCGGCCGAGCTATACGGCCTGCTTCGCCGGGGGCATTGGCAACTCTCGCAGTCCGCCTACGACATCCATGCCGAGGAGGCAGCGGCCTGGCTGGGCATCGACCGGAACTCGGAAGCCGCGCCGCTGGCGCTTGCCGAAGCGGTCGCCTGGCTCTCGGACGGGCGGAACCTGGAGCCCGGCGGCTCAGGCCGGCGGTCTGTCGTCAAGCAGAACCGCCTGGTGACCATTCTCTGGACCAGGGGGCCGGATGGACTGCGGGCCCTGGTGGCCGGCCCGCAGTATCTCCAGCGCCATTGGCTCCCCGCTCTTTTGCCGTTGACCAGCAGCCTGCGAGTCAGGGTCGCTCTGAAGGAGATGAATCCCGGGAGCGGCGGTGCGGTTGAGCGGGCCTCCTCGGCCACCGGGCTGCCTTGGACGGTTTTCGTCGCCGGCACCGATGTGCAGGCCGAGGTCCAACAGTTCGCCGCCCGGCGCAGGCTGCTTCTGGGCGGCCTGGCGCTGGTGGCCGTGGTCATCGGCGCGGGGACCTACTTCATCGCCCGGGCGTTTGCGCGCGAGCTGGCAGTGGCCCGGCTGCAATCCGATTTTGTTTCCGCCGTCTCCCACGAGTTCCGCACCCCGCTCACCTCCCTCCGCCAGCTCAGCGAGATCTTCAACGAAGACCGCCCGCTGGAAGAAGAGCGCCGGAAGAAGTACTACCAGGCGCTGGACCGGGCGACCGCCCGCCTGCACAAACTCGTCGAGGGCCTGCTCGATTTCGGGCGCATGGAAGCGGGCGCGATGGTCTATCGCAAGATAAACCTGGATGCCGGCGCCCTGGTGAGTTCCGTGGTAAGCGAGTTTCAGCGCGAGGCCGGCGATCACGGCTACCTCGTCGAATTGAAGACAACCGATAATCTTCCTGCCGTCCATGGTGACCCGGAAGCATTGGGCCGGGCTCTGTGGAACCTTCTCGACAATGCGACCAAGTACTCTTCGGAGTGCAAGACAGTTTGGGTGGAGGTCGAGCGGGAGGGGCGCGAGCTTGCCATCCGCGTGCGCGATCGGGGCCTGGGGATCCCCGCGCCGGAACAACGGGAGATTCTGCGCAAATTCGTGCGCGGCGCCGCCGCCGCGGTTGCGGGCATCAAGGGAACCGGCATCGGACTGGCGATGGTGAAGCATATCGTGGATGCGCATGGCGGCGCGCTCCAGATGGAAAGCGCGCCCGGCCAGGGAAGCACCTTCACAATTCTGCTGCCGCCATCATCCACGTGAGGAATTGCGGATTGCGGATTTCGGATTGCGGATTTCGAGCCATGGGTCTGCAATCCGCATTCCGCAATCCGCATTCCGCAATCAAGGAGGGATCATGGCGCGAATCCTGGTGGTGGAAGACGAGCCTGATATTGCCATGCTGCTGGAGGACGATCTGGCCTCCGAGGGCCACCGCATCGAGGTGGTGCGCGACGGCGAGACCGCCAGCCGCCGGGGCCGGGAGCCGGGTTGGGACTTGATTGTTCTGGACGTCATGCTCCCCGGCCGCGACGGTTTTGACGTTTGCCGCGACCTGCGGCGGGCGCGGGTGCGCACGCCAATCATCATCCTGACCGCCAAAACACACGAAGCCGAGAAAATTCTCGGACTCGACCTGGGCGCCGATGACTATGTGACGAAGCCCTTCAGCCCGCGGGAACTTCGCTCGCGCATCCGGGCCGTGCTGCGGCGATTCGAAGGCGAGACGGGAGAAGCCTACCAGTTTGGCGATGTGGAGATCGACTTCGCGCGGGCCGAACTGCGGCGCCAGGGCCAGCCAATCGAATTAACGCCGCTGGAATTCAAGCTCTTGAGCGTTTTCGTTCGCCGCCGCGGCCGCGTTCTGAGCCGCGACCAGTTGATTCAGGAAGCCTGGGGCGGCCAGACCTTTGTCACCGATCGGGCCGTGGACGGCCACATCGTCGGCTTGCGGCGCAAGATTGAGCCCGACCCGGCCGAGCCGCGCTACCTGGTGAGCGTCAGGGGACTTGGTTACAGGTTCGACGGTTGAACCCCCACGGTAATCTCGCGGAAATCGCACGATTGTCTCGCGAGAACCGAATCTTGCGTTGCTAGCCTGCACAGGAAGGAGGGCATAGCGATGCGTACTATAATCCTTAGAAGTGTGGTGCTGTTGGCAGTTCTTGGCGCCGGAGCGTTCTGGCATTTTCCGGCTCGCGCCCAGGGCGCGCCCGAGGCTGAGCGCCTTCTCCAGAAGGCCATCCAGAAAGAGACGGTGGACGGCGATCTGAATGCCGCCATCGAGCTGTACAAGAAAATCGTGGCGCTGCCGGGCGGCAGCCGCGCCGTGACCGCCAAGGCCCTGCTCCAACTGGGCCAGTGCCATGAAAAGCTGGGCGGCGCCGAAGCGCAAGAGGCGCGCACAGCCTACCAGCGCTTGGTGCGCGAGTTCGCCGACCAGGCCGAGATTGTCGCGCAGGCGCGTTTGCGGCTGGCGGCACTTGGCGGTCGCGGCGCCGCCGGGGGACTCGCCACACGCCGGGTTCTCACAGACGCCTCCGGCGTCGGTGGGGTCTTGACCGCGGATGGCAAGTACATCAGCCATGTACACTGGTGCACGGGTGACGTGGTCCAGTTCGAAGTTGCCAGCGGACAGAGGAGCCGAATCACATATAGGGGGCCGTCGAGCGAGACTGAGCGGTGCGGCCAATGGCGATTGGAAGCATTCTCACGCGACGGAAAACAAATCGCATACACCTCGTATACGTGGGACTGGGTCCCTCAACTGCAGATTAGAAACCTGGATGGTTCGGGCGTTCGCACACTTTACACTCAGAAAGACTGTTGCGTCCTACCCTTGGACTGGTCGCCTGACGCAGGGTCCATCCTTGCACTTCGCGATCGTAACAAGGCGAAGGAACTGACGCTGATCTCCACAGCGGACGGCTCGGTGCGCGTCCTGAGGACTATTACTGCGAACTACCCCTTAAATTCGAGGGCCAGGCTCTCGCCCGATGGGCGATTTGTTGCGTTCAGTTCCGTGGGTGAGGGCAGCCCACCCCATGGCGACGTCTTCCTGATGACCGCCGATGGCCGGAATGAGGTCGTTGTTGCCGGGCATCCCGCGGCGGATCACCTGCTTCGATGGACACCGGACGGGAGAAGCCTTGTCTTCCTCAGCGACCGCTCGGGGACGTGGGCCATGTGGACCGTCCACATCACCGGGGGCAAGCAGCAAGGAGAACCAGAACTGCTGAAAAAGGACTTCGGCTATGATTCAGAGGTTCTTGGCTTTGCACCCGACGGCTCCTTTTATTACAAGACTGTCACCCGTTTAGGTGGCCTCTACAACGGTGCGGTCGACGTTGAAACCGGTAAGGTACTCGTGCCACCCGCGCCGGTCGCGACGCGGTATACCGGCCCACCGTCGATGCCATTATGGTCACCCGACGGCAGGAACTTGGCCTACCTTTCACGTCGGGGTGGCATCGGTCCCGAAAACAACATCCTCACGATCCGGTCCACCGCAACCGGGGAAGAGCGCCTTCTGTCGCCGCGTCTTCCTTTCGTTAACCAGATCTCCTGGGCGCCGGACGGCCGTTCCGTCATCGCGCTCGGGAGTACGGAGACGGAACGTGGAATCTTCCGAATTGACACTGAAACAAGCGAGAGCACTAAGTTGAGAGATGGAGGCTACCACCCCAAGCTCTGCCCGGATGGGAAGACCCTGGTGTTCTTGACGGAGGGGCAAACCATCAGGAAACGCAACCTCGACACCGGTGAGGAGTCGGAAGTTGTCAAAGTAGGGTCAATGCCCTACTACGACCTCTCGCCGGACGGCCGGGAAGTGGTGTTCCAGGTGGACGGCGCTGTAAAGACCGTGTCCCTCAACGGAGGGGAGCCGCGGGAGCTATTTCGCGGTTTGGCGGAGCGGTACGTGCTGAAGTGGACGAGGGACGGCCGTTACATCATCGCGCAGAAAGCAGAGTGGGGAAGCGATGCAACCGATCCCTCGGGCAGTGAAATCTGGCGGGTTCCGGCGCAGGGCGGGACGCCGCTGAAGCTGGACCTCTCCGTTCCCAAAATGGGCTCCTTCGCGCTTCACCCGGACAACCGCCGCTTTGCGTTCAGCGTCAATGAGGGGTCCAAGGAAGAGCTGTGGGTGCTGGAGAACTTCCTGCCGCCGGCTGCCAAGAAACAGTGACGAGTGACGAGTGACAAGTGACGAGTTATTCAGCTCGTCGCTTGTCACTCTCTTTTTAGGCTCGTATCCCAAAAGTGTAAAAGGTTTGTGACTGCTTCCGTTCTCTTTCTGCGGGCCCCAAGCCCCCGAAGGGGGGCGGCATATAGTAGCCCAGGGCGCCAGCCCTGGGAATCAGGCGGAAATTGAACGGAGCCCGCGAAGCGGGCGATAGATGAAAGCCCATGGCGCAAGCCGTGGGTATGGGTACGAGCGCCCCAAGAGCCCGCGAAGCGGGCGAAAGAGTGAGGCCCACGGCGTTCGGTGTCCGTGGGAAGTGCGAAGGCGCAGCATCGATTGTGTTGTGCCGCAAAGGGAGCCCTTTCCACAACCGAAGAATCGCCGCTCCGCGCTTGCATCTTTCGCCCGCTTCGCGGGCTGGGTGAGCGTTTGCAACTGATTCCCACGGCTTGCGCCATGGGCTTTACTCTTTCGCCCGCTTCGCGGGCTGGGTGAGCGCTTGTAACTGGTTCCCATCCCGCAGGGCGGGACCATGGGCTTTACTCTTTCGCCCGCTTCGCGGGCTGGGTGAGCGCTTGCAACTGATTCCCACGGCTTGCGCCATGGGCTTTACTCTTTCGCCCGCTTCGCGGGCTTCTGGGTCTTGCCTCGTGGCCACCACACTTTTGGGAGAAGAACCCCTTCCCTTTTCGCACTGAGCGATTTGGGCTCCAGGCAATCCCTCACCGCCTATGTCATTTGATGACTGAAACTTCACCGAATCATGACAATTCCGACATCTGGTTCAGATACAACCCGCGTACGCTGTACGCACTGAACTGAACCACCGAGGCCCCGGGAGCCCCTTTGCCGGTTAGTTGGGGAGGAGACCATGAATGCGCTTGGGCCTGAAACAGCGTTGCTGGTTTTGACCGATGTACTTTGGCTGCTGGCCGTGATAACCGCGGCTTTCGCCGCGGTAAGCGTTATCGGGGTCCTGGCCCTGACCCTGGCCGAATGGAAGCAGGCGGTTCGGGAACAGCACGCACGCCGCCAGCGCATCTTGGCAGCCTCTCATGCCGCACTCGCGGCGCGGTTGTAGTCCCGTCCGGCCCCGAACATCCCACCTGGCGGCGCGACAGCCCCGCTTTCCTCCCACCACTCTGGAAAACGTCGATTGGGGCCGCCGCGGCTCTGTTGCGGTGTTACCGATGATGAAACTCTACTGAATCATGACAGTTCCATCATCCGTTCCAGATATTAGCTGCGTATGGTGTTCACTCACGAGGTGAACCACCATGAACGAGCTGCGAATCGGCCTGCTCCTGCTTCCCATGCTGATGGCGCCGGTGGCCGTCGCACAGAACAAAGGCGGGCAAACGGGAACCGGAATCGTCGTTGCGAAAGTCTTGTGGGCACAGCACCTGGAGGCGGGTCACCAACTGGAAAGAAAAGGGAACTTCGCGGAGGCGGAGAAAGAATACCTGGCCGCGGTCGAGGAAGCAGAGCGCGTTGAAAGCGGCGAACCGGCACTGTTCAGGTGCCTCAACTACCTGGCCGTGTTTTATGGCCATCAGCGGAGATTCGCCGCGGCGGAACAGGTATCGGGGCGAATGCTAGTCCTGGCGGAAAGGCTCTACGGCCCCGAGGATCCAGCAACGGCCACGGCGTTGAACAACCTGGCCGCGTCGCGCTGTGCGCAGGGCCAGCCCGGCGACTACGAAAGCGTTTTTCGGCGCGTGCTGGCAATCCGCGAGCGCGCCTTCGGGCCCGATTCCGTCGAGGTCGCTGACGTTCTGCAGACCCTCGCGGTCTTCTACCGCAGTCGCGGCCGATATTCCGAAGCGGAAAGACTATCCCGGCACTGCCTGGCCATTGTCGAGAAAACCGTGGGGCCGGAGCACCCGCGCGTCGCGCTCAGCCTGTCGAATCTGGCGCTTGTCTACTACAACCAGGGACTGTATGCCAAAGCCGAGCCGTTGCTGGTTCGCGCCCTGGCCATCCGGGAGAAAACGCTTCCCTCCGAACACCCCGAATTGGCGATTGCGTTGAATAGCCTTGCCTCGGTCTACTCCTATCGAGGCAGGTACGCGGAAGCCGAGTCGCTCCATCGCCGGGCGCTGGCCATCGAGGAAAAAGCATTGGGGCCGGACCATCCCGATATGGCCGCGGCGCTGAACAACCTGGCGGAAGTGTTCCGCGCCCAAGGCAGATTCGAGGACGCCGAGCCGCTCTACCGGCAGGCGCTGGCAATCTGGGAGAAAAGCGCGGGCACGAGCGATCCGGGCACTGCCGCCACACTGGGGAACCTGGCCGGACTGTATCGGCAGCAAGGCCGGTATGCCGAGGCCGAGCCGCTGTTCCAACAGGCGCTGGGTATCAGGGAGAAAGCCGGCCGCGACCAGGAGCAGCTTCCCCTGGCCAGGCTGCTGGCCCGCTATGCGCTGTTGCTGCGGGAGACAAAACGCAAGGGCCAAGCCAAAAAGCTGGAAGCGCGCGCCCGGGGCATCGTGCAGCGGCTCGAGGGCCGCGACTACGCTCGCTTCACCATCGATATCCACGCCCTCGCGAAAGACCCGAACGCCTATTCGCTGCGCGACCCGCAGTGAAGCAAGCAGCGTAGTGCGTCTGCCGGCCCAACCTCACCGTTGCCGCACAATGACTGCATCAAAATCAAACCATGCAGGTATACAAAGATGCCAGCATATCTAGATCCGGGCTGACGGCTGTAGGCTGACGGCTGTGAGATCTGCGGCTGCGGCCCTCAGAAACGATACAAGTAAGAAATCTTGGCGAAGAACTGGCGCCCGGTCGGGAACAGCGCCCCGGTCCGGAAGGGAACCCCCGGCGTCAATCCCAGTCCCGTGTCCATGTTTTCGAGGCGGTGGTTGTAGCCCACGTAAACCGCCGTCCCGGGGTGCAGGATGTAGCTGAGCAGGATGTCGCCGGAAAAGCGCTTGGAACGCTCGAGGGCGCTCAGGGCGCCGTTGGGCATGGTGCTGTCGTACTGAACAATGGTGCGCAACGACAGCTCGCGGTTGAACTGAAGATTCATCTTCTGCCGGAAAATGGCGTTGGTGAACACGGGAGCCTCGCCCTGAAACTGCTTCACCCGCGTCAGCAGTACGGTGTGGGCCAGCAGCAGGCGCGGCACCGGCCGAAAGTTCAGCGTGTTTGAAGAATAAAAGCCGGCCCCCTGAAACGGCGCAAGGCCGGCGGCCGGTTGGTACACGACCGCCCGCCGGAACTGCGTGAAGGTCGCGAAGCTGAACCGCTTGCTGGCCGCCATGCTGAACTGAACGACGCGGGAGCGCCGGTCGAAGTCCTGGCCCAGGTAGCGCTCATGGTAAAACGGCATGCCCACCCATAACGAGGTCTGGCGCCGCCAAGTGAAAGTGGTCCCGAGGTGCCAAAACCAGTCCTGGCGCTGGCCGGCATGGTTCCAGATCACCTGGTAAGCGAAGTCCGGTCCCCACTTGTAGAGGCTTCCGCTGCTGGGCCAGAAGAAGTACTGCACGTAACCCATCACCTGGCGGATGTCCACCCGCGGGACGAAACCGGCGTCGGCACGGAAATCCGGGCTGAAATCGGTGTAGGTGTGCTGGATCAGCAAGCGGCGCGTGTAGCGCTCCAGCCTGGCCTGGAAGGCGGCGCCGCGGCTGCTGCTGTGGCCATCGTCGGTGAAGCTGCCCAGCGCCTGGCCGGTGAGGATGACTTGGCCGGGCAGCTTGATGCGGGTGTCAAGCCCTGCCACGCGATTGGCGGTTCCAGCGAAGCGCCGCTCGGTGAACACCGCACCCACGCTCGTTTCGCGCCCCACATCGCGGGTCACGCGGAAGACCGAAAACGCGGCGCGCCGGCCCGCAGACTCGGGGTCGGCAACCCGGCCCGGCGCCTGGTCATCGGTGACCAGCGCGCCGATGGCCCACGGCCCCTGCTTGCCAGTCAGGCGCGCGCCGAACTGCGGGTCGGCGATGCGCCGCGTAAAGATCACCTGGATGGGAGTCTGGAAGTAGTTTGAGTTCTCCAGGAAAAATGGGCGCTTCTCCGGGAAGTAGACCTCGAAGCGCTGGTTGACCGTGACCTGCGGCTCGTCGGACTCCACCTGGCTGAAATCCGGGTTGATGGTCACGTCCAAGGCCAATTTGTCGTGCAGGACCAGCTTGGCGTCCAACCCGCCGTCCGGTTGGCGCTTCTGGCTAAAGCGGCCGGCGGCAAGGTCGGCGAAGTGCGAGGGAAAAAAGGTTCCGTAGGGGATCAATTGCACGTTGCGGCCGGGGGAAATCTGTTCCAGCCCCTCGACTTCGCCGGCCTGCGTCAAGTAACCGGCGATTTTTCGCGTCACCGCCGGCCAGTAGGAGTACTCGCTGTTGCGCGGGATCCGTCGGATCAGCAGAATGCCCCACTTCTGGCTGCCCTGGTTCGGAAACCGCAGGCTCTTGAAAGGCAGCGACATCATCACCACGTAGCCCCATTCAGTGAGCTGCCCGCGCGAATACCAGAGGGTGTCGAAGGTGTGGTCGGCGCCGGAGGTCTCATCAAACAGGGCGTCGGCCTGCACGCCCAGCGGGTTGGCGGCGAACTGGTAGGCCCGCCGGTGATCGTGGAAGGTGTCGAGCCGGACCGCGACGAAATCGTCGTCCTGTTCGACGAAGCCGTCGCGCTTGCTCAGCCGGGCCCGGATTTTCGCCGGCTCCCGGTCTTCGCAGCGAAAGACGATGTAGAGATTGGTCCGGTCATAGCCGAGGTAAACCAGGGTTTCCTGCGTGGCGGGCGCGCCCTCGTTCGGCTCCCGTTGCGTGAAACGGAAAATGGCCGCGCCCGGGGGCGGCTGCTCGGTTGTGTAATGCTCAAACGAGGGAGGACGGTCCAAGCGCTCAATGCGGACAACGGGGGGGGCCGCGCCGGCAAGCACGGACGCTAAAATAGTTGGCACCACCAGGCCCCAAACCCGACCCATGTCCGCGTAGTTTTACCCCAACTCGGCCGATTAGTCCAGTTCTTTTTCGGCTGTGGGCTGTGGGCTGTGGGCTCTGAGCTGTACGCTCTGGGCTGCGGCCCACAGCCTACAGCCCACAGCCTACAGCCTACCGGCCCAGCCTGATCCGGTCCGGCATTACCGCCACGCGGTCAGACACGGGCCAGCTTGCGGCCGCGTGCTACCAGGTGGGCGGCCTCTCCGGCGAATTCGCGCCCCTTGTCCATGATTTCCTGCCCGTGCTCTGTCAGGTAATCGCCGGCCCCTTCCACGCTCCTGGAAATATAGCGCCGCGTTTCGCGGCCGCTACGCGGCGCGTACAACAATGCAACAACCGATCCGGCACCGATGCCGGCCAGAAACCACCAGAATTTGCCGCTCATGTCTCCACGACACGCCATTGCTTCCTCCTTGTTCCTGTTAGCCCGCATCATTCATGAAGCGGCCGGACCAGCCCGCTTCAGCGGGCTTGCCCGAAGGGCTACTAGCCCACCCGTTTACGGGTGGATGACGGAAGAAAAATGAAACCAGCCCGTTTCAACGGGCTTTCTCGTTCAGGCTTCAGCCGCCCGATTCAAGAGCGAGGGCTGAAGCCGGTGCGGGAAGCCCGCTGAAGCGGGCTGGCGACATTAAACGCGCCGTGAACCAGCCGTAAACGGCTGGCCTAACGACCCTTCGGGAAAGCCCGCTAAAGCGGGCTGCCCGCTGCCATAGCGCGAAGCCCTTCACGCTTCCTGAATAATTCGGGTTAGACGCCGCCTGCCAGGCGATGCGTTACGGCCGGTGGAGTGGCTTCCGGCCTGCTGGACGCCCCAGGGCAGCCGCGGCAGTTTACTAGTTTGACAACAATTCCCTATTCTTTTATCCGCTGCCGCTTGCCCGCAGCGTCAATCCTGTATTAGAGTCGGGCGGAAACGCATGGTGACGATCGTTGTGGGGCTTCTGAAAAGAACGGCGATAGTCGCGGCTACGATCAGCCTTCTTGCGGTCGCCGCCGGGTTGCTTCTGTCCAGGCTGAGTTGACCCAGGGCCTTGCTGCCCTCCGTCTTCTGCCTTCCGCCCTCCGCTTTTGGCCTTCTGCCTTCCGGTTTCTACCGTTCGGCTGCCGCGGGTTGCGTGCCAAGAATCGAATCGACTAGAGTTAGCGCCGGAATGAGACAGACACCCGGCGCCGCGGCGCAAGCAGTTGGACTTTATGGCCGCCTGATCTGGCGATGGGAGCATCGCCTGCACCAGCGCGCCGGCGACCGCGTCGTTCGCCCATTCGAGTGGGGCCTGGAATGGCTGGGGCTGAACGACCCGGCCGAGCTCTTCGCTTACGCCGGCCGGGCGGTCGAAGCCAGCGATGAGTTCTTCCGTTATGCGCCGGTGAGCGACTACCAGTTCGATGGCCAGTGGCTGCGATTCAGCAGTCCTCTCCCCTCCCGTTACCCGGAAAACAATCTTGTGCATGCCCGCTACTTCCCGGCGCGCAAGGCCGGGGGCCGCGCCGTGCTGGTGCTCCCCCAGTGGAACGCCGATGAGCAGGGACACATGGGGCTTTGCCGCCTGCTGAATGCCTTTGGACTCTCGGCGCTGCGGCTGAGCATGCCCTACCACGACCGCAGGAAACCGCCGGAGACCGAGCGGGCCGACTACGCCGTGTCCGCCAGCGTGGGGCGCACGGTGCACGCCAACCGGCAGGCGGTGATGGATGCCCGCGCGGCGCTGGATTGGCTGGCGGCGCGCGGCTACCAGCGCCTGGGCGTGCTCGGCACCAGCCTGGGCTCGTGCATCGCCTTCATCGCCGCCGTCCACGACCCGCGCGTGCGCTGCGGGGTTTTCAACCACGTTTCCAC
>Ga0315282_10014056_pt1 | contig 11966 bp, 10 predicted proteins | sample YL17G07_20_MG_FD_203693 | JGI IMG/M metagenome (GOLD analysis project Ga0315282, IMG submission 203693) | Sediment microbial communities from Yellowstone Lake, YNP, Wyoming, USA - YL17G07_20 | ecosystem: Environmental > Aquatic > Freshwater > Lake > Sediment | place: USA: Wyoming | collected... | reverse complement strand
CGGTAAACTCCCCGATACCGTGTTCGATGTGGACAACGTACTCACCGGGCTTGATATCGGCAAACATCTTGTGACGGGCGATTGGCCTTTTCTTCTGGAAGCGCTGTGCCTTCGTAAACCCGAAGATTTCGCTGTCTGTAAAAAGTACCGTGCTTTCTCCGAGGCTCCAGCCATCAGCGAGCAGCCCCTGCACAAGCGTGACCGAGCCGGGAAGCGGCACGGATTTAACCTCAGTCATCACGGGCGCGATAATATCTTCGTCTTCGAGCAACTCCTGGAGCCGCGCCGCCTGGTGGCTGATGATTATCACGCGACGGCGTTCGGTGCGGGACTGCTTGATGCGGTTGATGAAGGCGGGTACCTGTCCCGCGTAAGAAGACACAGCCGCAAATCCGGCATCGAACCCCTTTTCACCCTCGTCTCCACCCCAGCTTGCCAGCGATACCCACGGCTTCTGTTCAAAGGTGGGCTGAATCTCCTCCCAGGTAAAATAGGGGGCGGGGAAATCGGCGGGTAGCTCCCCCTTCCCTTCGAGTCCGGCACGCAGTTCCCGGGCTTTTTCGTCCAGGTCTTCTACCGCTCTCTGCACCAGGAGTGGTTCGTCCATGACCACCAGCGAGTCCACGGGAAAGTAGGACAGAAGGCTCTCCTGATTAAAGAGGGATGTATAGAACTCTCTGCCCGTCACCTTCCGCCCGCTCACCAGCGCCGAGACCTCGTTGATGAACTTATCGCGGGCATCGGAATTGCACGCCGAAAAATCAATCCGGTCCAGCACAGACTGCGCTCCGCCCGCCATGCGAGCGGTAAACAAAGCGGTAGCAGGCCCGGTGGTCACGGACCTGACCGGCCGCAGGGAACGCTGGCTCGCCGCGTCATAGGTGCGGATGCTTTCCACCGCGTTGCCGAAGAACTCGATGCGGAAGGGCGTCTCTGTCATGGGCGGAAAGATATCGATAATACCGCCACGCCGCCCCATCGTGCCGGGCACTTCAACGATGCTCTCCACCTGGTAGCCCAGCGCTTGCCACCGCTTCATGAGGGCACCGGGCTCAGCGGCCATGCCCTCCTCAATTGTGTGGAACGCGCCCGCGAAGTCACGGGTGGACGGCTGTTTCATGCAAAACGCGTGCGCGGAGGCAACCACGAGCGGCGTGCCGTCCTTGCCCGAAATGAGCGAGGCGAGTACACGCAGGGTCTCCAGTTCGGTGAGGTTGTCCGGCGTAATGCGCTCGTACGGCAGGGAGTCGGGTTCCGGCAGGAGCTTGACCTGTGCCGGGTCGTTCCAGATGCAGAGCTGGTCGTATAGCTTCCGGGCGGTTTCGGCTTGCGCCGTGATGAGCAACATTGGCCGCGCCAGGTCGTGGTGAATAGCCGCGACAAGAAAAGCGCGGGCGGCGTCAGTTACGTTGGCGCGGGACGACCTTGTACCCGCCCTTAGCCGTTTGGCAAACTCTCCGTAGCCGGGAGCCTCCTCCACAAGCGACAACAGGGTTCGCAAATTCACATTATCCATCAGTTTTTCTCTTTTGCCTCAGGTTTAACCGCGAAAGTCATTTCTCTCCCTGTCATCCCAAGCACCTGCGGTAAATCAATGCGCATAGCGCAACTTCTCCAAACGCCTTTCGGGGCTAGCCATTGCGGCCTAGCCCTCCGCAAACATTGTAGCATAGCGCCCCGGGGATTTCCCTTGCGCCCCGCACAGCACGTATAATTGATTTTTGGAGAATCAAAATGCTGCGTGCCGCCGGTATCACCAAGTCTTACGCTGACCGTGTCCTGTTCGCCGACCTTACCTTCGATGTGGGTGACCGCGACCGCATTGCCCTCATCGGCGCCAACGGCTCGGGCAAGACCACCCTTTTCGATATCATCGATGGGGAGACCAGCCCCGATTCAGGCCAGATAATCAAGCGCCGGGACCTCACAATCGGCTACCTGCGCCAGGACATCAACCCGACTTCTGAAAAGCGACTCCTGGACGACGTGGAAAACTCATCGCAGGTGGCGGCGCAGGCGCGCAAAATGGAAGAAATCCAGAAGTCGCTAGAAACCGCCACAGGAGACAGCCACGACCGCCTTCTGCGGCAACTGGGCGAGCTTCAGCACTCTTACGAGGCCGCCGGTGGCTACGCACTTAAACACGAGGCGCAGGCAATTCTCTCGGGCCTGGGATTCAAGCAGTCCGATTTTGAACGCCCGCTGAGCGATTTCAGCGGCGGGTGGCTGATGCGTGCCGAGCTTGCCAAGCTTCTCCTCATCAAGCCGGACCTGCTCCTCCTCGACGAGCCTACCAACCACCTCGACCTGGAGGCGCAAATATGGTTCGAGAAGTATCTCGCGGGATACCGGGGTTCGGTGATTGTGACGTCCCACGACCGCGCCTTCCTGAACCGTGTCGTGAATAAGGTCATCGCCATCGAACCGCATGAGGTAATTGTGCACACCGGCAACTACGATGACTATGTGCTCGCGCGCCAGCAGGAGATGGAGGTCAAAGAGGCGGCGGCAAAGCGCCAGGAGCGCATGATAGAAAAAGAGACACGCTTCATCGAGCGGTTCCGCTACAAAAAGACCAAGGCAAGCTCGGTGCAGAGCCGCATCAAACGCCTGGAGAAAATCCAGCGGATTGTGGTACCACGCACTACCAAAAAGATTCACTTTACCTTCCCGGAACCGCCGCACAGTGGCAAAGAGGTCATTGACCTGCGCCACATCTACAAAGCCTATGACGATAATGTAGTCTACCGCGACCTCGACCTGACGCTCTTCCGTGGTGACCGCGTGGCGCTGGTAGGTCCCAACGGCGCCGGCAAATCCACCCTTCTTAAGATTCTGGCTGGCGTCCTGCCTTTTCAGCGTGGCGAGCGGGCGCTCGGCTACAGCGTGGTCACGGCGTACTACGCACAGTACGTCCTCGACCTGCTGGATGAGAAGAATACCGCCCTGCAGGAATTGCAGAAGGTGGCTATCGACCGTTCCGACCAGGACCTGCGCAAAATCCTCGGGGGGTTCCTGTTCAGTGGCGATGACGTTTTCAAGCCCGTGTCCGTACTTTCCGGCGGTGAAAAGGCGCGCGTGGCGCTCGCCAAGATACTGATGGAGCCCAGCAACTTCCTGCTCATGGACGAGCCGACAAACCACCTGGATATTGCCTCGCGGGAAATACTGGCGGACGCGCTCGACGACTACCAGGGCACCATCTGCCTCATTACCCACGACCGCACACTCATCCGGCAGGTCGCCAACAAGATAATCGAGGTGCAGGCCGGGGACCTAACCGTTTCCCCCGGCGATTATGATGACTTCCTGTACCGGAAAGAGCACGGCGCCCCGCCCCCTGTTGAACAGGAAGAGGCTGACGAGACTGAACCCCAGACGGTCACCACGCCCGTACAGGACGAGTTCCTCGAGGAAGAGGGCTGGATAAGCCCTCAGTTCCGCCGTAAGAAACCCAAACCCCCACCAAACCCCAGAATCGCCCGCCGCAAACAGCTTGAGCAGACGAGCTGGGAGATTACGCGCCGGATAATAGAGAACGAGGCACGACTGGTAAAGTTGGAAACCGAGCTTATGGAAATCGAAAGCAGGTTTTCCAGCCAGGAGCTTTACGGAAACAGCACGCATGTGGTCGACTCCATAGAAAGGCACCGCCTCCTGAAAGACGAAATCAAGCGCCTCACCGGGGAATGGGAACAGCTTTCACTGGAGGCGGAGCGGATAAAGAAGGAGCTGGCGGAGGATTAAATATCAACTGCCAACCTCAAATCTCAAACAATAGCCAAAAATCAAGCCCCGTCACGCCCCCTTGTCACCCTGAGCGCCGATAACATCGAGGGCGAAGGGTATCGGGGTTTTCGGGGCAATATGGAAATATCCCCTCTCGGATATCCTTCATTTCATTCAGGATGACAAAAAGCGTCAAGCCTTCCTCAGCCTTGCCGCGTGTTTTTTGTGGAACTTCGCCAGCTTGGGCGCAATCACCACCTGGCAGTAGCCGCTCTCCGGGTGATGCGCAAAATAGTCGTCGTGGTATTCCTCGGCGGGATAAAACTCCTTTGCCGGCACCACCTCGGTAACAATAGGGTCTTTCCACGCACGGGTTTCAGTCAATTCCTTGATGTACTGTTCCGCGGCAGATTTCTGCGCCTCATTGTGATAGAAAATTGCGGAGCGGTACTGGGTGCCCACGTCCGCACCCTGGCGGTCCAGGGTGGTGGGGTCATGAACGGAGAAGAATACCTCCAAGACGTCCCGATAGGCAATTTTCGCGTGGTCGAAGATGATGCGCACCGCTTCCGCGTGCCCGGTCTGTCCCGAGCAGACCTGCTCGTATGTAGGATTAGCTTTTGTGCCGCCGGTGTAGCCCGACTGCACCCTTTCGACGCCTTCCACCTCGCGGAAAACGGCTTCCAGGCACCAGAAGCACCCGCCGGCGAGAGTGGCAGTCTCCAGTCCCGCCTGCGCGCTCATAGCTCTTTCTCCGCCACGAATTTGAGCGCAAAGCCGTTCATGCAATAGCGCTTGCCCGTCGGCGGTGGACCGTCATCGAAGACATGCCCCAGGTGAGAACCGCAGCGCGAGCATAATACCTCCGTCCGCACCACTCCCAGACTGCGGTCGGGTTGCTCAACCACATTCAGTTTGGAGACCGGCTCGTAGAAGCTGGGCCAGCCCTTCCCCGATTCGAACTTGGTCGAGGCACGGAAAAGGTCGGTGCCGCAGCGGATACACCTGAAAATGCCGGGTTCGTGGACTTCGGAGAAGGGGCAGGTACCCGGACGCTCTGTGCCCTTCTTAGTGGTAATTTCATAGGCTTCCCTGGGCAGGAGCTTCTTCCACTCCACGTCCGTTTTTTCTATTTTCTCGACGGTCACCGTTTTATTCTGTTTAACATCGAAAATCTGGACGGTAGTCATGCGCTCACCCCCTTTTCTTTGTCATTCTCCGCTTCAAGCGGGGAATCCAAAGAAACACGTTCAATATCTTATCTACCTGAATTATATGGCGCGCAGTGACCAAAAAAAGACAAAATTTTATGACAAAATGGGACAACCCTAACGATTGATAAAAAAGGGACTCAGTGTATTTCCTCTCCCTTTGCGAAAGGGAGATTGAGAGGGATTTCAGACTCGAAAATCCCCCTATATCCCCCTTTGTTTAAGGAGGAAAATGTACAGGTACCGTTGTATTATTTTCGTCAATTCACTACGAGGCCAAGTGCCTCTACTTCTTTCCCACCACCAGCGACGTCCTCATCGGTTCGGGGAGCGGCAGCACCTTGCAGTCCGCAAATCCCACCGATTTCATCAGGTCGATAATCTCCGCCCCGGAGTAAGACTGCCCCTCGCCGGTATTTACCAGCATGTTGAGGCAGAACAGCACCGCGGACAGCGGGCTTGTGCCGTCATCGCTGATAAGCCCTTCGTGCACAACCACAATCCCTCCCGGCACCAGTGAGTCCCAGGCTTTTTTCAGCAAGCCCCGGCTTTTCTCCGGCCCCATGGAATGCAGAATGGCGGAAAACAGCACGACGTCGTTCCCCTGCCCGAAACCGTCTTTGAAATAGTCACCCGGGCGTGTGCTGATACGGTCGGCCACATCCGATTTGGCGATGATTTCCTTCGCGATTTCGATTGTCTGTGGCAGGTCGAAGACGATTGCCCGCAGTCCCGGGTAGCGCTTCACCAGGGCGATGGAATGCGTGGCTGGTCCCCCGCCGGCATCGAAAAGCTGTTTGCGTCCTGTTAAATCGAGCGTCCGCGTCAGGAAGGGCGCCACTCGCCGTGCATTGTCATGCATGGCGAGGATGAAATTACGGTGCAGATCCGGCTGTTCCACCAGGTTGTAGCGGCGAGAAACGGCGGCATTGTTGCGCACCGCGTCATGCAGTCTGCCCCACGGTTGCCACAGGTCGTCCTGGTGCCTGATGGCATCGCCGATGTAGCCGGGTTTGCCCTGCACCAGCATCTCCAGGGCTTCCGGTCCGTTACGGTATTTGTCGCCCTGCTTGATAATGATGCCGAGAGCGACACACGCATTGAGAAGGGTGCGGGTGGGGCGGGGATGAGTCTGGCAATGCGCCGCCACTTCATCCGCGGTCAGGGATTTGTCAGCCAGGGCATTAAAGAAATCAAGCCGGTTGGCGGACATTACGACGCGTGCCAATTGCCATCCGCTCAAAGCACGCTCGACGGGATTACGCCGCGAGACTTCAGCACTGCCAGTCATGTGTTCACCCCTTTTTTGTATTCTCACGTGCGAGGATTCTAGCCCCTGCCGCGAAATACTGTCAAGTTGGGCACAAATCTACTTCGCTGGACGTCGGCATTGTCTTTAATGTCATCCTGAGGAGCGAAGCGAACGAAGAATCTCCAGCACCTACTCAATCGGCAGGAAGACCCTTCGCCCGAGAGCGCATGGAGCCCAGGGTGACAACCGTCCGCTCATTTTGAGGCGTAGCCTTCCCCTTTGTAAAGGGGAATTGAAGGGGTTTTTCCGGACGCCGGCCTATCCCCCCTGACGTACTTGACATTCGGCCTCCACTCCGCAAATATATAGTCGGTCGCAGTCCACAAAATCTGGAGGTAAAACGTGAAACACAACGAGGGCACTTTCAAGGGCTATAAAGATTACAAAATCTACTACCAATGCTGGCTGCCTGATGTAAACACCAGAGCAGTGTTGTTCGTCGCCCACGGTTTCGCCGAGCATAGCGGCCGCTACGGCAACCTGGTCAATCACTTCGTTCCAAAAGGCTATGCCGTCTGGGCGCTTGACCACCGCGGGCATGGCCGCTCTGATGGAGAGCGTGTGCAGGTGGATGACTCCGAGGACTACATCAAGGACATGAAGACTTTTTTCGATATTGTGCGTAAAGCAAACCCCGGCAAGAAAATATTTCTCATCGGGCACAGCATGGGGTCGATGATTGCCCTGAACTATGCCTTCGAATACCAGCGTGAACTGGCGGGGCTGGTGACATCCGGTGGCGGTATAAGCCGCCCCGGTGAACCGCCTCCGGCCGCAAGACCTGCCGGTCAGCCCCTCGATACGACCTTCCTCAGCCGTGACCCGGCGGTCATCAGCGCCTACGTGAACGACCCGCTTGTCTACCGCGGTCCGATGCCGCAACGCTCGGGAATGACAAACCTGCGGACCAGGCTGACGGAGATGGTACCGAAGATAACTCTTCCCGCACTGATAATGGCGGGCAACGATGTGCCGGACGGCGCGCGCAGTCAGGCGTTATACGAGTTTATCGGGTCGAAAGATAAGACATTAAAACGCTATGATGGTCTGCGCCACGAGATATTCAACGAGCCGGAATACCCGAAGGTCATGGCTGACCTGGAGAAGTGGCTGGAGGCGCACCTCAAGTAGTCGGGCACCTTATCGAAAATCTAGGTCAGCCGGAACTCCGTAGCGGTCGGAGAGTTTAGCATGTTGATGAAAAAGGGGTTCAATTCATTTACGGCAGGCGCTGCTGTTACGGTAGGCGCTACCGTTCTCCCTTTCGTAAAGAGCCTGCCCCGTACGTGATACGGGGGAGATTGAGAGGGATTTCAGACTCGAAAATCCCCCTCTACGGCAGGTGCTGCCGTTACGGCAAATGTTGCCGTTCGCCCTTTTTCAAAGGGGGAGGTGAATGGAAAGGATTTTTTCGCCACCTGGTTAAACCGCGGGTCTTATGCCCACAAACACCGGCGTCTGATACTTGACCTCGCTGTGAGTAAACGGAACCGCCTTCGCTTGGAAACCAGCGTCACGCATCCAGCCGAGCCAGTCGTCCTGCGCGAAAAGACCCATGACATGCCGGTCATACTCACAGCACACCGAATCGCCCTCGCGCAATAGGTAGACCATGTCCATAATGTACGTAGTATCGGCCACGTCCGGGTCCCACACCCACTCAAGGTAACGTAGCCCGCGTTCACCCTTATCGTGACCGCCGTGGTCGGTATGGGGTCTGAAAGATTCCCGGGTGAAATCGGGGTGAAAGAGGGTAACTCCTCCCGGCCTGCAGTGCTGGTACGCGGTGTCAAATGTCGCCCTGAGGTCGTCCCGGGTTGTTATGTAGCTGATAGCATCCTGAATGAAGACCGCATCGAAGAGGCGTCCCAGCCTCACGGAACGCATATCGCCCTCGATGTGTTCACACTCCGGGTTCAGTCCGCGGCTGACGTTCAGCATCCCCGGCGAGCGGTCGACCAGTGTCATGGAAAAGTGGGCTTTCAGGTGGGAAGCATTGTTCCCGCCGCCGCTGCCGAGTTCCAGTACCGTCTTGACGGGGATGGTCGACTTACCCGTAAGAAGCCGCCGGTAGAACTCCGCTTCCTCGGCGTAATGCAGGGGCTCAGACAGCAATTGCCACCATGACGAGAGGTCGGTGTAAAGACGGGGAACTTGTTCGTTTTCCACGGCTATACTGTATTGAGTTCGAAGTGTGCTGTCAACAGGTAGTGGTAAAATGCGGAGTCCTAACCCCACCCACGAGAGCCGTTCGCCCACGATTCCATCGGGGCTCAGGATGACAAAAACGAAGTTTCAGCCCTCTTTCCCCAGGTAGGCGGAAATTACCTGCGGGTTGCCTTTGACCTCATCCGGCGTACCTTCCGCAATTTTCTTGCCGAAGTCCAGTACCACGATGCGGTCGGCGAGGTCCATTACCACTCCCATGTCGTGCTCAATGAGGACGATGCAATTGACGCCATCCCGCAGGACCGGCGATTCCGGATACGTATCTCCCTGCCCCTCGAAGATGTCCACAATAAAGCGCGCGATGTCTTCTTTCTCCTCGAGGTTCATGCCAGCCATAGGCTCATCAAGGAGCAGGACCTTCGGCTCCATCGCCAGCGCCCTGCCCAGTTCCACCCGCTTCCGCATTCCGTAAGGCAGCGAACCGACCACTTTCTTGCGTATCGGCTCCATCTCCAGAAAATCGATGATGTCCTCGACAACGCGGCGGTGTTTTATTTCTTCGTCGTGGGCGGGCCCGTAATAGACAGCGCCCGTAACAAAATTCTGCTTCATCATAATGTGCCGTGCCGCCATCAGGTTATCGAGCGTGCTCAGCCCGGAATAAAGCTCGATGTTCTGGAAAGTGCGCGCCAGGCCCAGCTTTGCCGCCAGGTCGGGACGGATACGGGTAATATCCCTGTTTTCGAACGTGATTTTACCGCTTTGCGGCTTGTAGAACCCGTTGATGCAGTTGAGAAGGCACGTCTTGCCAGCGCCATTCGGCCCAATAATGGCGATGATTTCATTTTCGCGGATATCGACGCTGACATCGCTGAGTGCCTTTACGCCTCCAAATGAAAGCGAAAGGTTTTCAATCTTGACCTTGACCTTACGTTCCGTGGCGGTGGTCATTTTTCGCCCCCGGTGCGGCTGGTCTTGCGCTCTTCCTCAGCCTGCAGTTTCAATCTGTATTCGGTGACAAACGGGCAATCTATGCCCTTGCATTCGAGCATCTTCTTCATCTGCAGACTGCGCCGCACCAGGTCCAGTCCGGCATCCCGTGAACTCGTGTATTTTACCAGCCCCGTGCACTTCGCCGACCAGTCCGGGTAGATGAGGATGGTCACCTCGTCCACCACGGCTTCGCACACAATTGTCGTTGCGGTTATCCGCCAGTCAACCATCGTGAGAAAGTCTCAACTACCAAGAATCAAAAATCAAGTCCCCACCCCTTTTCCCCGGGGGCAGGGAAACAGCGCTAATACTATAGCACCCGTGTCTGGCTGAATTCAACTCCTGGTCTACGGCAAACGTACGCTGGAACGAGTCGGTCCACTACCGCTCCACTTTTTTGATACGGTACTGGAGTTTGCCCGCCGGTACCGCCACCTGGACTACATCGCCCTCTGTCTTGCCCAGCACCGCCTTGCCGATGGGCGATATGGTGGAAATCATGCCCTTTGCCGGCGCCACTTCCTTGGGATTGACAATCTTGTAGCGCATTTCCTGCTGGCTTGCCACCGTCTCCAGGACAACCGTATCGCCAACGCCGATGGTCTGCGCTTTCTCCCTGGGCTGTTCATCTGTAATAACCGCCGAGCCGAGCATCTCATCGATTTCCATAATTCTGCCCTCGATATGACCCTTCTGCTCGCGGGCAGCGTGGAAAGGCGCGTTCTCCTTGAAGTCCTTGTCCGCGGCGGCGCGGGTAATGTCCCCGATAACCTCGATGCGTTTGACACGCAGAGACGCCACCTCCGCCGTCAGCTCATCGTACTTCACCTTCGCCATGGGCACGGGCTCCCGCTTCAATTTCTGCGATGGTCCCGTGTTCCTCTGCTTACCCTTCTTGATGGTGATACCGATTGCCAGGTTGTCAGGGTTCCATTTCTCCTTGCGTACGTAAGCGAGAAACGCCTTTATCGGTTCAATTTTGGCAGCGGCGTCGGCGTCCGTTTGCGCCAGGCGCTCCGCGTAGACCGCCACTTCGGCGCCGTTCATACGGACAACGGGACGCTCGCCGCCAAACCACCGCACGAACCTGTTGAGTTCCTGGTGTTGGACTCCCCGGTCTCCCTCCGGCACTCTGGCAAGATAACGGCTTGCCGCCTCCCCGAGGTTGATTTCACTTGCGGGCTTGCTATCTGTCGTCATGCTAACCTTTCTGGACCGAATCTCTCTTTGCGGGTCCGCCCTTCCACGGACGTCCTCCGGAGCGGAATGGCAATCTGGTGGACCTGATGGCGTTAACGAAAAGCCTCTGGTTGAAAATACGCGTCACCACATCCGCGTGCCAGTCGAAGGAAAGTCCTTTCGCTTCCTCAAGCTCCGCGATAAGCCCGCTTGATTCCATAAACTCGAATAGGCGGTCGAGCTGGCGGTCGCTCATCCTCTCATAGATGCGCCGCGCCCAGTAGCCGGTGCGCAGTTCTCGCCCCAATCGCCGTTTCCAGTTGCGCTGGTAAGCCTGCAATTTATCCGCGGACAGGTCATCAGCGGTGAGGCATCGGTGGAGGGTATTGGCCGCAATCTCCGCGCAGAGCAATCCGAAGTATATACCTCCGCCCGTGAGCGGTTTGACCTGCCCGGCGGCGGTTCCCACCACAAGCAATCTGTCCGCGTAGGTTTTTGGTAGCGTTCTTAGCGGCACGCCGCCATATGTGAACGGCACACTGTCCGTGGCAATTTTGCCTTCGGCTTTCAGACGCGCCAGCAGGCTACGGAGATAAGCAGGCGGATGACGGCGCGAAAGAAGACCGGCAAGCGCCTTGCCCGGCGCGGTAGGCACAAGCCACCCGAAGAATGCCGGGGCAATTTTGCTGCCAAAGTAGACCTCCACCTCGTCAACATTCTTTACTTCCACCTCCGCCTGTGCACCCATAACGAAATCGTCGGCGCCTTTCAGCCCGATGCTGTCCATCAGCCGCGAGCCGAATCCACCAGCAAGAACCGCCGCGCGTGCCATGACGGTGCGGTACTCCTCACCCTGGATTGCGTCTATTGCCACCGCCTTTTTGCCCGGTTTGATGCCCCTGACCTCGCAATCGAAGAAAAACTCCGCCCCAGCAGCTTGTGCCCGCGTTGCCCACAGTCGGTTGAAAGCGGGACGGTTCAGTATTGCCACCTGGGGCGTTTCCCGCCGCACATAAATGGGTTCTGAGGACGGGGAAAAGACGCAGGCGCCGTTTGCCCAGCGGTGGATTACCGCGTCCGGTATAGAAAAGGCTTCTACGCATTCCCTGCTAACGATGCCGGTGCAGCACACGGGGCCGCTCAGCTTCCCTTTTCTTTCGAGTACAATGGCGTGGTATCCGAGACCGGCCATTCTCAATGCCACCTGGCTACCGGCAGGTCCCCCACCGATTATCGCCACGTCATAGAGTTCTTTTGTGCTCGTCATCGTGAAATAAACTTCCCACGACCTTACGGTCGGGGTATTAACTTATTTCAAACTTCGTTTGCCCTGCATCTTTCTTGCCTTGATTCTCGATGTAGGCTTGGATTAC
>Ga0315282_10014055_pt1 | contig 11966 bp, 3 predicted proteins | sample YL17G07_20_MG_FD_203693 | JGI IMG/M metagenome (GOLD analysis project Ga0315282, IMG submission 203693) | Sediment microbial communities from Yellowstone Lake, YNP, Wyoming, USA - YL17G07_20 | ecosystem: Environmental > Aquatic > Freshwater > Lake > Sediment | place: USA: Wyoming | collected... | reverse complement strand
GGCAACTGATCCCCATAGCGTTTCTCGAACTCGCGGAAGGTCTCGCCCACCGTCGAGATCACGAGTTTGGGATAGGCGTATCGTTTGTTCCACTCGCGCACGATATCCGGCAGCCTCGGGTCCGGCGGGCCGTTGTCGGAGCCGATGTCGTAGCGCAGATGCACCATGTCATAAGGATAGTTGGTCTTCTCCAGGTTCTCCAGGTGGTCGAAGATGCGATTGTCGGAGAGTTTCTTCGTCAGTTCCTGGTCTATGCCGGAATGGAACCAACCATACCCCGGCGCCATCCAGAGGAGGATCTTCTCCTGTCCGCTGGGAGAGACCCAGTAGAACGGGCGGTTGTACCACGCATGCGTCCAGCCCACGCGATCTCCCGGATTCGGGCTGACAGAGATGTACTTGACCCCGCTCTGAGCAAGGACCGGGACGATGCCCCATGTAAGGCCGGGAACGTCGGTGATCATGGCGCTGTCTATCTTGACGTGGTACTCCCGGCGAAGCTGCTGCGCGTAGTCCACCAGGGCAAAGAGTTGCTCCTCGGGGTACAAGGCGGTCAGCGCATTCCCGTAAAGCGCGCACAACTCGATGTTGCCGGCTTTGACCTGAGCGATAAACGCCTGCTTCTTTTTCGCATCCGCTGCCTTCAGGTAGCTTTCCACCGCCCAGAGTCCTTCGGGGTGCCACCGGAAGCGCGCTTCGGGCGGATAGCCCGCGCTGGCGCGGATATATTCCTGCGCCTTGTCCAGGAACTCCATCTGGCGGCGCTCCACGTGGTCCTGGGTGTGCGTGTATCCGATATCCAGGTGGGTGAAGTGCGTGAGATACACGATCCACTTCCGAACGGGTGTCAGGAAGATCCGGCTTTCAGCGCAGAGCCCATCCCCGGATTCCAGCCAGACCCTCCGCCACCCCCGTGAATCCACAGCGGGAACATCCACTTGGACGTTGTGAGATCCCGGTTGAAGTTCCACAGCGACGGGCTGGGCGCCCTCCACATTCACGGTGAAATCGGCGGGATCTCCCGCATGAAAAACCGCTACTTCCACGGGCTGGTAAAGACGGTTCTCTTTTGCCACGAGCACGCTCCGGGAAATGCACTCCCGGATGATCGTTCGTGATTCGGCCTCCGCCAGAATCGTTCCCGCCGGGGCCTCGAAACGCAGCGCGTCGTACACCATCCAGCTGCCCTCTTCGTTGGATATCCGAATGATATTGCGACCGGTGCGCAGTTTGGCCACAGGGATCGCGACAGAGAAACGATAGGGCTTGCCCTTTGCGGGATTCCCTTCCACAGACTCATCGGAACCGCCACCGACCGGTGTTTGGACCGACGAGAGGTTCTCCTCATTGACGCTGAAAACAAGCTTGGGCGGGGAGGCATAGTGAGTGTCCAGAAGATCAACAACCAACGCGCAGTTCCCGGCTTCGGGCTTCTCCCGCAGGCTGAACTCAACCGTAAAGGGATGGGGTCTGCCCCCCGCCCAACTATCCGTGGGACCGGGGTGCATGTAAGACCAATCGCGTTTGGCGTCTGACAATCCCACCATGAAATACGAGTCGGCTTGGAATTCCCGGTATCCGTCGGGTCCGAGAGCGAGCTCCGCGCTTTTTCCGTCGGGTTCTCCGATCTGCCAGAGAACCGTGGAATCAGCGGCCCAGATGGAGGGCAACGCGAAAAAGAAAGCCACGAGCAAGGCAGCCAAACCGCGTCCTGCAGTTCCCTTAGCGTCAGTCTTTGCGATCATCATTTTCATACACTCCTGTCCAAAACAAAATCTGGGATCATCTAGGATTATCCTTGATGGAAAAGGGCGAAATTACCACGGACGGCTCCGCCGTCCTTATAGCTCAAAGCACAAACCGGATTTCTCAAAGTGCAAACCGGACTCCTGGGACTCCGATAGGAGTCCAATGTGAATAGAAAAATCACTACTCCTCCGCGTAGTCTCGTGCCAATACGCCGGGAGGAATGTGCAAGCCGTGGGTGAAACCCACGGGACGGGTTGGAAAAAGCGCCCCAACCCCGCAAGGGGTTGAACCTTATGGATTCGGATGTTCGACCCCTTCAGGGTCGGGCGGAAAAAAGGCGGCCTCCTTCCGTGGGTTTCACCCACGGCTATTCGTATTTTTCCCCTTCGGGGAAACGTTTTCAACCGTGATTTTCATACTCATCTTTTCTCTCCCTCCTGCTTTGCCGGGCGCGACCAGGCAAAATCCCGGGATACCGCCGGACCTTTCTCTTGGGATTCCACTGAAGCCCGTTGAATTCGCGTCCGGCTTCCAGCATGGCCAGGTAGTTCTCGACGGGAATGTAGTTGGCGATCGTGTTGCCGCTCCCCAGCGCGTAGCCGCCGCCGCGCGAACAAACCTCCAATATGCGCTTCGTGTGCTCCTTCACCTCGCGAGGCGAATGGCGGCACAGGAAATCCACGTCCACGCCGCCAAGAATGGCGACACGATCTCCCCACTTTCTCTTTGCCTCGGTCACGGGCATGATCACGTCTTCGAACGAATGCTTGGCGTCAATCCCGACGTCCTCGATCAGGTCGTCCATGATCGCGGCCAGGTTGCCGCAGCTGTGGAGAACAAAGGGTTTGCCGGCCGCATGCACCGCTTCCACCACTTTCTTCGCCCAGGGGAAGAAGTAGCGGCGGAGGACATCGGGGCTAAGCATGGTCGAGGTCCTGTAACCCATGTCGTCCCCGAACCGATAGGCCCCAACCCCCTCAAGCCTCGCCAGTCGCTCTGCCACCCCGACCAGAGTCGTCCCGATCCGCTCCAGGAGGCGTTCAACAAATGCGGGATCCTCGCAGGTCCGCATGGAAAGGGAGGTCAGACCCATCAGGAAACTCGCGTGCTCAAACGGCCCTCCCGAGGCGCCGCCGATCACTTTCATGCCGTCGGGCAGCTCCCGCGTCAAGGCCTCGAAGTCTTCGAAGCCAAAGGCTTCTTCGACGGGAGGCCAATAGGAGTCATTCTCAAGATCATCCCACGTCTGGATGGGACCCATGTTCTCATCGGCCCAGCCGCGCTGCCCCCTGCTTAGCTCTGCGGTATCCAGGCTCTTGATGCCGTAGGTGGGGGCAAAACGGATTCCCGCCTCGAAGGGAAGATAGTCGTAGCCCAGGAAAACATGAGTTTCAATGAAACGCCGGCGCTGTTCCTCCGGTGTTTCGGCGGGCGAATCGTAGTACCTTTTTTGGATCTCGGCAATAATCTCGCCATCGAGAAAGTGCTCGTAAAAAGGCACTCGGCTGGGCTCGCGGCGCCGGAGCAGTACATCCTTCATCTTCTCAAAATCTGGTACCATGGTGTTCTCTCGAGCGTCGCACGAGGCGTTGCCTCCTTCGGCGGCGAACGCGTCATAGCGCTTACACTGCGGGACTAGAACATGCCTGTCCGACGAAAGTCAATCCCATTCTCGAAGGTAGATGCGCACTTGCGTTAACAGGCACATAGGTCTATGATCTCTGGGGGTCGGAAGGAGCTGCGACTCCCCCTCAGCTTAGCCGGTCTCTTGGTTCAGTGTCTCTACAAACCAGAAACAAGGAAGGAATTCCCGATGGGCAAGACAATGGCGGACATCGCGAAGATGGCGGGTGTGTCAATTGGGACCGTTTCTCGCGTGGTCAACAACAAGGACAAGGTGCACCCGGAAACTCGCGCCCGCATTCGGACCTTGATCGAGCATCTCAACTACCAACCCAGCGCCACCGCCCGAGGGCTTGCCCTGCGCCGTACAGAGAACATCATGCTGCTGGTGCCTAACATTGGGGACCCGTACTTCGCGGACCTGACCAAGAGCATCGCCAGATTCTGCCGCGGAGCCGGTTACAAGGTCCTTCTCGCCGACTGCGACTACGATCCGGCCATCGAGGCGGAGTACCTTCAGAAGATCCGCGACGGCCGTGTGGACGGAGCGATCATCTCTCCTCTACCGACGCGCGAGTCCGAGCAATACTTCCTGGATATGGTCCGTCACCACTTTCCTCATGTGTGTATCGAGATGGAGCCGAGAACCGTCCGGACCAATTCCGTGCTTTACGATGATGCGGGCGGAGCGGAAGCCGCGGTGGACTATCTTTTCGAAAAGGGACACAAGAGAATCGCGTTTTGCCGTTCGAGCATAGACTTCCAGACCGTTGCCAACCGGCACTTGGGGTATGTGAGGAGCCACGAGAAGCGGGGTCTTCGCGCCAATCCGGGATACACGCTCCTGATGCCCAGCCCTCTGGAAAGCAAGGATCCCGCGCCCATAAGGACTCTTTTGGGCCGGGAAGACCACCCGACGGCGATTCTGACCGAGAATGACATCATGGCTATCTTCTGCATCAGCACGCTCGAGCGCCTGGGCAAGAGGGTGCCCCGCGATATCGCGGTCGTGGGATTCGGCGATATTTCCTACACCGCTTTTCTGGACGTTCCTCTGACGACGGTCCGCCAGCCCCAGGAGGAACTAGCCCGGAAAGCGGTGCAAAGGCTGCTGGCTCTGACCGGCAATCTGAAAGAGAGAGCCGCGCCCCCTCAGCGGATAATCGTGAAGACAAAACTCATCATCAGGGATTCCGCATAAAGAGGCGTTCGTTTTTTACCACGGAATACACAGAACACACGGAAGAAATCTTTCTCCGTGTATTCCGTGCATTCCGTGGTTCTTGTCAGTCTTCCTCTCCCTCATTTTCAGAACAGGACTACTCGAATAGTTGCCACGCCGCAGCTCGCGCGGGTTGACGGCTCAGAATGACCTGGAACGTGCCAAGTTGCGACATTCCGTCGCCGTCCACCACCTTCAACTCGACGTCATAGGTTCCTGCCGACACCGTGGGCGCCGCGGAAATCGTGGCCGCGACCGTCCCCGCGTTGTTTTGCAGCGTCACGTCCAGCCCGGCGGGCGGCGTGATCTGGTTCACGGTCACCACGAGGCTTCCGGCCGCGGTCTCCAGGTCCGACACCGTCGCCACGTTCACTACTTTCTCCTCGAGGTAGCTCAGCGCCACTGGGCTGTTGGTGATGGTGATCGTGGGCGGAGAACCCACCCACAACGTGAAGGATTGCTCGACGTAGTCGCCGCAGGAGTCCGTCACGGTCACGGTGGTCAGGTGGTCTCCCGTCTGCGTGCCGGCGACCGTTACGATACTCACATCGCCCGTCGTAAAGTCAACCGATAGGGTCCCGCCGCCGGGGAGGGTCGTCGGCTGCACGACTACCGAGATGATGTTCCCATTGCCGTCCTCAGGTGGGGCGGAGGGATGCGCGACCGTTGAGGAACCAGGCGCCAGGGTCACATCGGTGTACGTCCCCAGTGTCGGCACAAGGTTCGGCAGGACGGTGACGGTGAACCCCGCCGTCGTGACCAGGGCGTCGCTGTCCGTGACGGTGAGGACCGCGGGATAAACGCCTACGGCGGAGGAGGCGGTCGCCGTCGTGAGAGCCGTCACCGTGCCGTTCTGGTTGCTTACCGACAGCAGCATACCCGTCGCGGCCGGGACAAAGGCCGCCGACACAAGGAGACTGCCCGAGCTATCCTTGTCGTCCGAGACCTTGGCGATCTCGCCGGTGGTGGCGGGCCCCCCGCGCCGCGTGGTCAGGCCGAGCGTGGTAGTGGTCACATCCGGCGGAAGGAGTGGCGAAACGGCCACGGCGTATTCCACCTCGGTGTGAATCTGACCGACCTGGACCGGTGGCGTGGAAGAAACCACGACCGTGGGCCGGATATCCGGGTAAACCCCGCTTTGCTGGGTGAAGTAGGTGAGATCGCCCGGCGCGTAGTCCGTCAGCCAGATGCTGCCGCCCGGGCTGATCGAAGACTTGTTCACGGAGTAGATGTCGTGAGAGGCGCTCACGCCGTCGTTGTGCCCCACGGGATGCTGGTGGTTCAATCCGCGCATGACGCCCGTTGTCGTGCCGTCCTCGGTGGCGTCCCAATAGGGATCCGAGATCGCAAGTTTGAGCGACTCGATGCTGACGCCCGCGCAGCTCACGTAGTGGCCTCCAACACGCTCCCAAGTGATGAGCCAGTGTTCCGGATCACCGGCGGGTATGACCTCCAGGACTCTCCAGAATCCCAGCAGCAGGGTAACGTCCTGGCACTTGAGAATCTCACTAGTGATGTCGTCAAAGCTCGGCGGCATCGGGGGCGGGTTGTCGCTCCCCGTGTTCGGGACCCAGTGCACCTCGAGCACATTGTTGCACTGATGGGCGATCAGGTACTGCTTGATACCATTGTAGAGATCCACGACGCGTGTGCCGATGTAGGGCGCCCCAATCCCCTGTATATTGTCGGTGTTCATCAGGAAGGCCAACTCGTTGATCAGAAGGATCGGGTCGCCGGGCACAAGATTCGGGAACCTTTGGTCGAACCACCAGAGCGAGTTTGCCTCCGCCACGGGACCGCAGAAGCTCCACTTGAGGGCCAACGGGTGTTTCCAGCCGTTTTGCTTCTGGTCGAAGTCGGGCAAGTGGAATCCCGCCCATTTTTTCCAGAACATGTCGTCCGGCACCACATTGATGAGAACCGTGTCCGAATCGGACAGGGGACTGCCCGTGCCGGTGTTGCCCAGGTCATTGGCATCCACCTGTATGGATGCCGGGCCGAGGTAGCCCGTGGTGGGAGTAAAAGCCATACGGTTCATGGCCGACGTGATGAGAGTCTGAGGGCCCGTCATTTCAACGAGTGCCGTTCCGTCCCCCGTGACCGTCAGACCCGCGGGTGTGGAACCAAGCGTGGCTGTTCCGTTCGTGACCGTGAGGGTCGTCATGATATCGGCCAGGGCGGCGTCCGGGTCGGTCACCCTGATCGCGTTGCCGCGCGCGGAACTGAAGAAAAGCGGAGTATCCTTTGGCGTCTTCTGTGTCACGGGCACGTGCACGGTTGGTGCATCATTTACGCCGGCGTCGGGAAGAGGCGAGACCGCCACGGCGTATTCCACTTCCGCATGGACATCGTAGAGCTCCACGGGGCACGGAAGCGTCAAGGTGGAGGTGGTGTTCCGGACGGTGGTGCTGTCTCCGTTCAACCCGTCGAAATCAGTGGCGCCGGACGCGTAGCCCGGCAGCGCGATGCTCCCGCCCGGGCTGATGGAGTTCTTATTGACGCGGTAGTAGTCGTGGGAAGCGCTGACGCCGTCGTTGTGGCCTTGCGGGTGGGCGTGGTTGACCCCGCGGATAACGCCGGTGGTAAGGGCATCCTCCGCCCCGTTATAATAGGGGTCGGAAATGGCGAGCGTCAAGGTTTCGGAGCTCACGCCGGCGCAGCTCACATAGTGGCCCCCCACCCGTTGCCAGCTGATGATCCACTGGTTGTGCGGGGCGTCGGGGGTGATCTGAACGACCTTCCAGAAGCCCAGCAGGAGGGTCACGTCCTGGCACTTCAGGACCTCCGAGGTGATCTGGTCGAAAGCGGGAGGCACGGGCGGGGGCGCGTCGGTGCCCGTGTCCGGGACCCAGTGGACTTCGAGGGTGTCGGTGGCATTGTGATCTTCCAGGTACTGCTTCACGCCATTGTACAAATCCACGACGAAGGTGCCGCGGTGTCCCGATCCCGTTAGCTTCACGTCATCGGTGTTCATCAGCAGCGCCAGTTCGGCCGCGAGCTGGGTGGAGGTGGTCTGGTCATCCACGAGATAGGGAAACCGCTGGTCAAACCAGAGGATGGAGTCGGCTTCCGCGACGGGTCCGCACCAGCTCCATTGTAGCGTGAAGGGATTCACCCAGCCGGGTTGCTTCTGGTCAATATCCGACAGATAGTGTCCATCGTACTCTTTCCAGTAGAACTCCGCGGGGCACTGGAACGTGCAGGCCGGCTCGCCGTAGAGGTTGAAATCGAGCCGGTTCATCCAGGACTCCCAGCGCCAGTTGAACCCGAAGCTGCTTCGGCACCAGTTCAGGGCGTCTCCCACTTTCTGAGAGGAAACGCCCGCCATGCGGTCGTACATGTAGTAGGCAAAGGAGGCGTTGTCTCCGACGCTCGCGTACCAGTTGGTGCTCCAGGACCCGATCGCGTACCAGGAGACACGCGAAGCCGACAGAGTGGTGATAGCGCCCTGTTTCAGCAGGGAGTAGCCCAGGTTGTTGGTGGTCTCGGGATAGCCGTTGTCGCACGAGACCTGAAAGACAAAGGAAGGATGATCGTCGTTGAGTTGAGCGCAGTCGCCGCTCCTCCAGAAATCGAACCATGCATCTTCCCCTCCCGCGCCGCGCTGGCAGAGGTTGTCGCCGGGAGGGATGGGAGGAGCAGGTTGCGTGTAGAGGTCGTTGGCCCAGGTCATCCTCGCCGCGGCGGTCTGGCTGCCATGACCCCACCACGTGACAAACCCGTAGTTCTTCTGCCACTCGGCTTGGAGGTTGGCCTGGGTCAGCGCGGCCTCGCACGGGAAGTTGGCCGGGAGCGGATAGTCCGTTCCATTGTTCTTGCAGCCCGTGCGCTCATAGAGCCGGTAAGTATTGAAACTGTACGATTGCGCCAGAGTGTTCAACGCTTTCCCGAACTCCCCGCCGAGGGTCCTGGGGGTTATCTCGGGAATCCCATTGAAAGGCGGGCCGGTATCATCTTCCGTGTTGGAAACGGCCGCGGGGATGAGCGTTTTGTAGCGCCAGGCGATTCCGCTCGTGGCGCTTTCATAGGTGATCATCTTCTGGAGAATGCTGTCCAGATCGGCTAGGACTCCGTAGTAAGGAATGCGCGCCACAGCCACCTCCGAGTCCTTGTCGATCCCTCCCAGTCCGAAGTCCTGAAAGGTGTTGCCTGTGTTGACCGTGCCGTCGCCGTATTCGCCCGGGAAACCATCCGCGTCGTTGTCCCAACTCCCGGACAACTCCGCGTAACAGAGGTCTGTCGGAGTGCTGTATTGGGCGGTATGATCAATGTAATTGGGGTAACACATCAGCATGGGAATGCTCCGGGCGGCGGTGAAGACGCCTGGGTCCGGGTCGCCGATCAGAAGAACGTAGTCAACCGTCGCGTAGTTGCTCTTGAGCCAGTTCCGGATATTGGCCGCGCGGGTCGCGCAGGTGTTTCCTTGAAGGTAATGTATGTCATCGGATGCCGTGAATTCGGTGATCACGCTTGTTGTGTAGCCGAGGTCCGCCAGGTGCGCCGTGAAGGATGTGAGTTTCGTGCTGTTTGTCTTGATCCAATCGGTCGTGATGATGACATAGTTTGCCGTGACCGCGGAAGCCGCCGGGCCGCCCGCGGCGGGCGCTACAAGGGCCGGATAGAAAGCGGCGCGATCTCCCGGGTTCTCCACCCGTTCGCGGAGGCGGATCCAATACTGTTCGGTCTTTGCCGTCGCGGCGAATCCCCCGGAGGCGGGCGCGGCTTGCGGCTGTGGCCCGCGTTCGCAAGTTATCCGGATCGTCGCCGAGCGCAGCACCCTCAGTTGCTTCTGTACGGGGTTATAGGCAACGCCCGTCAGGGTGACATAAGCCAGGTTCCAGGGGCGGTACTTGGATATCTGGGCGCCGCCGAGTGGAGTAGCGGGAAAGAACGCATCCTTGCCGTAAACCGTCACATCGCGTCCTTGCACGATGTTCGCCGGATCCTTGCCTCCCCACTCCACGACCAGGTTGCCGCCGATGCGTGTGGCCGCGGGAGGCGCTGGGGCGACATCAAATGCGCCCGGCACGTCCTCCCACACTTCGTTCTCGATGGAGAACCGCGATTCCTCAAAGGAGATGTTCTCAGGAAGGAGGAAGCAGAACTCATAGGCGGGCAAAGCGGGATCGCCCGGTTTTCCGGCAGCCTGAAACCCCGGCAGATTCACCTGGTCTCCCTGCGGACCAGTCTCCTTCAGAATATCCTGCGTGATCCGCACGGGAAGGGTGATGGCATTGCCAAGGGTCTGCACCTCGCCTCTGGCCGGACCAGGAGGCGCGGCTCCCGCACCACTCAACAGCGCCAAGGCGAGCAGAAGGGTCACGGCGCACACGAGAAGTGAAGAAGCACCGCGCGTTCTTACCGTTCCAAAGTCGTTTATTCTCATGATCGACCTCCGGTTCAGAAAAGTAATCTCATGAGCCGCGCATCGAGCAGCTCGGCGGTGGCGCAACGCTCTACTGGCCGCAACGCCCCGCTCGACAATCCACGGAAAAACCATTTTCCATTCTAGCGGCAAGACCCGCAGAATGCAAGGGAAATTCGGCATGCAGGGAAATACGCCGCATTCAACCCGAAAGACTGCTTTTCCCGAGGATTCCCGCCCTTTGGCAACGGACGGCGATCGCCAGCCTGAACGCCGCCGCTATCGAGATAAGCAGAACCGTGAAGAGGCTAATAATGGCCCCTATTGGGAAAGAAATGGGTGAATAGTCCAGCAGAGTACATTTTTGGGAACTGGAGGGCATGGGCGCGAGCAGGAAGAAACCGTTCGCGCGCCTGGGCCATTCTCTTCCGAAATCTTCGCGGCTGGGTGAACCCGCTTTGGCATTTCGCGCGCTCCAGATTCCCGCGCGCCAGCCCGGTCCCGCCGGCACCGCCAGCAGACAAGGAATGAGGCCGTCACGTCCAGCCAAGGCGCTCCGGATCTTGTCGGCGCCCGCTCCCTGGTCTGCCCAACGCAGTTCCCACTCCTGCGGCCCGAGCATTCTGGCGCTTACCTCGAGTGCTTTCGTTGTGGATGGATCTTTGAGGGATGGAGTTGGCAGCGCCCATTCATACTCGTCTTCGCAGAAAGTCTGCCGGGCGGGATCGCTCTCCGCGCCGCCGATTTTCGCGCGCCATTCCTCGGCGGAAAGGTTCTGCCATTTCTCATGGATCGCCACGATCCGCCGCGGAACCCGGGCCACCGGGATGGGCTCGTCGCGGGCCAGGACGCGCCGGCCCTGGAAGACTGCGAGGGTCCGCCAGCCCGCCGGGACGGGGTCTGTTTCACCCAGGACCAGGTAGTTCATCGCGAAGTGCCGCCAGGTGACCGGAGAGAGGAAGAAGCCGGTGGCCGCGAGAAGCTTCTCGTAGTCGCCATAAACGACGGGGTGGTAACCGTGGAGCGAGCGCACGCCGCGCATCATCGGGCGGTTGCTGAGTTCCCGTCCCGACTCGATCATGGTGGGAAGGATGCCGGCCCCCGCGTCGCGGAGTACGAGCGCCTCGACGGGGTTCTCATGGAGGTAGCGCTCCAGGTTCTGGGTCCGATCCATCGGAAAGAAACGGCGAACGTGCAAGGCCGGGTCTAGAATGCCCACACCCGCCCATACGGTGATCAAGGACCACAGAAAGACCCTGGTCAACAAGGAGTTGGTGCTCGCCCGCCGGAGTCGGGAAAGAGCGCACAGGCCAAGCGTAACCAGCCCCGCCCCAAGAGAAACGAGAACGTGCTGGACGGCCCGCAACGCAAGGACCCATTCCATGACACGAACAGATTTCTCTCCGGAACTTCCGAGATCGGAGACCAGTCCCGGGATGGTCCTCTTGCTCCACCAAGCAATCAGGAGAAACACCGCGGCCAGAGTCCAGCTTCTCCCGCATATGCGCCACGCCAAACGGCTATCCCAATCCTGCGCCCGCTGCAACAGGGCCTGCGCTCCGAGAGCGGCGAGCGCGAAGACGCCGACGTGCACCCCGATCATGAAAGTGGCCGGCGAGCGGAAATGGCTGAAACCCGGCGCCACGTGATACGCCCAGCGGAATGCCGGGGTTGCATCCCCCACGGAAACCAGGGCCGCCACCGCCGCCGCACTTGCGAAGAACCAGCGCTTTCGTCCCGGTGAGCGCAAGAGTCCGTAAACCGCCAGAACCACCACCCATACCCCGGCGTAGTCGCTGACGATCCGCTCGCCCCCCTCCCCTTTCTCGTTGGCGTGCCATTTGCCAAGGTACGGCAAGGCGGCGGTCCGTCCATCGCTGCCCCGGATCCGCAGTTTGCCCGTGGAGTCTCCCCAGAAAGAGGGCAGGAAGACCTCCGCTAGCTCGACAGGGGGCAAACCGCCAAAGGAGGCCGTTTTGTAATCCACGCCAGCCCCGCGGTTGGACA
>Ga0315282_10014054_pt1 | contig 11967 bp, 11 predicted proteins | sample YL17G07_20_MG_FD_203693 | JGI IMG/M metagenome (GOLD analysis project Ga0315282, IMG submission 203693) | Sediment microbial communities from Yellowstone Lake, YNP, Wyoming, USA - YL17G07_20 | ecosystem: Environmental > Aquatic > Freshwater > Lake > Sediment | place: USA: Wyoming | collected... | reverse complement strand
AAGGGCCATCATATGTCGCCTGCTGGCAGCCGTAAAGCGATAAACTCCGGGCTCTTGGGGGCGGGGCCCCCAAGAGCCCGCCGGAAGGGCTGTCTTGTCCCCTGCCTACCTACGCAATATCCGGAAGGCCCATTTTTCATATGATCGGCCGGGCGCGAAAGACCAACCTATACGTCTTTGACGGGTCGCACGTGGCGGGCCGCTCCACCAGGATGAAGTCGTCGGTAATGACCGGTTTCAGCTCGGCGCCCTCAACGACCTCGACGTCCTTCAGCCGGCGGTCAAAGAAGGCCACGAAGGGCCGGGGCTGCCGCTGTGAACCGTTCGTGTCGATCGGCCCGAAGCTCTTCGCATCCTTCGGCTTGACCTCGAACGTCCACCGGCCGTCCGCGGCGACAAGCGACTGCTCGAAGGCCAGCTTGCCCGGAGCCATGTGAAACAGCACCGGCAGTCCTACCTTGGCACAGGCCGCGTACAGCCGCATGTTGTTGGGATCGTCGAACTTCAGCCCCCTGCCGTAGTGTTCGCCGAAACCGATGGCCCCGTCCTGCTTCTCCCTGGTGAGTATTTTGACGGCCTCTTCCACGCTTCTCACTTCTTCGGGGAAAATGACACAGAAGCGATCGATCAGCCCCTTGTACTTCGCGTAATTCTCGAGCATCCGCCGGCGATCTTCGTCATTCCGGGGCCGGCTCTGGGCGAGGGGAAGATTGATGCAGCGCCGCACGTGGTTGGTCTTCATCCATTCGGCGACCTTGTCCAGGGGATTGCTGGAGCCTGGCGACGGATTGCTGCCTGGATACCCATTCTGGACACTGAAGAAGTGGACGTGAGTATCAATGAACCTGCTTTTCTCCGTGCCGGGGTTGCCATGAGGCATGACCTTCTCCTCCGCCAGAGCGCTCGTTGCCAACACGGCCGCCAACATCGCACCCGCGCAGCCGGCAAGGAGTGGTCTCGTTCCGGTCATGAGTGTCATAGTTTGTCTCCGGGTTTTCCTCGTCTCTCTTGTAATCGGTCAGCGGCGGCGCCGTCGTCGCCGCTCGGGAGGACGGTCAGTACGTCAATGCGCGGCGCAGCAGCGCAAGACTCTTGGGAAGGGCCGTCTTTGGTTCTTCCTTGCCCTCGAACTCCAGCGAAACGTAGCCTCGGTAGTTCTGCTTGCGGAGGATGGCGGCGATTCGGGTGTAGTCCAGGTCCAGCGCGTACCAGACCCCGCCGCCGTAATAGGTCTTGGCGTGAACGTGGATAGCCTTGGGCGCGATCTTCTCCAGCCGCGCGTATGGGTCCTCCAGAAAGTTGCCCGTGTCGAGCGTTACGCCCAGCCAGGGCGAACGGAGGGCATCGTGAATGCGGAGCAGTCCCTCGGGCGTGCGAGCCAAGCCCCAGTGATTCTCCAGCCCGAGCACCACGCCGCACTTCTCGGCAGCCGGCAGGCACTTTTCCAGCGATTCGATGACCCAGGGAAAGCCGTCTTCCTCTTTGTGGCCAGGAAGGGGCGGTTCGATGCCGCGGTTCTTCATCAACTCGTCAAAGTTCTTGCTGGTGCCCCAGCGGCCCGTGTTGACGCGCACGGTGGGGATGCCCAGGGCGTAGGCCAACTCGATGCTGGCGACTGTCTTGTCGATGTTCTCCTTGCGAACCTCTGCCTTCGGCGAGAGAAAGGTCTGATGGGCGGAGAGCCCACAGAGCTTCAGTCCCGCCACCATGGCCTGGCGCTTCAGGGATTGCAGATAGGCATTGTCCTTGCGCCGCATCTGGACTTCGAGGATCTCGACGCCGTCGAATCCCATCTCGCCCGCCATGTCGATGCACTCTTCGATCTTCTTGGGCGGGCCCTCGAAGTGCCAGAAGGAATAGGTTGACACGCCGATGGGATTGCCCGGCCGAGCGCCCGATGTGGCAGCCGGCGGTTCCGACTGGGCCTGAACGTTCTGGACGCCCAGTGCGCCCGATCCCAGGGCGGCTGTGGCGGAGCGAGCGAGAAATCTGCGGCGGTTCATGGGTTCTCCAGGGGATAAGTGTTCAAACTGTCTCTCATGCCACTGTGCTGTCATGGGGCCGTCTCGGCGATTCCAGCACCGTCCGGGAGGTCCGCGAGCACTTCCTTCCTCTTGAACCGGGGTTTCCCGGATGGCCTCCGGCCGATCCCGGCTCGCCGGGACCGTCGGCCTTCCAGAGGAGTCTATCATGATTCCGGGTAGAGACAAGCACTTGTGCTGCTCGGTGGAGGGGGTATCCAAACGTCGCCAGGCCATGATTCGGCCCGGACCGCCCTCGTAGAGGCGTCTGGCGCCGATGCGAGCAGGCCCGTTCCGTGGCCCCTGTGCCCTTCCGCGATGCCGTCGTGCGTCGTCGTCATCCGGGCACCGGTTCCCTCGGCCTCAGGCGCGCCACGGTCGTGAGCGTCCCTTGGCCTTCTGCAGGGCGGCCTTGGCGATCTCGACGTCCGCGGCCACCTGAAAATCGAACATTCCGGCCAGGGCGAAGTCCGCGCCGGCGGCGAACGCACGCTCGAACGCCGGCTTCGGCGGAATCGCGCCGGCCGCCATGATCTTGTAGGCGATCCACGGGCGTTCGACCTTGGCCATGAACTGCTCGACGGCCTTGGCGTCGGCGCACCAGCAGTTGTCGCGCGGCGGGTCGTAGTGGAAGGACGGGTAGTCGGCCGTGTGGTACGTCTTGACGTAGAAGTCAGGCTGGAGGCCCCCGCGCTGGCAGGCCACGAGCACGGCCAGGTCGTGCGCGGCCGTGCCGACCAGCATCTTCTGCACCTGGCCCCAGCGGAAGACGGCATCGAGCACGTCCAGCTTGCCCTTGGCGACCATGCTGTCGGCGATATTGCCCTGGACGTAGATCGCGTCGGCGCCGACATCCAGGGCGCGCTGCGCGTCCTCGGTCGGCTTGGCTTCGGTCGGGTAGATCTGGACGATCCAGCGGATCTTGCTGCCGCACTCGCGGCGGTACTTCGGGATAAGCCACAGGTGTTGCGAGTTCGTGTTGATGCAGTTGATCCCGTGGGCCTCGGCCAGCGCAAGCGTCTCGAAGATCTTCGCCTCGGTGTGATACTCCTTGACCAGCCTGGAGACGTAGACCATCTCGCGGCAGTGGGCAAACCCGGCGATGAGATTCCCGCCGAGGATGACGCGGCTGATATCCAGCTCGCCCAGCCGCCCGGTGGGCAGCGTGTTCCTGGAGTTGGCCTTAACCTTCGGCGAGGCGGCCCCTGCCGGCTGAGAAGCGGGCGGGGCGCCGCCCAGAGCCCGTTCCTCGCGGCTGAGGGCCGCGCCGGCCGCGGCGCCCAACGCGCCGCCCAGCAAGTCACGTCGCGTGTAACGGCATTTCATGCGACTTCCCTTTCCATCTTCTTCACCCGCGGCGCTGAGGCAAGGTCCCCAGCCGATCCGCAAGATTGGGGGCGAGTCCAGTGGCATGAAGATAAGCGATAATGGAAATTGATGCAATGACTCCGCAAGGGAGACTTCCATCGTCGTTGGCCCAAGGTCGCGATGAGGCCTGCCGAGGGAATTGTGTCGGGCCTTGTGGCGGAGTTACCTGGATGAAGGCGTGGACCTGCCGTCGCCGTTGGTCCTTGATGCGGATCTCCTCACGGAGCAGTTGGGGCTCCTGCTTGAGTCGGCCGTTGTCGGCGGCGAGGCGTACTCGAGCGCTGATGCTGTTAGCGGCCCAGCCCCTGGCGCAGGTGATGGCGTAGTGGGCCAGGGAAATGACGTGCAGGACGCCTGACTTGACGTTCTTGGTCCATCCGGAAGGCAAGGGAATGTCTGGCAGAGACTGGTCGGACAATGGTAGGCCTCCTGAGCCTCGTTGGTTTTTCCGAGGCCAGAGGTTACCACGTGATTCCGCGCGGTTAAGCCCCCCTGATCTGTTCGGGGAGTGTGTGGGCATCAAACTCGCTGGTCCGCTTCACCCGAGCGTGCTCTTGTCCGTCTGTCATTGGCGTGGCTCTTTGGCCCCCGCCGGATCCGGTGACCGGCCGGGGGCTTGGTCCACCATGACGGGGACGGCATGGGCGGACGGCGCTGGCCGTTTCCCGGCGCCCACCGTGCACACCAGGAAGCTGATCGTGGTTCCAATAGGCATCCACCACACCATCGCCAGCCTCAGAGGTCTGCCCAGGAGCCCCTGCGTCCACCAGCCCAGGATCCGGTCCTGTAACATGGTGACGGTCACCACGCCACACGCCAGCGCCAGCAGCATGGAGGTCGCGTTGCCCCGGCGCGTCAGCAAGACGGTGAGGAAGACCCCGAGCATGCCGGTATATGTGAAACTCATGACCCCCAGGGCGAATTGCAGCAGCGTCTCCACCTTCGGGTTGTACGCGAAGGCGCACACCACCGCGAACAGGCACATCACCATGCCCATCGCCACCACGGCCAGCTTGGGCGTCCTGACCGACACCTTGCGGTCGATCGGCTTGCCCAGGTACTGCCGCAACGGGTAGTAGAGGTCCGCCACCAGACTGGAAGCCAGGGCGTTGATGGCCGAGTCCATGCTGCCCTGGGCGATGGCAAAGAAGCCGGCGATCGCCAAGCCGCCGAACACCGGCGGGAGTTCATTCAGGAGGAACACCGGATATGCCTCCTTGGGTGTGGCCGGGATGACGGCCGGCGCTGCGCCAACCGCCGGGTGGCCGGGCAGCCACTGATAGTACACCCACAGAAGCAGCCCCACCGCCAGGAACAGGCTTACCACGCCCAGGCCGATCAACTGCGAGTAGATCAGCGACAACCCCCCCCGTGCCGGCGACTTGGCGACAAGGAAACGCTGGGCCAGGTCCTGATCCACCCCAAAAGCCGCTGTGCTCAGGAACACGGCCCCTAACGTCGCCGACCAGAACGTGTAGGGTTTGCTCAGGTCCCACGAGAAATCGACCAGGTGCAGCTTGCTGCCCGACGGTCCCGTGCCGTCCTGTGACAGCACGCCGAGGATCTGCGGGACGTCCAGAGGGATTCTGTGCAGAAGCATGCCGATGGACAGAACGACCGTTCCTACCACCAGGGCGAACTGGACCACGTCAATCCACACGATGGTGCGGATGCCGCCCATCATGGTGTAGAAAGTGCCGGTCAGCCCGATCAGGCAAATGGCCAGGATCAACAGGCCGCGATGATCGGCGGCGTTTCTGGTGCCAAACAGCAGCAGGCACAGGGGAATGGCAGCCATGAACAGTCGCGCCCCCGAGGCCAGCAGCCGGCCGAACAGGAACATACAGGAGGCGGCGATCCGGGCCTCGGGCCCCAGGCGCCGCTCGAGATAGCCGTAGATCGTGATCGTGCCGGCGCGGTAGAGCTTAGGCACGAATACCAGGGCCACGATAAAGACCGCCATGAACCCCCCCAGGTTCAGGATCAGGTAGCTCAGATCGCGCCGGTAGGCCTCCTCGGGCGCCCCGATGAAAGTAGCCGCCGAAAGCGAGGTGGCCACCAGGGAGATCGCGACGGCCCAGGTGGGCAGCGAACGCTCGCCCAGGAAATACTCCTCGGTGTTGCAGTCCTTGCGTGCGGCAATCACTCCCATGTAGATCATGGCCGCCCAGTACAGGGCCAGCACACCCCAGTCAAGGGGCCCGAAGGCGGCAAGAATCATGCTCGTCCACCATGCACTGCCGCGGATGTCCGCGTGCGGCGCCCTTTCAGTGTCAGAATCACACGCATCATTGGGGCCGCAGTATATGTCACCGAACGTGAAGTTGCCAGCGACGGCGTGGGCGTGGCGAGTTGGTCCAGCGACTTTCGGCCCGCACAGAGCCCGAACGAACTTGGGGGTCTTGGCGGCACAGGATCGCGTGGTAACCTCTGGCCTCGGAGAAACTAACGAGGCTCCGGAGGCATTACCATTGTCCGACCAGACTTTGCCAAACATCCCTTTGCCTTCCGGATGGGCCAAGCAAGAACGTCAAATCAGCCGCCCTGCACGTCATTTCCCTGGCCCGATGTTTCTTGCGCTCACGCGGATCAGGGCAAGCTCATTTTGCGGTGGCCCCGGAACACTTCGAGAGGCACGGTGTTGCAGTAGTGTCCGGGAGCCCCGGCGACGTTCTCGGGCGAAGGCCGCATGGGCACCGTCAAGGACAATGACACAGGCCCCCTGATAGGAGCAGAACTATGACGCTAAAGAAGTTGTTGGTGGTGTTGTGTGTGTTTGCGGCGCCGTCTATTGCTTTCTCTGAGGTGTCGGCGGCAGGGAAGACCTGTCCGGCCAACGGAAAGCTGAAGATCTTTATCCTGTCCGGCCAGTCGAATATGATTGGGTTCGGCCAGGTTAAGGGCAGCCCGGGCACGATGGAGACCTATGTCAAGAGCAATCCCAAAGACTACGGCCATCTTGTTGACAAAAGCGGCAAGCCTGTTGTTCGTAACGATGTCTGGGTCGTCAATCTGTCCTACGCGGGCAAGGAAAAGATGGGCTGGCTTACTACGGGGTATGGAGGAAGCGACGAGCACATCGGTCCTGAGTACGCCTTCGGTTTTGCTGTTGGCGACTACTATGAAGACCCGGTGCTGATTATCAAATCGGCGTGGGGCGGCAGGTCGCTTTCTCACAACTTCTTGTCGCCAAGCTCGGCGAAATACCCGACACCTGCGAAGGATGGCGACATGGGGTTTCAGTACGCCGAAATCCTCAGGCACGTGAAAGAGATCACCGGCAATCTGAAGAAGTACTATCCGAGCTACACGGGCAAGGGCTACGAGATCGTCGGGTTTGGCTGGCACCAGGGCTGGAACGACCGCATCAATCAAGCGGCGGTCGACGCCTACGAGAAGAACATGGTCAACTTCGTGAAGGATATCAGGAAGGACCTGGGCGTGGAAAAGCTGCCGTTCGTGATTGCCAATACCGGCATGGGCGGGTGGGACATTCAGGGCAGTTACAAGAAGAAGGTCGAGAAGCTCATGGACGCCCAGCTTGCCCTCGCCGACGCCAACAAGTACCCCGATTTCAAAGGCAACGTGGCCGGAGTTGAGACCCGCGGCTTCCAGAGGAAGCGGGCGGAATCGCCTTCAGGGCAGGACTACCATTGGTTTCGGAACTGGGAAACCCTTTATCTAATAGGCAAGTCAATGGGCGACTCAATGGTTGCACTTGTATCCGGCACTGCGGTAAACCTTGGCAATGCGGTAAAGCCTGACAATCGGTAGACTTCGGGTAAGATAGCTCACAGGGATCGGCGGACCCGCAATAGCTACGTCACGATCCTGCCGCTTGGCATTTTCACGGTTCGCTGGGCGTAGTCGGCGGCGCGGTCGTCGTGGGTTACCAGAAGGACGCTGCCGCCTTGGCGCGCGAACTCGGCCAGGTATTTCAGGACGGCCCGGGCGCTGTCGTCGTCGAGGTTGCCGGTCGGCTCATCAACCAGGATCAGGCCCGGCTCATTGAACAGCGCGCGGGCCAGGGCGGCCTCGTTGGTCGCGGCGATCAGGTATACGAACTGGTGCTGGCCGGAGAGGATCGCCCACTGCACGGCCGTCAGGCAGAGTGTCGTCTTGCCGCCGCCGCGCGGCATGGCGACGGCGAGGGTCTCGTGGTCGCGGACGACGCGCTCGACCCGCCTTCGCTGAAGCTACGGCGGGCAGGTTTTGCCGATGACGCGGAGGTGGTCGGCCGACCAGTCCAGCGTGAACAGGTGCGGAAAGTATGTCTCGCAGAAGAACCCTCCTTCGCCGGAGCTTCGGAGGGCAGGCTTGAAGTCGCGGTCCGCCCGGCCGCGACGCACGCGATCGGCGGCAGCCCGCCGATGTCCTGCCCGGCCAGCAAGTCGGCGGAATAAACCTGAATTCGATGGACCGCAAGAACGGCACGTGCAGTTTCGGAATCAGGGGCGCCCCGCAGTTCCAGGGAAAGGGATATGGTACCGAAGCTCTGCGCATCCTTCTGCGCGACACATTCCGGGAGCTCAGATTCCAGAAAGTCAATTCCGGCTGCGGGGACGGCAATACGGGATCGATCCGGCTTCATAAGGCGGTCGGGTTTGTGGAAGAAAGCCTCAGGAGGCGATGCATCTACACCAACGGGAACTACTATGATCACCTTCTCTCTGGCCTGACCCGCGAGGAGTATGACCAGGCCGAAGCCAAGGCGGGCCAGAGGTCGCCTCGATGAGCGGTGAATGCAAGGAATACGGGAGGCTTCACGCCGAGTGGTATGAGCTGGGCTCCGCGCAGATAGACCACAGCCCGGAGATCGCGCCGGCTTGCCGGGACGCCTGTTGCGTCGCCGGCTGGGTGGCCTGCCTGGTTGCGGGCGGGGCGGCGGATGGTCGTCCAGGCCCGGCAGGCGATCGCGGTGCTGGGCCGATTGGGTGCCTGCCGATCCTTGTGCCTTAGCGAGTCTGCTCTTGAGGCTTCTTGGGCAACTGGTCGAGGGGCATATCTTTGACAGTCAAGTCCGCGTAGATCACGCGATACGTCTCCGACTTTTCCGGCCGGTACCACGCAATCGACGTGTCGGCTGCGTTGAGCTTGACGCCCTTGCCCACATATTGCCAATCGCAGGCCGGCGCCAGGTTCATCACAAACTTGATGCCGCGCATCACTTTGACAATGGGCTCCTGGATGGCGGCAACTTCCTGAGATGTGGGCTCCGGGGCTTTAACCTTTCCCGACTTGACCATCTTCTTGGCCATGCTTTCACCCATCGCCTTGCCCAGCGGTTTCATAAAGTCAAAGTACGCGGACATGTCCACCTTGGGCGGCAAGGCGCCGTCCATGTACGAAGACCAGGTCCGGAGCATCTCGATGAGGTCCTTCTCGGTCGGGTTAGACATGTCGATCTTAGATTCCTGCAACGTATAGCCATTGGGCACCTCCAGGCTGAAGAGGTCTTTATTCAGTTGGACGCCCCAGGCAAAGTCGGTCATGGATGTCGTCACGTCGCCGCCATCCGACAGTTTAAGTTCAATGTCCATTACCAGGGGCAACTTGGTTTCGGCGTCAGCCCAGATCGTCAGCGGCCAAACGCCTTCGGTCAGCCGATATCCGACAGCCGCCCGGCCGCCGATCGTTTTCTTTCCGAGAGAAACCACATTCTCCTTCTGCCCCGACTGGATTCTCTCCAATCGTTTGCGCAGTTCCTCGAACGTGTTCTTGCTCTGAATGTCCTTGGGCTTGTTGGTTGCCGTCATGATCATCGCGAGCTTGGACTTCGGCAGGAGCGTGAGGTACTTGCCCTTGGCGGAGTCAAAGACCATGATCGATTCCTTCGAGGCGAGCCGTTCCCGGTCCGGCGCCATGTAAGCCGCGTCAAATTCCTGCTTGGGCACCTCCTTGCCGTTTATCTTGCCGGCGGCGGTCACCTTGTAGGTGACCGTACTGGTGTCCAGGATCGCCCGGACAACGTCGGCGAAGGCGACCGATTGCGTGCCGGTGAGACAGTAAACCCCCGCGCCGATGAGGCCCGCGACCAAAACCGCAGCCGCTACTCGTATCTTCCAGTTCCGCATGGTTGCTATTCCTTTCAGGCGAACGCGCCACCTGCCGGCGGGGCTGCTGTCGCCCTGGTCGGCCTGGGCCTCGGCGAAGGCGGCAAGCATCTGCCGCCTCAACTCCTGCCGGTGTCCCGGCGGCGGTTCGCGGTCGATCTTTAGGTTCCTTGTCATTCGCTCGAAATCTTCGTCACTGTCAAACATTTGCGTCACCAGCCCTTCCCGGCCGGGATTGTCCCAAGAGCCTGCGGAGCTTTTTTAAGACTCTCACTGTCATGACGCGCAGGCTGGCCGGCTTGCCGTGTAGAATGTGGGCAATCTGCTCGTAGGGAACATCCTCGAAGAACCGCAGCGTGATCAGCGCCTGGTGCTTCGGCTTAAGTCGGGCGATGGCCCGGTGAAGCTCGGGCCATTCGGCATTGTGCTCCGGCTCCGATTGGCTTTCTCCGGCCACTTTCAGCCGGCCGGACATGGCCGCCGCCTTCAACAGTTCACCCCGGCGCCTCGTCGAGCGGATCCAGGCGTCTGCCTGCCGGGTGCTGATTGCGTACAGCCAGTTTCTGAAGTCCGCCTCGGTCGTGCCTTCAAATCGCCCGATATGCGTGGCCACGCTCATGAAGACCGAGGACGTCACATCTGCGGCTACGTCGGTGACGAACAGGCGGTGCAGGCAGTAGCGGAAGACCTTGTCGTAATAGCGGTCATAGAGTGACCCCAGGGCCTGAGGGTCTGTTCGGGCCCTGACCACCATGTCGTCGCCAAGCAACGCGGTCTCAGTTTCTGCCATCGTTTCGTTCATCACCACCCCTGAAAATGCGCGAACACTTGAGATGTTACCGAAATTGCGGTTCTTTCGTGAGATTCTCTTCGCACGGTTTGACGCGGCAGGGCAATAGCAATTGGGGGAAGAGGGGCGACCGCGGACAATCCGGCCGGAATGGCCGGGATCCCGTCCACCAACTTCGATCTGATCCTTAGACACCGCTCATCCGCCCCGGTTCCGGCATGTCCCGGCCGTCCACTGCGGCGTACCAGGGCGTGCTCTGCTTGTAAGGGGGCGCTCGGGTCAGCCGCGCTGCGTAAAGATGCCCGAAATCGGAAAGAAAGACGCCTGGCAAAAGGCTGCTATCCAACTGACGAACCTTTGCCTATTGTCGTTCCACCGCGTCCCGCCAGGTCATCGGCTCTGACCAGGCCGAAGCCAAGGCGGGCCAGAGGTCGCCTCGATGAGCGGTGAATGCAAGGAATACGGGAGGCTTCACGCCGAGTGGTATGAGTTGGGCTCCGCGCAGATAGACCACAGCCCGGAGATCGCGCCGGCTTGCCGGGACGCCTGTTGCGTCGCCGGCTGGGTGCTTGCCCCGTGGGTGCCCGCGGGAGGCGATTCGACGGCCTCACCGGTCTCGACGACCATTTGGACTGGAGTGTTCTTGCCGGCCTGCACTTGCGCGCGCACGGGCTCGCCGATAGCCGCGCCGTCCACCTCGACGATATACGCCCCCGAACCTAGGCCCGTAAACTCGATCGAACCGTCATCCAGTTCGTGCTGAACGCGGGCAGCCTTATCCGAAGCCACACCCCACACACCTATGGCGCCCCACTCGGAACTCAGCAGCCGCACCGGCTCGTACACCCATACCGTCAACTCGTCCCGCACGCTCAGCCAAACGTCTTTGACGGCCTTGCCGTCGCGATTCACCGGTCGGACTGTGATTGTGCCCCTGACGGCAGGGTCGAAGACCACCCCGCCGGTCAGCTTGTCTTCAGGCACGACCTGGTAGCCGCGATAGCCCAAACCTGCGGCATATAGTGACACCGTCGTCGGGCCAGAAGGCAGTTGGGGAAAACCGATCTTCCCAGGACCGGCATTGGAGTCTTCACGGTGAAATGTCCGGACCAGGCGGCAGCGGCCTAGATCGACGACAACCGCGACGGCCAGTTTGGCCTTCTCGGCTGCCCGGAAATCGACCGGCAGGTTGATGAGCTTCTTTCGCGGCAGGATGATGTCGAGGTCGAGCGTCCCACCGGGCGGCACCTGCACGGGGGCCATTACTTTCTCCTGGCTCCCCATTATTGCGGCATGGCTACGGGCTCTTTCCGCGGCGTGGGGCCAGCCCGCGGCCTTGTCCAGGTCGACCACCAACTTGTTCCTGCCGGCGAGCATCCGGATGGAATACTTGCCATTCGGGTCGACTGGTTCGGCTCCAAAGACCACAGCCCCCAGCACCGGTGTGCCGTCGTCGTAGAGGATGCGGCCTTGGACCACGCCGGTGCCATCCTCGAACTTTTGCAGCACGAGCCGCCCGAGGTCCGTGGTCTGCCCGTCCCGTACGATGCCTTTGACCGTCAGTCTCGCCGTCCCCGCCACGGTCGTCGTTAGCCAGATTCTGCCGACGGGGATGTCTTTCAACTCCACCGCCCCGTCGGCGATCGGGTAGCGGCCCCACATCGCGGGACTGTCCAGCCAGACGTGCCCTTTGGCGACGGGGGTCTTGCCGTCCGGCATAAGGACCGTCGCGCGT
>Ga0315282_10014052_pt1 | contig 11969 bp, 13 predicted proteins | sample YL17G07_20_MG_FD_203693 | JGI IMG/M metagenome (GOLD analysis project Ga0315282, IMG submission 203693) | Sediment microbial communities from Yellowstone Lake, YNP, Wyoming, USA - YL17G07_20 | ecosystem: Environmental > Aquatic > Freshwater > Lake > Sediment | place: USA: Wyoming | collected... | reverse complement strand
GCACGACGTCCAGATCGGGTGCGGTGACGGAGATCAGCTCGGGATGGGCAAAGGCGCCCGGATAGCTCAACAGGTCGGAGTAATCCCTCGGTCGGATCGGTCGCTGCTGCCCGGTGAACGAGAGAGGATCGATCTTGAGCAGCTCGGTCGCCACATAATAAGGCACCCCCACCCGGTCGGCCATCACGGCCAGCGGGTAGCTGCCGATCGTGTTCCAGCAGTCGCCGTTGGCCAGGATCGTCTCGGCGCCGATCAAGACCGCGTCGGCGCGCCGCAAGAAATGGCTGAACGCCATATCGGGAAAGAACACCACCGAGTGGCCGCAGGCTGCGGCCTCGCGCGCAACCGGTCGTCCGCCGTCGAGGCAGCGGCTCTCGGGCACGATCACCCGGAGATGACGGCCTCGCTCAGCCAGGCGGCGCAGCACTGCCAGCTGGCTGCTGCTGTAGTCAAACGCTACCACCGCCTCGCAGTGGGCAAGCGAGTTGGCTCCGTACTCGGCGATGAGGTTGGCGTTGCTCAACGACAGGGCATTGAATTCGGCCCGGCGGGCTTCGACCAGCTGGCGCACCTCTGCCATTGGCATGCCGGCGGCCTGTTCGATGTCCTTGAGCACCAGGCGGATGGCGTTGGCGATGGCGGGCGTGTTGCGGCCGCGCGTAGCAGCCAGGTAATCACCGGTGGCGCGCAGGGCGGCCACCAGCTCGGTGCTCGATTGGGTAGGCCACTGGCCGGCAATGATTACGAACAGGTCGTTGATCTGGCGAATGTTCCGGCTCGCTCCCAAGAGCTCGCCGGTCAGCAGCTGGTCGACGATGCGGCGGGCAACTGCCGGCAGCTCAGGTAGGGCCAGAGGCGTTTCGGTCTGAGACACGGGCACTCCTTTCAGATATCAAATGCCAAATATCAAATGGCAAATGGCATTTGATATTTGTTATTTGTTATTTGTCATTTGCTATTTGTTATTTGCCGTTTTTCTATGAACTCCGTAACCTCCTGCCAGGTGGGGGTGTGACTGCTGCCGCCGCGCTGGCCCACACACCACGCGCCCATTGCGCTGGCGAGCGTGGCGGCCCGGGCCAGCGGCCAGCGCTGCAAATAGGCGTGCACGAACCCGGCGGCAAAGCAATCCCCGGCGCCAGTCGAGTCGACCACTTTGACGGGAAAAGCTGGGGTATGAAACGCGCTCGACCGGTTGGCGACGAAGGCGCCGCGCTCGCCCATGGTGATGCAGGCGATCCCGACACCCCGATTGACCAGGTGCCGGGCGCACTGTTCCGACGAATCGCTGCCGCCCAGCAGGTGGACGGCCCGTTGGTTGACGAAGGCGATGTCCACGTCGGCCAGCAGCGGCTCCAGCCTGGCGAATTGGGCGGCCGCGCTGGGCTCCACGTCGATGGAGACGCTGGCGCCGTGAGTTTTGGCGAGCCGTATGGCGCGAGCCGCTGTCTCCGGATCGGCACCGGTGGTGTGCAGGTGGCTGGCCGAGCGCAGGCAATCCTCGGAGACATCGCCGGGCCGGGGGAACAGGCAGGCGGTCGGTGCCACGATCAGGGCTTTCTCGCCGCTGTTGTCGAGCATCACCACGCAGAAGTGGGTGCGTTCACCGGGCTTCACCAGCGCCCAGGTGGTATCCACGCCGTTTTGCCGCAAGTGCGCCAACGCCAGCAGGCCGTATTCGTCTTCGCCGACTGGCCCGTGAAAGGCGCAGGGGGTGCCCAGGCGGGCCAATGCCACCAGGAAGTTGGCGACCATGCCGCCCGGGTGGAGCTCCACCCGGCGGGCGAGCTCCTTCTCATCGCGGCCGGGGAGGTGATCGACGTCCAGGTAGATATCGACGTCGGCATCGCCGACGCCAACCACTCGCGCGCTCATGCCGGCAGCACCAGGCGCACCGTGTCGCCGTGACCGAACGGCACCCAGGGACTGTCCTCCCGGCCCGGTTCAGGAGGATGTGGTTCGGTGGCGAAGTAATACGTCGCCGGCTCCTCCAACGGGAGGGCGGCCCAATGCCAGGTGCCGGGTGCCATCACGATGCCCTGGCCGGGCCGGACGACGAAGGCGCGCACAGTGGCGGCATCCGGCTGTTGGGTGTAATCGCGCAGGTCGCCGGGTAGCGCCACCAGCTGGACGATTGCGCGCTCGACCGGGATGACCATCTCGGTCACCGGTTCCCGCTCCATGGCAGTGATCGGGGCTTGAGTAGGCCGGGTGACGACCAGACCGACCGACGGCTGGCCGGCGCTGAGCGCCGCCAGCGGGAACCAACAATCCCAATCGACGCCGGTCTTGGGGGCGGGAGGCTGCACCGCGACGATGGCGATCCCGTACGGGGCGAAGGCCGCGCCCGTGAGCGGTTCGGGGTTGACCACATACTGTTTGCCCATCAGATTACCCAGCTGGCGGCCTGGCCGGCGCGCTCGTAGCGCCGGCCGACCGTGTGATCCTCGGCGAAATACTGATAGTGGCCGATTTCTTCAAGGTCGCTCGTGAGATCAATCAATACCTGCAGGTCGGGGAACTCCCACACCTCGAAATGCGCCCAGGGCGACTGGCCGCGGCATTTGTAGGTGCCCAGTAGTCGGCCGCCGCGTTCGGCGGCGCGTGCCAGCACCCGCGCCAGGCCATCCAGGTAGGTCTGGCGAGCGGCCTCATCCAGGTCGTACCAGTCGTCCCTGGGCGTCCAGAATTTCACCCATCCAATTGGGGCTGGGTTGGTGCTCATGTTCTCGAAATCCTCCATTGAGATTCGACCACCACACGGCTCATCACTCGCGCTCAGTCAGCAGCCGCCGGCCGAACCGGAAGTGCGGCTCGTCGTTCCCGATGATATGCCGCGATTCGGCAAACCAGAAGTCGCCGGCCGGCTCCAGCCGGTCCATGATCGCCTCCAACTTCTCGAAGCCGGGCACCTGCCAGAACGTGAAATAGTCCCACGCGCTCGACCAGCGACAATCGTAGCGCCCCAACATGCGCACGCCCTCGCCGCGCGCAGACTCGAAAACGCCGCGCACGCGGCGATCCAGCCGGTCCCACGCGTCGGGGTCAGCACGCCGGCAGGCCGCAGTCATCCGCCAGAGCGCGAAGAACCCGATGGGCGGCGCGCCGGACCGGGCGCACCCGAGCATGTCCGGATCGGTCATCTCGGGGTCCGGCAGCTGGACGCCGACGATGTGTTCGGAGTGGGCGAATTTGAAATCGCCTGCCTGTTCCAGGTCGTCCATAGTCGCCTCCAACGCGGGCAGGTCGGGGCAGATCCAGAAGGTGAAATACTGGCGTTCAGCCGGCCAACGGCAGCCGTACCGTCCGGCCATCGTGATGCCGCGCGCCTGACCGTTGCGGAAGGCACGGGCGATGGCGGCCTGGATTTGGTCACGCTCCTCAGCTGAGGCGTGGTACTCGGACCGTTTGTTGTGCCATAGGGCAAAGAACCCAATCGGGCGGCCCTTCTCTGTCATCAGACTCACTCCCCCGAGAAAACCCTTGGAGACCTCACAGGTCTCTGAGACCTGTGAGGTCTGTCTTTGATCACGCTTTTACCCCGCCTGAGAACAGGCCGGAAACGATGTAGCGCTCCAGCACCACGGCGCAGATGACACTCGGAACAATGCTCAACACCGCCAGCACTGCCATGCGCCAATACTGCACGCCGGTCGCCGTCACCTGAGAAGCCAGCAGCAGCGGCACGGTGCCGGCTCTTTGAAAGGTCAGGATCAGTGCAAACAGGTATTCGTTCCAGGTGAAGATGAAACACAAGATAAAGACCGCTACCAGCCCGGGCAGTGCCAACGGAAAGGCGATGCTCCAAAAGGCGCGCAGCCAGGATGCGGCGTCCAGCAGGGCGCTCTCTTCCAGCTCCTTGGGAATCTCGGCGAAAAAGTCACGCAATATCCAGACCGCCAGGGGCAGGTTGAACCCGGTGTAGGCCAGGGCCAACCCGAAGCGCGTGTCCACCAGTCCCAGGTAGCGGTATAGGATCAGGAAGGCGAGCACCACGGCAATTGGCGGCATGATGCGCTGCGAGACGAACCAGAATGCGATGTCGTTGTTGCGCCAGCTGCCGAAGCGGTAGGTGAAGCGGGTCAATCCATAGCCCGCCATTCCGCCCAAGAACATGGCCACCGCCGCACTGCTCAGCGATACGATGGCCCCGTTCGTGAAGCTCAGGTAGACCTGCGGCGCGTCGGTGCCGAGCAGCATACTGCGCCAGGAATCCAGGGTCGGTTGAAAGTCGATCCAGGGGAAATAGGCGATGCTTGCCATGAGCGCGAGCGGCGTCTTGAGGGAAGTGATCACACACCAATAGAGCGGGAAATAGACGACGACGCACCAGATCAGAATCAACCCGTAAGCGGCTACCCGCCATGGCTTGAGGACAATACGTCTGGATGAGACCATAGCTACCCCCGCTGCGGTAAGGCGCGCCGCACGGCCGACAGAAAGACCAGGCAAATGACGATGATGATGATCATGAAGGCGAAAGCAACCGTCGAGGCATAGGCGATGTCGCCTCCCCCCAGCCCCAGGTTATAGGCGAACAGGGTGACCGACTCAGTGGCGTTGCCCGGCCCGCCGCCCGTGACCACGCGCACGATGTCGATCACCTTGAAGGCCTCCAAGGCGCGAACCAGGATCGCGGTGACGCTGACGGGCAGAAGCAGGGGAAAGGTGACGAAGCGAAACATCTGCCAGCTGGTGGCGCCGTCGACGCGCGCCGCTTCGTAGAGCTCGGACGGGATCGATTGCAGACCGGCCAGCAAGATCAGGATGAACAGAGGCGTCCACTGCCACGTGTCGACCCCGATGAGCACCAGCATTGAGTTGGTGGCCGAGAGCGTCCAATGAAATGCCGGCAAGCCCAGCTTGAACAAGATATCGTTGATCGGTCCATACGTCTCGCTGAAGACCATGCGGCCGATCAGGTAGCTGACCGCCACCGGGCTCATCATCATTGGCAGCAGCAGGCTGATGCGAAAGAAGCGCCGGCCACGCAAGTTCATGTTGAGCAGCAAAGCCAGGCCCAACCCCAGCAGATACTGGAGGGTCACGCCGGCGACCACAAAGGTGAGGGTGTTCTGCAATGCGTGATGGAATTGCTGGTCGGTCAGCAACCTTGCCCAGTTGGCGAGGCCGTTGAATTGCGTGGGCTGCGCTGCCAGCAGCCGCATGTTAGAAAAGGTGATGCCCAGCGAAAACAGCAGCGGGAAGATGCTCAGGCCAAGCACGATGACAACGGCCGGCAGCAGGAAAATCCGGCGCGCCTGACGGTCGGCACCAGATGCCCGGTCTACGTTGTGGGCAGCTGATTTCGGCTGGTTCATGACAGTCCCCTGGCATCTCCCTCATCCCCCTGGCCCCCTTCTCCCAAAGGGAGAAGGGGGAGTAACGCCTCCCCTGTCCCTTTGGGAGAGGGGACGGGGGTGAGGGAGGAGGGGCTTGCTGGCTACTTCAGGCCGAGCGAAGCGCGGTAGAGCGCTTTCTAGCTGTCACGCCCGATGCGATCGGTGATCGCGTTCCAGGTCGTGGCCGCTTCGTCCAACGCCTGCTGCGGTGTAGCCTGCTTGGACAATGCCTTGGATACCGCCAGCTCCACTGCGTCCTGGTACTGCAGATAACCGGGCAGGCGCAGCTGGAAGATGGCGTTGGGATTCTCCTGCACCTGTTTGATCACATTCAGGTAGGCGACCGCGTCATCCTGCGAGAAACCTGACTTTACCCACGCGGCCACGTCGTCGATAGTAGAGTAGCGGGCCGGGTTGACACCCGAACCGGAGGTCAGCGAGGCCAGCAGCAGGATTGGGGGCGAGCCAAGGTAGGCGGCCAGATCCATGGCCGCTTCCTTCTGCTGAGCGTTCTTGGGAACCACGTTCTGCCAGCCGCCGAAGGCAGCGTAGGGCGCAAAGTTGATGTCGGGGAAATCCACCCACTGCTTGGCGTTGCTGTCATAGGTCTTGGTGCAGCCGGGCGACAGGGCAAAGCCAACCTTGCCGTTGACCACCGACGCCTTGGGATCGACCGACATCGGTCCGATGTCGGCCCACTGGTTGTCGAGCGCGGTCAGTCCGCCCACGAAGGCCTGGGCATTCTCGACGAAGCCAAAGTTCGGCATGTCGGGGGGCGAATAGGGCAGGATGTTGATCGAGTCTTGCAGCGCCTGGACGAAGCCAGGGTTGTTGACCCGGGCATCCATGGTGTTCGGGTCGAAGAAGAAGGCCGGGTCGTTCGGCATCTTGGCATAGCAGGCGGCGCGATCGATATAGCCGTGGAAGCCCTGGTTATTGCGCATCACCAGCTCGACCGAGCCGTAGTGCTGCTTGCCGTCGGCCCAAGTCCCGGTGAAGAACTTGGCCACGTCCTGGTATTGCTGCCAGGTGCGCGGCGGCTGCAGGTCGTAGCCGAATTCCGTCTTGAACTTGGCCTGGTTGGTGGGATTGCTGATCAGATCCTTCCGGTAGTACATCGAGTAGATGTCGCCGTCCCATGGGTAGCCGTACATCGTGCCGCCCCACAGTCCCTGTTGCCTGTAGAGGGGCATCACGTCCTGCAGGTTCAGGCGAGCCTGGATGTCGGCCGGCACCGGCTCGACGTACCCGCCGCCCATCAAGTCGCCGTCCATATACGCCGGGATGTTCAATACGTCGCCGATGAAGGAACCGGCGCTGAGCGCGGCCAGCACCTTGTTCTGCAAGTCGCCGAAGGGGATGAGGTTCAGCTGAACCGTCGCGCCGGTGGCCTGCTCCCAGCCGGCGGCCGCGGTTTTGAGGAAATCACCCTGGGCGCCGGACACCCCGACCACCACCACGGTGACGCCGGGGAACTTCTTGCCGCTGGTGGCGTTGAGCGCCACACTCATTTCGACGCTTGGGGGCGTCGCAGCTGGCTGCTCAGTGGCGGCGGGAGTGGGCGCCGCCGTCTGTTCGGGGGCAGCCGCCAATGCCCCGCCGCCGGGTACCGCCAGGCCGTTCAAACCAGCCACCAACCCAAGCACCACCACACTCGTCAGCAAAAGCCAGATACTATCCTTTCTCATGTCATTCTCCTTCTTGCTTGGCTCGAATGAAGTTTCGGGTGCAAATCCGGGATTGGCTTTGGTCCACGCCGACTAGTGGGTCAACTGCCACGCGGCTTGCCATTGTATTGTCATTCTGAGGAGCGTAGCGACGAAGAATCTCGCTTGTGATAGGCAGGTTTCCGCACTATTTGGTGTGAGACCCTTCGCTTCGCTCAGGGTGACAAATGGCAACCTCTGTGTCAAATGACCGACTAGTGGTTACTCCCTTGCTAACCAGGACACGAGCTGGCGCCAGAAACGCGGGTAGCATTGCCAGCTCACGAATGCTTCAGAGCCCCAATGGGGCGACATGTCAGAGGCGAAGGCCGCGGTTCGGCCCCGCCCAAAGCTGCCAATCACCAATAGGGTGCTGGTCAGGTCACCCCTGCTACGCCGCACCAGTCGAGTGCCGTGAGCGCATAGATCTTGGCTGCCTTGACCAGATTGTCAATCGCCACGTACTCGTTCGGCCCGTGCACTCCGGCGCTGCCGTCTCCCGGACCCAGCGTGACGATTGTCTGGCCGCGGCCGGCCACGTAGCTCCCATCGCTGGTGCCCGAGGTGCAGCCCAGCCGCGGCTCTGCCGCCACTGCCTTGCGGTAGGCAGCCAGCAGTGCCCGGCAACCGGGATGGTCGGGCGAGACGTTGATGGGCTCCTTGGCATCCAGGACGTAGGGAATGGTGATGGTGGGGGGATGCTCGCGCAGCCAACAATCGCTCTGAGCCACACCCTCGACGCACTTGCGGAATTCAGCAACCACGTCGGCGACGCTCAGGGCCGGGTTGAACAGCACGCTGCCCGTTAGTTCACACCGATCGGCCATCGCCGAGTAGGTATCGCCGCCGTGAATGCGCGAGAAGTTGATGTTCATGTTGCCGGGCACCATGAGCGGATGGCGCTGCCAGACGCTCCACTCGCGCTCCAGCTGAGCGAGTGCCGCCTGAGTCTTCCACATCTTGTCGATGGCGTTGACGCCCGACACCGGCACCCCGTGAGGCTGGGGAAAGATGGCCAGGTGCCGGTTGGCCAGGCTGGTCGAGACCCCGTCGACGCGGATGTGGAAATAGAACTCACCCACCGTGGCCGGACAGATCGCCAGGTTTGTAGGCTCGGCCAGGATGGCAAAGGGCGCCTGGTAGCCGGCCGCGGCGAGCGTGTCGATGCCGATGGTGTGGTTGCCAGTCTCCTCGCCCGATACCAGTGTGGCGATCAAGTCGCCTTGCAGCTGCACGCCCGCATCGGCGATGGCCTTGATCGCCCACACGAAACTGGCGCAGCCCCCCTTCATGTCGCTCGCCCCGCGGCCGCACACCTTGCCGTCGACCACCTCGCCGCCCCACGGGCTGCCCAGTGTCCAGGCGGCGGCTTGCTCGGCTGTAACGGGCACGACGTCGCAGTGCCCGTTGAAGAGCAGGGCGTTGCCGCGGCCGCGGCCGGCCCGGCGGCCCACCACGTTGGGCTGCCCGGCATCGGGGGCCAGCAAGCGCACCTCGTCGAAGATGTGCCAGCTCCGCATCCGTTCTGCCAGCCATTCCTGGCAGGCGCGCATCTCGGTGGCGGCCGGTGCAGGCATCATCGCGGGATTGACCGAAGGGAATCTGAGGAACTCTGCCAAGAAGGACACCAGATCGGCCTGGGTGCGCTTTACGGTCTCGGCGACCCTGCGTTCTGCCTCTGTCTGAATGGCCTGGACCACGGATCACCTCCCCGGAAAACACCTCGCATCGGGGCGCAAGGTGAGCGCCTATCGCGAGATGTGGTTATACCATTTGTACCGGTCCGCGCGGTAGACCATCTTCACGTACTCCATCAGCTGCCTCCGCTGCGACCATGTGGTGCGCTGGATCAACAGAAGTGGGCTGGCTGGGGGCACCCCTAAAATCGCGGATTCGCGTTCGTTGGCCAGCGTCGCTTCCACCGTCTCGTCGGCCTCGGCCGGCACCAGGTTGAATTTCTGCTCCAGAAGCCCATACAGGGAACCGGCGCTTTCCAGCTCCTCCCACCTGATGGTCTGATCGGGACTGAGTGGCAGGTAGGCAGTCTGGATCCCCACGGGTTCGCCGTCGGCGTAACGCAGTCGCTCGACACATACCACCCGCGGCACAGGGCTCGAGCTCTCCATGTGTCGGAGCATGTGCAGGGGCGCGTCGACATAACGCAGGCTCAGCAGCTGCTGGCCTGCGACCCGCCCCCGGATTCTCATGTCCTCGGTGAAGCTGTTCAAGGCGCTGATGCTGTACTGCATCTTGGGTCGAGCCACGAAGGTGCCGCGACCGTGCTCCCGGTAGATGTAGCCGCCCTCCTCGAGCACGCGCATAGCCTCGCGCACCGTGGTGCGGCTGACGCCGTACAAGAGCTGCAGTTCCCGCTCAGCCGGGATGGGTTCGCGAGGTTTCCACTCCCCATCCTCGATTCTCTGGCGGAGGATATCCGACAGCTGATGGTATTTGGGTATGACGCTAAATGGATTGACCGGCATGGTAATCGCATCCCAGTGGACCGCTGTATGGGTGTCAGGACGTACGGTCGTAGTGTGGTACGTACCAAAATCATTCTAACATACTGCCACGCGTTTGTCAATACCCGAATTGGGCGAGCGGCTTGCGGAAACTCACCGCAGAGGCGCAGAACACACAGAGATTCCTATAGACTTCTCTGCGCCTCTGCGGTGAAACGCTGTGGGACTGCGCAAATCCGGTTAGGGTTTCTTCTCTTGAAGGCGGTATCTGTCGTCCAGCTGGTTGATCTTGGCCACCTTGGGAGCCGAGCGCCCGCCCTGAAACTCGCTATCCAGCCAGATGTCGATCAGCTTCTTGGCCACCTCAGGCGCCGTCGTCTGGCTTCCCAAGGTGATCACCTGAGCGTTATTGCTGGCGCGCGCTCGTTCCGCCGTGTACGGATCTGCCACGCAAACTGCCCGCACGCCCGGCACCTTGTTTGCCACGATGGCCATGCCCGCACCCGTGCCACACACCAGGATGCCGCGGTCATACTTTCCCTGGCTGACCGCTTCGGCGAGGTGGGCGCCCACATCCGGATAATCCACCGGTTCCTCGGAGTTGACCCCCAGATCGTCCACCACGAAGCCCCTGGCTCGCAGATAGTCCCGCACGACGTTCTTGAGCGGCAGACCGAGATGGTCCGATCCGACTACAATTGGTTTGCTCTTGTCGGCCACGTTTACACTCCCGTCGAATTTGCCCCGGCCGCCCCGGCCTGGTTCCTGTTCATTCTATCATCCGGCCGGGAGCGCGTCAAACGGGTCTCCAAAGATCCTGGATTTGCGATTGACATTTGCACTCACCTGTGATATCATGGTGACAGAACGTATGTTCTGCGCGACACTCGCCAGCTCGATGGCGGTGAGGAGACAGAGGACTGCTGCTCAGGAGAATGGCCATGGCGACGCCCAAGTTGGTCCACTACGCCATCGCTACCGCCCGAACCCTGGTCTCGGACGGCGATGACCTGCTACCGTCCCTTTTCTTTCGAGATGGCCACGAACGCCAGTTTGTGCTGCACCAGGTGAGCCTCGAATCCCCAGACGGCCTGCAGGAGATGCCCGGCCTGATCGCGGATGCCCTGGCCGAGGGAGTGGCGGCCATCGAGTTTGCGTTGATCCTCGTCACCCGCGACCGGGCGAGGATCGTCTACCAGCGCACATTTGGAAGCCCGGCGCGAGTGTGGCAGGCGCGGGTCCACCGCCAGAGCGCGAGCGCCTGGGTGGGGGATTTTGACGAAACAGTCACCGAATGACTCACCCCGGGATTTCTGGGTTTTGAGCCGGGCACCGGGTGTGGTATCATGTGGGCAGTTTTGCGCGCAAGCCGCGCAAGCGGAATCCTGTATGGGTTGGGAGCAAACCTATGCCTCGCAGACAGGCAACCAGCCGGTCAGCCGCCAAGCGCCGTATCTCGACGACGCGACTCGTGCTGTATATCATCAGTCTGGTCGTCATCCTGAGCATGGTCATCGGCTTCGTGATCGAGGTGTCCCAGCCGCCTGTCTATCAGGCCGGCCCCACGCCTGCGCCGATTGCCTCGCCGGCGGCCACGCCGGCTTCATGATTGGGACCGATCGACGGCCTATTTCAGGGTGATGGGCAGCCCGGCGACCAGCAACACAACGCGGCTGGCCGCCGCCGCGACGCGTTGGTTGGCACGCCCTAGCGCATCGCGGTACAGGCGGCCGGCAGGGTAGGGTGGCACCAACCCCATCCCGACCTCGTTGGAAACCACCACCATGGGCAGGCCCAGCTGCCGCTCTGCCTGCAGCAACGCCTCGACTTCGGTGACCACCGCGGCGCTGACCTGGCGGTCGACCTCTCCGCTCACTACGTCGGCGTCGAGCACCGGCTGTGCCAGCACGATGTTGCTGACCAGGAGGGTCAGGCAATCGACCAGGATGGCGTCGGCGCTGACCGGGCCTGACAGCAAAGCCGCGCCCACCCCGGCGGCGACCTCAAGCGTCGTCCAACCGGCCGGGCGCCGGGCGCGATGGGCTGCCGCTCGCGCTCGCATCTCGTCGTCCCTGGTTTCGGCGGTTGCCACGTAGCAGACGCGCGGGCCATAGCCGGCGGCCAGCTGCTCGGCGTAGGCGCTTTTGCCGGCCCGCGCGCCACCCAACACCAGGGTCAATTCGGGATCAGTTGCCATCTTCAGCTCAGAGATTGCAGGGGGATCGCCAGCAGCAGGCCGGCGACCTCGCACAGCTCGTTCAGCGCGCCGTAGACATCGCCCGTCAAGCCGGGGATACGGCGCCGCACCCAACCGATGATCCCCAGAGCAACCAGCCACGTGGCGCCAAACAGCGCCAGCCCTCCCCAGCCGGCGATGATCAGCGCCAGGCAGAGAGCCAGGCTGCCGGCCACGACGGTCTGCACCCAGCCCAGCCCCTGCCGAAACCAGACCGCAAAAC
>Ga0315282_10014051_pt1 | contig 11969 bp, 6 predicted proteins | sample YL17G07_20_MG_FD_203693 | JGI IMG/M metagenome (GOLD analysis project Ga0315282, IMG submission 203693) | Sediment microbial communities from Yellowstone Lake, YNP, Wyoming, USA - YL17G07_20 | ecosystem: Environmental > Aquatic > Freshwater > Lake > Sediment | place: USA: Wyoming | collected... | reverse complement strand
GAACGCGGGCGGCGAGGTCGTCCGGAGATACTCGAGCTCCGATCGGCCCGAACCGGTTGATCCCGAGCGCTTGCCATATCCGATGTATTGGCTTCGACCGCCGCAAACTCTCTCGACAAAGGCCGGCCATCATCGCTTCGTCTGGGACTTGCGCTACGAGCCTCTGCGGGGAGCTTGGAACGGCCAGGGGGAAATGTACACCGGATACACGTCTATGGGCGCTACCCGCGAGAATACGCCCTTGGGGCCACGAGGTCCTTTCGTTCATACGGGCTTGTATACCGTCCGGCTGACCGTCGACGGGTTCATCACGGAACGAGCGATCACGGTGCGTTTGGACCCCCGGGTCAAGATGGCAGCGGAGGATCTTCAATTGCAAACGGACCTATCCTTGGCATGTTATCGAGGCTATTTGGAGGCGCAGGGACTCCGCGAAGAAATCGATAAAGTTTTGAAAGATCCCGGCTGGATTCGAAGCGGGGCGCAGCGCGAAGACTTGAACGCACTCCGTGGATCGGGTTCCCCGGGCGATCCCGACCCGACGTATGTTGGCATTTACGAGATCTCTCCCCAGCGGGAAACCGTTGTCGGCCTCCAGCACAAATGGGTTCTTCTCTTGAACTTTCTCCAAGAAGCCGACGCCCGGCCCACGGCTCAAGAGGCAAGTGCCGTTCAATCGCTTCAGGAAGCTCTCCGCGCCCTCGAGCAGCGCATGAAGGCGCTGCGCCGACCTGATTAGACCGGTGATCCGCTCTTTTGGCAGGGCTTCACCGCCCTGCTGATGGGGGCCTGATTATTTTTTTTTCTTCTGATAAGGCAGCTTGGCGATGGCGGTATGACCTTTGCCCTCGGGGCTCGTCGTGCTCTGAACCGTCCATAAATCCAGCAGGTTATCGCCGTCGATGACGCTGCCGCTGTAATCCCCCCAGGACGTTCCGTCCGTCGCGCCTTCGCCTTCCCCGAGACGCACAATCCTTCCCCCTTTTACATGCCCGTAATATAAGGCCGGCCGCGCGGCGGTGTCAATGGCGCCGAGAGCTGACCGTCGAACAGACAGAAGATCCTCGGCCATCGGCGTCGGTTTGACCGGTCCGCGTTTCTTTGGTATCCTCCGCCCGTTCCGAAAATTGCAGATTTCGGAAGCGCAAACCCATTGCCGAGGAGGTCGACGTGTTCCGATTCATGCCGAAAATCCCCGTTCTTATTTCTTTGGCCGTTTTGATTTCCTTCGCGGCGCCCGCCCTCGCCGCCCAGGCGTCTCCAACGGACCGCGTCCTCGCGACTCCCGAGCGAGGCTACGTCAGCATTCGCCCCGCGGAGCGCTGGGAGGATGGCCTCATGACCGGCAACGGCAACATCGGGGCAATGGTCGAAGGCTATCCGGTCGATGACACCATCGTATTCAGCCACGCCAAGCTTTTCCTGCCGTGGTGGCCGCCGATCCCGCCGGTCGAGACGGCCGGCCGCCTCGCGGAGCTTCGGAAGATGATCTCCGAAGGCCGCTACAAGGATGCAGCGGACTGGTATATCGCCCTCTCGAAAACGCAGGGTTACGGCGAGAAGCGCTGGACCGATCCCATCGTGCCAGCCTTTGACCTGAGGATCGTCACGGGCGCGAGCGGCCACATCCGCCGCTACGGTCGGACGCTGGATTTTGCGACGGGAGTCGTGAGCGTCGGCTGGAGCGACCTCGAAGGGATCTTCGTCCGCCGGCTTTTCGTCTCGAGAGCGGACGACGTCGCCGTCCTCCTCATTAAGGGACCCGCCGGAGGAAAGCTCGACTATCGCCTCTGGCTCTCGCAGCGTCCGAGCACTCCGCTTTCGGGTGGCGAAGACGCTGACTATTGGAAGCCGGGCGACAAGCTCAAGTCCGGAGTAGGGGAGACGGTCGCGGCGGCCTCGGGCCACTGGCTCACGTACCGGAGCCGTTTCCGCCGATCATGGCCGAGAGGCCTGCAAGGATATGAGGGCGTCGCGGGTGTCTTCGCGAAAGGGGGAACGGTCGAGCCCGACCGGGACAGCCTCGTCGTGAAAGGGGCCGACGAGGCCCTGGTGCTTGTCCGAATCACCCTGCTTAAGGACTGGGACGCCTCACAGATCGAAGCCCAGAAAACGTCGCTCGAACGTCTTGCTCCGGCCGGATACGACGGCCTTCTCGCCTCCCACGAGAAGCGCCACGGCGGCCTCTTCAATCGGATGCGGCTCGATCTCGGAGGCGGAGCGGATCGTGCCCTCCCGTCCGAGGACCTTAAGGCCAAAACCCGGATCGGCGCGCTGAACCCGGCCTGGCTCGAGAAGACGTTCGACTTCAGCCGATTTGCGACGATCTGCGCCACCGGCGACTGGCCCCCGGCTCTTCAGGGTCCCTGGACCGGGACCTGGGGCGCGGCGTGGTCGGGCGATTACACACACGACGGGAATACCTACGTTTCGCTGTCGAGCATGCTTTCGGCCAACATGCCCGAGCTGCTGAACGCGTTCTTCCGATATATGGATGAATTCATGCCGGACTTCCGGATGAACGCCAAAGTGATGTTCGGCGCCCGCGGCATTCACGTCCCATCGCGGATGACGACCCACGGTCTCGACAATCACTTCGATGCGGCTTATCCTATCACCTGGTGGACCGCCGCGGCCGCATGGATGGCCCGCTTTTATCACGAATACTGGCTCTACACGGGGGACAGGGAATTCCTCGCGAAGAAGGCCGTGCCTTTCATGAAGGAAGCCGCCCTGTTCTACGAGGATTTCCTCTACGAAGGGCCCGACGGCAGATATATTTTCAATCCCTCTTACATGCCGGAGGACCCGCCTGGTCTCTCGACGTTCAATGCGACCATGGACCTGGCCGTCACCAGGGACCTGTTGACCCACCTCATCGCGGACTGCCGCGAGCTCGGCATTGAGAAGGAAGGCGTCAAGCGCTGGACTGCGATGCTCAAGAAGTTGCCGGATTACCTGATCACGCCGGACGGTCTGATCAGTGAGTGGCTGACGCCTAAACTCATGCGCCCGGGATCCCAGTGGGCGCTGACCCAGGTGATGGACCGCATTCCGCCCGAGATCGCCGCGGACCCGAAGCTCCTCGAGGCGTTCAACAAGACCTTCGACCGGCTGCTCGAGCGCCGGCGGAAAAGCTTCAGGGGCACTGTCCTTCTCAACGCCGCCGACGCCCAGATAGCGTCGACGTTGCGAAACGCGAAGGGCGCTTACGAACTCCTCGACTGGACGGCGAACGAGCATTTCACACCTTCTCTGACCACGACTCACGATCCAGGACAGATCTTCAATATCGATGTCTGCGGCGGCCTGCCGGATATGGTCGTCCGCCTGCTCCTGCAGTCCGAGATCGGCTCGATCGAACTGCTGCCCTTGCTTCCGACCGAATGGCCGAAGGGTCGGATCGAGGGTGCGCTCGCCCGTGGTCGAGTCACGCTGCGGAGCCTCGCCTGGGATGGAAAATCGGTCATCGCGACGCTGGCTTCGGCCGCGCCGCAGACGGTTTGGGTCCGGATGCCAGGCGCGATCCAGAGCGTTTCACTAAAGCCCGGCCCCGGCCAGGCTGTGATCGATCCCAAGGCGAACGACAGATTCAGCCTTCCGCTGCCGGCCGGAAAGGACGTGACGGTCGAGATCGCGCTGAAATAAGCAGACCCCCTCAGAGGCGTTGATTCGTTGCTCTTAATGGAATGTTGCGGAGTGCGAAAAAATAATTCTTCTTAATTCGCCGAGCCCGAGAAAAGATAAAGAACGAGAGGTGATCCATGTCGATCAAAATGAAATATAACGCGGAGTTCGAGATGGGAAAAAAATAAATGAAGCGCTTCATTCCCTTGATTTTAATTCTCTCGGCTTTCCTCCTGGGAACGGCGGCAGGGGCCCGGCAGATCCGGGGAGCCGTTCCGCAGAAGGGCCCGGGCGACCGGTTTGACGGCGCCCGCCGCAAGATCGCCCGGATCCTCAAGGATTCGGGCGCCTCCGGAGTGGCGGTGGCCGTAGCCAAGGACGGGAAAATTGTCTGGGAACAGGGCTTCGGGTCCACCCGCCACCGCGGAAAGACAGCCGTGACGCCGGATTCTATGTTTTCTCTCGCTTCTCTCACTAAGCCCATGACGGTGACCGGGCTCATGGTTCTTGTCGAACGGGGGCTCATCGATCTCGACAGGCCGGTGAACGACTACCTCGGCGCTGTTAAACTCACCGCCTGCGGCGGCAACGTTTCGGCCGCGACCATTAAAAACCTGATTTATCACACGGCCGGCCTCCCGATGCATTGGCATCTCTTCTATGCGGACAAGACGCAGCGCGCCCCCGACATGGACGAGTCCATAAAGAAGTACGGGATCCTGACCGGCGTGCCGGGCGAGGCCTATTGTTATTCCAATTTCGGCTACGGTATCCTCGGTCATATCCTGGCCAGGGCGTCCGGAAAGACTTATGCCGCCTTCATGAAGCAGGACGTCTTCGAACCCCTCGGGATGACCCGGACGCTTATCCTTACGGAGCCCGTCGGTTTCGAAAACGTGGCTACTAAATACGACTCGAGGAAAAAGGAGCTCCCCGTTTGCGATTTCGATCACCAGGGAGCTTCCGCCGCTTACGCGAGCGTCCACGACCTCCTCCGCTTCGGGATGTTCCGCCTTGGCGATAACGTTCCGGGCCAAAAGCGTATCCTCAAGAGCGCGACCTTGGCCGCCATGCGCGCGGAATCCAGTCCTGAGTTCATGGATGGCGATGTCTTGGTTAGGTACCTCCTGGGAAGTTTCGGACAGCTCGATCATTTGGGTTACAGGTTCGAGGTGGCCACAGGCGGCATGCCCGGCGCCGTGTCGAGGCTCGACATCATCCCGTCGGAGCACATTGTCTCGGCAGTACTGGCAAACGCGGACGGCGTCGATCTCTGGGCCCTTCAGCACGAAATATTCGCCGCCTTTCTTCCCGCTTTCCGCGATGCGCCGTATGCGCCGCCGAAGACTGCGAATCTGGGAGCCCCGGAGAAGTTCAGCTCCCCGGATATCCTCCTCGGACGCTGGAACGGCGCAATCCGCACGGCGTCAAAAAATCTTCCTGCTTCGCTAACGTTCGTGCGGGGCGGTGACGCCAGCCTGGAGATCGATGGGAAAAGATACTTTCCCCTTTCGGTCAAGACCGAACTCGGGGATATGAATTTCAAGGACGGAGTTTTCAGCGGCCTTTTTTGGGGCCGGATCGATACCCCGGATACCCGCGGATCGTCGCACGTCGTCTATATAAACGTCAGGCTCCGGAAGGACTCTCTGGGGGGCTCGGCATCGGCTGTTTCGACCGACGGGCGAAGAACCTTCTCCCTTCCGCATTGTCTCGAGCTCACGAAAGCTCATTAAAGTGAGAGATCGACCCGGCGGCGTGCACTGCTTGGGCGCCGTGGACCCAAATAATTCCGCGTTGATCTCGGTTCGAAATGGAGATATATAAAGCAGACGAACATGAAAAAAACTCTATTGGCGCTGCTCGTTGTGATCGCGATGCTCACGTGCACGAACTTGACCGAAAAGAACCGCAAGGTCGATCATCCCGGGCAAAATCCTTCCATTCCCGCCTGGTTCAGGGACGGGAAGTTCGGGATGTTCATCCACTGGGGGCCCTATTCCATTCTCGGGGGTGAATGGAAGGGGAAGAGAATCCAGCCGGGAGACATCGCCGAATGGATCATGAACCGATTTCAAATTCCGGTCGAGGAATACCGCAAGGTTACGGCCACGTTCAACCCGACGAAGTTCAACGCGAGGGAATGGGTCGCCCTGGCCAAGAACGCGGGGATGAAATACATCATCATCACGTCCAAGCATCACGACGGCTTCGCCATGTTCCATTCGCCGGTGAGCTCCTACAACATCGTCGATTGCACGCCGTTCGGCAGAGACCCGCTGAAGGAACTCTCCGAGGCCTGCGCCGAGGCGGGAATCAAGTTCTGCGTTTACTATTCTCACCGCGAGGATTGGGAAAACCCCTACGCCTACGGGAATACCTGGGACTTCAAGACATCTCAGACCAATCTCGATACCATGGATCATCCCGAGCTGTTCCGGAAATACCTCGACGAGAAAGCCATCCCGCAGCTCAAAGAACTCCTGACGAATTACGGCCCCCTCGGGATCGTCTGGTTCGACCGCGGAATGTATACGCAGGAACAGGGAAAGGAATTTGCCGATCTCGTTCATTCCCTCCAACCCGGTTGTCTGGTCAACGGACGCGTCGGGCACTACGACAAGGAGCTGCTGGGGGATTACCAGAGTCTCACCGACAACGGGATGCCTCTGGGAGGGATCGAGGAGTCCTGGGAAACGCCGCAAACGATCAACGATACGTGGGGCTACAGCACGTTCGACCAGAATTGGAAGACGGCCGATGTCATTATCCGAAAATTGGTCGCGGTCGTGAGCAAGGGAGGAAATTACCTCCTGAACGTCGGTCCGACGGGCGAGGGGATCATTCCACAACCTTCGGTCGATCTTCTCGGGCGCGTCGGCTCATGGATCCGCCAAAACGGCGAGAGCATTTACGGCGCCTCTCCTTCCCCATTTCCCTATGATCTCCCCTGGGGATTCGGCACATTGAAGGGAAATCTCTTGTACCTCCACGTGTTTGATTGGCCCCAGGATGGAATCCTGAAGCTCAAAGGCCTGAACAACCGGGTCCAGAAGGCCTGTATGCTGGCCGATAAGTCTGCGCCCCTGAACGTGAAAAGGGATGAGAACAGGGAGTTGCTGATCACCCTTCCGGCCGAGCCTCCGGATAAGATCGATTCGGTCGTCATCCTGGAGATCGCAGGCCGTCCGGAGGTCGATCCGTTTGTCGTTCGACAGGCGCCCAATGCACCCATTTCTCTTGATTACCTATCGGCTGCAACCCGCGGACGGGCGGTCAAACGGTTTAACAGGAGGGGGGAAGAGGAGCAATTCCACATATCGAAAATGCGAGGACCGGAGGATGTCGTCGAATGGCATGTCCGCGTCGATTCTCCGGGCCGGTATGAAGTTTTGATAACCTATGCGGCCATTCCCGGTTGGGAAGACGCAATCTACATCGTGAAAGCGGGCAACGAGACGATCAAGGGTATTGTCAGATCAACCCCCGGCTGGTTCGAATACAAGACGGAGAGCATCGGCCGCCTCAATCTCCGCGAGCGCGGCGAAACGACCGTCCGGCTCTATCCGGAAAAACAGCTCGACCATTACCTGATGTATTTCAAGTCGATCGAACTGGCGCCCATGGAAGGGAAAAAATGAGCGCCGGAGGACGCGAGGGGTGAATCCCGAGACCCGCGACAAGAATTCGTTGACAGGGATTTTCGGACAGTGATATGGTTTGCGTCATCTGAGGGTACCACGTCTTCAACGAAGGGAGTATAAGAGCATGAACAAGATGCCCGCGGTCGTCGCCCTGATGGCGGTTTTTTCGCTCGCGATTTGTTTCATCATCATCGGCGCTATTTCGGTCGAGTTGATGGCCGCCCTCAAAATCGATGCCGGCCAGCTCGGGTCTCTCGTCATGGGGGTCTTCCTGACCTCGTGCATCGTCCAGGTCATCATCGGTCCGCTTGTCGATAAGTTCGGCTACAAGCCCGTGGCCATCCTGGGTTTTGTCGTGACGAGCGGGAGCCTGTTTCTTCTGGCCTTTGCCCCGAGCTTTCTCCTGGCCATGGCGGCGTGTGTCTTGCTCGGGATGGGGGCCATGTGCCTCAACACGGTCGGCAACACGCTCATTCCGGTCGTGCTGTTCGGCGGGAAGGACCCCGCGCGGGCCAGCAACCTGGGCAACGCCTTTTTCGGGCTGGGATACGTGTTGACGCCGCTGCTTCTCGTCCTCTTTTTGAAAACCATGAAGCTGAACTACAGCGCCTCGGTTTCGATCATCGGCGCGCTGGTCATCGTGTTCCTGTTATTCGCGCTGCCCACCAAGTTCCCGCGGGTCGCGACCGGCTACCGGTTTTCCATGGCCCTCAAACTCTTGAGCAAAGGCGCCGTGCTGATCGCGGCCTTGGCCCTGGTCTGCTATATGTCGCTCGAGATCACGATGGCCACCTGGATCAAGCCCTTGATGACCGAGATTCTGGGCGGCGGCGAAGCCGCCGGAGCGATCGCTCGAGCCGGGCTCGCCCTGAGTTTCTTCGGCGTGGCGATGATGGTCGGCCGGTTCCTCGCGTCGACGGTGAAAAACCTGACGGCCATGGGCGCGAAGGTCATCGCCGCGGCATCGCTCGTTTCGATCGCGGCGATCATCCTGATGACGGTCACGAAGAGCCCCGGGCTGGCGATCGTATCGATCCTGCTTACGGGCATAGCCTTCGCCCCGATTTTTCCAACGGTCGTGGGGGTATCATTCTCCAAATTCGAACCCAGCCTCTACGGCAGTATCTTCGGGATTATTTTCGCGGTCGGGCTGCTGGGGGCCACGTTCGTTCCGAAATTCATCGGCAACCTGAGCGTCGGTCATTCCGTCCAGGGCAGCCTCCCGGTGGCGGCGGTCATGGCCGGGATCCTGTTCATCACTTCGCTTTTTATCGGCAGGGTGGGCAGGCCGGCCAAAACGAAGTAGCCTCCCGCAAAAGGATTCGTCCTCAAGGCAGACCATTAAACCCTTGCGAGATGCCATCGAGACGTGATTCCGGTCAGGGCGCGGAATCACTCAGAATCCGGTGATTTCGTGAGGTCACCAGGGTGCCGAGTTAAACGGCGAGTTTTCCCGCTATTTCTTTGGGTCAGTCGTTCCTTTTCCCTGGGGCTGGCCGCCCGCGGCTTCCTGATGGATCACGATCGGAACGTAGCCGACTTCCAATCCTTTCGGCGGCGTCACCAGCAGCGCCGGATCCAGCGTCGCCAGAGCTCCTCGGCGAAGCGGGGCCATGTAGTCTCTGTCGATCGGCCAATTGGCGTGGACCTTCTCGACAAACGCCTGGAGTTTCGCTTTCTTTTCTTCGCTCCAGGCATACTGTTGGAAAGACGGCTGATCGACGAACCGGTACCAGCAGTAGGTCACGGTCGAGCCGTCGGCGAGGTTGACCTTGAAGGGTCCCTGCACGGGGCCGGGCTTGGTCCATGCTCCGCCCTCGGGCGAAGCGTAGGGCACACCCTGGTCGGCCTTCTTGAATTCCTGGGTCTTGAGCTGCGTCTCGGCGGGCAGGTCCTTGGCGCTGATGGCCTCACGCTCTTCGCCGACGTGTTTGAAGTATTGGGGAAAATAGCCCATGCGGCTCTTTGTGCCATCGTACCACTCGAGACCCCAGACGTTAGCCTCGAACACCTTGGTGTTGAAAACCTTGTCGACGCCGTTGATTTTCTTTCCGCCCTGGTCGAAGCGCGTCGTCCGGGTCGTCAGCGTGGACTGCCAGGCGCCCTTCTCATCGAACTTGCCGGAGCAGGCGGGGCCGCCGTCGCGCCACGCCTTGAAGGCGTCATAAAGCGCGGCCTTGGAATAATAGGTTACGTCCTCGACGAGCAGCGTTCGGCCTTGGTTGTCGACCGGAAACTGCAGCTTCGGCAGCTTGGAATAGACGACACCCTGGGCGTCCGCGGATTGAAAACACGGCACGGTGTTGATCTCCATCGCCCCGCCACCCATCTTTCCCGGCCGCGAGTCGAGCCCGCGTCCGTAGATGTACGGGTAATTGAAGAGCTTGCCGATCTTGCTCCAGGTTTCCGGGATGTAATAGGCGATCGGACCCTTGAAGTTGGTCGCGCTGAGGAAACAGGTCCAGGCCTGATCTCCGGTAGGCGGGTCCCCGGTGACGGGGTCGGTAAAGGGCAGGGCCATGTACGTGTACCCCAGGAACTTGCCGTTTGGATTGCCCTGGAAAGGCAGGGCGTCCGGGGGAATGAGCAGACGGTTGCTAAGCTGGGCGATGCCGAGGCGATTATCCGGGAGAGCCTCATTGCTGTAGAAAAAAGACCATCCGGGCGATCCGACTTCGTAGTCGTAGCACTGCGGTGTTCCGTTCATGCTGAATTTCGGCGGGCCGTAACGGAAGTGGTTCCCGGCCCAATAGCCGAGGCCTCCCTCTACGGTCTGGAAGACGGCGTCCCAGGTCGGGCCCCGCTCCGCCCAGCGATCCCGGGCCAGAGTGCCGACGGGTGCGAGCGGAGTGTCCTTATCGTCGGAATTGTCCGGCATAATCCAAGTGCTCGGCAAGCCGATCTGAAAACGGGCGAGCGGCTCGTCGATCAGAGGCCAGACCGCCGAATAAAATCCCATGCCCGCGCTGTATTCGGACTGGGCCGGAGGCTTGGACGCGCTGAAGCTGATGTACCCGTGGAGCCCGCGGAAGTTAGACGAGATTTTGCCGGGTTCGGCTTTTTGGGCGTCGGGGGCTTGCTTGGCTTGCTGGGCCGTCCCTGCCCAAGTCAACGCCAAGACGGCGAGGACGAGGATGGCTCGCGATAGCATTTTCATTTTTTATCTCCTTATTATCTTTCGAGATAGATGTAGAGAGGACTTAAATAAGCATGTCGCTGTTTATATTCTTACATTCAATAACTAAGTCCTGGCCGATTGTCAATCTTTAAATTGTCGGAAACCGAGCATGATGCTCCGGTCTAGGTCCGCTGTCTCGTCGGAGAATTGACACTGCGATAGGGCAGGCGATACACTTCTGCCTGGCCTGAATGGGAGAATCATCGTCGTGATTGGAGAAAGCATGTTCTGCAAAAAGAAAATTCCTGTTTCTTCTCTTCCGCGTCTCGGGCTTCGCCGGTGCGCCTCGACTAACGGATCCTTCCTTCTTTCAGGAAGGCGCAGCCGCGTGAGGGCGCGCCGCTGTTGCCTTCGTTGGCTTTCCGGGATTGCAGGGCTTGCGCTTGGAATCGCGACGCTCGTCGCCGGTCCCACCGATCCGCGGCTGTTCTCCGGATTGGTCTGGCGCAACATCGGCCCCTTCCGAGGCGGACGTATTTCCGCTGTTACGGGAGCGGTCGGCCAGCCCGGTGTTTTCTACGCCGGCCTCCCGCTCGGCGGCGTCTGGAAAACCACCAGCGCCGGAGAAACCTGGTACCCGATCTTTGATTCGGTCAAAGAGGTCTCATGCATCGGCGCGATCCAGGTTGCCCCGTCCGATCCCGAAGTCATCTACGTTGGCACAGGAGACCTGATTACAGGCGGAGGTATCAACGAAGGTAACGGTGTGTACAAGTCCACCGACGCGGGTAAGACCTGGACCCACTTGGGACTCGACGACACAAAGCAAATCCCGGCAATTCTGGTGGATCCGCACGATCCCAACATCGTCCTGATCGCGGCGCAAGGCAACGTCCATACGCACACCGAAGAGCGCGGCGTCTTTCGCAGCACGGACGGCGGAAAGACCTGGAGCAAAACGCTCTACGTGGATAACGAGACCGGCGCCCAGGCGCTCGCGTGGGCCTTCGACCAGCCCGGCGTCGTTCTAGCGACAACCGTGCGGCACTACACAGCGCCGGGCGGCAGTGGCCCGGGCGCCACCGCAGTTGCTCCGCCGGCCGGAACGCAGGGCGCGCCGGCCGCGCCGAGCGGCACAAAGCTGTTCAAATCGATAGACCAGGGACAGACCTGGAAGGAGATTACGGGCGGAGGACTGCCGGCGCTCATCGGCCGCACGTCGGTTGCCGTCGCGATGACCACCAACGCCCGACGGATGTTCATCGTCGGGAGCTTCGGTCTCTATCGCTCCGACGATGGGGGAGAGGTGTGGCGGCAGATGGCGGCTTCCGATCGCCGGATCGTCGGCGGCGGTTATCTGTGCGGGGTCTACGTCGATCCGAAGAATCCCGACATCGTCTACAACCTGAACACGACGAGCTACCGTTCGACGGATGGCGGCAACTCGTTCCAGGCGTTCAAGGGAGCGCCCGGCGGGGACGACCCACAGCAGATGTGGATCGACCCGACGAGCGGACAGCGCATGTTCCTGGGTGTCGACCAGGGCGCCACGATCTCGCTCGACGGAGGCAAGACTTGGA
>Ga0315282_10014050_pt1 | contig 11969 bp, 13 predicted proteins | sample YL17G07_20_MG_FD_203693 | JGI IMG/M metagenome (GOLD analysis project Ga0315282, IMG submission 203693) | Sediment microbial communities from Yellowstone Lake, YNP, Wyoming, USA - YL17G07_20 | ecosystem: Environmental > Aquatic > Freshwater > Lake > Sediment | place: USA: Wyoming | collected... | reverse complement strand
TTCTGATACTCCTCTGCCCACTTCACCATCAACGGGTAGAGAGCAAAAGCTCCTGAGACCCTTATCGTGCCTTGAGGTTCAGGTCCGGCACTGAGGTAGTTGTACGCAACAATTGAGGCTATGATGAGGACTGCAACGATTACTATGAGCTTCCTGTTCATCTCGAACACCTTGGTCGTGCGGAGTTCTTGGGCACGGGATGGCTTGTAAACCGTGTGGAGTCAATGACTAGAGCATCACAAATAAGTGTTACGTCAATGATAATAAGCGACGACGGCGTAGTGCAGAGACTGAGTGCCTTGCCGAAGGAACGGCGCAAAGCCAGTTCTACAAGACGTGACTATGTCACGCTGAGCATCCCGCGCGAACTGTATGAGAAGGCTGAGGGTGCGATCAAGGGAACGGGTTTCCGAAGCGTGACAGAGTACGCGATCTTCGTCTTGCGAGAATCGCTCCTGCTCAAAGCTGGGGAGTCGGTTAGGGATCGGCTTAAGGCGCTCGGATACATTGACTGAGAAGAAAGATGATTTGACAATGGAGAAACGTAAGACGATCGAGATTCCTGAAACGCTCTATGATCGAGTCAGTGCGAGAATCAAGGGAACAGAGTTCGCTTCTGTTTCGGATTATGTGGCGCGTGTGATCAGGGAGCGGTTAGCAGTCGAAGAGAACGAGAAGCCGTCGGGCTACACGAAAGAAGAGGAAGAGAAAGTCAAGCAACGGCTCAAAGCTCTCGGCTATCTCTGAGGAAACTAAGGCGCATCTTTGATGCTACCACCACACGGCGGCACACTCGTCGACAGAATCCTCCCCGCGGAACGGCAGGAACAGGCACTCGAAGAAGCAAGCAAGCTTCCTCAGCTGCACGTCAGCGACGATCTTGCGAAGGACATCGAGAACATCGCGTTCGGTGCATTCAGTCCACTCGAGGGATTCCTATGTCAGAGCGAATACGAGTCGGTACTGCACGAGAAACGCCTCACCAACGACCTCCCATGGACGCTCCCGATCGTGCTGGACGCGTCAAAGGAGGATCTGAAGAACATGAAGGCAGGCGACACCGTGGCGATCCTCGATCCTCTAAAGGAACCCGTCGCGTTACTGGACGTCGAAGAGATCTTTCCCTACAAGAAGGAGGAGCTCGCCCAAGAGGTCTTCGGCACAACCGACCCGGCGCATCCAGGCGTCGCAAAGACTTACGCGATGAAGGACTGTCTCGTCGGCGGGAAGATATCGCTCATCCGCATGTCCTTTGACGAATTTCAGAAGTATCGTCTGAGCCCAATTGAGACTCGGGTCCTCTTCAAAGAGAAAGGCTGGCGAACAATTGTCGGCTTCCAAACCCGCAACATCCCACACATAGGCCATGAATACGTGCAGAAGACGGCGCTGACCTTCGTGGATGGCCTTTTCATCAACCCAGTGATTGGAAAGAAGAAGAGTGGAGACTTCAAGGACGAGGTCATACTCGCCGCCTACGAGGCACTGCTGCGCCACTATTACCTGCGGGATCGGACAGTGATGGCTGTGCTTCGCACAGAGATGAGATATGCTGGGCCTCGTGAAGCGATCTTTCACGCGATCGTAAGGAAGAACTTTGGTTGCACACACTTCGTCGTCGGCAGAGACCACGCAGGCGTCGGCAAATACTACCCGCCATACGCGGCGCAGGAGATCTTCGACGAATTCCCCGACCTGGGAATCGTACCGTTGCCTTTCAAATCCTTCTTCTACTGTCGCAAATGCGAGAGCGTGGTCAACGAGAAGATCTGTCCTCACGATTCAACACAACGGATCGATTTCAGCGGAACGGATCTCCGTGCCAAGTTGATCAAAGGGGAGCCGCCCCCGAAAGAGTTAGTCAGACCAGAGGTGGCTGAAGTCTTGCTGAGGTCGAAAGATCCGTTCGTGGAGTGAACACGCATGGGCAAGAGGAAACTCATGATAATGGGATTGGACTCCGCGCCACCAGAGCTTGTACTCGACAAATTCCGCGACGAACTACCGAACATTCGAGGACTGATGGAACGTGGTGTCTGCGCTCGGATGCGTAGCTCTGATCCACCGATAACGATCCCCGCATGGATGGTCATGGTGACGAGCAAGAATCCAGGAAGCTTGGGCCTGTACGGGTTTAGGCACCGGAAGGGTTACTCGTACACAGACGGCTGGATTGCGAACTCCTTGTCGGTGAAGGCGGAGAAGATCTGGGACGTTCTCGCCCGAGCCGGAATGAGGGTGTGTGTGGTCGGAGTTCCACCAAGTTACCCGCCAACGAGGGTGAACGGGGAATTGATCTCATGCTTCATCACGCCCGACGCGAACCGCGAATATACACATCCGCCCGAATTGAAGCGGGAGATCGAATCGCTCGTCGGCCCGTACCCGTTTGATGTAGAATTCAGAACCGACCAACGCGATCAACTACTCAAAGACCTGCATCAAATGACCGACACCCACTTCCGGGTCATAGAGCACCTAATGACGACTCGGCCATGGGATTTCTTCATGTTCGTAGACATCGGATTGGACAGGATGCATCACGCGTTCTGGAAGTACTTTGACAAGGAACACCCGAAGCATGAGCCGGGCAACCAGTACGAGAATGCGATGCTCGACTACTACAAGCGACTCGACGACCACGTGGGACGGTTGCTGAAAAGGATCGACGATGATACGGTAGTGGTCGTCGTTTCTGATCATGGCGTCAAAGGCATGCGCGGAGCGTTCTGTGTCAACGAATGGCTCATCCGCGAAGGCTACTTGGTCCTGAAAGAGAGACCGCAAAGCGTAGTGGAGCTGGAGAAGGCGGCCGTTGACTGGAGCAGAACGAAAGCGTGGGCGTGGGGAGGATACTATGCAAGAGTGTTCTTCAACGTGAAAGGTCGGGAACCTCAAGGCATCATCGAGCCTGCAGACTTCGAGGACGAACGCGACAAGCTTGCCCGACGACTCGAACAAATCACTGATCCGTCAGGTCGAAGGATGGAAACGCGAGCGTACAAGCCAGAGACGCTGTATCCGGTCAGCATCGGTGACCGACCAGACCTGATGGTGTACTTCGATGACCTGTACTGGCGATCCGCAGGAACGCTAGGCCACAGTGACATCTACCTCTCAGAGAACGACACCGGCCCAGACGACGCCGTACACAGCCAACATGGAACCTTCATCCTGCACGATCGTCAGCTCAAGCAAAGAGGCCAGATCGCTGACATTGACATCCTCGACATCGCGCCGACACTGCTCGAGAGAATGGGAATCCCAATTCCATCATCCATGGAAGGAAAACCGATCAATCTGAGTTGATGCAAAATGAGAGAAGGATTCGTAGTGTGGTTGACAGGACTGCCTGGCTCCGGGAAGACGACGATAGCGCGAGAGCTCGAACCGGAATTGAAGAAACGAGGCTGGCCTGTTGAGGTGCTTGACGGAGACGAGATTCGCCAGAACCTGAGCAAAGGTCTCGGGTTCAGCAGAGAAGACCGAGAAACACACCTCAAACGTGTCACCTATGTTGCGAAACTGCTTTCGCGAAACGGAGTCGCGGTCATTGCGGCATTCATCTCACCCTACCGAAACATACGGGAATATGCGCGGAAGGAGACCACGAACTTCGTTGAAGTGTTCGTGAAGTGCTCGGTTGAGGCTTGTGCCAAGCGTGACCCAAAGGGACTCTACAAGAAAGCCTCCGCCGGCCAGATCAAGGATCTCACTGGCCCACAGGATCTGTACGAGGAGCCACTACAGCCCGATCTGGTGGTCGATACTGAGAGGCTCAACTTGCGTGAAAGCGTCGACACGATACTGGCTAAGCTCGAAGAGCTTGGAGTCACTCGCGCGTAGCACCAAACGAGTTTACGGGCGTTCCGCCAGGGCCAAATCTATGCCAACAACTAGGAATCAGAAGCAGTCTCCTGAAGGCAACACCTTGCACGTGCGTTGTGTTCTCTTCGATCTTGACGGAACACTCTACGACTCTCCCGAGTATAGCGATCGCTTGGAAACAGAGATAGTGAGATTCGTATCAGAGAGGCTCGCGCTAAGCGAAAGTGAGACAAAGAGGCTGCTCGATCAGAGAAGAAAGCAGCTGGGTACCCTTACTCGAACAATTCAGAGCCTCGGTATAGATCGTAACGTCTTCTTTGATGCGATGGCGGCGCGAATTGAGCCAAGCCTCCACATTCACAGGGATCCAATGGTTCGCAGCGTATTAGAGACTCTCAGGCAAAGAGGATTCAAGGTGGGACTGGTTTCGAATAGTGGCCGTCCGTTGGCGAGGAAGATCCTGGTGGCGATCGGCCTCGAAGAAGACCTGTTCGATGTGATTGTGACGAGCACGGAGGCTGAGCCGAAGCCTTCGCCTCGACTTTTCCAGCTAGCCGCAGAGAAACTTGCCTGTGCCGTGGAAGAGATCGTGTACGTGGGAGATAGGGAGGAAGCAGAAATCCGGCCAGCCAGACACTTCGGACTCAAGACAATCTTACTCAACAGAGCTGGGGCGGCACAGGGCACGTCAGCTGATCTGATGATTGGGAACCTATCTGAAGTGCTCAGTGTGTTGGAGGTGGGATGAAGCGAGAGTTCCGAGCAGTGCAGGGTTGTCGAGTGTCAGTGTAACATGTGACGATCATCCAACAGGTTATCGTTCTAGAAATATGGCGACAATCGTCTAGTTGACGTCATCAAAATTGACTTAATTATGAGGCGACAGTCACTAGCGCAGGTATTTCAGGTGCACACCACGCCTCACAACTCGATCCCAAAGGGCCTAGTGAGCGGTCTGTTCATGCAAAACGCGGACTCGCTCACCTATTCCTGGTTGGTAGGGTTTTGGCGTAGGAGCATCAGAAATCGAAGCTGGGGAAGACTGAGCACCGCCGAACGGGGGCTCTACCGATGCGCTCTTTGGGTCGCCAAAGCTAGGAGCAAGATCACCAACACAAGACTGATGATGCAGGTCCTACGGATCACGCTGAAACTGGTCGAGGGATTTCAGAGTCGCATCGTCAAAGCCGGTAGAGCTAGAGCCGCCGTGATGTTTGAGGAGTACGCGAGACCGGGAGGAGTGTTCAGCTGGGCTCCACGGATGCGAAAATGCCTGCGTGATCCCAGGTACATCTGGTATCTTGGTGCGTTGGAGGTGAACGCTTAGGATGAACAAAGACAAAGCAATAGGTGCTGTAGTTCTAGTGGTAAGCGTAGCCGGCATACTTGTCTACGCATGGCTTCTCCTCAATTTCCCAATGGTGGTTCTTCAGATTACAGCGTTCATTGCAGTGGCTTTGTTGCTCGTCATAACTGCTTGGATTGGGTGGACAATGGTAACCACCCCGCCAACGTCTTCCCTTGAGCCGGTCCCAAATGCGACAGTGTCTCAAGGGAATGCAGAAGAAAGACAATGATTGGCAGCGGAGGCAGTTGAAGGCAGTTGACGGAATCTCCCCTAGACAAGAATACGGTGAATAAGGCGGTCCAGGGTCTGCAGAGCATCGCGAAAGAGGGGTATCAAGTAGAGCAGGGGAAAGACCTAGTCAATTTCGAAAAGAGTATCGAGATTCTGCTGAACCTTGGGTTTGTCAGGAAAGTCACGACTGGCGACGCAGTGTCGTTGGAGATCACCGAGACTGGCTCTCGATTTCTCGGAGAGCATCAGGAGACAGAACCGGGTGCAAGCCTGGATTTCAAGATCGAGCCTGAGCATGTCCTGGCCGGAATTGTCAAGGACAACGTCACAGTTGTCATACCAACGTTGAACGAGGCGGAAGCAATAGGGAGAACCATAGCAGAAATCCGGCAAGAGGGTTACGCGAACATAATGGTCGTGGACGGATATTCCGCGGATAAGACGGATCATATTGCCTATGAGAACGGTGTGAAGCTGATCTACCAACACGGAAACGGAAAAGCCGGAGCTGTTAGGACAGCATTGGAAAGGGTCACGACGCCCTATGTAGCGTTTATGGACGGGGATAACACCTATGACCCCAGGGACATATGGCGTCTGCTTAATCACGCTGAGCATTATGCCCATGTGATTGGGGTTAGAGATGGGAAGCATATCCCTCGACTCCACAAGCTTGGGAACTGGGTAATCTCACAAGTGTTCAGTCTGCTTTTCGGTGTGAAGACGACGGATGTCTGCTCAGGAATGTACTTGCTTAGTACTGCGGATGCGAAGAGATACAATGTGAAGGAGCCCGGTTTCGACGTTGAAGTCGAGCTGGCAGCTCAGTCAGCTTCAAAGAGGCAGCTGGCGGAAGTGCCGATAAGCTACAGAGAGAGGATAGGCGCGAGGAAGCTCAGCACCTGGAGGCACGGCATTTCCATCCTATTGGCAGCCCTCACGCTTGCCAGAGAATACAACCCCGTGTTTCTATATTCTGCTTTGGCGGCCCTGGCAATGTTTCCGAGTGTGGTGATCCTCGGTTGGGCCCTGTTGGAGAAATTGACTACCGGGATATGGCATTCAACCTGGGCGCTCGTGGGCGCAGTTCTGCTCGTCATGTCAGTACAAGCGATCTCTGTGGCCAGTATCTCGATACTGATGAGACACACAGAAGAACGTTTGATGGGTGAGGTAAGACGATCCAGATGACCCAGCCGTTATCAAGCGGTCGAAGTCAATAAACCCTGCTGGCTTCTCCTGAAATGTCGGTTCTCAAAGGAGGCAGAGTATCATACAGAATGTTGCTGTGATCGGTCTCGGCAAGATGGGCATACTCCATTCAGGGATCCTGAATTCCATTTTAGATGTCCATGTCAAAGCAATCTGCGAAAAGGAGAGGTTTCTCACAAGGGTAGCCAGGCGTATTCTGCCCAAGACGGTCTCTCTATATAGGGATCATATGAAGATGATCAAGAACGAAAGTATTGATGCCGTTTTCATAACCACCCCCATTCACACTCATCTGGAGATTGTTGTTGACCTTGCTCGCGCAGATAACACGTTGAGCTTGTTCTTGGAGAAGCCGTTAGCAGCCTCAGGCCGAGAAGCGCAAGAAGCGTGCAAGGCCGTGAGCAATCTAAAGGGCATCCACATGGTCGGATTCCAGAAACGTTTCTCTCCCATTTTTCAACGAGCGAAGGAACTCCTCGACGGAAATTCAATCGGCGAGCTGATATTCTTCAGGGCCAATGCCTTCTCCTCAGACGTGCTTCGTGAGGGCGCTTCGTGGAGATTCAGCAAAGGAAAGGGTGGTGTCTTGTTGGACTTGGCCCCACACGCGTTAGACCTCCTGCTTTGGCTGTTTGGCGAGCCCAGCTCGGTCATGGGCATAAAGAAACGCGTCTATTCAAGAGAGGTAGACGACTATGCTCATGCGGTTATCTCCTTCACGTCAGGATTGAATGGACATTTGGATGCGTGTTGGAGCCTTGCTGGTTACCGGCTTCCGGAGATTTCGATTGAAGTTCACGGGCGAAGCGGAAGCATCACTGTGACAGATGACTTCGTGAGGCTCGATAAGACAAGTGGGGTCGAGTCTGGGGCACCAAGAATCTGGTACAAGCAATCACTGGACACATCAGTTTCATTCCTCTTAGCTGATCCAGAATACACGAGAGAAGACGAGGCGTTTCTCCGCCATGCCCGTGAACGGACTCAACTCGGACCCAGTTTCCACGAGGCAGCAAAAGTGAACGAGCTGATCGACCGAATAACCGAGCGCGGAATGTGATCCTTCTCGTTGGAACTGTTGATCGGAGATAATGCGTTCATAGGTGTGAGCCATCTCTCACATGCCCAAGCGAGACAGAGAGTTCAACAACTCACATCGGAAATGATCGTTGAAGTCATCAAGAAGGCAATCTGCTCTGGAGCTTCAGGTTTTACCTTCACGGTGCACCCCACCAACTTTGGGACACTGAATGCTCTGGAGAAGGCCGCCTTGCTCGGCCCGGATTTCGGAGTATACCCTGTCTTGCCTTACGCAGCCGGATATGTGCGAACGGTCAATGAGAAGGGGATGAGCGGTCTACTGAACGATTTCATATCGCGATTGTCACTGCAGGAAAAGGCGAGAATTCTCTCAAAGGGGGCCGTATCAGCATTTTCATCTGATCTAGTCGGCATGATGAAAGCGTACATCGACATGGAAATTGCAGGTATTCGAAGATTGAGAGGCATCAATCTGAGGAGTGTGCTCCTGCACGAAGTAATTACAGACCTCGCACTCAGCTTTCAATCCAAAGAGCTTCTCGAAGAGTATATGGGTCACATACGAGATGAATATGGCACGGTCCCTGGTTTCGTGACTAGGAATTTCGTGCGGTTTGTCAGATTCATGGAGGAAAACGGGATCTCGCTTGGTAACGTGCTTATCATGACACCGCTGAACAAAATAGGTTTTCAGATGATACCATCTAGGCAGGCATGTGAAGATTGTCTGTCTCACCTGACGCAAAGTAATGTCTTTGCGATGAGCGTCTTGGCGGGAGGATATCTGAAACTTGACGAGGCAATCGATTACCTACGTGGGTTGAAGAATCTCTCGGGAATAGCTGTGGGCGTCTCTTCAGTGCAACACGCGGAGCAGACTTTCACAAGGCTGAAGGAACTCACCCCGTGACTGAACCCCTGATGCACCAACCTTCAGGCCGGCTTCCAGTAAGTTGAGCTTGATCAGGAATCATAGTCGACACCAAACACGGACAGGAAAATCAATACTGATTGATCAATTGTCTTCGCGAAAGCTGTCGACGAAAGAGGAGGATCGAATCGCATGAAGGTCCTGGTTGTTACGCACGAGTTTCCACCGTATTTCTACGGAGGGCATGGGACTTACGCCCTTGATCTCTCAAAGGCCTTGAGTGCGAAAGGTGTCGATGTTATCGTTGTTTGTGGCAGAAGTCGAACACCTTTCTGGGAGAAGACTGGAAAGCTGGCGGTGCTGAGGGTCAATTTCCCAGATTTGCCACCGCGCAACATGTGGTTTTCCCTTGCGAATAGCGATCAGATCTGCAGGCTCGCGCGGAAAGTAGATGTCATTCACGTCCAGCCAACCTCGTCCTCATTTCTGATCCATAGGATAATTAGAGAGTCGGGTAGGCGCGTAGTGGCGACAATCGATGGCTCTTACACAGAGATGATGCGCTGCATTTCTCGCCTTCCAATCAATAAGACGCCTCTCGCGGAGTATGTGTTTGGAATAGTGGAAGCGCCTCTTCGCACTCGCATGCGTGATTTGGACATAACCACGTCTTCACACTTAGCCGTGCAGGCGGCTCACGTGGAACATGAGATAGTGAGCCGTCACGGAACCAGTGTAGCGAACAGAATCTCAATTATTCCATCAGCCATAGATTTCGACGAACTCATACCACTGCTGGACGAGTCGTGTGACTCTCCAGATCTGAGGCAAGCAGTCTTCGTCGGGCGGCTCTATTCATCCAAGGGAATTCTCTTCGCTGTACAAGCGATGAGATCGATCGTGCATGACCTGGGAATTAGTGACATTGTGCTGTCTGTGATTGGAAGTGGGCCTGCACTTCCGGCAATAGTGCGGCTTGTTCGAGCCCACCACCTCGAGCGATTCGTTCAGATTTTTGGTCACCTGCCTAGAAGGAGAGTATTGAAGACGATGGCCAGTGCGAATGCTCTTGTTTTGCCAAGCTTGTACGAAGCTTGTCCGCGTGTGCTTCTTGAGGCAAAGGCGCTTGGGCTACCAACAGTAGTATTTGATCTCCCTTGGGCTCGTGAGTTTGTCGGACTTGGAATACGGAGTCAGACAGCGAGGCCCTTCGATGAAGTTGACTTGGCACACAAGATCGTTGCGGCCTGTGACACACAAAAGATCGAGCGCGGTGCGCTCAAGGAACTTGAAGCATTTGATATGAACAAGGTTGCTGATCGTCTTATTGATGTCTACTCAGCCCTCAGGGACTCCACTTAGTTCCGCGCAATCTGGGAGAATGGCACAATATCATCGACTTGGAAGATGATCTGGCATACTTAATAGAAGTGAGCTGAGCATCCTATCTCAAAGCAGTGACCACGTCGAACTCGTACCGCAATGCTCAGTTGAAAGTCATGCAAAGTTGACTAGTGGTGAAGACTCGATGGGTTCCCAAATAGCACGCGAGCATTACGATAGCCTTCGCTATTCTCTTCTCCCGCTCTGCATTCTCTTGGTGTTGACGTTTCTGATCGTGAGCACATCCTACCTCTCCGCTAGGTCCGCGCTCTTGGCAGGATTCCTTCTGCTCGCCTCTTTCATCTTCGTAGTTATGATAAGACAGCGACAAGCGGTTGCAGACCGGTTGTATCCGGTCGTGCTAAGTGCCATGGCGTTGTCTCTCTTGCTGGGGGGCGCTGTGGTTTCTAATAATCTGTCCGGATGGGATATTCATGACGAATACTATTTGTTTCTGCAAGTGTTCTATGGCGGGGCGTGGCATGCAGAAATACCAGATATGTACAATTCCGCTTTGAGTGTGACTATCCTTCCGTCATTCATCGCCAACATGTCCTCACTTGACGGAATCTCGATCTTCAAATTCGTCTTCCCGATTCTCTTCTCAATCGTTCCGGTGCTGCTTTACAGGATCTATAGGTCAATTTTGCCGGCGGAAGGAGCTTTTCTCTCCGTCTTGGTCTTCGTGTTCTACCCCGGTACGTACGGCGAGATAACACAGGTTGCAAGGCAAATGATCGCAGAGATTCTGCTAGTCCTGTGCGTGCTACTATTCCTGTCCACTAACAAGGAGCAACAGCGCTCCGGGAGGGTTGTGTTGATTCTGCTAAGCGTTGGGATCGTCATAGCACATTATTCCCTTGGGTTGATCTATATTCTCCTGATGGCGTCGTATTTCATAATGGCGCCACTCATCTCGCAGAGATTCGAGCGATCATCAGAGATCGTAATTCTGACACTCACCACCGTGGTTGCCTTTTCTTGGTACGCGTTCTCAGCGGGGGCGAGCGTTGTCCTTACCCTGACCAGCTTCTTGTCTTTCGCATTCAAGTCCCTGTTTACGGATCTTCTGAACCCTGCTTCGAGACCACTAATAGTGCAACAAGCATTGGGAATGGGCACAGTCCAGCTGGGGCTTCTGCACATCCTAAGCAGGCTGACACAGTATGCTGTAGTCCTCTGTGTTATTCTCGGATTCCTGACTTACGTGTGCATGAGGAAGAAAAGCGTAACTGAAAGGCGGATCATCCCGTTCATGACTGGATCGTTCTTGTTCGTTCTGTCCGCCATAATGCTCCCTTTTTTTTCCAACGCGCTCAACTTCTCGCGATTCTATCAGATTGCTCTTATGTTTGTTTCCCCTTGCTTCTATATTGGTGCAGAGAAGCTAAGAGAATCGCTCGCGAGTATCTCTAACTACTTCGTGCATAGCCTGCGTGCACGCACACGACTCGGGACCCGCTCCCTTCTGCCTGCAGTTCTTCTTCTCTCGTATCTCTTGTTTACTTCCGGGTGGGTTTGGGCTGTTAGCATGGATAGCCCGACTTCTTATGTTTTTGACTGGAGGAGGATGGCAAACTCTACCGATGTAAGTCTCAAGATTCAGTATTTCGCCACTTACACTGTTGCCGAAGATGCTGCAGCAGCAAGTTGGCTGAGATCGTACGTCTCGAACTCGCGAAAGGTATGCTCAGACTACCTTTCGAGGGATCATACCTTGAACTCGTATGGAGAACGGGCTAGAGGGGGCCCACTCCTCCCCTACGAATGCGATTTCTCGAACGAATACGTCTTCCTAGGTGAACTTAACGCGGTCTACGACATTGGAACGGAAGCGCCGGGTAACCAGCTCGTCGGATGGCCAATCTCTAACGTGTCCTCTGCCGTTGGGAGTATGAATAGAATGTACTCTGGAAGTGCAGTCATCTATACTATAGTGATTAACTAAAGTAATTGACTATTTATGCGACCTTCCGCGTTAAGAAGCATATGGATAGGTCAATTCTGGATGAGGCGTGGAGGGCAGAGAAGAATCTGAAGGTGAGGGAGAGGATT
>Ga0315282_10014049_pt1 | contig 11969 bp, 11 predicted proteins | sample YL17G07_20_MG_FD_203693 | JGI IMG/M metagenome (GOLD analysis project Ga0315282, IMG submission 203693) | Sediment microbial communities from Yellowstone Lake, YNP, Wyoming, USA - YL17G07_20 | ecosystem: Environmental > Aquatic > Freshwater > Lake > Sediment | place: USA: Wyoming | collected... | reverse complement strand
GGTGAGGAGATCGTAGTAGGCCCAGGTCGGGTTGGCCATGAGCCGATCGCCGGGCTGGGCCCTGGAACGGATGATCTGCTCGGCCCGGTAGAGGTCGGAGGGGGAGGGGAGCCTTCGGTAGTGCGAGACGAAGTACCAGAGCGTGTACAGGGACAGGACGAGGAGAACGCCGAGCAGCGCAAGCGAGCCCCATCTCCAAACCGGACCTGGATCGATCTTGCGTTTTCCAGGGATGTCCATGAAGCCGTCAGTCCTTCAGCTGCGTGGGGTCGAAGTAGCGGAGCGCCTGAACCAGGGCGCTCAGGCTGTGGTAGCTGTAGTCGATCCGGAGCTTCGAGCGGTTGATGGCGTAGCGCGCCCCTCCCTTGGCCCGATCCGGGTTCGGGATGAAGTGCATGTTCCGACCCGGGACGAAGATCTGCTGCACCGCGAAGCGGCAGCCGAGGATCGTGGAGCGGGCCATCTTGGAGGCGAGAGGCGCGAGTCCGGCCCGACGCGCGAGGTCGTATGCGGCCGCGGTCCCCTCGGTATAGACGCATCCGTGCATGGCGGGCATCTCGGTCGCTATCTTGTAGTACCCGCCCAGGTACTCGGGGTAATAGGTCCGGCCGTCGTTGAACTGGTAATGGTCCACGATCCAGTCCGAGACATGGACCCCGAAGTCGGCGTAATCCGGATCGGGCTTCAGCGCGTGCATCTCGTTCTCGGCCATGGAGATCCAGGGCACGAACTGAACGAGGTCGAGCCTCAGCCGCTCGGCGTAGGTGCCGTTGGGCTCCACCTTCTTCTCCTCGCCCTCAAACCAGGCCTTGTAGTAGTCGTGCGCCTTCTTGAACGCCTCGGCGTACCGCTCGTCGCCGAGCATGCGGTAGAGTCGGGCGAGGCCGAACATGACCTCGCCCGGGTAGATGGTGGTGGTCGTCTTGTACATGGGGTGGTCCGAGGCCACGAAATAATGGAAGAAAGCGCCGTCGGGCCTCTGCATGAAGAGGAGGAACCGGCCCACGGCCTCGAGGTAGGGCCGGTACAGGGCCAAAAGCTCGTCCTTGCGCTCGGGCTGGACGAGGATCATCTCGCTCACGAGGAGCGCCACGCCGGCCGAGCCCCCCATCTTGGCCGTGTTGTCGTGAAACAGGAATCCCATGTCCTGAGGGATCGGGAGGTCGCGTCCGTCCGGCGCCTTCCAGACCGCGGACTTGTCGATCCGTCCCCCCGGGCCCGGGATGCCGAAGTCGAGCTTCTTCGCGTCCGGCGGGAGCTTGCCCTTGGCGCTGTTCGAGAACCAGGCCGGGCCGAACACGAACCGGTCCGTGATGAACTTCATGGCGTTCTCCGCCCCTTCCAGGATCCAGGGTTCCTTCAGGGCGCTGTAGGCCATGAAGAGACCGTAGACCGCGAGGGCGTGCCGCACCGCGTTGTAGGCGTCCTCGTCGCTGCTCATCTCGGTGAGTTCGATGTCCTTGGACGGAAAATACTTGTAAACGAATTCGTGCGTGACCGGGTTGATGTTGTCGACGAGCCAGTGCGAAGCCCAGCGCACGCTCTCCTCGAACCGCTTGCGCGTCAAGTCCTCCGGCGTCACGGGCGGGATGCCCCGGCTGAGCCTCGCCACGGCGCCCTCGGGGGTCATCTCGCGGAAATGGAAGGTCCGGAACCGGAAGAGCGAAAGCCCCTTGTCGGTCCTGTACCGCGCCCGATCCTTGCCGCTCTCGCCGTAGAGGTTCTTTCCGATCCGATCCAGGAAGTTCGCGACCGTCTCCCGGTCCCAGTAGATGGCCGAGCTCGGCAGGAGGAAGACCGACTTGTCCCCGGTCTTGCCGACCAGGCCGTGGACGCCGAGCTCGATGGCGCGCCACAGATAGAGGTCGTAGTCCTTGGGCGAGAGCGCGCCCTGGAGGCTCTGGACCCGCTCGGGCCGCTCGAATACCTCGACCTCGATGGTGAGACGCTTCATGGCTTCCTCGATCGCGCCCTCTCGCTTTTCATGCTCCTTCTTGAACCGGTCGCGAACCGCCTTGGCCGCTTGGACCGTGGCGTCATACAGGCTCCTCCCCTGCCGGCTCTCGAAGAGGTCGCGTCGGAGCTGGTGCCAGGTGGTGCTCGAGGCATTCTTGTTGGCGATGGGGGTGAGTCCCTGGATCATGACCGAGACCTCTCTCCTTCTTTTCCCGGTCACCTCCGGGAGGAGCGCCCCCTTGTCCGGCGGCGTTTGCCCTACCAACACCTTCCGGGCCAGGGCCACGAGCGCCTTTCCGGCCTCGTCCGACAGGGTTTCGGCCTCCGCGATCTCGTAGAGGCCGAATCGCGGGCAGAGATACACGGCCCGGAGCCTCTCCATGGGCTTGAAAAGGGAGAGCCGGGTCTGGATCGACACCTTGGGCAGGGTCGCGGGATCGGCAAGCGAGGTGGCGGCCACGAGCGACTGGATCCCCTTCTTCTCCAGGGCCTGGACGAATGCGTCCTCGTTGTCCCCCTCGAGGAGGTTCTTGAGATCGGCCGCCCCCTCGAGCGTGATGGGCTTGGTCCCCTTGACCGTGAATTCCTTGAGATCGAGGTCGCCGAGCACCAGGAGCGTTCCCCTCTTGGTGAGAAGGTTCTCGGTCTCCTCCTCGGCCGATTCGGGCCTTCGATGCTCGAACGCGATGAAGCGCTGGATCAAGAAAGCGAGCAGGGCGAGCCCCAGGAGCCCCCACGCCCACATCGGCACGGCCCCCTTGGGGTTCGCGGATTCCTTTTTTTCGTTTTTCGCCATCATCCCTTCTTTCGAACGTCAATTTTCGATGATAAAGGCAGAGTTAATGGCAACGGGTATCGGGTGTCAAGGTAGGAGCGAGGTGAGGCGAATCATTCTGTTTCTGGCTCTTTGGACCCTGTCGTGCGCGGCCGGGAAGCCGAGGCTCGAGTACGGGAGCTTCAGGAGCGATGCGCTCCGGGAGGAGATGCGCTACGGCGTGTACCTGCCGCCCGGGTGGGACCGGAAGACGCCGCTGCCGCTCGTGGTGTTCCTTCACGGCGGCGGGGACGACGAGCAGTGCTTCGACGAGCACGGGGCCACGGCCGAGCTCGACGATGCGATCCGGGCGGGCCGGCTCGAGCCGTTCATCCTGGTGGTGCCGGACGGCGGCCGCGGGTTCTGGACCAACTGGTACGACGGGTCGCACCGGTACGAGGACTACGTGGTCGACGACGTGATCCCGCGCATCCGGAGCCGCTACCCGATCCGGCCGGGCCGCGAGAGCACGCACCTCCTCGGCATCTCCATGGGGGGCGCGGGCGCCATGTACATGACCCTGCACAGGCCCGAGGCGTTCGCCTCGTCGTCGGTCCTGAGCGCGCCGCTCATGGATGTGGACCAGACCGTCGCGTTCCTCGATGGATTCTTCTGGCAGGTCTTCGCCCGCGTGGACCGCGTCTTCGGTCCGGCCTCGAGAGCCCACGTGGAGCGGAACAACCTCTACACGCGGATCCGCTCGCCCGCGGATCTCGGCGGCGTGAGGCTCCTCATCGCCGCGGGCACCGAGGATCGGGGCGGGATCGCCGACACCACCAGTGCCTTTCACGAGCATCTCGTGAAACACCACGTGCCGCACCAATACCTCGTCTTCCGGGGCGGCCATCGCTGGACCGACTGGCGCCCCATCCTGCCCGTGGTCCTTTGCCGGCAGCTCTCGGCCGGGAACGCCTGCGCCCTGCCCCTGCACGATGGTTACACGCTCGAGGAAGTCAAATAGTTTTTGAGGGGAACGATTCATATACACATCAATCAATATTGTAATGTGTATAAAAATGAATTATCATACACATGGAGGTTCGGGATGCGTAGAACCAACATCGTGATCGACGAAAAACTGGCCCGGGAGGGGATGAGGCTCTCCGGCGCGAAGACGCTCCGGGAGGTGGTGGACCGGGCCTTGAACGAGATGGTTCAGCGGGCGAAGCGGCTTCGGATGCTGGACCTGAGGGGATGCAGCCGGTGGGAGGGGAACCTCGCCGACCTTCGGGAAGATCATGGCCGGCGTGCTCGTTGACACCTCGGTCTGGATCGAGTTCTTCAACCGGCCCGGATCACCCAAGGCCGAGCGGCTCGCCGAGCTCATCCGAGATGACGCCGTGATCCTCTCCGGCCTCGTGCGGTGCGAGATCCTCATGGGTTTCCGATCGGATCTGGAGTTCCGGCGCGTCAGGGACCTGCTCGCGGGCTTCGACACCATCGACGACGGCAACGAAGAGGTCCGGGACCTGGCGGTGCACATCTTCCGGACCTGCCGGAAGAAGGGACTGACCGTCCGGAGCCTCGTGGACTGCCTCATCGCCGCCGCCGCCTTGAGCCGCAAGCTGGCCGTCCTGCATCACGACCGCGATTTCGACGCCGTCGCCAGGGTGTTTCCGCTCAGGCTTCTGCGCTGACCCGTTCGGATCCTCCGCCGTCCTTGCGGCCAGGGGACGGGTCTGCTAAGGAAGGATGAGGCTCCGGAGAAGCTGCGAATGGACGTATCGAACATCCTGGTCAAGGCGGTCATGATCCTCGTGCCCATGATCCTGTCGCTCTCGGTGCACGAGTACGCGCACGCGCGGGTCGCCTACTGGCTCGGCGACGACACGGCCTCGCGCATGGGCCGCTTGACCCTGAACCCCTTGAGCCACATCGACCTTTTCGGAACCATCCTCCTGCCGCTCATCAGCATATCCACCGGGTTCTCCCTGTTCGGCTGGGCCAAGCCGGTGCCTGTGTCGCCCTATCGGCTCACGCGGAAGATGACCATGTACAAGGGGATGGTGCTCGTGGCCGTGGCCGGCCCGCTCTCGAACCTAGTCCTCGCGATCGTGTGCGGGCTCGTCCTGCATGCGCTGGGCGCGACCGGCGCCGCGGCCCCGAGGAACGCCGAGGCGGCGGGCGTGTTTCTCACCATGGTGTTCTTCATGAACATCGGCCTCGCGGTCTTCAACATGCTGCCGGTACCGCCGCTCGACGGCTCGCGGCTCCTTCCGCCGGCGCTGCAGGAGAAAATGCAGCGCTACACGCTCCTGGTCTTCATCGGCTTCCTCGTCCTTTTCAACGTGGGGGCGAACCTCCTCATCTGGCCGATCCAGCTCATCGCGGGAGCGGTCCTCTACCTGACGGGCCTTCCGTTCGGGGTCGGCTGAGGCCGAGACATGGACGAGACCAAGGACATCTACCACATTGAGATCCCCCAGGTGTTCGAGGGGCCGCTCGATCTGCTCCTTCACCTCATCCGCAAGCACGAGCTCGACATCTTCAACATCCCGATCGCGTTTTTGACCGAGCGCTACCTCGAGTACCTGGACCTCCTCCGGGAGATCAATCTCGACGTCGCCTCCGAGTTCCTCGAGATGGCCGCCACGCTCACGCACATCAAGTCGAGGATGCTCCTGCCCAAGCCGCCGCCCGACGAGGAGACCGGCGAGGAAGAGGGGGATCCGCGCGAGGACCTGGTGAGACGCCTCCTCGAGTACCAGAAGTACAAGGATGCGGCCGAGCAGTTCGCCGGGATGCCGCTCCTCGGCCGCGACACTTTCGTCCGCAGCGCGTTCGAGAAGCAGGAGGTCGGGCCGCCCGAGCTCCGGCCGGCCGGGCTCTTCGATCTCCTCGACGCGCTCCAGAAGGTCCTCACGCGCGCCAAGACCCTGAAGGCGCACGAGATCACGAGGCATCGCATCACGCTCGCGGACCGCATGAACCAGCTCGCGACGCTGCTTTCCGTGAAGAAGCGCGCGGCGTTCGAGGATCTCTTCGAGGACCAGGCGACCACCTTCGACATCGCCATCACATTCCTGTCGCTCCTCGAGATGACGCGGATCCACGTCATCCGGCTGTACCAGTCCGCCGAGGGCGGGACGATCCACGTCTGGCTCGCCGCGCAGGACGAGCCCCAGGAGGAGGGAAAGGGGGAGAAACCGTCATGAGCATGGACGATCCCAAGGACCCGTCTCCGGAGACGGATGTGACGGACGTCGGGGGACCGGCGGGCGAGCCGGCCCCGGCCCCGGATCGGGAGCTCAGCGACGAGGTGATCTGGTCGCGGCTCGAGAGCCTGATCTTCAGCTCGGCCGAGCCGCTCACACCCGCCACGGCCAGGCGGATCCTCGCGGTGGACGGAAAGAGGCTCAAGAAGGCGCTTGAGGATCTGGTGCTCCACTACTCGGGCCGGGGGATCCGGCTCGTCGAGGTGGCGGGCGGGTGGCAGTTCCGATCGAATCCCGAGAATGCGCCGCTGGTGCGGAGGCTGCTCGCCCAGCGGCCGGTGCGGCTCTCGCGGCCTTCCATGGAGACGCTCGCGATCGCGGCCTACCGCCAGCCCATCACCAGGCCCGAGATCGAGGAGATCCGCGGGGTCGACTCGGGCGGCATCATCAAGCTCCTTCTCGAGCGTGACCTCCTCAAGATCCTGGGGAAGAAGGAGGAGCCGGGCCGGCCCATCATCTACGGCACGACCCAGGCCTTCCTCGCGCTCTTCGGCCTGAAGAGCCTGTCCGATCTCCCGCCCCTTCGCGAGTTCGTGGAACTCACCCAGGAGCATCAGGACATGGTCGACGAGGTCGCGCCGGCGCCCGAGCCGTCCGTGGAGCCTGCCTCCGAGCCCGCTGATCCGATCGAGCCGCGCCCTTCACCGGCGCCCGAGCAGGCCCTCGAAGATTCCGAGGACGATTCCGATGAAGACTTCGACGACGATGAAGAGGGCTAATCCCGCTTCGAGATGACCGACACGAACTTCCGGCCGTAGTCGAGGGCCGAGACGAGCGACACCACGAGCGAGGCGTAGAGGAACACGAGCCCTACGAAGTGGTAGTCGAACCGCACGGTCCACGGCCCGATCGGGATGACATACGGGTAGTAAAGGAGAAGCGCGGTGACCGCCACGAGCTGGAGCGTGAACTTGAGCTTGCCGCCGGGCGAGGCCGCGATTACGAGCCCTTCGACCGATGCGATGCCGCGGAGCGAGGTCACGCCAAGCTCGCGCACGATGGCCAGCGTCACGGCCCACCACGGCACCCGGCCCATGGCGCAAAGCTCGATGAGGACCGCGGACACGATGATCTTGTCGGCGAGCGGATCGATGAACTGGCCCAGGATGGTGATCTGCTGGTACCGACGGGCCAGGTAGCCGTCCAGGAAGTCGGTGATGCCGGCCAGGATGAAGAGGAGCGCGGCCAGGGTCGCCGCCTTGGGGGTCTCGATCCGCGCGAGCCAGAGGATGAACGGCGCGATCACCACGATCCGGCCCAGGGTGATGAGGTTGGGCGGGTACAGCACCTCGTCGCGCAGGGGAGCCCTTTTCCTCTCCGGGGTCATGGCGCTACAGATACCTCAGGAAGGCCGGTCCTGTCATCTCTTCTCCCCGAAGCCTCACGGCACCGTGCTCTGGATGCCGGCCTTGATGCCCATGTAGACCTCGAGGTCGCCGAGCCTGATCCGGTTCTCACTGTCCGCCGCCTCCTTGGGGGAAACCTTCATCCGCTCCCCTTTGGCGTCGAAGAGCCCGGCATAGAGGTCGTACGCGCCGGCCGGGTGCTCCTTGGGCACCTCGACGTAGATCACCTGCCGGATCAGGGTGCCGGGCTTCCAGCGGCTCGTCGGGAAGATCCCGTCTCCGGCGGTCACGTCGGCCTTGATCCGCGTGCTCCCTCCGAAAAAGCCGGTCCTGTCCGCGTGGAGGAAGATCTTCCAGTCCCGGTCCAGGGGCCTCAGGACCTGGAAGTACAGGGCCGCGATAAGGGTCGCTCCGGAGTAGATCGGGCTGTCGATGAGGTCCAGGCCGCGGAGCCGAAGCTGGTTGCCGAGCCGGACATCGAAGGGCCTTGCATCGGCCGGCACCTCCTTGACCTCGAAGGACCACGCCGGATCCTTGCCCTTCGGATCCCAGAGAAGCATGGCGTAGCGCTGGGACGGGGGCCATAGGAGACGGGGCCGGACGCCGGTCCAGGACTGGATGCGCGATTGCTGCGTCCGCCATGCCTGATCGAGCGAGGCGATGAAGACCCGGCCCGGCCCCTTGAGCGCCGCCTTGAGCTTGTCCCCGTTGAGCTGGGGCACCTTGCCGCCGCCGTAGTACACGTCGCCTCGCCAGTTCATGGTCCGGACCACGCGATCGCCGGGCCGCTTCTCCTTCCAGTAATGGTCGAAGCCGTCGCGCTCGGAGAGCGTGCGGCCGGCCAGAGGCCAGTTCCCGTGCAAGAACCAGATCGAGAAGAGGAGCGCCGAGGCGGCCACGAGATATCGTCCGTGCCGGATCCCCCCTTTCACGAACCCCCAGATCGTTCCTGCGGCGGCGAGGATCAGGACGAGCCCCAGGGCCGCACGCGGCCAGGCCACGATGGGGATGTAGCGGTCGTACTGGTACAGGAAGAGGTTCATGAGATTTCGCGGGAACTGGAGCAGGTCCTGGCCCACCAGGCCGAGCAGGACCAGCCCCAGGATCGAGAGCAGACGATCCCCGGCCGACATCTCGGATTTCTCGAACTTGGTGAGCCACAGCCCGATCGCGATTCCCAGGGGCGGGATGATAGGAAAGACATAGTGGTGGAACTTGGTGGCTGCGGCCGTGATGACGATGAAGACCACGAGGATCCAGGACAGGACGAACCAGCGGATCCGGGCCTCGGTTGATCCGGCCTCCCTGGGCGACGGGCCGAGGATCAGGGCTGCGAGCGCGCCCGGGAGAGCGGCCACCCATGGAAAGATCCCGAACCCCCCTTCGCGGAGGTAATAGTCGAACGTGGAGCGGATGCCGTGCACGCCCGTGACCAGCCTGTAGAAATGATGCTCGAGGATGTACTCGTTCCAGAACGGCTTGGGCTCGCGCAAGGCCATGGCCACGTGCCACGGAAGGACCACGATCAGAAAGGCCAGGGTGAACCAGAGGGGACGGACCCTTCGGATCACGGCGAAGTCGCGGCTCAGGAGCGCATAGACCCCGAGCGCCGCGACCGGGATGCCGAGCCCGAAGAGCCCCTTGCCCAGGACCGCATAGCCGGCCGACGCGCCTGCGAGGAGCGCGAGCCGGAGACCGAGACGCTCCCCGGACGCGGCCACGAGGAACACCATGGCCGCCACCGTGGCGCCGGCCACCATGTGCGTGTCGCACATGAGGAGCCGGCTGAAGCCGAGAAAGAGCGGCGTGGTGGCCATCGCGACGGCGGCCCACACCGCGGCCCGGCCGCCCAGCGCCCGCCGGCCGAGGATCAGCATGGCGAGGAGGCAGGCCAGGGACGCGAGGAGGGACGGGAGGCGGAGCGCCCAGGCGTTCTCGCCGAAGAGAGCCGAGGACGCGGCGCCGAGCCACATGGCGAGCGGCGGCTTGGAGAGGAAGGTCTTTCCCTCCCAGGTGAGCCGGATCCAGTCCCCGGATTTCAGGATCTCCCTCGAGACCTGGGCGTAGTGCGTCTCCCAGGGGTCGAAGAGCCCGGCAGTCCCGAGCCCCGGCCCGAGGAGGAGGAGAAAAGCGCCGATGACGATGGCGTAGAGCTTCCTCATCTCCGCATCTCGTTCCGGAGAAGTACGAGGAGCACCGGGCATCCGGCCAGGGCGGCGAGCACGCCGACCGGAAGCTCCTCGGGCGCGGCCACGACCCTCCCGACCGCGTCGGCCGATAGCAGGAGCAGCGCTCCCAGAGCGCACGCAAGGGGCAGGCTCTTCCTCACATCCATGCCCGTGATCATCCGGGCGAGGTGAGGTACGATCAACCCCACGAACCCCAGGAGTCCGGCGAGAGAAACCCCCACGCCGGCGAGAACGCTCGCGCACACGGCTGCAACACGGATCTCCCGCTCGGTGTCGACGCCGACGCCGGCCGCCCCTTCCTCGCCCAGCACGAACGCGTTGAGACGGTGAGCCCTGGCCCGAAGGACCACGAGGGCCGCCAAGGCGATGGCTGCGGCGAGACCGAGGCGGCCGTAGCTTTCCGAGCTCAAGCCCCCGGCCATCCAGAGGGTGGTGATCCGGAGGCGGTTGGGATCGAACCTGACCATGAGGAACATGGTCAGGGCCGCGCACAGCGCATTGATGATCACCCCGCCGAGGATGATGCCGAGCACGGTGATCTTGCCGGCCGGACCCCGGGCGATCGAAAGGACGAGCACCGTGGCGAGCTGGGCGCCGATGAAGGCCGAGACCGGCACCACCCACCATCCCAGGAGATCCGTGAGCCGGAGCATGCCATGCACCAGGACCACGGCCAGGGCCGCTCCGCCCGAGATGCCGAGGAGATAGGGGTCGGCGAGCGGGTTCCGGCTCACGGACTGGAGCACCAGGCCGGCCGAGGCGAGGGACAGGCCCGCCAGGATCGCGGCGAGGATCCTGGGAAGCCGGATCGAGAGCAGGATGTCCCTCTCCAGATTCCTGCCCGGGGTCCAGAGCAGCGACGGCCAATCGACGTTGAAGACCAACGATCCGTTCGTATAGCCGAGAGCGAGCGCAAGGAAGGCGGCGACCAGGGTTCCCGCGAGGACCAGACCGAGCACGATTCCGCTTGGACGTCTCATGATCCGCTCCATGCCTCGGGGTGAAGCTCCCGGGCCAGGGCCCTGAGCCCCTCGGCGAGCCTGGGCCCGGGCCTGGACAGAAGCGCCTCGGGGATGTCGTCCACCACCCGCGATCGCGCGACCGCCCTGATCCGGTCCCAGCCCGGCCTTTCGCGGAAGCGCGCCGCCGGATCGCCGGCCCGGTCGGTCCCGGTTCCCACGATCAGGATCACCTCGGGGTCGCGACGGATGATCTCCTCCTGGGACAGGACCCCCCACGACTGGCCGAGGTCATGCGCCAGGTTCGCTCCTCCGGCGAGCTCGATGATTTCGTTCACGTAGGACCCCGGCCCGGCGGTCCACGGCCTGGCCGGGTCGGATCCGTCCACTTCCGCATAGACGAGCGGTTTCTCGAGACGGCCCACCCTCCTTCGGACATCTTCCAGGGTGGACCGCATGGAGGAGACCACCTTTTCGGCCTGGGCCGTGTTTCCGCACAGGACGCCGAGCTTCCGCACAGTCTCCTCGATCTGCACGAAGCTCCTGGGGTCGAACGAGGCCACGGCCGTGCCGGATCGCAACAGGGTGTCGAGCCTTGCCGGGTTGGCCTGGTACACGAGCACGAGATCGGGCCGGAAGCTCAGGATGTGCTCGGTGGGCAGGCTCATGCCGTCGGTCGCCGGTCGTCGCGACACCTCGGCCGGGAAGTCCGACCGGCTGTCCCGGACCACGATCCGGTCCCCGCATCCGACGGCGAAGAGGATCTCGGTGTACGCCGGTGCGAGCGAGGCGATGCGCCTTGCCGGACGGTCCAAAACCACGCTCTTCTGAAGGTCGTCCGTGACGACCAGGGACGGCCGCCGCTCCCTCGCCGTGCCGTTCCGGCATGCGGCAGAGGCGGTCAAGGCCAGGAAGATCAAGAAAAGGGCACGGGACATGTCGTTCTTTTTCACGGGTTCTCCCTGTCTCTAGCGCACCTCGAAGGAATGTCACAAGAAGTAAAAGAAGCTCGGAGAAAGAATAAACGACCCATGCGTCTTGTCCATAACACGGTCCCTTGATATGGGATGTCGTGTGAAGAGAAGAGAGACTGGTTTTTCGTCTCCAGGGCTGGTATCCTCGGATCGAGTAAAACAGAAAGGAGATGGGGAGATGAAGAAGACTTGGATAGCAGGGTTGGCGGTCCTTCTTTCGGCTGCGGTTCTCGGCGGCGTTGCGGTGCTGGCCTGCTCGGTCATCTCGTCCAGCGACGATAAGAAGACGGACAACGTCCTGGACCGGAAATCGGACGGGTTGTACCTGAATTTCCAGGGCAAGGACTACAGCGACGCGGGATCGATCGACATCTACCTCACCGTTCATGACGAGGCGACCGACAAGCCGGTGAACGGCCTGACCAACGACAACTTCCTGTTCGCCGAGGACGGTCGCGACATGGGGGTGGAGGTTCAGGCCGGGGTCACGCAGGGCAACGACCTGGACATCCTCCT
>Ga0315282_10014048_pt1 | contig 11971 bp, 12 predicted proteins | sample YL17G07_20_MG_FD_203693 | JGI IMG/M metagenome (GOLD analysis project Ga0315282, IMG submission 203693) | Sediment microbial communities from Yellowstone Lake, YNP, Wyoming, USA - YL17G07_20 | ecosystem: Environmental > Aquatic > Freshwater > Lake > Sediment | place: USA: Wyoming | collected... | reverse complement strand
AAGGGGATTGCTCTTTTTAAGTATGAAGATAAGATTGGTGGGGCCGATGTCATCTTCGGAGAAGAGGGTGATAGCGTACTGTTGGGTGCTTTTACCCTTGAAGCACTTGGGTTAGCCCTCGACCCCTTGAAGAGAGAATTAAAACCCTTACCAATGATTCTTGCCAACTTTTTCCCCTTTCAAGACATCGTGGCGCCCCCCTTTTCGGATGGATAGAGGATTCAACCTGTTCAATGCTCCAACGGCTTGGCCAGCATGGAAAGGTGTGGGGTTAACCCCTCAAAATTCGATTACTCAAGCAAGATGGAATACATACGGGGAAATGCAACTTTCGCAGAGAATGCGTTCGCTGCATGCTATCCTCAGAACCTCGTTGCAAAATGATATCTTCGGGTTGTTGCCAGAAAAAGCCTGCCGTGTAAGTACCAACAGCTAATGCTCCTGCTTCGTTAATATCGGCCCAGAATAAACCATCATCTTCTTTTTGTGTTTGACAGATTTGCTTGGCTGAAGAGGAAGAATGAGCGGCAGGCACCGGGAATACGGTATTCTAAAAATACCGCATTTTTCAGTCCAAAATGGGGAACTTGCCCCATTTCATTTTAGTTGGAGATCTGTAGAATGGTAGATGAAGGACCTTCCGAAGGAAAGAGGAGTTCCGGGGCCTGCCGGGGCGGAACGTAAACATGCGGAAAGTGGGGCCGAACGTGAGGGAAGGCACTATAGGGAGGAGGTTAAACTATGGGAAAGAAATCTGTTTCCGGAGTCATTCTGAAAGAGACTTTTCTGAAAGCTCGAAGAAGGGGGATTCTTGTTTTCATTCTTATGAACATAGCTTATGCCATTGCCATCGTTGATCTTTCGGTGGTCATCACCGAGGAAAAGGAAACGATTTCTTCCTTCTCCCATATGGGGTCGATCATCGATGAGTACCGCACCAAAGACAAGGTTTATGGAATCCTGAGAACCAAAGGTTATAGCCTTGGTCAGGGGCTCGATATTGCGGAGGCGATTGTTAAGAGATCAAAAGAACTGGGAGTACCTTTGGCACTGATCATGGCCGTCATCGATCAAGAGTCCGAATTCTATCCTAATGCCAGGTCTGACAAAGGTGCTCAGGGGCTGATGCAGATCATGCCCTTGAAATGGGATCAGTACGTGACCAAGCTTAATTGGAAAGTTGACAGAAGAGCGATGACCGATCCGTTTATGAATATCACGGTAGGATGCCAGATTCTTAAGGATTTATATGATAGCTATCGGCACATAAAGGATGATAAGGTTAGAATGGCTAAGGTTCTGACAGATTACAACAACGGGGAGAAATCGACAGATCCAGATCTAAAATATGCTGTTGAGGTAAGCCAGAAGTATGACGAGTACCAAAAGAAATTGCGGAAGTACAGACGGAATTAAAGATGACAAAGGGTGATCCGGTTTGCTAGAAAAATCATTCCAGTAGGCCTTCTCAAAAATGCCCCTGCCTACCGGCAGGCAGGCAGCTGCAAAGCACCCGAAATCCTGAGAAATGAGGCGTACTTGGACGTACGCCGCAACGACAAAAAAGCTGTGGGGTTACCTTCAAAATTCGATTAATCAAGCGAGATGGGATACATAGGGGGAATGCAACTTGAGGCGGAGAATGCGTTCGTTGATGCTATTTCAGGACCTCATTCCAGATTGACATCTTCTCTGGATTCTTGCCAAAAAAGCCTGCCGTGTAAGTTCCAACAGTTAATGCTCCTGCTTCATCAACGTCAGCCCAGAACAAACCGTCACCCATTGGAAACAAGGTGAGAACGAGTTGCTCACCTATGATATCCAAACGATATCCACCAAATGTTCCACTTTTCTGAATTCTGGGTCACCCGTTACCAAGATGGCTTTGTGTTCCACGGCAGAGGCAAGGGCAAAACAGTCGGCATAAGAGATGCTGTATTGAGCCTTATATTCTGCAGCCTGGGATACTAAGTTGTTAGAGATCGGTAAGATGGTGAAGTTTAACCTTTCGATGTTTGCGAGAATCTCTAATTTCTTCTGATCACCGAATTCCTTTTTTGCCGAATAGATGATCTCGCCAAGATTAATGGCGTTTATATATTTGGTCGCCCCGGTTTTCCTTATTTCCTCAAGGAGACCGACGACCTTTTCATAACCCTTCTCTTTTTGGAAGAACTTCAGGAGAGCATGGCTATCAAAAATAAATGATCTCTTCTGCATTATCGGAATTCGCTTTTCCGTTCCTTCAGGAGTTTCTCGGAGAGAGATGGCTTAGGAGGTAAAAGACCACAGGCTGCCTTGATAGGGTCTTCAACAGGAGGAATAAGGTAGATGATGCCACCGTACTCCATCACCTGCATCTCCGTGCCAGGTTCAATATGATATCTCTTTCTTATATGCGCAGGTATCACAATCTGACCTTTGGATAAAGTTTTAACAATAGCCACGAATTTCTAACCTCCATATAAAAAGTTGAACAATCCAAATAAAATGTATAACTTCTTAAATATCTTGTCAAGATAATTCTTCAGGCATTTCTTCTAAAAAAGGGGCGTAGGTTCTAAAAGAATTTTTGTTGTTCTAATCCATTGGATATCGATTTTTTTATTGCGAGGGGAAAGAATGATGGTCGTCCTTCATTGATAAAGATGGCAGTCCACCTGATTCCCGTCCAAAAAGCAATGGGTGGAAGGTTCGACCTTTTCGCAAATAGCTCCGATTTTTTCAAGGCACCGAGTATGGAAACGGCAGCCCGAAGGGATATGGGTAGCACTGGGGATGTCCCCTGCAAGAAAGATCATCTTTTCAGGCTGCTCAGCCTGCGGAAGGGGCACTGCTGAGACAAGGGCCTTTGTATAAGGGTGTCTGGGAGAAGAAAAGATTTCCTCTGTTTTTCCCATCTCGATAATCCTCCCGAGATACATCACTCCAACCCGGTCGCAGGTATAACGGATCACGGCCAGATTATGGGAGATGAAAAGGTAGGTGAGGCCCATTTTTTCTTGGAGCGACTCCAAAAAATGGAGCATCTGAGCCTGGACAGAGACATCCAGGGCAGAGGTCGGTTCGTCCAGGATGAGAAGCTTTGGATGGAGGGAAAGGGCTCTGGCAATCCCAACCCTCTGCTTCTGGCCGCCGCTCAATTCATGAGGGTAACGAAACATATGTTCCCGCTTCAATCCCACAATATCCAGCAACTCCTCCACTCTCTCATGAAGACCTCTCCCCCTCATTCCCTCATGAATGATCATGGGTTCGGCGATGCTCTTGAAGACCGTCTTTCGGGGGTTGAAAGAGGAGTGGGGATCCTGGAAGATCATCTGCATATTTCTTCTCATCTCCTTCATTTCTGATTCTGAAAATTTACCGATGTCCCTTCCATCCCATAGCACCTCGCCCTCTGTGGGTTCCACGAGGCGGAGGATCACCCTGGCAACGGTCGTCTTCCCCGAACCCGACTCTCCCACCAAACTGAAGGAATCTCCGCCTCTGATAAGGAAGGATATTCCGTCCACTGCCCTGACGTTCCCCTTCTGACCTCCGATGAGTCCTTTCCTCAGGGGAAAATATTTCTTTAAATTTTTCACCTCCAATAATGGTTCAATCATACCCCTTCACTGAAAAAATTATCTTTGTAATCCCCTCCAACCCCCCCTTAAAAAAGGGGGGAGAGGGGGGATTTGTAGAGGTGGCAGCTTATCCAGTGGCCCTCTTCGATCTCAATCATAGAAGGCTTCTCCCTCTGACATCTGTCCATCGTCCCAGAACAGCGGGGATGGAATCGACATCCGAAAGGCGGCTGGATCAGATCAGGGATCATACCCTTAATCCCCTGAGCCTCACTTTCCCTCCTTGAGAAAGTCAGTATAGAATTTAGAAGCCCCTGGGTGTAGGGATGAAGAGGTCTTTTGAAGAGCTGGACAGTAGAACAGCTCTCCACAATATTTCCAGCATACATCACAGCAATCTTCTTGCAAACCCTTGCTACAACACCCAGATCGTGAGAGATGAGAAGGACAGAGTGCCCGTGCCGTTGAACCAGGTCATGGATGAGCCAGAGAATCTGGGCCTGTATCGTAACATCCAAAGCCGTCGTCGGCTCATCTGCAACGAGGATTCGAGGCGATCTGGAGAGGGCCATGGCAATCAAAACTCTTTGTCTCATCCCACCGCTAAATTCATGGGGATAGGATTTGATTCTCAATTCTGGCTGAGGGATCTTCACCTCTCTTAATAGTTCGATCGCCTTCTCAATCGCCCGTTTCCGATTCAATCTCCCTCCTCGAAGACCTGGGCCATCTTCCGTCTCGTGGGCAAGGATGACGTCCGTCAGCTGTTCTTCGATGGTGAAAACGGGATTGAGAAATGTCATCGGATCCTGGAAGACCATGGCGATCCGTTTCCCACGGATCTCTTTCATCTCCCCCTCCGATTTCTTGAGGAGGTCCTCTCCTTCAAAGAGGATCTCCCCGGAGACGATCCGGGCAGGAGGAATGGGTAAGAGTCTTAGTATTGCCTTTGCCGTAATCGACTTCCCACAACCCGTCTCACCGACAAGACCCAAGGTATCTCCCCTCCCCAAAGTAAGATGAATCCCCTCTAAGACATGAGAGATCCCCTCAAAGGTGGCAAATTCAATCTTGAGGTCCTTGATTTCCAAGATAGGTTCCATCTTCTCTAAATCCGACTCTGTGGGTCCAGAACATCCCTGAGGCCATCTCCCAAGAGATTGAAACCTAAAACCGTGATGAGGATGGCCATTCCCGGAAATGTTGCCATCCACCAATGGTCCGGTAGGTAGTTTCGGCCTGTTGAGATCATCGCTCCCCATTCAGGTATGGGTGGCTGTGCCCCTACGCCGATAAAGCCAAGGTTTGCTGCAAAGAGAATGGCCATTCCCATATCCATGGAGGCCTTGACGATAATAGGGGAGGTGCAGTTAGGAAGGATATGGCTGAAGATCACCCTGAGTTTCGATGCCCCAATCGATTTGGCGGCCTCTACATAGGATTCTTCTCTCAAAGAGAGGGCCTTTCCCTGAACCAACCGCACATATCCGGGCCACCAGACGATGGAGAGGGCAAGCATGGCATTCTTAATTCCCGGGCCCAGAGCTCCCACAATCGCTAAAGCAAGGAGAAGGCCCGGAATGGAGAGAAAGATATCCGTAACCCGCATGATGAACTCGTTCAACCATCCTCCTACATAACCCGCAATAATCCCCAGTGGGACTCCGATTCCCATCGCGATGAAGATGATGATAAGCCCGATCTGGAATGAGAGTCGAGTCCCCATGATCACCCTTGAGTAGATATCCCTTCCTACTTCATCGGTTCCAAAGGGATGAGTTGAGGAAGGGGGCTTCAGCTTCTGATCCATGTGGAGGGCTCCGGTGATATCTCCAGGATAACTGATGATCACTGGGCCGATCAGGGCAATGATGAGAAAGAGTGACACGAAACAGAAGCCAATCACCGAAAGTGGGCTCCGGCTCAATGTATAGACCATGAACTTGAGGTTCCTGATCTGGCTCTCCCTCTCTTCTTTCCATCGCTCCCATGGAGATAAAATTTCTTTCATTCGAATCGTTCTGCCTAAATAAGTCGCTGACCATTAAGTAAACAGGTCATTGGGTCACTAAGTTATTAGGTCATTGAGTAATCAGCTCATTCAATCCGCAATCCTCAATCTACAATCCGAAATTGATTTTTATTCGTATCTCACCCTGGGATCTAAAAAGCCATATCCGAGATCTACCAAGAGGTTGGCCAACATAAAGTTGAGACCCAAGACGATGGTCACAGCCATGACCGGTTGGAAATCTGAGTAAACGGCAGCCCCCACCGCATAATTCCCTATCCCAGGCCAATCAAAGACGGCTTCGACGAGAATCGTCCCTCCAAGCATCCAGCCATATCTCAATCCGATCATCGTTAATGTTGGAATGAGGGCATTCTTTAAAGCATATTTGGCAATGATGATCCGCTCCGAAATCCCCTGGGCTCTCTCATTCAAAACGAAATCTCTGTGAAGGACCTCCAGCATTTCAGCTCGATTGATCCGGGTGATGCTCGCTAAGGCTGGAAATGAAAGGACAAAGGCTGGGAGGAAGATATGGGAGAGAGCGTTTTTAAATACCATCCAGTTACCGGTGATCAGGCTGTCCATGAGAAAAAAACGGGTGATGGAAGTGGGAGGATTCACCATCGTATCCAGCCTCCCCCCGATAGGAAGAAGGTGAAATTTTGCAGCCAGAAGAAGTTGAAGCATGATTCCCATCCAGAACATGGGAATGGCAACGCCCGTAACAGAGAAAAATCGGGCGCTGTGGTCAATCCAGGTATCCCTGTAAACGGCCGAGAGAACCCCAAACAGGATCCCAAAGATGATGGCGAGGCCGATGGAGACGAAGACCAGTTCAAAGGTGGCCGGTAGAAAGAGTTTGACATCATCCCAGACCTGGTGCCGGGTCCGAATCGACCGGCCGAAATCCCCCTTCAGCAAACCTTTCATATAGGAGATGTACTGAACAACGAGAGGCTGATCTAAACGGAACTCTTTGCGAATAACCTGAACCATCTCCTCCGTAGCATCCGGACCCGCAGCTAATTTAGCCGGGTCACCGGGGGCTATCCTTGAGACAGTGAAGATGACCACACTGAGCCCGATGAGGGTAATGCAGATGGATAAGAGGCGCTTCAGAAGGTACCGGTTCATTCCAAATCCCCAGAAGCTGCGAAAATATTCGGGAGCAGGTTGGGCAAGGATATCTTCAAAGTTTTACAATTGCGGATCATTCGAGAAGATATGGGTAACGAAACGCCGTAACTCATCAATTCTGTAAAAGCTTTCGATCGCTGCTGCCGGACATAAAAAAAGTACCGCTGTAAAACTTTCCCAACATCCCCGCCCTACCTGGTGGCTTAAGGTTATTTTTTCACACCTTCTCACTCTTTATAAAATTGAGGGGAGGTTATCTCCTTTCCAGGATCTATACCCTCCCCAACAGTTTTATGCCAATCGCCCCCACCTTATTCCTCCCCCACTCGCGGGGGGAGGTGAGGAGGAGGGATCCGTCGATGAGTCAATCTTCAATATAAAGGGGATAAATATCGATCTCGCTTGTCAACCTCATCGGTGAGAAGACGAAGCCCTTCACAGGTTTTCGGAAGGCCCATCTTCGGTTATAGAGCATGCCGAATAACTCAGGGGCATCCTCCATGATCATGATCTGGATATCCTTATAAAGTTTTTCTCTTTTCTTCCAATCTGCAGTGAAGCGAGCCTCTTTTATGAGATCCCATACCTTTTCATTCTGGTAGAAATGGGACCCATAATATTTACCCCACGAATCCTTATGATATTGGATGGCCACCACATCCGGGTCATTCAAGATAGGAGTGGTGAAGACAGCCGTCAGATCCGGGGAGGTCTCAACCTTAGAAGCCCTGGCCACCATATTCGGCCATACGAGGGGAACGATGTTCAATTTAATCCCCAACTGACCCAAATTATCCAAGAGGACGAGACCAATTAATCTCTCCTCTTCTAATCCCGAGACATAGACATATTCCAATTCGAAACCGCCGTTCGGGTACCCTGCCTTGGCCAGGTATTCCTTTGCCTTCTTCATATCCTGCCGATAAACATTTGGACAAGGGATGTAGCCCTTCATCCCCTTTGGAAAGGGACTGTCCTCGAGGATGGCATTGCCATTATAGATCTTGATCATGGAGGGGTAGTCGAAGGCATAACAGATGGCTTTCCGGATATTGATATCCTTGGTATAACCCTTTTGAGTATTCATTTTGAGTCCGAAGGTAGTCCACCCGGGGTCATTTGTGGCATAGATATTCGGATTTTTGACGACCGCATCGAAGTCCTCCGGATTGAGGCCTGCCAGTCCATCCAGCTCTCCCTTCTCAAATCCCATCCTCAGTGAGGCTGATTCCCGGATGATTTTGTAAATCAAACCATTAATGTGTTTCGGGTTCTCCCAACCTTTCCAATAGTTCTCCACAGCCTCCAGTTCGTATAGGACGCCATGTTCCCACCGTTTCTGACTAAAGGGCCCGGACCCGGCGGAATGGTCCTTCATCCACTCCTGACCGTAATCGCCGTCTTTTTCATTCGCCATGACCACTTTGGGATTCATGACATACCACCAGGGTACGGCCATCTCAAAGGCAGCATAGGGGCTCTTCAAACTGAACTCAATCGTATAGTCATCAATCACCCGTATCCCTTCCTTGTCAAGAAAATCCATCAACATCCAGGCCGGCCCCTTTTTCAAGCTGAGCGTCCTTTCAAAAGACCATTTCACTGCTTGAGCAGTCACCGGGTCTCCATTATGAAATTTTGCATTTTTTACCAGGGAGAAAGTCCAGGTTTTTCCATCCTTCGATTTCTTCCACGATTTAGCCAGCCATGGCACCACTTTGGGTGGATTTCCAACATACTTCAGCAGGGCGTCATAAAGAGCCTGTTGAAGCATTCGGGTGGACCAGTCATAAAATTGACTCGGGTCAATGTTTGGAGCAGGCTGCCGTTCTCCGTAGACCAAAATCTTCTTTCCGTCCCTCTGCTCGTAACCACTCCCCGTTGTCCCGATTAGAAAAACAATCGAAATGACTCCAATGAAAATGATCTGTAAATATTTTCCCCTCTTCATTCCGTAACCTCCTTTCCATAAAAAACGTTCCTCGTGTCCGTGTCCCGTGTCCGTAATTAAAACCCTTATCACCTCCTCTCAGTAGATCAACAACTCTCTCAATGTCCTCGCCACCAAGGACCGAGCAAGGACGGTAGGTTTTCCCGTAATCTCCATCACCCTCTTCTTCATCGTCTGGGTATATCCCATACAATGCATGACAACGAAATGGGGATCTGCCCTTTTCAATGCCTCTGAGGCAATAGAAATCTCATCCTCTGAGGCATAAGGAGAAGCGGCTTTAATGACCACCCTTCCTTTCAATCGATCATACTTCTTTCTCGCTTGTTTGATCTGATCGGAAAGAGGGATGAGCAGCCCCATCCTTTCATTCTCTCCGTGAAGGGCCAAAATGAAATGATCGACGATCTTTTGTGCCTCGATAAAAAGCCTTTTTGAAGAGAAGGGAGGAAAATGTCCCGTGCAGTTGAAGACAATGATCTCTGCCCCTCTTTGGGTGAGGAGACCAATGCATTTCTCAACCCGCGGTACAATAAACCTCTTGGCGACGACGACCTCAGTCCCGTCAGACATTCGAGTGCAGAGAATGTAATCTTTTCCCTTCGGATAAAATCTCTTCACTTCTTCTAAAGTTAAACCATCCAATGCCCCTGCCTCCAATATCACCACATCCGTGCCGAGAATCTCTTGCATTTCGGGAACAATATCAATCCTTGGAGACTGGCCAATGGTGATCATCCCAATCTTCTTAAAAGTCATCGTTTCCCTCCGATGGTTTGAAGGTGACGCATGGGACCATAGAGGTCTACCATCCTCTTAAACTCCTCTTCGTCAAAAAACCGGCATTTCCCCGCCCCAAAATACTTGGCTACCTCAATAGAGAATCTGACCGCCTCTTCGATGTCGGCCAGATGGCTTGCCCCTGTGGCACACCCTGGGACGGCAGACTCGGTTGTGATGGCGACCCCTGCCACTGGAGCATGGGTGGCCACACAGGGCTGCATAATGCTGTTCAAGTGGAAAAGTCCATTCCCATAGGGGGTAATATCCTGGGTGGTGATGGCAAAGACAGATGGTCTTTTGCCTGTGGTGATCTCCATGATTCCGAGAAGGTCTTCACTCACCTTCAAAATATAACCTTCCTTCACTGTTGGAGAGATCGCAAAACCCCTCTGGTTGATGATCCGATTGCCTTTGGTCGTATCGATCGAGAGGATCGCGTCCATCTGAGGATCCACCTCAAGATCGTTAAGGCTCTTCATCTCCACGGGTGATCCCATAAAAGGAACAGGTTCATGAGGGGTGACCGGAGCATTAGGACAAATATGGGTACTGATGATCACATCCCCTGGCAATACGTCTCCCCGCTTCTTCATATCTGCCAATTTCAACGCAATGGAAAGGGCAGTGACGGCTCCATCGGCATCCGAGACGAGTCCAATCATTTGGGGCCGTGCTCCAACTCCTCCCAGCCTCCCGATCACACCAAGGGTTGGACAATGGCCATGAGATCTTTTGCCTGTGGATCCGGAAACCCATATCTTGATCGAATCCGTCTTTCCCTTTTCGCCTTGAATCGATCGAACCTCCACATCGCCAATTCCTCTCTCTTTCAATAGAGAGGCAACGGCCTCGCCATTTACCTTTGGATCATCAAGGAGTTCGTAGATCTCTATCACCTGTTTAAGTGCCATCTTCGATTCAGCCTCCAATCATCTTTCAACCCCAACGTTTTCAAGAAACTTCGACTACCTTTTCCATCGGCGTGTAGGGAATATCAAAATCGAAATGTTTGGGAGAGACAAGATCGATTGCTTCTTCGGTGCGCCAGAAGGGATGAGCAGGAATGCCGAACACCACGATCTTCATTCCTTCTTCCATTTTCGAATTGGTGATGGGCTTGCCAGTTGTGGCGTCCAGAATGCAAAGCAGGTCAGGGGTAAGCACATGGGGTTTCCCATCCAACCAAGAGAGGAGATTCTCATTCTTCAGCCAGACCTTGAATCCATGCCCCTCATATCGGCCTTCCCCTTGTATCGCAATTGTTCCCCACAAGAACCCATCGCGATCTTCCCGCTCAAATTGGTGGACCTTCCCTCGAAAAAGCTCCTTTCCGCCGGAGGCGTGGATGATTGCATCAACAGGGTCTTTTTTATTCAACTCTGCCTCCCTGAGGGCCTTTCCTATTTCGATCGCCTTGGTCACACCTCCGGGAATGAGCGTTCTTTTCATCACATCTCCCCTCACCGGACACCTGACCGCGGTAGTGCCTTGACCCACGACTGCCATGGCCCTGGCAATCCTCTCGGCATCTTTGAAACCTGCCACCTTCTTCACCAAAACAGAATTTCCCCTCATATCCGTGAGGACCATGGGAGTGATGGGAACATTATGGATGGTGTAGGTTTGCATCATCAGCTCAGGCTTGGCCCGGCCAATGGTATCCCCGTCCACAAAGGGCAAACCGGCCAATGCAGCCAGAATGGCAGCAACAGGGGTATTGTATCCACCCAATTCCACTGGAACGGTCGCATAGACCTTCTTTTTAAGGATCTCCTCTAATGTCCTCAAACCGGTTAACAGGGGCCCTTCCTCAGAAAGGATCTTCATCATGTAGGATTCGTTCTCCAGATTCAAGCCCGAGAAAAGAGCAACGGAACCAATCATTGCAGGGTGGACGACGATCTCATCATCCGGGACTTCTGTGACGGAGATCAATCTAATCTCTTTTCCCATCTCCAATAATCTATTTAATAGAGAGAGACCGAGTTCTGGCGACCCTCCTCCTCCTGTCCCGAGAACAGTCGCCCCGGCACAGAGATCAGACACTTCTATACGATTCAAACACCTCGCCATCGCCTTTATCCTTTGATGAATATTAGAATGAATGCCCTCATTTTATCAACTGCGTTGATTTTGTCAATCATATCCATCACCACAAAGGCATCTCCGATTTTGTCATGAGACTTAGAATGGCCCACCTGTACGTTGACTTACGTACACTCCCCCTTAGGCGAGAAGGCGGTTTAGTGGAAGAAGGGGATTCGGAAGATCAGAAAGTAGCCATTGAGTGAAAAGAAGGTTCCCAGAAAAGCCCCAACGATGGCAAAATAAAAGATCGGACGGGAGCCGGAGAGGATGGAGATGGAGGCCATCACAATCGCAATCTGTAGTAATACTTCCGCATAATCAAAGTAAGGATCTTTGTTCCGGTTCACGTCTCGCTCGTGTTCAAGCTTCTTGGCTTCCTGCTCGATCTCCTTCTTTTCGGCGCCATATCGGGCTTCCTCTTCACCCATC
>Ga0315282_10014046_pt1 | contig 11972 bp, 10 predicted proteins | sample YL17G07_20_MG_FD_203693 | JGI IMG/M metagenome (GOLD analysis project Ga0315282, IMG submission 203693) | Sediment microbial communities from Yellowstone Lake, YNP, Wyoming, USA - YL17G07_20 | ecosystem: Environmental > Aquatic > Freshwater > Lake > Sediment | place: USA: Wyoming | collected... | reverse complement strand
TGTCGTCGAGCGGACTGTCGTCGAGCGGACTGTCGTCCCACCTCCGGCTCCGCCGCCTGCCCCGGCTCCGGCCCCAGCTAGAGCCCCCGCGGCCTCGGTTCCGGCGCGGTCCCGAGTCCCGGCTGCCGCCCCCGGCGTGCGAACGGTCAACCCTCGCCCCTAGTTTTTCTCTTGCATTTATCTATAAGCGGGCATACAAGGTTGCTGTTGCGGCGGCCAAAGTGATTAGTGCGGCCACCGCTGGTGGGGACCTTGGCGGAACACTTCTCATCCGACATCTCTGAGTCGCCCCGGCTGCCTTTCAAAGGGAGTCGGGGCTTTTTGTTTTCCGCAGGGGGAGGGAGAGGCGTTGAAAGGGACGGTGAAGTGGTTCAACAAGAGCAAGGGGTACGGGTTCATTGTGCAAGAGGATGGCATTGACATCTTCTTCCACCGCTCCGACCTCGATCGCAGCCTCTACAACCTCATCAAAGACGGTGACGCCGTACTCTACGACACCGGGGATGGGCGCAAGGGGCCAAAGGCGGTGAACGTCAAGCTTGTCTGAGGGGGCGAGGCGCGGCCCGCCAGACCCGGGGCCGAGGCCTTGCCGCGCGGCTACTCGCCAGGCTATAACCATGGGCCGTGGAGACTAGCGGCGCACCCGACAATCAGGCCCGGGGCAGGGCGGCCATAACCGACGCCCGGCGGCTCGCCGTGGGAAGGCAGGTGAACCGCCTCATCGGCCGGGCCATCTGCCGCTACGGCCTCACCCAGGCGGGCGACCGCATCGCCGTGGGGCTCTCGGGCGGCAAGGACAGCCTGTGCCTGCTCTGGATGCTGGCTGAGCGGCGGCGGCGCGTCCCGGTGGACTATACGCTCCGGGCCATCCACGTCGATCTGGGCTGGGATGCGAGTGCGGCGGGGCGGCTCGAGCGGTTCTGCCTAGAGCTCGGGGTGGAGTTCGCCTCCGTGGCCACGGACATCGGCGAGCGGGCCCACTCGGCCGGCAACCGTGAGAACCCCTGCTTCCTGTGCGCGGCACTCCGCCGCAAGGAGCTCTTCGAGGCCGCGGCGCAGTCGGGCTGCAACAAGCTCGCCCTGGGCCACCACCGCGACGACATCATCGAGACCTTCTTCCTCAACGTCATCTACTCCTCGGAGATCTCGACCATGCTGCCCGCCCAGCCCCTCTTCGGCGGCCGCCTGACCATCGTCCGCCCGCTATACCTGTGCGACGCCGCCCAGCTTGCCCGCCTGGCCCGCGAGCTCGACCTGCCCGTTGCGCCCTCGGGCTGCCCCAGCGAGTGCCGGTCGGCCCGCCGCGGGATCGCCGACATGCTCGCCCCCCTCTTCGGCCGGAACCGCCGCCTCAAGGGCAACGTCTTCCGGGCCCTGTCCAACGTCCGGGCCGACTACCTGCCCCAGGCCCTCAAGCCCCGGGAATAGAAGTTGCACTTTAGGCCAATATGACTATTGCCATGACGCCCCGCCGCAAGACCCTGGCCGCATTAGCCCTGCTGCTCACCCTGTTTGCGTGCGCCCACTCCCGCCCGGGGTGGGTGAGCGAGCCCCCCGAGAGCCCAGGCTTTGCGAGTGCGGTCGGCGTGGCCACGGACAAGGCGAGCCTCGAGGAGGCCAGGCAGGCCGCAAGAGCCGCCGCCCTGGCCGAGCTGACGGCCCGCTTCGGGCTCAGCGCGCAGCTCACCTACACCGAGACGAACACGGCCGCCGGGCCCGTCACCGGCCGCCAGACCACCAACCGCAGCGTGGAGGAGCGCCTCGATACCGCCAGCCCCAAGGTGCGGATCGAGGCCCCGGAGGTGGCCGCCCGCCACGAGGAGCGCACGCCCGAGGGCCGCTGGGACGCCTACGTCCTGCTGCGCTACCCGCTCTCGAATATCAAGCGCGAGCGCGAGCGCCTGGCCGCCGAGGAAGGGGCCGGGAGGCTCGCCGCCGCCATGGCCGCCGCCCACGCCAAGGCCGCCCTGGCCAGAGGTGCGGTCGGTGAGGCGCTGGATTTGTTCGGCCAGGCCCTGGCCCCGGAGGCCGACCCCGCCGTGCGCCAGCAGGCCGAGGCCGAGCTGCGCCGCGTAGCCTCCGGGCTGACGCTTGAGGCCAGACCCGTGCCCGAGCGGGCCGCCACCTTGAGCGGCCTGGCTGAGCCCATCGGCTTCCGGGCGATGTTCAATGGCCTGCCCGCATCGGGGGTGGCGCTGAGCTTCCGCCTGGCCGCGGGCGAGGGCGAGATAGAGGACTTTGCCCGCACCGACGAGGCCGGGCTGGCGCGCTGCCGCGTGAGCCGCCTGGAGGCCGCGCCGCGCTACGCCGTGAGTGCGGCGGCCGAGCTGCCCTCCTTCGGCGGGATGCCCCTCGACGGGCCGCGCGCGGAAGCCTCCTTCCGGCTCAAGGCCGTGCCCTGGCGGGTCTTCATCGACATCGGCGAGGAGAGCCTGGGGCAGCCGCAGCCGCACTCGGTCGTCGCCGCCGCCCTGGCCGAGAAGCTTGCCGCCGCCGGCATCGCCCTTGCCGCTAGGCGCGAGGGGGCCGAGGTCATCGTTACCGGCCGGGCCGCCACCCGCGAGGGCTCCGACAACCTCGGCTGGAAGCAGGCCGCCGTGGCCGACGTGCGGGTGCGCGCCGTGCTGGCAGGCGAGGGCCCTCAAAATGACCGGCTACTGGTCGAGCGCTCGCTCAGCCTGGCCGACTTCAGCGACTCCGTGGAGCTGGCCGGCCTGCGCGCCCTGCAAAAGGCCGGGGCCGAGGCCGCCCGGGCGATTATTGGCGCGCTGCTCGCCGCCTCCCCCTAAGGCCGCCCCCAAACGCCCATCTGCCGCGTTGCGCTCATCCAACGCCCTGCGGCGTACTTACATGTACGCCTCACGAGAAGCGCGCGGCATTTTCAACAAGCTCCCAGGCCCCCCGCCTCTCACGCCCCCCGCTGCACCAGGCCCCGCTGCCAACGGCAGCGGGAACCCGCCGCCTCGCTGACCGTTCCGTGGCCCCTGAGTATCAAGGCGGCGTTATTGCCCGTCGGCGCTGCCGACCTCCCGACTTGCCGCGTGGCCGGGTGCGGCGCTATAGTCCCCGGCATGAACGACCAGAGCTTCACCTTCCGGTCCATCGGGGCAATCCGCACCCCCTTTCACGACTGCGTCGGGATGCCCGTCCAGGGGCTGGTGGCCCGGACCGAGGGCGCGGTCGAGCTGCTGCCCGAGCTGGAGGCCGGCCTGACCGACATCGAGGGCTTCTCGCACCTCATCCTGCTCTACTGCTTCAACCGCACGGCCGCCGAGGTGCCGTTCCTTCAAAGCCCACTCTTGCAGCGCCCGCTGCTCGAGGAGACCGAGCACGGGGTCTTCGCCATCCGCTCCCCGGTGCGCCCCAACCCCATCGGCCTCACCGTGGTCGAGCTGCTCTCGCGCGAGGGCCGCACCTTGCGCGTGCGCGGGGTGGACATGCTAGACGGCACGCCGCTCCTCGACATCAAGCCCTACGTGGCCCGCTTCGACGCCCCCGGTGAGTGCCGCTGCGGCTGGCTCGAGCCGCACCTGGACCGCGTGGCCGAGGCCAGGGCCGATGACCGCTTCAATGACCGCTTCCGGGGCGGCAAGCGCAACTAAGAGCGCCCGGACGGCTGGGACCTTGATCCTAAGGCCGGCCTGCGCCCGGGCGTGTGCAGAGGCTCTCGCGCCGAGGTTCGGGGCTACTTCATCTTGCCGCCGCCCTTGACGAGCTGGATCTTGTCCGCGTCCGCCGCGGTCAGGGGCTTGTCGCCCGGCTCCATGATCTTGTTGGCCTGGAGGTCGAAGGCCACGATGTCGATGTAGTCCTGCTTGCTCAGGGTGCCGGGGGCGTTCAGGGGCATGTTCGTCGTGATGAACTTGTAGACCTGGCCCGCCGTCGTCATGCCGGGGAGCCCGCCCGGGCCGGCGACCGGGGGCGCCTGCAGGCCCGCGTGCTGGCTGAACTGAGCGGGGACGGTGCCGCCGTGGCCCTCGGGGCCGTGGCAGACGGCGCAGTGCCGGGTGAAGAGCTGCTTGCCGTGGGCCGCCTGCTGCTCGGTGTAGGCGAAGGCCGTCGTGGCCGCCAGGCACAGGACGATTGTGATCATCAACCACTTCATTTACTGCTCCTTGGGCTGTCGGGTTAACGATTGCGCCTCTCTATCAGCATAGGAAGCGGGTGTGCGGCGAGTCAAAATAATTGTGTGGCGAGCCGCCACGGGCAATGCCGCCCCCTTGGGCCTCATGGGCCACGGAACGGTCAGCGCGGGGGCGGGTTCCCGCCGGCGTTGCCAGCGGGTCATGGTTGCCAACGGCTAAGGTTCCGGTGACGAGCCGCCACGGGGTCGCGAGCCGCGACGGCATTGCCGCCCCCTTGGGCCTCAGGGGCCACGGAACGGTCAGCGCGGGGGCGGAATCCCGCTGCCGTTGGCAGCGGGGCGGCAGCGGCGGGGGGCGTGAGAAGCGATGTGGGTACGCCGCAGTGACGGAGGATGAGGGCGGGCACGAGGATGTGGTCTACGGCAACAAGGTAATCTCTTCGGCCACGTAGCAGCCACCCTGCGCGGTGTAGGTGGCCCGGACGCGGTCGCCCCAGCGCAGGCCCTCCAGCCCCGAGGGCCGGGGGAGGCCGGGGGCGGCGTCGATGCGCGTCTCGGTGGTGACGACCAGGGCCTTGCCGCCCGTGCCGGGGGAGCCGCCCACGCGCACCAGGCCGCGGGTGCGGTCGATGAGGTCGATGCGCCCGACCACGCTCTGCTCGACGACACTCTGCTCGACAGCGGCGGGGGCAGGGGACGCGGCGGCCAGCGGGACGGGCGCGGCGAGCACGAAGGATGCGATGGATACGAAGGTTGCGATGGATGTGCTGGCTGCGGCGGGCCTCACACGGCTCTCCCTCCGGGTGCAGGTTGGGTATAGGCTGGGGCAGGCTGGGGCTTGCACGGCTCCCGGCTTCAGGATATGAGGCGGGTGGCAAAAGAGTCAAATCAACGGGAGTCAAATCAGAGAGAGTCAAATCAACGGGGAGAGTCAAACCAGGGCAGGGGCTGAATATGGCGGAAGACAAGTGCGGCGGCATCAGCGGGGAGCGGCTCAAGGCGCTGGTGCGCGAGGTCTACTCCAAGGCCGCGCGGGGGGAGACGGTGGGCGTCCCCTTCCCGGTGGGGCGCTCGTTCGCCCTCGAGGTCGGCTACCCGGCGGAGCTGCTGGACTCCCTTCCGGCGGCGGCCGTGGAGAGCTTCGCGGGCATCTGGCCGGTGTCGGTGAGGGCGGACCTCGCGGCCGGGCAGAGCGTGCTCGACATCGGCTGCGGAGCGGGGCTCGACGCCCTGATTGCGGCCAGGCGCACCGGGGGCAGGGTGGCTGGGGTGGACTTCTCGGAGGCGATGCTGGAGAGGGCGAGAGAGGCGGCCACGGAGGCGGGGCTTCCGGTGGAGTTCGAGCTGTGCGAGGCGGGGGAGCTGCCCTTTGAGCCGGGGAGCTTCGACGCCCTGCTGGCCAACGGCGTGCTGAACCTCAACCCCGACCGGAAGCGATTGGTCGCCGAGATGGCCCGCGTGCTCAAGCCCGGCGGCAGGCTGTGGGGGGCCGAGATCGTCTCGGAGGCTTTGGCCGAGGGGGAGGAGGCCACGGGGGCGGCGTGCAGCCTCCAGGACTGGTTCCGTTGACTGGCCGGGGCGCTGCCGGAAAAGGCTTTTCTGGCCGAGATCGAGGAGGCGGGCATCAGGGAAGTGAGGGTGATCGAGCGCACGCGCAATGCGCGCACGAAGAACGCGCAGGCCTATATTTGTGCGGTGGCGGGGAGGCGGGGGTAAGATTGGGATGGTTGCGTAACAATTCAGGTTCTTGTAAGGTCTATGCTTAACTATGAAACTCCTCCCCTCTCAGCAAGCCAAAGTAGGTGAGATAGTCAAGGAGAAGGGCTTTGATCCCAGAGACTTCAAGTGGGAAAATTACACCCAAGAGACATTAGTCCCTTGGCTGAATAAGTATGTAGCGGAAGAGACTTCAAGGATAGCCTGTGCAATAAGACCTGAATTTTACTTCGTTTTCAGTAAATATGAGATAATTTATTCCCCTGGTGAAGATGAATACGAGTACCGTTGGAAGCCTCGCAGCAGGATATCATTTGAAGAGAACCTTCAGGAATTATTGCCTTGGCTAGACTATTTAAAACGAGAGGTCGATGCCCCCAAATGGGAAGACTTCTTCCTCCCGCCTAAAGAATCCCTTCCTGAGCCGTCTTCCAACGAGCCGTTTACTGAGCCTGAACTAGTCAAGATAGCGGCCGGTCTCAGGCAGATCGAGGAAAGGCTGAATCAAGAGTTTCAGCTAACCGACGAGCAGCGCCGCTTCGTCCGTGAAAGGCTGGAATATCTTGAAAATGCAGCGCAAAGGGCTGGCCGCTTCGACTGGGGGAACATCGCCGCTGCCGTGCTGATAAATCTCGTGACCACCCTGGCCAGTGCCTTTGCGCTTGACCCCGCGAAGGCGCAGGCTCTCTTCAACTGGATGGTCGTTACCCTTCACTCGACTGGCTGCTACCTGCTTCCTGGTCTTTAAGTCCCTCCTACTTCTTCTCCGTATAAACCAGCGTCCTAGTCAGTTCCTCCAGCCGCTTGTTCAGCTCCTCCAGCCTCGCCTGGTTGCGCTCGTCCTTCGCCTCCACGTCTAGCTTGCTCGCCAGCGCCCAGTCCTTGATGCGTTTGATCCTCGCCTCGAGCTCGGTGAGCGTCCCCAAGAGCCCCCCCGGCACCACCCCCGCTGGCAGGGCGGCGGCAGGCCCGGCTGCCCCGGCTGCGGCCACCGCGGCGGCCACCTCCTCGGGGGGCATCAGGCTCAAGACCTCCATGAAGCTGGGCACGCGCACGGCAAGCTTCAGCCTCTCGCGGATCACCTTGGCCAGAGCGAGGCTCGCCTTCTCCTCGCCGTGGATCACGAAGACCTGCAGGGCGGGGTTCTTGAAGTGGCCCATCCACTCCAGCAGCTCGCGCTGGTCGGCGTGGGCCGAGAAGCCGCCGATGGTGTAGACCTTGGCGCGCACCGCCACCGGCTCGCCGAAGAGGGTCACGGTCCTGGCCCCATCGACGATCTGCCGCCCCGGCGTCCCCTCGGCCTGGAAGCCCACGAAGACGATGCTCGCCCCCGGCCGCCACAGGTTGTGCTTCAGGTGGTGCTTGACGCGCCCGGCATTGCACATGCCGCTGCCCGCGATGACCACCGCGGGGCCCCGGAGGTTGTTGATCGCCTGGGACTGCTCGGGGGTCTCGGAGAAGATGAGGCGGGGCAGGCTGAGCGGGTCCTCGCCGCGCTCGATGATCTGGTTCGTCTCGTCGTCGAAGCAGTGGGGGTGCTTGCGGAAGATCTTCGTCACGGCGATGGCCAGCGGGCTGTCGAGGTAGATGGGGATGTCGGGCAGGAGCTTGCGGCGCTCGAGCTTGTGCAGGATGTAGATCAGCTCCTGGGTGCGCTCCACGGCGAAGGCCGGGATGATGACCTTCTCGCCCGCGCGGTAGGCCGCGGTGATGGCGTCTAGCAGCTCGATCTCGGAGTCGGCCGCCGACTTGTGCAGCCGGTCGCCGTAGGTGGACTCGACGAACAGGAAGTCGGCGTCAAATATCGCCTCGGGGTCCTGGATGATGGCCTGGCCGCGGCGGCCCAGGTCACCGCTGAAGACGATCTTGACCGGGCGCGCTCCGTCCCCGGCCCACAGCTCGAGGATGGATGAGCCCAGGATGTGGCCCGCGTTCTGGAAGCGCATATCGACACTGTCGCTGAGCTTCACGCGCTCGCCCCGCTCGACCGGGCGGAAGTAGTTGAGCGAGCGGCGCGCGTCGTCGATGGTGTAGAGGGGCTGAACGACCTGCCGCTTGCCCTGGCGCCGGTTCTTGCGGTCCTGCCACTCGGCGTCCATCTCCTGGATGTGGGCGGAGTCGACCAGCATGACCTCGCACAGCTCGGCGGTCTGCTGCGAGGTGATGATCTGGCCCCTGAAGCCGTCCTTGACCAGCTTGGGGATGAGGCCGCTGTGGTCGATGTGGGCGTGGGTGAGCAGGAGGTACTTGACGTCGGCGGGGCGGTGGAGCCTCGTCTGCCAGTTGCGGCGCTCGATCTGCTTGCCGCCCTGGAACATCCCGCAATCGACGAGCAGGGTGGTGTCCTGGGCCTTGATGAGGAAGGACGAGCCCGTGACGGAGCGCACGCCGCCAAGGCATTCTACGGTCAGCATATCCCCTCCGTTAACCCTTCGTTAACCCGCCTGAAGTGCTACGAGCCCGCCTCGGGAACGGGACTTGCAGCGCCAGCCCCCGGACGGGCCCGTCTTCGGTCTTGACACCGGGGCGGAATTCCTTAAAATGCGCGAAGTCTTTAGCTATTTTTGAGCAGGAGCCGGGTGTGATCGAGAAACAATACGTCATCGACGCGATGGACGCCCGCGACATCTGGCGGATGTTCCGGATCATGGCCGAGTTCGTGGACGGTTTCGAAACGCTGGCTGACATCTATCCCGCCGTGTCCATCTTCGGGTCTGCCCGGGTGACGCCGGACAGCAAGATCTATCAGAAAACAGAGAAGATTGCGAGCCGCTTCGCCAGCGAGGGCTTCTCCATCATCACCGGCGGGGGCCCCGGCATCATGGAGGCGGCCAACAAGGGGGCGGCCGAGGCCAAGGGCAAGTCGATCGGCCTCAACATCAAGCTGCCCCTGGAGCAGCAGCCCAACCCCTACTCGAACATCCAGCTCGACTTCAAGTACTTCTTCATCCGCAAGGTCCTCCTCATCAAGTACTCGGTGGCCTACGTCATCATGCCGGGCGGCTTCGGGACGATGGACGAGATGTTCGAGGCCCTCACCCTCATTCAGACCAAGCGCATCAAGTGCTTCCCGCTCATCGTCGTCGGCGGCGACTACTGGAAGGGGGTGCTCGACTGGATGAAGAAGTCGGCCCTGAAGGAGGGCATGCTCTCCCCGGAGGACCTGTCCATCTTCCAGTGCATGGACGAGCCCGAGGAGATCGTGCGCTATGTCAAGCGCTTCGTGATCGTCTAGCAGGCCCCCCAGCCTCTCACGCCCCGCTGGCAACGTGAGCGGGGTGCCCGGCCCCATACCGCCTGCCCAATGGCCTTTGAGCTTCAAGGGGGCGGCATTGCCCGTCGCGGCTCGCTGCTCTGCGGCGTTGCGCTCATCCTCCGCCCCGCGGCGTACTCTCGATACGCCTCATTCCGAAGTATTTCACGCGCCTTGCATCTGGGCATTTTTGAACGGCCTGAGCCGGCCGCCGACCAAACGCCCAACGGCTGCGCCCCCGCTCATCCTTCCGCCCCCGCGGCGTATTCTCGGGACGCCTCACATTTTCAGCAATCTCCCAGGCCCCCCAGCCTCTCACGCCCCGCTGGCAACGACAGCGGGGTGCCCGGCCCCACACCGCCGTTGAATCAGCGCCCGCGCTCCACGGGGCCGGTTATTGCCCGTGGCGGCTCGCCACCCGCTGGCAACGACAGCGGGACTCCGGACCCACACTGACCGTTCAGTGGCCACTTAGCCACGAGAGGCCGGTTATCGCCCGCCGGGGCTCCCGGCCCCGTGGCGGCTCGCCACCCGAATTAGACCTATCCCGTGCCTGCTGATAAACTTTAATTAAAATTATGTGCGAACCGGCTGGAGTGGCCGGGCGCACGCCCTCTTAGCGCGAGGTTGAGGCCATGGGAGAGGACCAGCATCGAGGCCTTCCGCCGCCGCCGGTTTGCCGGGGGGTGTTCGAGGCCCTGGACCGGGCGGGCCTGGGGGTGGCCCTGAGCGATGCCCAGGGCAGGTTCGTCTACTCCAACGAGGCCCACGCCCGCATGTATCGGCGCACCTCCGAGGAGATCCTGGGCCGCACCTGGCAGGACCTCACGCCCCCCGAGATGGTCGCGGAGCTCGAGGAGGCCGGCCGGGAGAGCTTCGAGCGGGGCGAGGTCTTCTACACCGAGGCGGCCGGCCTGCGGCCCGACGGCACGCGGGGCGAGCACCTCGTGGCCGACGTGCCCCTGTTCGACGGGCAGGGGGCATTCAGCGGCCACGTGTGCATCATCCAGGACGTGACCGAGCGCAAGCGGGCCGAGGAGGCGCTGCGCGACTCGGAGCGCCGCTACCGCACCCTGGCCGAGAACGCCCCCGTCGGGGTGTTCCGCTCCACCATCGAGGGCGTCATCGTCTACGCCAACCAGGCCCTCGCCCACATGCTGGGCTTCAATCGCCCCGAGGATCTCTATGGCCACGGCGTCGAGGAGTTCTACGCCGAGCCGGCCAGGCGCTCCGAGAACCTTGCGCTCCTCCAGGGCAGGGGGCGCCTCTTCGGCCTGGAGCTGAAGCTGCGCACCCGCGGCGGCGAGACGCGCACCGTGCTCGGCTCGGGCGGCCTCCAGGGCGGGATCATCGAAGGCATCGTGATGGACATCACCGAGCGCAAGCGGGCCGAGGAGGCGCTGCGCGAGAGCCAGGAGCGCTACCGCGACCTGGTGGAGACCTCCGACGACCTCATCTGGAGCGTCGACGCCTCGGGCGAGATCGGCTACGTCAACCCGGCGCTGGAGCGCATGCTTGGCGTCGAGCCGCAGGAGGCCATGGGGCGCCACTTCGGCGAGTTTCTCACCCCTCACCAGCTCGAGATGGCCTCCCGCCTGTTCGGCCAGGTGCTGGCCGGCGCCGAGCTGCGCCAGCAGGAGATCGCCCTCCCCAAGCCCGCGGGCGGGGAGGTCTACCTGAGCGTCAGCGCCAGGGTGGTGCGGGCCGCGGACGGCCGGCCCCTGGGCCTGCGGGGCACCGCTCGCGACATCACCGAGCGGCGGCGGCGCGAGGAGCTGGAGGCCCACACCCAGCTGCTCGAGGCCACCTTCGAGGGCTCCCACGCCCTGCTGGCCTACCTCGACCGCGACTTCCGGCTGGTGAGGGTGAACGAGGCCTATGCCCAGGCGGCTAATCGGGCCAAGGAGGAGGTCATCGGGCGCAGCCACTTCGAGCTGTTCCCCACCGGCGCCGAGGCCCTCTTCGAGCGGGTGCGCGACACCGGCCAGCCCTGGACGGCCGAAGCGTTTCCCTACACCTGCCCCGAGCACCCCGAGCGCGGCGAGACCTACTGGGACATGAGGCTCACCCCGGTCAAGGGCGAGAGCGGACGGGTCGACGGGCTGGTGCTCTCGCTCGTCGACGTCACCGAGCGGGTGCGGCGGCTGCGGGAGCTCGAGGAGGCCCGCTCGCGCATCGAGGAGATGGCCCGCCGCGAGGAGAGCCGCGCCGACTGGTTCAAGACGATATTCGACCAGCTCCCCGTGGGCGTGACCATCGCGGCCCCGGACGGCCGGCTGGTGCTCACCAACGCCGCGGCCGAGAGGATATGGGGCAGACCGGGGGTGTCCGTGCCGGTGGAGGAGTATGACCAGTACTGGCGGCTGCTGGGCGAGGACGACAGGCCGCTCCCCGGCCACGAGACGCCGCTGGGGCGCGCCCTGCGCCTGGGCCAGGTCTACACCAACGCCGAGATCACCCTCGAGAGGCCCGACGGCATCCGGGTGCCGCTCATGTTCAACGCCGCGCCCCTGCGCGAGGGGGGCCGCATCAACGGCGCGGTGGTCGTCTTCTGGGACATCACCGAGCAGAAGGAGGCGAGGCTGCGGCTCGAGGAGGCCAGCCGCCTCAAGGACGAGTTCCTGTCGATGGCCTCCCACGAGCTCAAGACGCCCATCACCTCGATCAAGATCTACGCCGACCTGGTCACGCGGCGCCCCGAGGCCGTGGGCAACCGGCTGCCGCAGATCATGACCACGCTCAGCCGCCAAGCCGACCAGCTCGTCCGGCTGGTCAACGACCTGCTCGACGTCTCCCGCCTCCAGCTCGGCCGCATGCCGCTCAACCTTCAGTGGGTGGACCTGAGCGCGCTGCTCTCCGAGGTGTGCGAGAAGAGCCGCCCCGTCTTCGAGGGCCGCGAGCTGAGCTGCCTCTGCGCGC
>Ga0315282_10014045_pt1 | contig 11975 bp, 4 predicted proteins | sample YL17G07_20_MG_FD_203693 | JGI IMG/M metagenome (GOLD analysis project Ga0315282, IMG submission 203693) | Sediment microbial communities from Yellowstone Lake, YNP, Wyoming, USA - YL17G07_20 | ecosystem: Environmental > Aquatic > Freshwater > Lake > Sediment | place: USA: Wyoming | collected... | reverse complement strand
TTATCTTGATCGGCTTGTTGCCCTTGATAACGCCCGATGCCGGGTCGAAGGCGATGTCCGTCACATAGACGTTCGTCACCTTCACAGCGAAGGACACTATCTTCCAAGCGCCACCGCCGATCAGGTCAGCCGTCAGGTTCACATCGCCAGCCGAGAAGCCACCTGTGGTCGCGGCGTCGATGAGGACAGCTATGTTCTTGGTTCCAGCGGGGGCGATTGCCGTGGTTGTGCCGTTTATCTCAGCGGAGCCGACAACATCGCTGACGACCATCACATCGAGGGTCTCGACAGCGGCGAAGTCTGCGTCGCCGATATTCTTGACCGTTACCGTCGCGGTGTAGTCATCGCCGATTAAGGCGGCGTCAGCACCTGCGACCGCGGTCACGGCCAGTTCTGGGGCCTTCCAGTCGATGAAGCCCTGGATCTTGGAGTTGTTGGACAGGTTCGAGTCGCCAGTCAACGTCAGGCTCACATTGATCTTGTAGATCAGATCGGCGTCCGGGACGACATCCAACGAGTTCCACCAACCACTGACCACCTTATCGGCCGTGCTCGTCACGTTCGTATTGACGATCACTGTCGACAACAGGGTGTTCGACGTTCCGTTGATCGCTGTGAACGTAACCGTCACGGGCGTGCAGTTCAGGCTTACGGCCCTTATGTTCGCCGTTATGGTTATGTTGTCCCCAATCGTGGGCTGTGTTGCGGGAAGGCCAATGGTCTTCACGTAAACATCCTTGCTCGGGGCAGCTCCAACGGGTATGGTCACCAGCAGCATGCTCGCAATCATTGCGAGCGTCGCTAGCAGCGTTCCTATCTTCCTTATGTTTCCACTCATGTTTTCTCACCTATTTTTTGTCAACCCATGTGAGGTCTTTAACCTTTATGTGGTCTCTCATGGATTTACAAAGTACCCTCAAGAAACTGAAGGTATTTAATGGTTACGGTGAAGTGCGATTCGGCAGTTTTACTATATAGTTATATAAGGAGTAGGAAATCTATTAATATCAAAAATCCTTCATATAAAAAGACTTTAGCATCCTGCTACATGTGAAAATCCGGTATATCTCATATAAAAGACTTTACCCATCGGAGCATAAAAGTTCCCAATGTTCGAATCGTTTATAGTCGATGAATACCCGTGCTCTAGGCCCGAATTATCGTCGAAAAATCCAGGTACAGGCCATTCCGCAAATGCCGATGGTCGACCGTTTTTTAACGGCGCCTGTCGATGATGGCCTTAGGTCTTCCTTGGGCCGGGGGACCCCCGATTGCCGAATTGCACAATAAGGGGTCGGGCCCGAGGTCCCGCGAAACCCCGACGATAGAATGCCACTCCCTCGACGGAGGAATGTTCGAGTGTTGTTGGGATAAGTACTTATAAATAATCTCTCATAGATAACGTTACATAATAAGCCCCGGACCGGCCCCGATGGCCCCCTTGTATCGGGACCCGAGCATCGGGAATCGATTGTTTGGCCCCGCGCGGGCCGAGGTGGTAGAGATGATGAAGCTCCTCTCAGTCTTCGTGACGATGATGATGGTCCTCTCGAGCATGATGGTCCTTACATCAGGCCAGACAGAGGGGCCGGCCCAGGCACCGATCAAGGCGGCGCCCATCGAGCCACAGACGACCTTCGGCCACGGCCGGCTGTCCCGGGCCTACCAGGACCTGAGCAAGTGGAAGGGCACGGAAGTCAACGCCTCGGTGAGCTATCTTATAGTCACGGACCAGGCCTTCGTCGATGCCGCGAAGCCCCTGGGCGAGTGGAAGACCGAGAAGGGCTGGAACTCGGCCATCGTGACGACCCAGGACATCTACAATGCCTACACGGGCCAGGACGACCCGCAGAAGATCCATAACTACCTGCGGGACTTCAGGGACCACAACCCAACCTTCAAGTGGCTGTTGCTGCTCGGGGATTCGCCCTATGTCCCCGACAGGCATCTTTACACAGGCGCGTCCATCATCGATTGGTACATCCAGGACTCCACGGTCAGCGATTTCTACTACTCGGCCCTGGACTCCAGCTGGAACCTGGACGGGGACAACACCTGGGGCGAGGATGGCGAGGTCGACTGGACCCCCGAGGTCTATGTCGGCCGCATACCCATCAACAGCGCGTCCGATGCCGCCATGAACGTCAACAAGATACTGGAGTACGAGAAGAACCCGGCCATCGGCCAGTGGATGCGCAGGGCCCTTCTGGCCGGCGCGCTCTACGATGTTCCCAACACGATTGGCAACTACACCACCAGGACCAAGGAGGGCTGGTACGAGTGGTGGCAGGACAACGGCAAGGAGGGCGAGGACGTCGTCAAGACACAGATACCGTCCTACATGTCCCTCAAGACACTCTATGATTACAATGTCACCGCCATAGGCAGCCCGCCCCATTACTACGGCGGCAACTACAGCACGAACAAGGACGAGCTGAGCCAGGCTTCCTTCGTGCCCGAGTTCAACAAGGGCTACTCGATCATTTCCACGGCGAGCCACGCCTGGGTCTGGGCGCCGGCGCCGTTCCCCACGGAGTTCATCAGCCGGGGCATAATCGATTACGACGGTGACGGGAACGCCACGCACTACCACGAGTTCTTCTACTACACCGATGCCCAGAACGTTGTGAACGGCGGCAGCCTACCGCTGTGGTACGCCTCGGCATGCCTCGTGGGCAACTGGTCCGAGGGCCCGGGCATACCGGCGGAGACCTTCGAGCAGTTCTGGCACAACCAGTTCGGCGGGGTCATAGGCCTCGTGGCCGCGGCCCACGGCGATTACCGTGGCGAGCAGAACAACTTCTCGGTGTCCGACGGCGACACCTGGCTGCTGGAGGACTACTACAAGGAGTTCTTCGGGCCAGGCCAGCACAGGCCGGGCTCTTCACTCTACCTCGGCAAGACCGCCTACCGGAACCACCTGAAGAACGACCTCGGCTACACCAATGAATGGGCGAGCGCGCCCTTCGCCAGGGACAGCATGTTCGTCTACTGTCTGCAGGGCGACCCCGAGGTGCCCGTCTGGACCAACATCCCAAGCGAGCTCACCGCGACCATACCGGCCAACGTGAACACGGGCCCCAACACGGTCAACATCACGGTCAGGGACAAGTTCACAGGTCTGCCGGTCAAGGAGGCCCTGGTAGGCCTGTCCGGCCCGACCCAGTACAACTCGGGCATGACGGACGCCAACGGCAAGGTCACAATCTCCATAAACGGCCAGGCCCCCGAGAAGGTCGACGTCACCATCACGGCTTCCAATTACAAGTACATGAAGCACTACTTCAACATCACCTGGAAGCCGGCGGACCTGACGGTCAGCGCGAACAACCTCACCTTCAGCAAGCAGCTCATCAAGGCTGGCGACCCGCTGAACATCAATGCCATCGTCTGGAACGTGGGCGAGACCACGGCAACCAGCGTGGATGTCAAGTTCTACATCGGCGACCCGGCCAGCGGCGGGACCGAGATCGGTGCCCAGGTCGTCCAGACCATGGGCCCGCACACAAGCGCCCAGACAGGGATCACATGGACGGCCCTAGACGGCGTGAGGAACATCTGCGTCGTGATCGACCCGCTCAACAAGGTCGCCGAGTACAACGAGTACAACAACAAGGCCTGCAAGACCGTCGAGGGGACGGCCAAGGACCTGGCCATCACCCCGGACGACATCGCCTTCCTGAAGGCCTACAAGAGGACCGACGGGACGCCCATGGTGGGCAACAACACCACTGCCGAGATAAAGGTCCAGGTCGAGAACAAGGGCAGTCAGGAGGTCAGCCCCGTCTACATACGGCTCTTCGACGGTAACCCCACGGGCGGCGGCAAGCGCATAGGCTTCGGCGATTCCAGGATCGAGACGGTAGCGGCCGGCAAGGCCGCCAACACCACGGTCAAATGGAACGTCACAACGCCCGGGCTCAAGGAGATATTCGTGGTCGTGGACCCGAACGACGTCGTAAAGGAGTTCAACGAGACCAATAATAATGCGTCCACGAAGGTCTACTCGGACCTGGCACCGACCCTGGCGCCCCTGCCGAGCGTCATAATCGACGAGGACACGCCGAGGCCGGGGGCCTTCTGCCTGTTCACGTACGTCGACGACCCGGACAACCTGGTGGACGACCTTCTCTTCCGCGTGGTCTCGAACTCCAACCCGAACGTCGTCATCAACCTCACGAATGCCTGCGTGGACATCACCCCCAAGGACAACTTCAACGGCTTCACGTTGGTAACCGTGGCGGTCAGCGACGGCATCTTCGAGGTCAGCAGGTCCTTCAAGGTCACCGTGACCCCGGTCAATGACCCGCCAGTGATAACGAACCCGGTGATCGTCATGGCCACCGAGGGCGTGCAGCTCGACATGACCATGCAGGTCACCGACCCCGACACGGGGGAGACGATGAGCTGGACCGACGATTCCCCGCTGTTCACGATAGATTCCAAGACCGGCAGGATACGGTTCACTCCCTCCAGGAACCAGGGCGGGATACACACGGTCACCGTGACGGTCAGCGACGGCGAGCTCGAGGGCAGGGCCACCTTCCAGCTCCAGGTCGTAGTGAACAACAAGCCCCCGAACCTGGTGATAAAGGAGAAGGAATGGGTCTTCATCGTGGGCCAGGCCAAGAAGTACAGCTTCACGGTCAATGACCCGGACAACGACGCCGTCACTGTGTCGGACAACTTCCCCTACGCGGACGTGAGGATGCCGGGCTACCTGGCCTACACGGCGGAGAGCGGCCAGACCGGGACATACAACGTGACGATATCCGCCTACGATGGCATCGTGTACACGAACAGGACCGTCCTCGTGACCGTCAAGGATGCTCCGAAGACCGGGCCCGGTGGCATTAGCATGATGATGCTGGGGATAATCCTCCTCATCATAATCCTGCTCATAGTCATCATTGCCGCGGTCCTCATGCGCAGGGCGAGGATCAAGGAGGAGGGCGTAGTCCACGGGAAGGACTACGACAACCTCTACGGGGCCGACGATAAGCGCCGGGAACAGGAGGAGGCCGAGAAGCGCCGTCACGAACGGGAGCAGCGGCATGCAGAGGCGGAGACCGCCGCGGCCCAGGAGAGCGCCGCTGCGGCGCCCGCCGAGGCCGAACCGTCAGAAGGCGAGGCCCCGGCATACACGGAGTGCCCCAAGTGCGGCTCGCCGAAGATAAAGAAGATGGGCGGGTCCGAGTGGATGTGCATGAAGTGCGGGAAGATATTCTGAGGCCTTCCCCGCTCCGTGCACCTTTTTCCTTTATTTGATACGCTCAGTACACCGGAGGCTCCTCGTACTCGCCCCAGGTCTCGCGCAGCGCATCGCAAAGCTCGCCGATGGACGCGTAGGCCTGGACCGCCTTCAGTATCGGGTACATCAGGTTCTTGTTGTCAGAATCCGCGGCCCTGCGGATCTCGTCCAGGGCGGCCCTGACCTTCTTGTTGTCCCTCTTCTTGCGGGTCGCATTGAGCCTGCCGACCTGCCTTTTAGCGACCTTCTCGTCGACCTTCAGGAACTGGATCTTCTCGGGCTTGTCCATGACGTAGTCGTTGACGCCCACGATTATCCTGCGCTTCTCGTCGATCTCCTTCTGGTACCTGTAGGCCGCGTCAGCGATCTCCTTCTGCTGGAAGCCCTTCTCTATCGCGGACACAACGCCGCCCAGGGCCTCAATCTTGTCGAAGTACTTGAAGGTCCCCTCGACCATCTCGTTGGTGAGCCACTCGACGAAGTAGGAGCCGCCCAGCGGGTCTATTGTGTTCGCGACGCCGCTCTCGTGGGCTATGACCTGCTGCGTCCGCAGGGCGATGCGCACCGCATCCTCCGTCGGCAAGGCCCAGGCCTCGTCCATAGAGTTCGTGTGCAGGCTCTGGGTGCCGCCCAGGACCGCGGCCAGGGCCTGGATGGTCACGCGCACGATGTTGACCTCGGGCTGCTGCTCCGTCAGGGAACACCCGGCGGTCTGGGTATGGAACCTCAGCCACCAGGAGCGTGGGTTCTTGGCACCGAACTTGTCCCTCATCACCGTGGCCCAGATCTTCCTGGCGGCCCGGTACTTGGCGATCTCCTCGAAAAGGTCGTTGTGAGCGTTGAAGAAGAAGCTCAGCCTGGGGGCGAACTCGTCCACCTTGAGGCCGGCGTCCATGGCGGCCTGGACGTAGGTCATGCCGTCTGACAACGTGAATGCCAGCTCCTGCAGCGCCGTGGAGCCCGCCTCGCGAATATGGTATCCGCTGATGCTTATGGTGTTCCACCGGGGGACCTCCTTCGTGGCGAAGGCGAAGATGTCCGTGATGAGCCGGAGCGAAGGCCTCGGCGGGTAGATGTAGGTCTTCTGGGCGATGTACTCCTTCAGGATGTCGTTCTGGATGGTCCCGCTTATGCCTTTCCAGTCCGCGCCCTGCTGCTTGGCCACGGATATGTACATGGCGAACAGCATCGACGCGGGGGCGTTGATGGTCATGCTGGTGGTGACGTCCTTGAGCGGGATGCCGCCGAACAGTATCTCCATGTCCTGGAGCCCGTCGATGGCCACGCCGCACTTCCCGACCTCGCCCAGCGATCGCGGGTGGTCCGAGTCGTAGCCGTAGATGGTCGGCAGGTGGAAGGCCACGCTGAGGCCGGTCTCGCCGTGCTGGAGCAGGTACTTGTACCTGCCGTTGGTGTCCTCGGCGGTGCCGAAGCCCGAGAACTGCCGCATGGTCCAGAGCTGGCCCCGGTACATGGACGGGTGGACGCCCCGGATGTACGGGTACTCGCTCGGGAACCCCAGGTCCCTGACGGGGTCGAAGTCCGGCAGGTCAAGAGGCGTGTAGATCCTCCCGATGGGCTTGCTCGAGGTCGTTATGAACTCCTTGAACCTCTCGCCCTTGGCCTCGATGTTCGGCCTCAGGGTCTCCCTCTCCCAGCGGTCCTTCTCGGCCTTGAGCCTGTCGCGGGTCTCCTTGTCCATGGACTGGGCCTCCCTTGTGATGCAGGTTTCCATTATTCTTCCAGGATATATAATTCTATCTCGGTAATCATGAAGGGCCCGTTGGCTGCGGCAGGGGCGGCTCGGGCACCTTCGGGGCCTCCTCTGGCTTTGCATCGGCGGGCTTTCCCTCCGCCGGTGCCTTGGTCGGTATCTTCGCCCTCAGCATGTCCCGCAATGCCCTGTTCCACCGCCCTTCGTAGCGGTTCAGCAGCAGCCAGTTCACGGGGATGAACACCGCCAGGGCCAGCCCGACGCCGAGCGGGACCAGGAGCACCGCCGTCGGGACATGCCGCGAGTAGATCATCAGGTAGCCGTTGTAGCCCCAGAAGAAGTACCATAGGACGGTGATCGCCAGGATTGCCACCGCCACGGCGATGATCGGCAGGAAGAGATACCTCGCCAGTCCCAGCCAACGTAGCTTGAAGCGCATCCGGTCGACGGGGTCCTGGGGTATCATGAACGGCTTGAGCCATGAGAAGAACCGGCGGACGGGCCTTTTCTTCTTCGCAGGGGCGCCTTTCTTCGATGCCGGCGCCGTGCCCGCCTTGGCCCTGACCTTGACCCCCTGGGGCCTCGGGGCCTCCCCGGGCTGCGGCAGCGGCGCAAGGAGCTCCTCGTCGGATATTGTCTGCCTGGCCCTGGGCTGCGGCCGCGGCTCCTCCCTGGGGCCGGTCAGCAGCTCTGTCAGCCCCGGAAGGGCCTCGCCCCTGTCATCTTTGTCCTTGGCCATCGCGATCTACGGGATATCATCCACCATTCGAATAATAAAACCTTGCGTCGGCGGGGCTCAGGTCCCCGGGTCCTCCTCGACGCTGACATCGACCTCGGTGCCCTCCGGCGGCGCCTTCTCGCCCAGGTAGCAAAGGGTCCTTCCCAGGCCCCGCTCGAGCCTCAGCAGGCCCGAGGTCGCCATGATGCGTATGTGGTAGTTTATGGTGCTCGGGGACAGGTTTATCGCGCGGGCGATGGCCCTCTCGGAGATCCCGGGCTCCTCGCGGACCGTGTCGAGGATGATCTCCTGGATCCGGCTCGGCCGTTCGGCCAGGGACCTGCCATCCTTCGGGAGCCTCATCTTGCTCGGGTAGAACCGCTTGTAGTTCCCGTCGACCTCGAAACGGACGTAGCCCTCGCGTATGAGCATGTCCAGGTGGTGTGCCAGGGAGCCGTTCGGAAGCTCCAGGGCCTTCTTGATGGCGTTGTAGTGCTCGCCGGGGTTGGCCTCCACGTAACCGTAGATCCTGCCGCGGGTGAAGTTGTCAAGGGCAGCCTCGGGCCGGATCCTCGTGTAGAGCGGGACCACGAACAGCAGCAGGGCCTTGAACTTCCAGCCCTCGTTTGCCAGGATGGCCGCGAAAAGGACCACCGTCGTCGTGAGCGCCGTGCCGGCCACGGCAGCGGTCTCCCGGACCGGGACCGGGGCCGGGACCACATGGACCCTGGCATGGGCCTCGTTGTCCGTGGTGTCCCTCTCGCCCGGCGCGCTGGCGATGACCGAGATGTTGTGCCAGCCCGTTCCCGGGCGCAGCTGGAAGGGCACGCCCCAGGCGGTCCCGGCGGGGACCGAGGGCACATCGACCGACCTGTTCGTGATGTACTTGCCGTCGGCATAGAGGCCCACCCGGACCGTCCCCGCAGGGGCCGTCCCGGTGTCCCTGAGCCAGGCCACCACATCGACGGTCTGGCCGCTTGTCATGTTGGTCTCCGACGACCAGCCGCCGCCTCCACTGCGGGCCTGGACGCCTGCGACCTGGATGTCGGCCTCGGTCACCCTCAGGCCGAAGTCCGTCATCGCAGTCGCGCCGCCGGCCTCCTGCGTGGTGGCCGTGACCGTGAAGCTGTGCTCGCCCGGCGGGGCGGTGTCCGGGGCCTGGACGGCCGCGTGGAACGAGCCCATGTCCCCCGGGGCCACCGTTATTGCCGCCCTGGACGGCCTCAGCCAGCCGGCGTGGCCGTCGGCGGATGTGAACCTGAGGGTCGCCGTGACCTGGACGTTGCCGGTGTTCCTCAGACGGAAGATGTAGACCGGGGACGGGTCCACGATGGGGTTCACGGCCCAGGTCGGTACCTCCGCGGCGAGCTCGAGCCCCGCAGCCCCACGGACGTTCACCTGGGCCGCGAGCGATGCCTGTGTGTCCGAGAACAGGGAATCCGCCGAGAGCCCGAATGTGTGGGCGCCTGCAAGGGCCTCCGATGGCACCCCGCTGACCTTGACCGTGGCCCGGGCCTGGACCTGGCCCCGGGCCGGCAGGGACACGAGCGACGGCGATACCGAAACGGACCAGCCGGCCGGGACGGCCGTCGGATACAGCCGGACGAGCTCGAGATGGTTCCCGCCGTTCCTGAGGGTTAAGTTGAACGCTGCCTGGCCCCCGGGCGACGGGTCGGGGCCGTCCTGGACGGCGCCTTCCAGCCAGAGGCCGCTCCTCGACGGTATTGTGACAGTTGTGAACGCTGTGACGGACGATGCCGTGCCCGCGGCCCTGGCCGTCAGCAGGACCGAATGGTCCCCAGAGTTGGTCTCAGGACCGGGCGAAAGGTAGACCGCGACCGCGGCACGCTCGAATGGTTCCAAATCCCTGACCGACTTCGGTATCTGGACGGTCCAGCCGTCCGGGGCCTGCGCCGAGAGCGTGACCGTTTCGGGGCAGTTGCCCTCGTTCTCGAGGAACGCCTCGGTCGTGATCACGGAGCCCGCCTCGGCCTGGACATAGCGGGGCTCTCGGAAATCGAGGTCCAGGGCCCTCCGCTCCACGACACGCAGGCCGGTCGAGTTCAGCGCAAAGGCATCGCCGTCGGTACGCGAGACCGCCTTGAACCAGACCGTGTACCCGGGGCCGGCCTCGGCCGAGTACGGCACGTGGACCGAGATGGTCCATGTATGGCTCCCCGAGATGTTCACCGTCGGCGATGTCAGCGGATCCGTGGTCTCGTACCACCAAGCATTGGACGGCAGGAGGACCTCGAGGTCGAACCGGTCCGGACCGTTGCCCAGGTTCTGGACCGTGACGAGGATCTTGGCCGGGGACCCTGCTCCACCCACGGCCTCGGGCGTGCAGTCGAGCCCGAGGTCCCCCACGAACGGGACCTTGGCCCTGAACTGCATTACGGCCTGGCCCGGGTCGATGCGGACCTGGAATGGGTACTCGCCCGGCAGGGGCCCCGTGGTCTCCACATGGACCGTGACACGGACCATGGTGCCGGGCTCCACGGAGGTAAGGATGCCCTGGCCCTCCACGAATGTCCAGGTCCATCCAGCGGGTAGGCCGAGCACCGTCAAGGTCCCATCGCCGGCCGTGTCGCCGGTGTTGTTGACGAGCAGCGGGAACCGGCCGCTGTATTGCCCCGTGTCCGGGTCGTAATCCTCGGTGACCTGAAGGGCGCTCACAACATGGAATGTCGTCCCTCGACCTGAAATGGCGGCCGATGTTGTGAGAACGGGCATCAAGGCCAGGATCAGGAGCAGGGCCAGGGCTAGGCGGCCTGCGCTGCCCCCGTTCCCATGGCCCCTCATCTTCCCGTCTCCGGCTCCTAGCCCGTTCTGTACCTAGGGGATATTTAACCCTATTGTCGACGCTGGACGACCAGCGTCCTAGGGTTTGTCCTTGTCGTATTCCTTGTATTCGTTCCCGCCCTTGCCGGCCTCGTGTTCCTGGACGATATCCTCGCCGTATATGCTCTCGTAGAGGTCCCTGGTGGACTGCTCGGACCTCAGGTTGAGCATGTATCTTACCGTGGCCAGGATGCCTATGACCACCACGATGACAAGCAGGAAGAACAGCGGCGAGCCCACCCTGAAGCTCAACGGGTTCTGGCCAGTTGGGCCATTGGGACCGGTCTTCTCAACGACCTTGATCTGCGCCTCGGCGACATTGTCCGGCGGGTTCGCGTCTCCCAGGATGCTAGCCACGGCCTTGAGCTTGAATGTCCCCAGGAAGGACGCCTTCCAGTCAACGGGTATAACGACGGTCTTCAGCAGGCCCATCGACGTTATGTTCTCCTCCTTGATGATGCGCCCGTCCTGGAACAGCTTCAGGTTCACATTGTGCACGATCTCGCTCCCGGAGTTCATGACCGGGACCCCTATGTAGATCGTGTCGCCCTCCTCGACCTTGTACTCCTTCCACTGCCTGAAGGTCGTCTCCGAGGACTTCCGGAACCTCAGGTTCTGCACGCTCACATCCTGCTGGATGACCTTCACATGCACGACCGAGATCACCGTCGATGACGGGTTCAGCGTCGACACCGCCGTGACCGTGATGTCGTAGTAGCTCAGGGGCGTTCCTCTCGGGACATTGATCTCCATGCGGGTCTGCTTGGTCTCCTGCCTTGGGACATTCAGTATGTTCGGGTAGAAGACCGGGCTTATGTGCACCGTCTGCTGGTCCCAGCTCGTGCTCGACACGGCCAGGTGGATCTCGTCAAGCGCGTTCCCCTTGTTCATGACATCGAATATGAAGTTGTAGTTCTCCTTCTCGTAGGGGTTCACGGTGATGGTGTCGTCACCGTCGACCGCCATGTCGATCCTGCCGACCGAGGTCACCTCACAACTCACATTGATGTACTTGATCAGGTCGGGCCGGCCGTCGGACACCCCCTTCACGGAGAAGTAGTACTTCTGCGCGGGGGATTCCTCCAGCCTCGGCGACGCGAGCACGGTCAGGGTCACTTCCTTCTTCTGGCCCGGGCCCAGCGGGATGCCTTCGTTGTCCAGGTTCAGGAACCAGCCGTCGCGTCCGCCGGCCACGGTCAGTTTCACGTAATCGTTCGTGTTCCCATTATTGATGACATTGAAGGTGTATTCCGCCACACCGCCGGGCGGCATCGGGGCGCTCGTGTTCATCGCTATGGTCGCGTTGATGTCGAAGACCTCGTCTATGGTCACCAGCACGGTCCTGGTCTCCTGGTCAGGGCTCTCGGGCGGGCCCGTAGAATTGGCCCTCAGGGTCAGCCAGTAGTCGCCCTTCAGGGCCCGTATCGACGGGATTATGGTCAGCGTTGCGC
>Ga0315282_10014044_pt1 | contig 11976 bp, 9 predicted proteins | sample YL17G07_20_MG_FD_203693 | JGI IMG/M metagenome (GOLD analysis project Ga0315282, IMG submission 203693) | Sediment microbial communities from Yellowstone Lake, YNP, Wyoming, USA - YL17G07_20 | ecosystem: Environmental > Aquatic > Freshwater > Lake > Sediment | place: USA: Wyoming | collected... | reverse complement strand
CGAGCAAGACCAAGGAGCAAGGGAAAATGACGATCTGGATAAGGAAAGGTTATAACGTCGCAGTTGGCCTGCTTTTATTGACAATCGGCCTTTTGGCTGTTCCCGTCAAAGCCATCGAACTGAAAGCCGGCACCGCCAAGGCGGTGATTACGCCGGCGGATTTCAAGGGCCGGATCACGGTGATGGGCGTTGCGGCCCAGAGCGTGGAGCACGACATCTACACGCGGGTGCTGGTGCTGGATGACGGGGTCAAGAAGCTGGTCTTCGTTACCTACGACCTCAACTGCCTGGACGTGGCCACCCCGATTGTGCGCAGCCGCGCCTTGCACGAGCTCGGGATCGAGCCGGCCTATCTCATCTTGCTCGCCACCCACAACCACGCCGCGCCCATCCAGATCGTCCCAACCAATTTCGATTACGGACGCCGGCTGGCCGACCAGATTTTCGGCCTGATCCAGGAAGCGATCAAGAACGAGCGCGGCCCGGTCAAGGTTTACTTCGGGACCGGTCACGACGACTGGCTGCGCACCGACCCGCGCTATCCCGGGATCTACGGCTGGAAAGGCCGGCCGATTGATACAGAAGTGCAAGTGCTGAAAGTGACGGCCGGGGACAAGACCGCGGCGATCCTCTTCACCCAGGCCAGTCATCCGCTGCAGGCCTCGTTCAAGAAGATCGAGGTCGGCACGCCCGGCTACACGGTGGATGAAGTCGAGAAGCGGGTGCCGGGCGCGCTCGGCATGTATAACGACGCCTGCGGGGCGGACCAGTTCTCGCGCAAGGGCCTGGTGATGTGGGCTTCGCTCCGGACCGTGAAAAAGGTGGCGCACCACCTGTCGGATACGGTTTTGCAAATCGCGGACGGCTCGATGCTGGAGGTGACCGGCCCGCTCTCGAGCAAGCTGGAGGTGCTCTCGCTGCCGCTGGCGCCGCCGATCAGCTACGAGGAGGCCAAGAAGCTGGCCGCGAAAATTCCCAAGGACATCGGCTTGGTGCCTTACCCCAACCCGGACCGGCCGACCAACTGGATCCGGAACCTGCTCCTGTATTACGAGCAGCACATCCCCTTCCCGACCAAGACCACGGACCGGATCTGCACCGACGACGCGTTCCTGGTGCGCGAGCTTCCCGAGCCCCGCGAGTTTCCCTGCGTGTATGAGGAAACTATCGTGGCCAAGATCGGGCCGCTCGTCTTCGTAGCCATGCAGGGCGAAGTGACCTCGCCGATCGGGAAAAAGATCAAGGACGACTTCCGGGGCAAGACGCCGCTGATGGTCACGGCCTACATGGGCGAGCACAACCTTTACATCCCCACCCGCGCGCTGATCGAGAAGAAAGCTTACGAGGCCGCGGTCATTCAGATCCAGTATGCCTCGCCGGTGGGCTGGGCGCTTTCCGCGCCGGACGAGATGGTGGCCGGGGTGGAACGGATGATCGAATCATCCCTGCATTGAACAAGCGATGGAACGGCGTTAATATCCTTCACCTTGACACCTGACACTTGACACGTGACACCCTTAAGCCGACCTGCGACCTATAATTCGAACTGGCTTCCCACCGGGCAGGGAAGCGCGCGCTCGCCGAAGCGCTCGAAGATGCGGGCGGTGACTCTGGGCCCGGTGCAGTGGGCCGGGGCGATGAGCCGCAAATGGAATTGTTCGAGCGCGGCCAGGGTTTTATCCACTTGCTCCGCGCCCCGCGAATGGAGGTGGTTCCCGCCGATCAGGGCAAAGAACTGCTCGGCGCCGGCCCAGGCTGCGGCCGCCCGCAGGGTGTTGATGACGCCGCGGTGAGCGCAGCCCAAGATCACGCTCAGCCCTTTCTCGGTGCGGACAAAGAGAGCGAGGTCGTCGGCAAAGGGATCCGGGACTTCGCCTTGCCCGCGGTCCGCGAAGAAGCCCGGTTCGAGGCTCTCGAAGTCGGTGACCAAGGGGATTTCACCGCTGGCCGTCAGGTGGTCGGTCAGCGCGGTCGGCCGGGTCAGAAAATGGAAGCGGGCGCCCTTGGCTTCCAGCTCGGGTTGCGAGTAAGGGAGGCCGATCTCGAGGGTGATCTCGCGGCCGGCCAGGGTTCGGCGCACTTTCTTTTTTTGCAGGGCCGCGGGATGGCAATAGAGGTCGGCGCCGCCGGAGGCCCGGAGCGCCGCGAGCAGGCCCCGGGTATGATCGGAATGGCCGTGCGAGAGCACGATCGCGTCCAGGCGGGATAAGTCCTTGCCCAGCAGGCGGGGGTTGGTTTCCAGGCAAGCGCCCTGGCCGGTATCGAAGAGCACGCGGCTCTTCCCGTCCTCGAGCAGGACCGACCAGCCGTGCTCCGCCACCTGGCCCAGGGACACTGCCACCGAGTTCTCGGCCAGAACCGTGAGTTTAACCATGGCTCGGTTGCCCTTCTTTCAAGCGGCGATCCAGTTCCCGGAATTCGCGCCAGGCGCGGAGGATGACCCTGGCGCTGCCGCCGCTTTGCCGGCCGTGCCGGCGGGGGAAATGGTGGACCGGGACCTCGATCGGGATGATGCCCCGGCGTTGCGCCCGGGCCGCCAATTCCGCGTTGATCAACGCGCCCGAACTCGCGAGCTCGAGGCCCTCGAGCAGGGAGCGGCGAAAAAGTTTGAACGCGCAGTTGACGTCGCGGAGCCGGATTCCGAAGCGCCAGCGGCAGAGCGCGCTGAAGAGCCGGCCGGAGAGCCGGCGCGGCCAGGGGTCCCGGCGTTGCGCGCGATAGCCGGCCACCAGGTCGCTGTGCTGAAGCTCCGGGACCAGCAGTTCCACCTCGGCCGGATCGAACTGGCCGTCGGCGTCGGTAAAAAAGATCAGCGGGTGGCGCGCCGCCTGAAACCCGCTCCGGAGCGCGGCGCCGTAGCCGAGGTTGCGGGGATGGCGGACCAGGCGCAGGCGCGGATTCTCCCGGGCCAGCTTCTCGACGAGCTCCGGGGTGCCGTCCGAGCTGCCGTCATCCACCACGATGATCTCGTAATCGGGAAAGCGGGCGGGGAAGGCCCGGCCGCAGGCCTCGAGCAGGGCCGGCAAGTTCGCGGCCTCGTTGCAAGCGGGCAGCACGATCGAGACCGGCTCGGGGCGAAGCTCGTTCTGCGGCATGAGCAAGACCTCCAGGCTCAGCCCTCGTACACCGAGACCCGATTCTTGCCCAGGCGTTTGGATTGGTACATCGCTTTGTCGGCCCGGTTGACAAACTGGACCTGGGTGATGGCGGCGAGATCTTCGGACGAAAGGGCAGCCACTCCGATGCTGATGGTTTGGTGGATAGCGCTGATGATGCCGGGGAGGCGGAACCGGTATTGGGCCACGGCCTGGCGGATTTTTTCCGCGGCTTCCCGCGCCCCGGCCGGGTCGGTGTCCGGCAGCACGGCCAGAAACTCCTCGCCCCCCCAGCGGCCGATGTGGTCGGTCTGGCGCACGTTTTCCTGAAAGAGGGCCGCGATTTCCTTGAGCAGCGCGTCGCCGGCGGGATGGCCGTATTCATCATTGAATTGTTTGAAATCGTCAAGGTCAATCATGAGCAAAGACAGCGGCTGGCGGGTGCGCCGGCTGCGGGCCATTTCCTGGTCGAGGAGGGCGGTGAGGTTGCGCAGGTTGTGCAGTCCGGTCAGGTGATCGGTGACCGAAAGCTTGGCCAGCTTGAGGTTGGCGTTCTCCAGCTCATCGTTCTTTTCGGCCAGGGAGAGATTGGCTTGCTCCAGGCGCAGGTTGATGTCGGCCAGGTTTTGCTGGGTGCGCTCGATCTCCAGCCGGTTGATCCGCAGGCGCGACGCCATCCGGTTGAAGGAACGGGTGAGCTGGCCGATTTCATCGCGGGAGGCCGAAGGCAGATAGATGTCCAACTGGTCGGAGCTGATCGCCTCCACCGCCCGGGCCAGCTCTTCCACCGGCCGCAGCAAAGAGTGCAAGCCGCGCCAGGCCAGGATGGCAAAGGCGATCAGGATCAAGCTCACCAGGATCAAGGTTCGGTTGCGGATGGTGTAGAGGGGCGCGAAGGCGAGTTGGTAGTCTTTTTCCGCGACCAGCCAGCCCAGGGGGCGGATCCGGGCCATGGCTCCCACCACCCGGCGGCCGGCCAGGTCCCGGTATTCGAGCAGGCGGTTGCCGGTCTCGGCCAGGGGCATGCGGGTGTAGGCCCGTCGGCTTTCCGGCGGCAGGGTGTCGGGGTGGGAGAGCGACACCACCTGGCCCGCCTCGTCCACCAGGATGAACTCGGTAGCCAGGGGCAACTCCGGATCTTGAAAAAATTCCTGGAGCTTTTCCAGGCGGATGGCGCCGACCAGGAAAGCCTGGTACTGGTTTTCCGGATCGCGGATGGGGGCGAGGAGGAACTGGTGAGCAACTCCCGCCGCCGTCTCAAACCACACCGGGAGGATTTCCGGCTTCCCCGGCTCCTGCGGGCCGATTTCCTGGAACAGCTCGTCGGCGAACACCCAGGAGTCGGTGGACTGGGCGATCAGGGCGCCGCGGCGGTCGAAGAGGAAAAAGGCTTCATAATGATCCAGCGGCTCGCTGAGGTAAGCGAGGTATTTGTCCAGGTCGGCGCCGACCCGCGCTTGCTCCGGACTGGCCGGGGGCAACTGGTCGAGCTGGCGGAGGGCCGTGGTGAGGAAGGCGGAGTTGGCGAAAGCCTGCATTTCCAGGCGCCGGCTGTCATACCAGGTCTCGTACCGTTGCTGCAGGAGATGCACGGCATGAGGCAGTTCCTGTTCCAGTTGCCGGCGGAGGTGCCGGCCGGTGATGCGCAGCGAAGCCAGCGCCACCGCCAGCGAAGTCGCGGCGGTGGCCACTACCACCACCAGGATCACTTTGGTGATCAGGCTCTCGCGCCGAGTAACCATAACCCCGGATCCTCGCTTTGCCGGCGGTCAAGAACGCGACCGACCCTCTCGCCCGGCTTGGTCAAGGCGAGGCGCCGAGCCCCGGCAGGCCCTTGGCGTTGAGGCGGATGCTTTCGGCCGAAACCTCGATTTCTTCCAGATGGAAGCCGGGGAAAGACTCCTGAGTTAAAATCTGGGCCAGGGCCGAGGCCTCGGCCGTGCCTCTGATCCGGAAGACGACCCGGCCGGGAGAGAGGATGTGAAGCGCCACGGACTTCACTCCGGGAATCGGCTGGCGCAGACGCTCGTCCACCCGCCGATAAACCGGATAGGCGAAGACGTTCAGGATCGTCAGGTCCACGGTCCGGCCGGCCTCGGCCGAGATCGCGGTCTGAGCGCGGAGTCGCTGCAGCAGCTCCGGCGCCGCGGCCTGGGCCGCCCGGGTCAAGGCCTGGCCGGCGCCCTGCTCGCCGGTTTGGGCGCTTTCCGCGGTTCGTTCCAGCCGGAACAGGGTTTCCTGGCTCTCCAACTTCACCCCGGCCAAGGCCAGCTCGGCCTGGATCAGCGGCCGGCCTTCCAACGAATGAATCGTCGCCTTGCCCACCACCAGCAGGTCGGCACGGAAGTCCTTTTGGAGTTGGCGCAAGACCTGGTCGCGCTCGGCGCCGGGGTTGGTCACCTTCTCCGGAGCAATCCGCGGCCCGCCCGGCTGAGGTTCGATCACCGTGTATCCGTGAGCGGCGAGTTCCTGTTTCAGCACCTGCTCGGCGCGCGAGGGCTGGACCGGGCCGGTTGGCGGGGCTTTCCACCAGGATTCGGCCGGGCCGGCCGGACCCGGTTCGAGAACGACCAGAAAAACCGCGGGCGGCTTCACGCTCTGGAGCAGACCGGCCTTGGCCAGCGCATCATCCAGGAGCGCGCCGGCCACCTCGAGCTCGAGGTAGACCACGTAATCCGCGCCCTGGGGCTGCTCGGCCACAATCTGGTAGCGGCCGATAAACTCCTGGCTGTGAGAATAGACGGCTCTCTCCAACTCGGCCGACTTTTCCTTGACGGTTTTCTTCGGGAGCCGGCTGGCCACCTCGGCCATGACCTGGTTGCGAAAAGCCTGCTCCATCGCCAGCTCCCGCGCCTGCGCAGGGTCTTTGCCGGTCAAGGGAGCGCGGCCTTCCACGGTCCCGGGCGGCGGGCTGGTAAGCCCCTGGCCGAAAGCCAATGGACCGAAGAAAGCCCCGAGAGCGCAGGCGACCGCGGCAAGCCAAATACGGAACGGCCGGGTCATGAGGGTTTCCCTTCTTCGAGGCGGTGGAACTCGGGCAGGGGATCCAAGAGCGAGATCATGACCACGCCGTGCTTGTAGATCAGGCGCTCGGGTCGTCCGTCCAGGAGCAGGCTGAAGTTATCAAAGCTGCGGATGTTGCCTTGCAGCTTCTCGCCGGTGAGCAGGAGCACTTCCACCCGCAGCCGCTCCTTGCGCGAGATATTGAGCACTTGATCCTGGATGTTGATCTTGGTCTTGACGATCTTGGCGCCGCGATTGGGGTTGTACATGGGTCCGACCTCCTTATGCCGTCCGCAGGAACGCCACTTCGGGTCCGAAAATTTCCTCCACGCCCTGGATCACTTCGGGCACCGCCCGCACCCGAAAGCCCGGCCCTAAACGCATGATCGTCTCGCTCTTCTGCGGCACGACCACGTGCACCAGCACCGGGGTGGAGCCGCGATGCCGCACCAGCAGTTGCTTGAGCGCCTGCAGGTGCTCCTGGCTCACTCCCGGGGTGCTCAAGTTCAGGTGCAGGATCAAGTTCAGTTTCTCCGGCGCCTCCTGCAGAGGAAACAGATCGCTCGCGATCACCTTGGCCTGGTCCTCGTTCAGCTCCAGCTTGCCCCGGACCATGAGCGGAAGTTCCTCCTGCTGCAGGCAGGAGGAAACGCGCTTGTACAGGTCCGGGAAGATGATAAGCTCGACGCTTCCCTTCAGATCGCTCAAGGCGGCTCGCGCCATCCGCTCTTTCTTTTTCGTATAGAGCTCCTTGCAGGAGCTGATCACGCCGGCGAGCAGGACTTCCTGTCCGTTAGACAGGAAGGGCAGGCGCGAGGTTTCCGCCACCCCGTACGGCCGCATCATGCCTTCGAACCTGGCCAAGGGATGGCCGGTCAGATAAAAGCCCAGCGCCTCCTTCTCCAAGGCGAGCAGCTCGGTCTTGGGCCATTCCGGCGCGTCCGGATACTGGCGGGCAGCGCTGGGTTTGACCCCCGCCTCGGCCAGCTTTTCGAACAAGCTGACTTGCCCGGTCTCCCGGCTGCGCTGGGCTCCCTGGGCTTGTTCCAGGGCCCGGTCCAGGGCGGCGAACATCTGGGAACGGAACGCGCCCAGCCCGTCAAAAGCGCCGGCCTTGATCAGGCTTTCCAGCACCCTCCGATTGACGCGGTGCAGGTCTGCCCGCTCGCAGAAATCGAACAGCGACGCGAACGGCCCCTTGGCCCGGCGCTCGCTCACGATGGCCTCCGCGGCACCCTGCCCCACGTTCTTGACCGCGGCCAGACCGTAGCGAATCCGCTCGGAGCTTGGATCCGGCCCGCCTTCAACCGCAAAGGTCGCCTCGCTCGCGTTGACGTGGGGCGGCTCGACCTTGATTTTGAGCTCTCGGCACTCGGCCAGGCAGCGGACCAGTTTTTCGGTGTTACCCATTTCCGAGGTGAGCAGGGCGGCCATAAACTCGACCGGGTAGTGGGCTTTGAGATAGGCGGTCTGGTAGGCCACCAGCGCGTAGGCAGTGGAATGGCTCTTGTTAAAGCCGTATTCGGCGAACTTGGCCATCAGATCAAACTGCTCTTCCGCCTTGTCCTGGCTGATCTTATTCTTCACGCAGCGCTCCACAAAGGGCTGCCGCTCTTCCGACATGACCTCCTTCTTCTTCTTGCCCATCGCCTTCCGCAGTTTGTCGGCCTCGCCCATCGAGTAGCCGGCCAGACGCCCCGCGATCTGCATAACCTGCTCCTGATACAGGATCACGCCATAGGTTTCTTTGAGGATATCTTCCAGGACCGGCAGCGGGTAGCGAACCTCTTTTTTGCCGTGCTTGCGCTCGATAAAGTCCTCCACCATGCCCGAGCCCATGGGTCCGGGCCGATAGAGCGCGATCAGGGCGATCAACTCGGCGATGTTGGCCGGCTGCAGGCGGACCAGCAAGTCCCGCATCCCGGTGCTTTCCAGTTGGAACACTCCGATGGCTTCGCCCCGGGACAGCAGCTCGTAGGTGGCGGCGTCGTCCAGGGGTAAACGGGCCTCCTCCAGGTTCTTCCCATGGCGTTCCTGGATCAGGCGGACGGTTTCCCGAATCATGCTCAGGGTCCTGAGGCCCAGAAAGTCGAACTTGACCATGCCCAGCTTGGGCACCGAGTACATGTCAAACTGGGTGGTGATCACCTGCTCGTCTTTGGAACTGCGATACAAGGGCATGTACTCGACCAAGGGCCGGTCCGCGATCACCAGGGCCGAGGCATGAGTCGAGGCGTGGCGGTTCAGGCCTTCCAGGGCCACGGCCAGGTTCAAAAGCTCGTCCACCTGCGGATTCTGCCGGCGCTGTTCCTCGAAGCGCGGCTCCTGCTTGAAGGCTTCCTCCAGCGTGATCTTGATCTGCTCCGGGATGAGTTTGGCGATCTGGTCCACCTCGCCATAAGGCATTCCCAGCACCCGGCCCACGTCGCGGATCACCGCCCGGGCCCGCATCTTGCCGAAGGTGATGATCTGCGCCACCCGCTCCGCGCCTCCGTATTTCTCGGTGACGTAGCGGATCACTTCTTCCCGGCGGTCGTCGTCAAAGTCCACGTCAATGTCCGGCATCTCCCGCCGCTCCGGGTTGAGGAAGCGCTCGAAGAGCAGGCCGTAGCGGAGCGAATCAATGTCGGTAATGCCGAGCGCGTAAGCGACCAGGCTGCCGGCGGCGCTGCCCCGGCCCGGTCCGACCATGATTTTCTGGCGCCGGGCCCAGTTGATGAAGTCGGCCACGATCAGGAAGTAGCCGGAAAAACCGGTCTGCTGGATGACCTTCAGCTCGTACGCGAAGCGCTGGCGATATTCCGGCTCGCGCCGGGCAAAGGTAGGATCCTCGTCCGCGAGTTGGCTGAGCCGGGCTTCAAAGCCCTGGCCGGCCAGCTCGGTCAAATAGCCCTCCGCGGTCTGGCCGGAGGGGAGTTCGAAGCGGGGGAAGTGGAGGGTCTTCAAATCGAACTTGAGGTTGCAGCGCTCGGCAATGGCGATGGTGTTGTGAATCGCTTCCGGCCGGTCCGCGAAGAGCTGCTGCATTTCCTCGGCGGAACGGAAGTAGAGTTGCTCGGTTTGCATTTTCATCCGGTTCTCGTCGTGGAGCGTTTTTCCGGTCTGGATGCAGACCAGCACCTCGTGGGCGCGCGCGTCGCCGGGGTTGAGGTAGTGGCAGTCATTGGTGGCGACGATCGGGATGCCGAGCGCCTGGCCGAGCGCGAGCAATTCCCGGTTGGCGCGACTTTGGTCCGGCAGGCCGTTTTCCTGCAACTCCAGGAACAAGCGGCCGTCATTGAATATTTCTTTGAACCATCCGGCCCGGGCCCGGGCCTCGGAAGTTTTTCCGGCCAGCAGCAGCGAGGGGATCTCCCCTTTGAGACAGGCGGTGAGCGCGATCAGGCCCTGGTTGTATTTCTCGAGCAACTCGGAATCAATCCGCGGTTTGTAATAGAACCCTTCCAGGTAACCCGAGGTCAAGAGCCGGCAGAGGTTCTGGTAGCCCCGGTAGTCCTGGCAGAGCAGAACCAGGTGATGGGCTACCTCTTCCCGCTCGCTCTTGCTCTTCTCAAAGCGGCTGCCGGGGGCCACGTAAACCTCGCAGCCCACCACCGGCTTCAGCCCCGCTTCCGCCGCCACCTCGTAAAACTGGACCGCGCCGAAGAGGTTGCCGTGGTCGGTCATGGCCAGCGCCGGCATACGGTACTCCGCGGCCCGCTTGACCAGGCGGTCCAACTGGAGCGCGCCGTCGAGCAGGCTGTATTCGGTGTGCACGTGCAGGTGCACGAAGGGGGAATGTTTGAGCATCGGGACTATCGTTACTCCATCAGCACTTTAAGTCTTCATCGGGAAACAAGGTCAAAATCAAGCCACGCGCCAATTCCAGATCGCGTTGCAAATCCCCTCTGGTCAAATCCAGAGAAGTGAGCGGAGGATATCGCTCAATAATGTAATAACCGCTTACCCGTTCGCAGAGCGGAAGATATGACGCAAGATCCGGATTGGATTGACTGGCCTCTTTCAGCAGCGGGTGGAGAGGATGGATTTTTTTCAACTTCCAGCCCCTTTGCAAGAGATATCCCTTGAGATACTTCTCCAGCGATTGTTGCAAAAAGAAGGCCGACGCCTCGAAGTCCTCCTTTTCAAGATGGACAAAGATCCGGGTCCAATCTTTTCGGGCATATTCGCGCCAAGCCAAGGGATCAAGCGAACCTTCCTGGATACTCATAGTTCACGCCCCGTACGTAGAATCTCTTCTATAAACTGATCGCCCCTTTCAAGCCGCTCTTGCACCTCCGCAGGGGTCAGGACAATCGGCGCCAGAGGGATGAGATCATACAAATCGCGGACCAGTTGCAGGACCTGGGCCATTCGATCAAAAAATTTCTCCCGGGTATCCGCGACCACCAAGATATCCACGTCGCTGTCGGGCGTCGCCTCGCCCCGCGCGACCGACCCGTAAAGCAAGACCCGCTCGGCCCCATACTGCTCGCGGAGGCGCCGGGCAATGGCCTGCAAGCGCGCTAGGTCTATTCCGGCTGGTAGAGGCTGGCTCATGTTGGCTCCTTTCCGGTCAGAAGCATCTCACTGCTCCCGGGCATGAGCACCTCTTTGACCATCGCCGCCCGGTTGAGCTGGTTGGTGCCCTCGTAGATCTGAGTCAGCTTGGCGTCGCGGAAGCACTTCTCGATTCCCCACTCGCCGATCGCCCCTTCCTCGCCCATGATCTCCATGGCCTTGCGGCAGGTCCCCAGGGCCAGGTCCGAGCCCGCCACCTTGGCCAGCGAGCTATAAATCACGGCCTGCGAGCGCACCGCGGTCGTCACGTCCCGGCTGATCTGTTTTTTGGACGCAGTATAAATGCTCTTCCAGTCCAGCCGGTCATGAATCGGCGGCCAGGTGCGAAGCGACTTGGAAAATAGTTTCATCCCCACCCGCGCCAACGGCTGGCGCAGCAATCGCGGCACGTGGAAAAAGTCAAAGAACATGGTCGCGTCCATCACCGCCTGGCGCGCCAGATGAATATCCTTCATCATGTCGGCCAGCCGCATCTGCACCCACTCTTCGTCAATCAGGCGCCGGCCGTTGCGGCGGGTGGCCTGGGCGTAGGCCCAGGTCCGCTCGAACGCGCCCCGCGCAATGCCGGTCGCAATCGCGCCCACCGGTCCCCGCGAGGCCGAGAGCACGGTGATCGAATGATACATGCCCTCGCCCGGGAGACCCAGCACGTTCTTCTCCGGCACGAACACGTCCTCGTAAATCACCTCGGCCGCGGGACAGGCGCGCTGACCCATCTTGTGTTCCCAGCGACCGATGGAAAGGCCGGGCGAATCGGCCGGAACCACGAAGGCGGTGAAGCTCTCCAGCGGCTGGTTCTTGTCCACCGCCGCGGTAATGAAATGACAGTGCGCCACGCTGCCGTTGCTGATGAAGCACTTGCGGCCGTTGAGCAGATAGCCGCCCGTTACTTTCTTGGCCTGGAGCGTGAGCTTGGCCCGGACCAGACCCTCCGCGTCTTCCACGTCCGAGCCGGCCGAAGGCTCGGTGATGTCGAGGGCAAAGAGGTGCGGCTCGCCCCGCTTCTCCTTCTCGACAATCGGGGCCAGAAAGCGGTCGCCGATCTCCATGTCCATGGCTAGGCCGATGGCGGAGTAGCCGAGCGCATGGGCCCCGAAGATAAGCGCGATGCCGGCGCAACCCGCGCAAAGCTCCTCGATCAGGAGCGCCATGCCCGTGGTCAGGTGGCCTTCGCCTCCCATCGGCTCCGGCACGCCCATGCTGAGCAGGCCATAAGGCAGCCCTTTTTTCACGATCTCCCAGTCAAAGTAGTGCGGGTCTTCCCTGACCTTGGCGTCCAGCTCGAGGGCGCGGGGGTACACTTCGGCGCGGGCAAAGC